>Ga0116227_10009659_pt1 | contig 17367 bp, 12 predicted proteins | sample S1TSphgellanicum_FD_89693 | JGI IMG/M metagenome (GOLD analysis project Ga0116227, IMG submission 89693) | Host-associated microbial communities from peat moss isolated from Minnesota, USA - S1T2_Fb - Sphagnum magellanicum MG | ecosystem: Host-associated > Plants > Peat moss > Unclassified...
CCTCATTGGCTAGGATGAAGTTTAGCTATAGGGCGTGCCAAGGAGTTTGCATGTGCTACTAAGGCTCTTGATTTTATTGCCCCAACTTTGGCGTTTTTGAAGATAATTAGCATGTTGTTAGTGTTGCACCTGTCAAACACAAACCCCTTGCTTGGATTGCTTATTAAACTTATAACCTAATTCAAACTTTGAACTTTCCATGGATTTTTTTAGGTTGGCATTTTTATGCACGTTTCATCTGTTAGTTAATGATTCTTTTGCCATGGTTTCCGAACATCTTCAAGATCTTTCGACTTTGAGGATTTAATGAATGCTTTCATTCAACTCCACCAATTGTGTTCCCATGCGGCTACTAGTCAATCCCTAGGTTTGTGCTCGAATTTTTAAGGTTAATTGGTTGTTGGCTTTGGCCAAACCTTTTGGTGGCATTTGTTTAATTGTAGTGGGAAAAATGTTTTATCAATTAGTGAGTAGGGTTTTATGCATGTAATTTATATTAGTTTTTCTCACAAGGTAAAAGTTAACATGCAATGATAATAAATGCAACAATTCTGATTTTTATTTTGTTTATATGTAATGTAGACTTACTACAACATGTAAATCAAATGTAATGGTGGATCACAATGTTTTTTTATGTTAAACCACATTGCTTTTAATCTCTATAATTTTCTGCACTTACAAATCATAACTATTAGATAGATTTTAAACATAGTGAAGAAAGAACTTAAATAAAGATGTTAAAAAATAAAAATGAAACGATTAAATACATGGGTGAAAGCACACTAAGGTGTTACATTTTGGATGTCTAGGAGTCCATTTTTCACAGTTTTCAAATTTTCAATAGTAGTTTATTCCAATTGATATGTGTAAATGATGAAATGGGACTCATGTCAAGAATGAACTCATACATCAAAACACTATGTTAAAATTTCATGGTCAAATATTTGGTATTAAATTTGTTATGGACTTTTAAATTTGTACAAAAAAACCTATCCGGTCAAAGATAAATTAAATGGATTCAATACACCTTGATATAATGTCCTTTATGAATAAATGACTCAATGGTAATATAGTATTGTGGCAAATTGATATTACATAAGACAATTTGAAAGGATTGGATGATTAAATTTTGAGATGTATATCAAGTATGAAGCTTTTAAAGGAAGTCCTTCATTTGTTGAAAATAATGATTTAGATGTTCATATTTCAAGTATAAGATCATCATAAAATAAGCTAAAGATGTTTAAATCCTTATAGAAAAATATCTTATAACACCTTGCCACATGGCCCATTTGATTGAAAATATCTTATTTTTGCATGTTTTTGTCATACTTTCCTAATGTATTTTATTTCATAATGGGCTATTTATGGACTATCATGATGTGCCATTTTTCTTCCACCCTAGTGTGCTTTCACCCACATAATGTTTAATCTATTTCTCTTAAAGTCAACATAATGATTCACAAACAAACGAACTTCTCTATGTACTCAATATTCCCACTTGTATGTCATGTTTATCATTTGTTTTATGGGCATATAACTAATTTTTCCCATTCATTCATGTAAGTAAATCAAAGTTTAGAACAATCATCCCCATATAGCTTTGTAGCCTTAGATTAGAATCTTTGGGCAATGACCTAGTCAACAAATCAATAGTTTGGTCATTGGTATGAACATATGATAGTTCAATGCAATTTGTTTCCCACTTTTCACAAATGAAATAATGTGTTTGGTTGGCTTATGGTATTTAGGATTTTTGACTAATCAAATTGCACTTTGATTATCATTATAGAGCATGGTTGGCTTGTCCTAGCTAACTCCACTATTAGAAAGTAATTGTCTAAACCAAATAATTTCATTGACTGCTTCATTTGCAACAATAAACTCATATTTAGTAATGCAGTTTGTTGTGCATGTTTAGTGTTGACTACACCATGCAATGGCAGCATGTGCAAAAATGAACACGTATCTCGTGCGAGACTTACAATTATTTTGATTGTCAGCATAATCAGTGTCAAAATCCATGCAAAACCATGTCTATTTTAGTCCTATAGTAGGTCATGGTTAGTAGTCCTTTTCAAATACCATAAAACCTCTTTAGAGCAAACTAGTGAAAGTTCCTAGGCTTTTCATTATACCTAACTACCATACTAATTAAGTATGTTATATCAAGTCATGTCATCGTCATAACATACATCAAGTTCCCAACTGCTTCTTTATAGGGAACTTGGACTTCCTCATCTTTTGGTCTAGCCTGAACACTTAGTAAGGTATGTGCATCAAAGATAGTAGTGAAAGGATTAACATTCTACATCCAAAACACTTAATGATGTTTTTTGATGTATCAACTTTGATTGATGAAGATCAAATGATTTAAAGGATTAATAGTGATTTGAAATCCAACATAGTAATTTGTTGATCTTCAAATGATTTCAAAAACAATTTGTAGGTGGTTGCGAATATTGTGAGCTTTTTATTCATTAACTACACACAAACCCTAAACCCTAAACCCACACAAAATTCCATCATCCACAAATATGGCACAAATAATCTTTGTCACACCTTGGTTATGATAAACACAAGGATTAACTTCACTAATCACAAGATTGTACTCCTTTAGGAATGTGTCAAACTTGATGTTTCATTACATGGCTACTTGTTTAAGGCCATATAAACTCTTTTTGAGTCTACAAACAAATGCCTCTTCCCAAAGTTACACATAACCTTCAAGTTGTATCATGTATATTTCTTCTACTAGATCTCCATTGAAGAAAATGATATAGATGTCAAACTGATGGATATGCATTTTGTGAGTAATTAACTATTACAAAAATAGCTCGAATATAATCACTTTTCACTACTAGAGAATAAGTCTTTGTAAAATCTATGCTAGCCTTTTATGAATATCCTTTTGTAACTAACCAAGCCTTATAGCGTTCAATGGAGCCATTGGACTTGTATTTGAGTTTTAAAACCCATTTACAACAAACAGCCATTCTCCTTGTTGGCAATGACCACTACCATGTTCCATTTTTGAGTAGGGAAGCATATTCTTCATCCATGGCTACTTTCCATGATGAAGCGTTAGGAGATTTAAAAGTTTCTTTGAAAGTTTGAAGCTCTAGGTGTTCTTGACATCATTCCATCAAACTAGCAAATGAGTTGTGCGTGTCATTAGTGTTCTAAACTTGTGTGTCGGTTGTCACGATGTCAATGAATGTCCATGTAATGTTGCAAAATGGGTTGTCCAACGTCATGAAAATGTATTAGTGTTTTAAGATCACAATTATCTCCCACTATTTGATCATTTTGTATGATCTTTGGTTCTCCTGTAGTTGGCAGCATTTCGTTTCACATCACATGAAATGGCTTAAAGTTGTTCCCATAGTATGAAGCTATGTTGCTCCTATGCTAGGAAGTTGCTATGGTTTCATTGTTGGAGGTTGCATTGCTCCCACTTCTCCTATTATATGAGGTTGTGCTACTCTTGTGAGTGTTGGAGCTTGTTTTGCTCCCACTTGTAATAGCTCAATAGAGTCTGGAGGCTTTAGAACAAAATTGTTATAGGTGGATGTTGCATCAAAGATAACATCAACACTTTCTTTCACCTTTTTTGTATTAGGCTCCTAGAGTCTATACCCTTTGGTTGTAGTGTTGTATTCAAGAAACACAAGTTTGGTGCTCTAAGCATCCAACTTGGAATGCATTTGTTTGTTGATGAACACATATGCAAAATAGCCAAAAACTTGGTAGTGTGAAACAATAGGTTTTGTTCCATGCCAAATCTCATAAGGCGTTTTGTCACCAAGACATGTTGGACTAGTTCTATTGAAAAGATACACAGTAATATGTATGGCTTCTCCCCATAAGTAGAATGGAAGACCTTTAACATAAAGCATGTTGTGAGCCGCCTTTGCAATTGTTCTATTGTTTCTTTCAATGCATCAATTTTGCTTTGGGTTACAAGACATATTAATTTCATGGATTATGTTTTTAGTTACCAAGAAATGTTTGAATTCTTTGCTACAAAACTTTCCACCTCAATCAATTTTTAATGTCTTGATTATGCACTTGATTTCCCTAAGCATTGTCTTGACTAGAGTCTTGAAACAAGACACTGCTTCTAATTTGTTCTTGATACAATAAACAAATTTGTATTCTATGCAATCATCTTTGAACAAAAGATAATAACATGTACCTCCAATTGATTCTTCTTGCATAGGGCCATGAATATCATCGTGAAAAAAGGCTCTAGGTATTAGAGATCTTTCCTTCCTATTTGTTATTGAATATGATGCCTAATTAATGGTTAACATAGTGAACCTTTGTAAGCTTTCGTGTTCATACATGTGTCTTAATGTGTTTAGATTCACATGTCCCATGCGTTCATGCTAAAGTTGAAGAGTATCTTTCCACGTCCCCTTCATGTTATTAACAAAATTAATTTAAGATTCAAGTCTCATGATTACTATGTTGATTTTGTAGAGCCACCTTTTTTCTTGCACTCCTTTTAGCACAATTTGACCTTTCCTTTCATTTGAACGAAATTCACATCTATCTTTCACACTAAAGAAAGATAGGCCATTATTTAATGTTTGACCAATGGAGATAAATTCCTACATAGTCCAAGAACATACAAAACTCTCTAGAAAAGACCACGCTTCTTGACCAGCTACATTTCTTAGAACTTTAATTTTCCTTGACCCCATACCCATAGTGTGTAGTCATTTGTTACTATGATTAACCATGGCCTTCTATAATTGGTTTTAAACATGTAAACCAATTTAATCTATCAATCATGTGTTCCAAGGTGAAAGCACATTACACTGTACATAAAATGTTGTCACAAGGCAATTTTTGCAAGATTTTGGAATTTGTAATTGGTCATGTGATTAAATAGAATCAACTAAAATGAAAAAGGACTTGACACTACAATGTTATATATATTATAATCACATTGTATGAATTTCATGGATAGTTTTTGAATAACCATAACATAATGGACTTTCAAAAGAATACCTAAAAACCTATAACAATTCATAATTAATGAGTATGGACTCTATGCACCTTCATAAGTTTTTTTTAATGAATAAAGGACTCAATGGTAATATGATGTGATAACATTGATGCCAAGGGGGACTTTTTGGAAGGATCTTGATGATCAAAATTTTCTATGTACCTTGAATTATGGTTTTTTCTTATTAAGTCTTTTATTTAACGTACACAATAGTTTAGAAGCTCATCTTTCAAATCTAAATTCTCCATAAGGTAAATTAGGGTTAAATTTTTTTTTATAATAAATTTTTTATGATAACTTGTAAAATGACTTGTGTGATTCAAAGTATCTTGCCTTCACACTACCTTCACAGTGTTAATTTGAATAATTATGGACTTCCACGAGTGCCTAAAAGTGTCACACCTTAGTGTGTTTTCATGAAGATGCATACCATGTTGTAGCATTTTATTCTATTATTTTAACATGAGAAATTATAGCAGAGCTCATTGTGTGTGTTGCATGTGCTGCACTAAACCAATTTCTTTCAATCTTGGATACACTACTAGATCCAATGGCATTTGGATGTTCAAAGTGTAATGCATAATTGAGATCAAAATGGCTTTGTGTAAAAAATGCACATACTTTTTCATCAGAAGAAGAATCTTCTGTTGTGTTGGCAACATTTGCATCACTCCTTCTGGGGTCCTTCAATTTCCTCTTTAAGGGTTATTAACATTTTGTTGACTAATGTCCAAACTCCCCATAGTTGAAACACTTCATCTTTGTTTTCAACTCTTTGATGTATTTGATGTCTCGTTTGCATTGTTCAAACTTAGAACTTGTATCTATTTCCAAGGGATTACTTATAGAACATGTAGAACATGTAAAGAATGCTTAGTCTTCACCACTCTCATCACCTTGTATCTTTGTGAAATGATCTTGTTTGAGTAGTTGTGTTGTGAAACCTCTTATTGTTTTATATAGTTGTAAGCAAATTATTCCAAGTTACCACAATATTGTTGTAGCTTGGTGGGAGGCTACAACTAATTTTTGTGATGATCATCTCATTTGTGATAGCTGTCTAATATCTTTAAGGACCTATGCCATATTTTCAACCTTTGCAACATGATTAATAATGTTATCTCCTCTAATCATGCGGTAATCAAAGAATTTTTGATGCAGAAAATGCAAAATTTCAATGGTCTTTTGTTGATGCACAATGATAAGTTTGACCCACATCATTGTAACCATGGCACAATTAATGAATTGCATCAAGTATTTGTTAAATATTCTTGTGCCAATCAACATCTGAGCATAATTGTTGTGATCATCCCATGCCTTTGCATATGCTTGCAAGGTTGGTTACAATTCCAATATATCAATTATTTACATGACTTTCTTTGCATTGAAAATGATTTCCATCTAGAATTGTCAAAGTGAGAAATCAAATCCATCAAAGATCTTGAAATGTATGTTGTCTTGCTTGTCCATTTTAGTTTCTATCTTTTCTATCTATCTTTCCTTCACAAGTGTTAGTGGTTTTTTTCATAAGCTCAAGGAAAGAATTAACATGCAATGAAAATAAATGTAGCAATTATAATCTTTATTTTGTTTCTTTGTAGTGCAAGCTTACTACAATGTGTAAATCAAGTGTAGTGGTGAATCACAATGTTTGTTAAACTACACTACTTTACATATTTGCAACTTTTTACAACTACAAGTCACAACTATTAGATAGATCTTAAACACAATGAGGAAATAACTTAAATAAGGACATAAAACAAAAGAATGAAATGATTAGGTACTTATCGTCTAATTTATTTTTCTCAAAGTCAATAGAATGATTCATAGATGAACGAACTTTTTTGTGTACTCAATAGTTTTGTGATGTGTTTGCTTTTCATTTGTCACCATATCAATTTGGGGTGATAGTTAGAGGAGGTTGTGAAACTATGGTCCATGGTATTCAAACCATTTTGGATGTCAATCTAATTGGGTGGTGCTTCACGTTGACATTGCAAACACTTTTAACACCATTTTGTGTAAAGCCATCTTCTAATAACTTTGAGCAACAAGGGGGAGTTGTCCTTGCAAATTTATTTTTTGTTCATTCTTTTTATGGTCTTTAAGTTCTTTTGTGCTTGAATCATCATTCTTCTTCAAAGGCTTTGTTGGTCATTCCTTCGTCTATGGACACACAATAGGGTGACTTTCTCTAAAGCCTTTTTTAGCCCTTGCTCATTTTTTATTTTGTGTTGTTTTTGGGGGTTTTCTTTTCATGTCTTTTCCCTTTTCTAACCAATGACACCCATATCCTCAACCTTACCCATGTCATTTCCCTCACCTTTAATCAATTTGCTTCCCAATTGGGTTCTATGGGGTTGTTTGTTCAACCCTACAAGTGCTCGGTTTGGGCTTTGTTTAGTTTACTTCCTGGGTTCATCACCCTTATTGAATTTTGTTGTCCCCCTGGTGGCATTAAGATCTTTGGCCCCTTTTGATTCAACCTCCTTCACCTCTTTCTTTTTGTAAGAGGCTTTAGGTGAGAATGTTCAACATGTAAATGTGTTCTCAAGATTGAGGGACATCCAAATGACTTTTGGTATTTCCTCTTGATGTTTCACTCAAAGGTCTTCCTTTTTGCTTTATTGCTTCCCCCCTTCTAGGTTTTTGGAGTTCAATTTTTTGTTGTTTTTTTATTCCACCTTGATGGGGGTTTTTGAAAGGCTTCTGGGCTCATTGGAGTGCCCTAAGGCCCCTCTTGTCCATTGGCTGGTGGCTTTCCCCAATTCTAATGGGGGCATAAGGTTGATTTCCTGAGAGGTTATTGCTTTAATTGCTTATCCAATGTTAATCAAAAATTTGTTGAAACAATCAATTATTAAAAAATGAACTCATTTCCTAGAATAAACATTTTAATGTTACACAACACATAACAAACCCAAATTCAAGAGTTGCAAGAATTACCACATTGAGAAAAAATAATCATATTTCATACAATGAAATCTATTGCATTAACTTTGATTTACTTGGACAACACGAAGGTGACACATTACATAAATGCTTCGCATTTCAAATTGCCCAAGTGCTCATCTACTAGAGTAATTTATATGAGGTCAAAAAAACTACTTGCCCATCTATTGAATCATTTACTGCAACACACATTTGCTCCTCAATGGCAACTAGTGCAACACAACACCACCTCAACCTCATGTGAGGCGACATCCTATAACAAAGAGCTAATGAAAGTAAGCAAACACATGTCTCAACTTATGATGTTATCCTCTAATAAATGTGAATCACTCGCAGTTCAACTATTTGTCGAAAACACATTACAAGAGCCTATCCACATTTGGTTGTGATTAGGTGCAAAAAAATTTATGACTAATCTTGTGACTACAACAAACCACAAATCAAGTTTTAGATCTTTTTCTTATAGAGATGAGAATGGCTTTTACTACAAACTCTAATAGTATTCAATTGTAAGCTCTACATATATATTGCACTTGGAACAACACTCATGTTCCCCTCTTCATTAAATAGGTTGCAAGTTTTTTTCAACGCATGCAACACAACTGTTGAAAATAAAAAAGGAAAGAAACAATGCCTACTTGCTACAAAACAAAAACACACAAAGAATAGCAACACTACATTGCAAGTCTTAAAATAAAGTCACCAAAAACAAAGCACACAGCAATGCTTGCCTCTTCACAACATTGCAAGTTTCTTGAAAAAACTCAGAAGCAATACAATTGTGAACGAAAAAAAGAAAAAAGAAAAAACCATGCTACACTGCTACACTACAAGCAACACAACATTGCTATGTTGTTGCATAAATTTTTTTTAAAAAAGGTGACTCATAATGCACCATTAATGTGAGGAGCAAAAAAACCATGAAAAAAAATTATTTTAAAAATAAAATAAAATAAAAAAGAACTGAAGTAACACAGTGCTACAAGTTTTTTTATTTTTAAAACTCGCAAGTGTTGTTGCATTGCTATAAAGCAAAAAAAACCCAATAACTTGACTCCTTGCAACACAACATTACAAGTCTTTAAAAAACAACTCTACTAACCAAAATAAAAATAAAAAAACAAAAAAGGTGCAACACTTCTACAAGTTTCCTAATAAAACTCAAACAAAAAAAAGACAATCACGATGAAAATGTACCTGAAGAGGATGATCAAGATGAAGACAACAGCCTCATGCTTTTGAAATCTCCCATGACCTGCACAAGGGAAACAAAAGTTCAAATATTCACCTAAAGCTTTGCATGAGTGGAATGCAGAGCAAGAAAGATGACAATCAAGATGAAGACAACAATAGCCATAGGGAGCTGCACTGGGGGGCCTACCCTAGGCAGTGGAGTGAGTTTGTGGTTATGTCAATGCCAGGGAGCACCAAGACACACAACCCAACAATGGTAGAGAAGCTCTATAAGAGGGAGAGGGGGCCAAGAGGGAAGGAGGTGTGTGACTGGAGGTAAGTAGTTGGGTGAAGGGCCAGTTGCATGAAGGTAGGTAGTTACGCAGAGGTGAGTAAGTAGCTCACATGGATTGGGTAGGCAGGTCACAGGGATTCAGTGGGTAGGTAGGCCCACACAGGGCAAAACTGGGGCCAACAAAGAAGAGGAAAAAAAAGAACCCCCACCTAGGTGGGACCAGGTGGCTTGAAGTTGCGGTTCATCCAACTGAGCCCCAAAACAGGCAAAACAAAACTGTTGCATATCAGCACTGCCCATCACATAATATTTACAGGCCCCTGTAATGACACCTATTTGCAGTGGACAAGGTAGGGAAGGGGTTTGATAGAATGACATACCCATTAATCAGCATCTTTGGTTGTTGTATCAGGATTAGACAGCCTCAAATTGGACTCCCAACCCTTACAAAAACTTCCTGCAAAATTTGTTTGTGAGCACTTGATTTCCAGGACATTCTTTCTAATATTTTTCTAAAGTCTCAGAACTAGCAAGCCCAAGGAAGCAGCTTTAAATCCTTCCGGTACCAAGTTGCAACTTAATGAGTCAAGTCACTTGCCTCACAATTTGGAAGCAAAAGGGATAGGTACCCTTTTCTGCATGGAAAACTGATGTGAAAAGTTCCTGTATTCAAGTAAGAAGAAAGAATCTGCAACAAATCTACCACTGTTGAAGGTGGACACTTTCTGACCACCCTAAATAGCTGCCATGTTGCTCTTCCTTCTCCTCCTGGGAAAATCCTGGGTGACTAACTATGAAGCAAACAGTTATTAGTAAAGGAAACCCCACAGTTGGTCTTGAGCTACCCCAACCTTGGGGTGATCCTGAGTCCTCCAGACACCCTCTGTAGCCTGTGCCTCTATTGGGTGGAAACAATCTTGCCAAACAGTACTTTTACATGCACCCTCTTATAATCTGTGGAGCTATCTAGGTGTAGAGGCGCCTGTCGGATGTGTATGGAAGATTTGCATATGGAAAATAAATGCCAACATCCAGTGTAGAGTACCCTCCTTTATTGCAAAGAAACCCAATCTTTATTTGCCCCATCTAGACAAGATCAAAACACCAACCACTGAAAGGCAAAGTGATGCAAATGATGCCACAACGATCATGAATGCAAAAGCCTGATTAGGCAGGTTCAGAACCTTCTGAGTCTTCTTCAAAAATTTATCAATAAATGGTGCAAGAACTGCAGCACCTGCCACTCTCAGTGGCCTTGTCACATTGTTGCCTGTCCAACCCAGTATCACAATCTGCAAAACAGGAAGACAATGGACAGATCAGACAAGCAGGGTACAATTCTGTACAACCCAGTCAGGTCCCAAGAACAGATTGATGTATGATAGTGCAGGAAAAGCACCTTCAACTAGTTGCACTATAAAGAATCTCCATGTTTGTCATGCAGGAAAATTGCACATGCCCACCCAATGCACATAGGACAGCATAGAGAATTCTGTCATTCACAATGAGCCATGGGAACCTGAAAATTTGGCATAAAAGAGTAACTTACACCAAGCAATGCCTTGAGGTTGGCAGCAGGGTTTTGTCCTGTGCTCTTTTCATATCCCAGAAATGCAAGGACAAAGAAACTTGTATACGTAACCCCATCAAATAATCCATAAGCAAGAACTGCGGCCAGCCCCAACTTCGCCACTTGTACTCGCATTTCTGCTGCATTTGTCTGCTCAACTAGCAATGAGCATCTCAGAAGGCCTACTTATATCATACATGTAAATAACATATCTACAGGATGCCAGAGAAAATCCGCAGCAACAGTTTAAAAGTAACTGATTGCCATAATTATGTACATGACAACTCAGTTCAGAGTGCACAAAGCAATCCAGAAGCAATGCGTCCACTGGTCCACCAGTCTGTTTAGATGAAGCACAAGTAGTCATTGCATCAATTGCCAGAGCTGGAGGGGTTGAATATAGGTCTCATATCCAGAAGAATTCTATAAGCATGTTCCCATGTCTAGCACACACTAGACAGGCATGTCTCTGACATTACAATCTATGGCCTACTCACAGGTCTTCAATAACTATTGCCTAAGAAATGCTTCTCCATGATGCCCACCTTACATATGAGACAGGGTTATAACCCAAAACCTCACCTGCCAGTTCTTCCAAATGGATGTCAAACTCCTTCTCGTCTCCTGCCATTAGACAAAGTACATAACATACCATGCACCAGCCAATGAGCTTGACAGAAGAATACGTGCATGCATTCATGAGACTATACAAAGTCTTCGTATTAGCATGACAGGAGGAAGCAATAGCCCAAAAATGCGTTGCCTCAGGTTGTTGCTGCATATGAGATGAGATTGACAAGAATCCTCAATTGTCTTTTTCCTGGCCTTGTATCCATGGTAGCCAAGTTGCTCTCTGAAATTTGAGTTTCTGTATTCTGAGAATCTTGACCTTGTTGGGATTTAGGGTTTAGGTCTACTGTTCCATAGGTCTTAGTTTTTTTCTGGTACTGAGAAAATCTGCCGAAAATCCCTTGACACTTTTGCTTACCACAGTGAGCAAATATTTCATGCCTGCCCAGAAATCAGGCGGAAACTAGCGTTTGGCAAAGGAGCAACCCTAGAGTTAAGAAGCAGTATCTGTCTAGCTGCTACCAGAAAGACCGTTACCCACATAACAAACAAACACTGTCGCAATTCTCAAATCCTAAGAAAAGCTAAAACCCTCAACCCTGGACTCGAAAGGCTGCCAAACTCAACGTACAGTCGTGCCACATACCTCTTGTTGCTCAGGAGCCTCCGAAACTTCTAGCTCCTCTTTTGAACCAGAAGAAGAAGAAGATGGGGATGGAACATCTCCGACTCCAGCTCCTGCCCTGCTTCGAGCAGACCAACTTTCTCTCCTCAAGCATTCAGAGTCATTACGATGATGGCGATGGTGGTGATGATGATGATGAAGCCTGGGCCAAATTCTCAAGCTCCTGCGATCATCGTGAATTGATCTTACGACAACAACAGGAGCGCTGTGCATAAACCTCCAGCCAGCCCAGAGACAAATGCCATGCTTACTGGAAGACGGAAAGGATGTGTGACCTGAGGGAGATGGAAAGGGAAGAGGAGACAAGAGCAAGTTCATGGTCAGTGGCCCACTGTTTGTTTGTTGTGTCGAGAGAAGACGAAGAAGAGCTGAAGGAGCTTCAGAAAGAAGAAGGGCCCCAGCAACAAGAAGCAAATAAAACCACAACAAGCTGGACTTCATGTTTGCAGACCGGTGTTGGTCGGTTCTCACTGGGAGCCCCGGTTCTCAGACCGGCTCTCATATCGAAAAATGGCTGGTATCATCACAGGTGATAACCGGTATAAGAACCGGATCGACGGTTCTCACCTCGGTCAGAACCAGGTATCATTATTATTTTTTAATTTGGAGAACCAGGTCAGTTCTATGAGAAAACTAAACCCCGGTTTTCACGTTAGATTAGGGTTAGTAGGTAGGTTAGGTTAGTTTAGGCGGTTAGTTCTTATTTTACGTTCATTCATAAGCGAGTCACACCCATTGTATAAAAACCCCTTTGGGGTTTACCATTCTTAATTAAGTTTTGCTCTTTGTGTTAATCCTTGCTTTGTTCCTTTGCATTTATTTTTTGTGTTTTTCTTTTCATTGTTCTTTGTTTGTTTCTTTGCATTTTATTTTTTGCGTTGTTTTTTTATTTTGCTCCTTTGTGTTGCAAGTGTTGTTGCTTTGTCGTGTTGTTGTTAATGCTAGAGGTTTGTTGTGTTATTGATGTTGCTAGTTTGTTGTGTTATCGGTCTATTGCATTACTTCTATTGTTGTTTGTATGTTGCGTTGTTAGTCCTTTCCATTATTTTTGTTGTTATTAGTTTGTCGCATAGTTAGGTCATTGCGTAACTAGTTCATCACATAATTAGTTGTCGTTTTGCTTTTGTTGTTGTTGGTTCATCGTGTTGCTAATTCATTGCACTATATATGTTGGAATTGGTTCGTTGAGTGTCTGGTTCATTGCATTACTTCTATTGATGTTGGTTCATCACTTTAATTTTATTATTATTAGCGAATCACATTGCTAATTCGTTGTATTTTAAGTTTTATTGTTGGTTTCTCATATTGTTGATCTTATTACTTGTTCGTTGCATTATTAATCTTGTTATTGTTGGTTCATTACATTTTTGGTCTTGTTGTTGGTGGTTTGTTGCATTATTGGTTCATCGCATTGTTAGTCCTACTACTACTGGTTCGTTGTGTTGTTAGTATTTTTATTGTTGGTTTGTCAAATTACTAATGTTACTACTAGTTCATTGTATTGTTGGTTCCCAAGTACCCACATGAACCCCCTTATCCTTGGTCCTTTGTGTTGTTTGTCTACTACCATGTTTAATGAGGTACTACCCCTGTCACTATTGCCTTCTAGGTGGTGAATGGGTGGTCCCCTCACATTGTTTTATGCCTCTAGCTACTAAATACCCACCATCACCATTTACCCCTTCTAGTGTTGTTAGTTCATCACGTTGTGAATGATGTTATTGGTTCATTGTGTTATTGGTGCCATAGGGAGGTACTACCCCTTCCCATTGCCTTGTGCACATGGTGGAGCTCCTCTATGATCGGAAAGAAAGTGCAAAAATAATGTAACATTTACATATGTTCAAAAAAACATTGACGAAATTTTTGAATAATTTGTAATTTTTCCTGTAAATGCTTGCATTTTAAATTATTTTGTAGGATAGGTTTTTGGTTTTTAGGTTTATCATACATATTTTTGGTTTTTTTTTTTTCCATCTCAAAATTGTATTTTTTGTGAAAACTACAAATGGTTTAGTGTTATAAAATGAAAATATGATAAATGAAAATACATGTGAAATGTTCATGAATGGAAAAAAATATATGAAATAAACCCTAGTCTTCAAACTAAAAGCAACCAAAACCCAAAAAGTGAAGAAAAAATAATGAAAATATTATTAAAAGATTACATGCCCAAAAAACATTAATCTAACCTCCTAATTCACAGCTAGGTTAAGCACCTAAGAACTCAAAATTAAACTAGGCTAAGAACTTAGGTTAGGCACTTAAAAGCCCAAAATTAAGTTAAATTAAACACTTAAAAACTCAAAACTAAACTAAGCTAGAAACCTAGGCTATGCACTTAAGAACCCAAAACTAAACTAGGTTAAACACCTAAAAATTCAAAATTAAGTTAAGTTAGGAACCTAAGTTAAACACCTAAAAACCCAAAATTAAACTAAGTTGGGAACTTAAGCCACTTAAGCCCACTAACTTAAGGTGATCATGTGATAGTTTGAACCTCTCACCTCCCCTCATCACTATGCTTTGGGAACAAATCTTTAACCATTGGACCATTATTTAAATAAGCAATATGATTTGTCACCACATATTCCACATTCTTTTATTAACCTACCTAAATATCTACCTAAAATATCTTTATACTTATGTTACATTGTTACCCTACCTTACATACTTACGTACTTTAGAATATTAATAAGTTACATTAGGTTATTTTTTTAACTAATGTAAACTACCCAACTTTATGTGTATGCTATGATAGGTTAATTTCCTAAGCTAGTTTTAGACTATTTTTAAGTTAATGTAAGTTACTTTAAGCTACTTAAATCTATATGTGAGCTACCATAAGATAGGTTTTTATATTAATCTTAAGTTATCCTAAGTCAATGTAAACTACATTAGGTTATTCCTAGGTTATTTTACCTTAAGTTATTTTCATTTTTTTAATTTTTTCACCATTGGTCATTTTAGGCTATTATACCTTATGTTATTATTGATTATTGTAAATTATTTTGGACTTTAATCTATTTTCATTTAATATAAATTATTCCACATTAGATTTTTTTGAATTAATTCATTTCAAATTATTTTAAGTTATTCATTCTAAGTTATTTTAGGATAAACCACCTAAATCACTTTTTAGTTATTCTAAATTATTCCACCCCAAGCTATTATTGATTATTCAAAACTATTTCATCATAAATTATTTTAGCTTTTTAAAAAATCAACTATTATAAGATATTATACCTTATGTTTTTCTAAACTATTTTAACTTAAATTATTTTATACTATTTTACCCTAGGTTATTTTTGTTTATTTTAGGTTATGTCACCCTATGTTATTTTAAATTATTTTAAGTTATTCTTCTATGTTGTTCTACCCTAAATTATTTTTGGTTATTATAGGTTATTATCAATTAGTTTGCCTTAAATTATTCTAGGGTATTTTACCCTAGGTTATTCTTGGCTATTATAAATTATTTCACCTTATGTTATTTTTTGTATTTTAATCTATTCCACCTTATGTTTTTTTTGTTATTATAAATTATTCCACCATTTGTCATTTTAGGTTATCCAACCATAAACTAAGGTATACTTTAGGATAAAATCATTTAAAATATTTAAAATAACATAAAATATCCTAAAGTAAAATAATTTTGAATAACCTAAAGTGGAATAACTTGTAATAGCCAAAAATATCTTAAAGTATAATAACCTAAAATAATTTAAAATGAAAAAACGCATAATAACTAATAATAATTTTAAATACATAAGATGGAATACCCTATAATACCCTAAGATATTCTTCATCATTCTACTTTAGGCTAATAATGGATTCTATTAATTTGTAGTGAAACTTGAAAATTATATAATGACCTTATATCAGCGTAATCTTAAACAATGTGACTAAGGTGAAATGAACTTGTTTCATTTTTAAAGTCCCATAATGATTTAAGCTATTGAACTACACCCCATTTTTGAACTAATGATTACTCCCACAAAATTATAAAATTATTGTTTTAAGTTATCATTTTGTTTTTATCAAACAAATTTTCTATTGTTTTAAATTATCATCTTACTTTTATCAAACACAATTGTCTTATATTTATCAAGCCCAATTTGGTACCTAGTAATGGACAACAAGCTATGAAAGTTCAAGAAATAAGGTTATGATTACTTTCAAAAAAAGATCATTAAATATTTTTAAAAATTTGCCATTGAATTTTTTTTACATGAATTTTTTTAGTATTGGATGATATTAAATTGTTGAATTTCAATACTATGATTTTTTTAATTGAAATTATTTTATGATAAAAAAATAATTTTGAAATGAAAATTTTAATTAATTTATTACTTAAATGTCAAAACTACCAAGGTACTCTGGTATAGGATAAAGCCCTAACAATAGGGCATTACAATCAACCTCCACCTTTAATTAGTAGGTGTAATGCCTAACTATTAATTTACTCTTGCATAAAAACATATGTTTTGGTGGGCATTACAAAAAGTGTAGAATTAGTAGCATAATGGGAATGACTATCATGTTTTTTTTTTTTTTAAATGTTTGTGTTACCATGTTATTTATTCTAAGAAATTATATCCAATAAGGAATGTGTTCAACCCAAATGAAGGTTACTACGTGGAAGGCAAATTATGTTTGAATGTTGGTTCTTAATAGTACCTAAAGGTTTTGTTTTATATTAATTATTGTTAATGTATGTATAAGATTGGTCATTTTTTTGACAATGAACTTGTGTAATTGCCCAACTTGCAATCACTTGAATTCATGGACATTTGGAGCCATATTCACCAACTATAAAATGAAATGCGTGTTATTTAGTTGTCAATTTTACCCATAGTAGAAACATACATTACATCAATGTGTCCTAGTTCATTTTGTATTCCACTAGATTTTGAATGAACTTAAACAAAATTTGTCATGGTGAAAGTGGTGAATGTTTTATTGAATATTGACCAATTGTGATCATAGTTATGACATTCTTGGTGCGAGAATGTTATGGAAGCCCAAAGAAGCAAGAATTTTAAAGAATTTTATAGATCAACCAGTGTAATTTGGTAAACATTCGCGGGTAAAGAATGTTATGA
>Ga0116227_10009661_pt1 | contig 17364 bp, 8 predicted proteins | sample S1TSphgellanicum_FD_89693 | JGI IMG/M metagenome (GOLD analysis project Ga0116227, IMG submission 89693) | Host-associated microbial communities from peat moss isolated from Minnesota, USA - S1T2_Fb - Sphagnum magellanicum MG | ecosystem: Host-associated > Plants > Peat moss > Unclassified...
CCCTGCGCTGTTTGTCGTGACAGACAGACAGACACCTCGGTTCAGGTCCTCGAAGGTTTTGAGGACCTCGCTCGTTTCAGGACCTCGTCTTGTTTTTGTCGCCACAGACAGACGGACGGACACCATGTTGCTTTTATATATAAGATCTCGGTATGAATGCTGAAACTCAGCATTTAATGCACGAGGTTCAAGACTAATTATAGTAGTTGTACAGTAAGGAGAAGCGAAAATGTATGTAGCAGCGGTGGAGGCGCTCAGGAAAAAGGAAAGACAGGATGAAACTCGGTTTACCACCAAAATTGATGGTTTTCTGAGTTTCATCCCCTGTTGAATGCTAATGTACTTTTTTGCAAGCTTTTTTTGAACCTCACCCTGTGTATGACCAAACTCAGGGTTCTGGTGCTGTGTTTTTCTTACTTTACGGATAACTTTAATAGGAGGTTGTCAACTCAAATCCTGAGTTTTGGTCAGGTACATGGTAGAATTTTTCTGTTTTCCCAACACCTCTTCATGGGGATTATCAAAAGGCCTAACCTTGCTGACTGGAATTAACAGGACTCTTTGTGGCCAAAATATATGCCAAATAGTACCATAGTTAGAGGAATGATTAAGTTTTCCTTTTGCTCAGATTCCTTTGCCATTGTGGGTGGATTGAAATCTTTAAGAGCATATCACTGAAGCTGGCAGTTAACAATTGACAAAGGAAACAAACCCAGAAGAATTACACATTGTGGGCATATGTAGAGCTGGAAATGTCAAGAGGACATACAAAACATATGACAATGAGGAGCAATAGGAGCCTTTTTTTCTTCTCTGAAGTCAGATTGTGACCTTCAAACCCTAAAGCTTGAAGCAAAGGCAAAATTGCATAAGGAGATGGTAGAAATAGAAATATTTTGCACAAAAGTTCTCAACCCAATGAATAAGGGTTGCAGATTTGGCCTTCATCTCCATTTAAAGCAGTATCCTCACCCACCATTCCATGCTCCTCAAATTCCATGTCTCATTTGTCAGAACTAGAACCAAGATAAATTATTAAGCAACAGCAAGCCATTCTAGGATTATGTTTTCAACATCAAGAAGGTACAAAAGCAGATTCAATGAGAATAAGGACAAATTTGTAGTTAGTATGAACATTATTGCAAACAAGAATGCATACCTGCCCCCCTTAGGTAGAAACTAATGAGCTTCTGTAATACATAGAATCCTGAAAGACTTTGATGTCAAGTAAACACTCAAAATGCAAGGTTTTGAATGGCAGCGGTACATGATACTTTTCCTCTCCCAATAAGGTTTGAATCTCCAACACCTTGGTGCCATGACTGACGTTTGCATCCAAGCTGTAGAAAGAAACAAGACAAAAAATCTTCCCAAACCAACTGACTGGAAAATTAGGATTATGGTTCAAAATTTGAGAAGGCGCAAAATATAGGAGGAGAATGAAAGACAAATTTGTATTGAACTCTTGTGAATCTGACCTCAATGTGGAGAAATTTGTATCAAAGTCTCATGGATCTAACCTCAAAGTGCACAAATTTGAGGCTAGAATGAACGTTAGTGCAAGAATAGTGTGCACTGACTCTGCTGCAATTAGACAGAACTCATAAGCTTCTGCAACAAATCAAAATATGCTGAAAGACTATCATGTCAAGCAACACCCAAAATGCAAGGTTCGAATGCCCAAGACATGATGATGTTTGCATTCTAATAAAGTTTGAATCTCCACACCATCCTGCCCTGACGGAGATTTGTATCAAAGCTATAGAAAGAACCAAAACAAATTTAAAGCTTCTCACACCAACAGCAAGAGATTTTAGGTTTATGGTTCAAAAATCAAGAAAATGCAAAAATAGAGAAGATGAAAACAACGAAAATTTATATGGAACCTTGTCGATCTAACCTTTGAGGCTAGAATGAACATAATTATTGCAAAAATAGTGCGCACTGACTCTTCTGCAATTAGACAGAACTCAGAGTAAGCTTCTGCAATACATCAAATTATGCTGAAAGACATATGATGTCAAGCTGCAACACCCAAAATGCAAGTATCTACGATTTTCGCCGGCTGTCGCTCGTTGAACTGGTTGCAAATTCCTAAATCCTCAAAGCTTCATGCGCGATCTACATAAGGAAGCAAAACTGAGCCGTGAAACCCAACCCCACCGGAGCCGACTCTTTCGGCGCCTTCAAGGGGGAAGCACAATTCTGGCTAGAATACGGCGTCTGATTCTGCGGCCGACGGCAAGTAGGTAGTAAATTCTGACTAGAATCCTGCGGTTAGAATCTGTACTAAGACGACATTCTGGTGTATTGGAGAATTCCACCGGCGCGGGAATAGGCAGAACGGCGGCGTAACAGTGGCGATGCCAGAGATTCTGTGGTGTCAGAACGCCGACACGCTTAATGTCGTCGTTTTCTTCCTAGAAAAACCAGAATGACGGATTCCGAGGATGCGACGCCCACAAAAGAGAAAGAAAAAGAGGATAAGTAACTACAGACAATTTTTTTTTTTATTACTTACTTAGAATGTGTAAGGCGTGTCCTATAGGTACCTAGGTATACAATGGAACAAGGAGTTGGGTGTGGGACCTTAAAGTGAATTGTTGTTTAGTTGGAAAGTGCACCCTAAGGTGCCATTTTTAGGATTGTAATGGGATCTTTGATTGACACATCACAACAAACGACCTTGAAGCTTTCGAACCCTATATCTACTGGACCTGCTTTAGATTTCCTCTTGGCCCACTCTGCTTTTAGATACTTGTGCAGACTTTGGGTTTTGGACATTCAAAAAAAAATCCAAGTCTGTGGGATGAGCCCTTTTGAAAAACTGAAGTTTTGAAACCTATAAAAATATATAGGGATATGTTTGCAAAACGTTAGATGTTGTATTGTTGGTCTTGCCTACCTAAGCAAGGATATTGTGTTTAGATTCTTTATAGAGTGTAGTAGCTTAAGGGATTTGGGCCCCTAGGTCTATTTTTATATAAGGATTTTTGAAAGATGATATTTTGGCTTGTGTTAAAACTTGAGATTAGTTATGGAGTTATAATAATATATTGAAGGGTTTTGGTTTCTTTTAGAGGATTTTTTGAAGATTATGTTTTTGCATGGTGAAATATTTGAGTTTCCATAATTCTTCATTTGCCTTAAGATACTTTTTAATGTAAATGGCAAGGCCACCATGTGACACAGCAGTTGATACATAACTGTCTGAGATATATCATGTTTCCTTTTTAATGCTATCTCTCTCTATTCACAAATTCTTCATTACCTAAAGTTGAACGACTTTTCAAGATTCTTGTCAGACGTATCATATTTAGAGTCCTCCCAGAGTCATGATGACATGTATTATGTAGCTTGTAACTCAAGTGGTTGTACTCTTGTGTTACTCATGGTTGAGGTGGTCAACTTTTCAGGTGAACTATATACAAGAACAAGTCTTTGTCTGAACCTAGCACCACTTTTAATGAATTCTTTGGCGGCATGCTGCCAAACTTTGCAAGGACATTATATTGTTCGGTAATTTTTCTGGTCATTGATGGATGATAAAATTCACTTGGGGTTTGTCATATTTTATCTGTTGTGTTCATGGACATGTTTAAAATTTATATCATCAATTTGGGGGACATGTTTTAAGTTTTTCCAGCGCCATTTTGGCCTTCTGGATGTGACAAAACTTTGTGTAAAAACAACCCAGTCTTGGCCTACCTATGCACCTAGCTGAGACAAGAATTGGATGAGATTTGATTGAGGAATAATGAAGGAAATATGGGAACATTAATAACAAAGACATTGTGGAATCTTGACAGGAACCAATGAAAATTCCATCAGGAACAAGCAACTCCCGGCAAATAGCTCTGCCCCTTTTGGCAAGTTCAAACCAACAAAGCTAAAATAACAAATGTGCCATGAAATTTCCAAAACAAAAACAATTCATCCGAACACCTGGTGAACGTTCCTCAAAGACTGGGACCAAATCCTTCCAAAGTCTCACCCTTTACAGGAAAAACCAATAAAATAGGTAATAATTGCACAACATGAGTCTTCATGGTATATCACTTATTATAGAAAATTTATTTATCATGAAGCTATAGGGATGGCATTGGGGTGACTGGGGCCGGTGCTCTCGATGTTAGAGCCATCAGTCATGGCATCAAAGTTTTCATAGTATAATAAATTGAAAAAAAAATAATTAATTTTTAAACTATTATGCAGTCATGATATGAACTTGGTCTTCGTCAAAGCAGAAATTATTATTTTTTTGTTGAATTTGACTGGACCATCCATCTTGTTTAATAATGCTAGTTTAAAGTACTGAGCAAGAGCCATGAGCTTGGAGTGTAAGTATGGTTTGAAAGAGAGCATTTTTAAAGATTATATTATGGTGGGTCCAACTGACTTGGGCCTTGACCATGTGGTGAAGCAGAATGATTGGACTGAAGGACTTTGCTTCATTGCTATGAGTGTCACTGGGACTAAAGACCTAGTTCCATTCAAATGCCTTTTCTAGAATTCACAGAGTTGACAGAACTGAAACCAGAAAGAAATTATGTGCAAATTAAATCAGATGTCTTTGGAAATCAGCTTGCTGGATGTCCAATAAAATCATGGAGTGAACTTAAAATCCTCAAGAGATAATACTCACACAATCACCTACTGCACACAGAAGCAAAGCTCACCCAGAAGAATGGTATGACAACATCAACACAGACATAGTCTGAGATAGAGATTGTGGGCATACAAGAATGGAAATGTAGAGAGAATTTACAGACCATGCATGACAATGGGGGAACTGGGGAGGGTCAGACTGTAGGCTTTAAACCCTCTAACCAAGGCAGATTATGTAAGTGTAAGGCATTACTGAAATAAGGGCACATGTAAGACACAACGCCAAGGTGTGCCTGATTCTGGTAATGCCCACAGGCAAGGGAGTTACATGACAAAAAATTGACATTTTATTTTATTTTCCTATGATACCCAATAGACATCACAGGGGAAAAACAGCGCGAGGCATTTTAGAAAACAAATGCCCCATGGGTTTTTCCGCTCTGCAAGCATGTGTACATATAGACTAAAATTCTGAGTAGAGGTTTTTATGTAGATATCAAGAAATGAAATCAATTCACACAAAAGTCATTGATTTTGAAAGAAGCGCTGATTTTAGCCTCTTAGTGGTTTTGTGCTACATTAGGATTTTGTGACAATCAATTTAATACTCTTGAATAAATCAATGCCAAGGATATATAGGACACTCCTGGAGACATGTTGAATTCAATTGTCATGGAAATCTGGTGGTTTTTAGGAGGAATATGAGAGAAAAACTTTCAAACTAATCAAAGGGAATGTTGTGCAGCACACTTGTAGGATTGTAGCCAATTGCCTACACTTAGAACCCCAACATAAAATGATCATTAGATTTTAATGGCAATTGCTTATCAAGTGCCTATATTTGCAACCTTTTGAAGTCAATGGGCATCTTGCCTTAATTTGAAAACATGCACACGTGAATAAAAGCAATGAAATCATTAATAAAAATATTTTTCACCTAGTGATAAATATTTTAAGTAATAACAATTTTTATTTTTCTAAATTGTAGTTTATTGAAATATTGCATCATTTTATCATGCATTATGTTGTGTTATTGTCATGAAACCCATCATACATATATATTTTGTACACAAGGGTAAGAATATTTTCAAAATTACTTGGACATTTGGTTGCTACATTTTCAAGTTTATGGTTACTTTAATGTAGCAACTAATGTATCAAAAAATACCAATGCACTACTCACATGTGGTGCACTTCGTGTATCATCACATTTTGACACCTAACAAATAAAGTGTTACATATCAAAAATTGACACTAGTCTACATTTCTTGTCACTTTTCAACTATAAAACTCCAATTGTTATTTGCTGAATTTTCTTAATATATATTAAACCTTAGTTGATACACTAAAAATGTTGTCAATTAAAAGTTGCCATGCATATCTAAACATAGCAAGGGCAAGAAATGTTTTTCAAAATTCATGGACAAGAACCTACTATGTTTTTTTGTCTATCGTTATTGTAAGATGGTCAATAATGTATCCAAAAATACTAATACACTAGTCACACGTTGTGTGACCAATACACTCCATGTCTAACTTTTTCCACACATGATAAATCAATGGCTACAAATTAAAAATTGACACCTAGTTTGCATTTCTTGCCACCTTTCAATTATAACCAATTGTTATTTGCCACATTTTTTTATATACAACAAACATTTGTAAACATAAAAAGAAAAATTCAATTGACAGTTGTTATGCATGTCTAAACATAGCAAAGGTACGAAAGGTTCTTTTAAATACATGGACAAGAGCTTGTCATTTTTTTTGTCTATGATTACTATAAAATAGTTGTTAATGTGTCAAAAAATAACAATAAATTACTCACACATTTGTGAACAATACACTCCATATATCACCATTTATTTTCCATGTGATGGATGATTCCATATCAAATATTGACATCGAATTTATGTTTCCCATTACTTTTCAACTATAACCAATTGTCATTTGTCACATTTTTGTAAATACATTAAGAAGTATGTTTTATGTGCAAAATATGCCAATACAATCAATGTTATTTTCTAAAAGTCCAAGTTTGTTCATAAAATGACAATAACGAAAGGAAATATCAAGCTACTATGCAACCAAATTAAATTGCACTTACGATAGAGGACACTAATAAAAAGAGTTGATTCAATTGTGTTTCAACCAATGAGCTTATTCTCTCATTAAGGATGTTGCGAATAGCTACCTTCCAAGAATAGAAAAGGAAGGTTGTTGATGAATTTGACTTGCATGATTTTCTACTCATCTCACCTATTATTCTTCTGCAACTAAGAATGAAGTTTTAGTATGTTCTTTCAATGGGCGTTCAAATAATTTTGTCCTTTCCTCTTTGGGATTTTGATTCATGTTTGTTAGAAAGAAATAATATCCGTGCTTGTGATGCGGTCAAGAGGCATGTTTTTGCACTTGAGGTGGATCTTGTTGCTTTTCACAAGGCCCTCCTTCCATTGGTCAAACAATTTTTATCTAAAGATACATAGCCACAGGGTTATAGTTTGAATCCAAATTCCCTCCCAAGGAAGAGAACAAAGAGATGATTGGATTGTGAATAAATTAATTTCTAGTATTTCTTTATTTCAATCCACACCTTGAAATGTACTTGATGTTCATGTGTGTTGTGGTTTCTTGTAAAGACATGCGGGCTCCACACCCTCCAACAAGTATTCCTTCTTCATGCACAAGAAGTTTTTTTGTAGTCCTTTCATTAGCCCAATTGTACCATTGTATGTTGAATCACAAGCTAGGGTCTTAGAAATTTCCAATCCTTAGATCCATCATTAGAGGACATTAACATTGAATCTAAAGTTTAGGTATTTGCAGATGAATTTGTTTTAAACAAGTCACATTTTCTCTCTTTAATTTCTTTGTTGATGAGCTTGGGGGTCGACAATTGTTTCATGCAACACGATTATAATAATTTAGCTTTTGAAGTTCTTGCAAACAAGAGGTAAGAAATAATCTACCCAAAAATAATATTTTATCCTCATAAAATCATTTACTTGTTAGTCCTTCTATATAGAGACCCCAATATTTTGTTGCTTACATTACTTTTTGTGTATAATTTACCATGCTTTCACCCCACATCAAATTGGGGGATGGTAGAAGCATTGCATGTCATGTTTTTGGAAGCTACAAAAATAACATTTGTCATTGCCAATTACAGTGTAATCAATGTGGATGAAGTTACAACAATTGATAACACACAATGGTTATCAATCCGTTTATACATGGTCCAAAAGTGGAAAAAGATTTTAATGTTCTTCTATGTTGAAATAATAAGTCAATCTGCCATTTCTAATAATATTTTTTCTTTGGTGTTAAAATGCATGATTAATTTTGGGGGTTTAAGGTTGGAAGAGTTTGGAAAAAATTTGGTGAATGGTTGTGACAATAGTAGTGTCTTCCAAAGCAATTGAACAAGTGCTACTTTGCAATTTAAAGAAATTATTGCACATTTTCATTATGCTAGAAATGTCATTTTATGATTAGTCCTTATATACTAATCACTTATGCCATTTTTGGTTGATTTGGAACTGTTGTTTATGTTATTTTTAATCACTTATCCACTTGTAATCGTATAAGATTAGTCATAAAATGGCAGTTTTGGCGTCATCTTTTCTTATTAACATTCACCATTTTACCCACAAAACTAACCTTCACTTTATCAAATCTCCCTTTTATGCATCAAGTGGGAGGTATTCTACATAACTTATATTCCTTTTCTATTCACATCTCAAAAAATTTGGCAAAATTTCAAAAGTTGGTTGATCTTTTCAACACCAAAGGCAACAAGTTGTTCAAGAATGTGAAAACCCGATGGATCAACATGTTTTTTCAAGAAAAAAAAATGTATTGAATATCGTCAACTCATTGTTAAGATGCATGTTGAAACTTGAAAGTATGAAAAATAATTTTGCATTAAAAATTTTGAATGTCTTGTGTGATGTGGATCTCATTCTAGGGCCCCCTTATGTTTTCCATTACTAGGGTGTGTGCATACCTGAATCAAGATTACACAAGCACAAGACGTTTTTGTGTGTGACTTTGTGAATGTTGTGAACTTGGCCCAACATGAACTTTGTAAATTATATTGTGATCCTTAGCAAAGTTTGAAGATCTAACATTTGATAATTTCAATGCAATTGGACTTTGACTAATTACAACTTGCCCATGATTTTTTTTTTCATCTAAATGGTAGAGAAAATGAGTTATACTCTTGCATTTTATTTTCTAAACATAAATAGCCTATTACTTCTAGTATGGATGGTGTTATATCTCGTCAACTTGTCACTAAGGTTGCCTTTAACATGGCAATCAACAAAGTGAAAAAAAGAATGTGAAGGTGCAACCTAAGGCCTTATCTCAAAACTTGAAAAACGATTCCCAAACCATGAAGTAATGACTATTCTTAAAGTTGTTTATCCACATTTTGGGTTATGAATCTAAATGAAGCAAAGGAGAAATTTTATTCTCAACTAGGTGTATTGAAGGCCACTTCTTGTGTGCATCATAAGGTGGGTGAATTTGGGCAAATTATTCCTACAAATTCCTTCCAAAATGGAATATAATAACCTAGTGAATTGAGATGTTGAAATTAAGGTTATTTTTTCAATTTTTGTGATGTAATTGAAGTGGTGATCATCCATAAAATGATTTTGACAAATTTGGCTACATACTAGAAATGAAAGTAAAAAAAAATTAGAATCCTTTTATACTTTTGACTACCTACCAAAACTTATGATAAAAATTTGATGACACTATGAGAAAATTGTGTCTGTTGGAACTAAAAATTGTCTGATAGAACTAGATTACAATTAAAAAATGTTTGATAGAACTAGATTACAACTAGATAGCCTAGTTGCAACAGACATGATTTTCTCATAATGTGATTTGAATTTTTTTCTTTCAAAATCTAGTGAATTTGGGCCAATTTTTTAGTTTAAAAATCCTTTTAGAGGTTGAAAGAGAAATTTGGCCCAAATACAAATCATTGGTTGAAATACCAAGTAATAAAAAACACTTGGTCATCACTTTATGAGGTCAAAATTTCAAAAAATTCTATGGAGAATCGATATTCATATAAATATCCTTTAGGTTCTGTGGTTGGAACATGCATGTTTTTGCATGTTCCTAGAATAACCATTTTGTGCGTGCTAGGTTACTAGTTGGCCTCATTTCATAAAAATAAGGTGCACATGACCATGTATGCAAATATTTGTTTGGTAAAAACTTCTAATTTGTTTTAGAATCATGTTCTTTCTACTTGTTCCCAACAAAGTTGTCATCCAAAAATATGGTAGCACTACTTTGTACATTAGAAAATGTAAACCCCAATTTAGATTGTGTCAAGCTTTGATGCACTACAACTAGTGACATTCCACAATCTTCATGCATTTGCAATGTAACGATGTTGGTTGCCCTTTACGAATGTGGTTGTAGCATCAAAACAACATGAAAGATAAATAATGAAACAAGTGTTAGTGCAACAATTGGATGTTGAAATGGGAGTTCACATCGAAACATTCAAGGAATTTGAGCAATTTCATTTTTCAAACTCTATGATAGAGTGAAAAAACATGAAACATTTTCCACACATTTATTTAAAAAATTAGCTCAACATGGGTAAGTTTCTTTAACTTTAAGCTTATTAGATTTCTTGAATTGAACTTCAACTGCTTTCATGTGCACCAATTTATTTCTCATTCTAAATTATGCCATAGATTGAAAAATAGTCTACATGTCAAGATAAGCTTGTGCCAATCATTTCCCTTGCAATTGCTTTTGAATTTTTATTTTCTTCAATTTTTTAGTTTATGGGTTCATCATTGTTGCTTGAAGGGCAATCAACGAACATCAATGAAAAGTCATTGTTCAAACTCAATGTCTGTTGTGCTTTTAATATATGTGGAAGATGTAGTTTTGCAAATCATTAATAAGCTGGCTATGTAAATTTTGATCAACACACTTTCCAAGTTTATTTGGGTCACAATAGGTTTTTGGGTGGCGAAAGTTTTGCTCCTTATAATTTTGCTAAGGTGATGGTATGTACCAATGTTGTGTGTGTAAGTGTCAATAGCCATGTATACAATGTGTAAATACCATGTAAGTGTAAATATGATTTACACTTACATTTACATGAGGCCAATGTAAATATTTGCCAAATACACTTACATGGCCTCATGCAAAAAATGTAATCATAATGTTGCATGGGATTAAACCCCTCCCCAAATAGAAATTACCTTTTTTTGTATTGTTTTACATTTATATTGTTTTACACAACTGCATAAAATCATATAAATATATTTGTTTACACTTACACTATTTTACATGGCCACATAAAACCATATAATTTTATTTTATTTACATGATTTTACACTTACACAGAGTGTAAGTCGTCAACCATTTACACATGCAACACTGGTATGTCTGTAGGTTTTTCAGAGACCAATTAGAAAAAATTCAACAAACCAGCCCAATGAGACAAGTAAAGTCCCTATATTTTTATTTTAAAATATCTTGAAGGATCTCCTACCAGGACGGTCCCCATAGTATTCGAAATTTCTCCTACCAACACCTTCCCCATAGTTCTAGAAACTTCTCCTACCAACCAACTGGTCATGGTACCAGGGAGGTTAAGAAATTTCTGAAAAACATTTGGCTACCAATGTTGATACGTCAATACTAGGTCAGGCCACAGAGGGAGAGGATCCTGAGTAGTAGGTATGTATCAGTCTATTTGCATCATTTGGGAGGTGGGGGTGTGGGGACCCGTTAGAATCGGTAGAGGGAAATCCGTTAGCGAGGTCATTGGTAGACAACCCGCCTGCAACATTTTTTTTGGCAATAATTGAATTATTTTTCTAGATTCCAATTTTTTAGAAATAATCTATTTGAAAGGCAGAAATTTGAGAAAAATATAAGGAAGGAGTAAAATACAAAGATTGGTGGAAACCTGAGAGCCTCTTACTTAAGGCCAGTCCACTTGTAGAGCAAGTATTTAATAATTGAAAACGTTTCTGTATCCTAAAATTTGGCAGAACATTATGAGTGTAGAAACGCCCTAGCTCTTCACAAAATTTAGGGGCACTTTTAGTAGTTTCAAAACAAATGGAGCACTATAAGTAGAGATCATGCAGACAAGAGGAAAGGAAAGAGCTGTTGTCTAATGCTTGCCCCAAGGCTTGTTGAATTGGCCGCTAAGAAGCTTAAAAATCACAAAAAATTCAGTGTCAACTAGACACAAGTCCAAAACTAAGGACAGTATGAAAAGAATGGGCACAAGGCTAGGTGTGTGGTGGTGGCATTGAGGGTATCTCCATTCTCCACTAACATTTTTAAATAAAATTCAGAAATTCTATTGAGAACTGAGTGGAATTATCACACCTTCCTCTTTTTTTCAACCACAACAGCAGACCCAACCTGACAAGGCGTTTGAACCCCAAGTCAAGGTCGTTGGCTTCCACTTGCACAAGAGTTGGGTTGGAACCTTTGAACCCAGGACCTTTTCTGGTCCCAGGGTCCAGAAGGTGAGCCATCAACCCCAGGGTGAATGATGACACATTTTGAGCCACATACTCTAAACCGCCACTTCTTGAGGAAGAAGCAAAGGTCTAGCCAGTGATCTTTTTTTTTGGTGAATTTGTGTCAAAAAAAGGGGGTTGCAAATCTTACAAAGGATTAGTTTTTTGAGAAAATGTTCCGAGGCCTGGAGGCAAAAATATTGAAAGCACCATATTTAGACCAGATCTTCTAGGTTTAGGGTTTAGGGTTTAGGGTTTACAGACCTCAGGGTTCTTGCACATTACTTGTGCACTTTGTTTAAATTTTGTTGCTCCACTGTGCGAAGCCCAATTGTTACCACTGAGTTTCATGTGGTTGAGAGACCAGAGATGCAGTTTGCAAGTCCCAGAGAATTGTGATGCAACACAAGACCCACAGATTTGCATTCCACAAACTAGAGATTGATTCAATTTGCAAACTGTAGAAACCCAGTCAGAAGTCAGAACCTGGTGAAGAAGTTATGTTTGCTAACATCCATGCCTCTTGGTCCCTACCAAGGCTTAGGGTTTTTGTTCTGACAGTCAATATCTCAGTTGATTGATCCTTTCAAACTTCCAAGCCCCATTGGACCAAAGTACCAACAGGCTGTTGTTTCAAAAGCAAATAAGGTTGTCTCTAAGGATTCACAATTTTATTTTCTGCATTCAATTTACATTCAATTTGTGATTGTGTGATTCTTGACTTGGTCTTTGTGGACATCCATTTTACACAGAAGATGTCAGGGATAAAGTGTCACAGCCAGAAACAGTGCAATCAAAGGAAAAATTACTAGTGACCAAGTCTGAGCATCATCAGTTCTGTCCCCAAATTATGATGTCAAAAAGAAATCAATGTTGATCCTTTGAGACATTATTGTAGTTCATCTTGCGAAGTCTGCTTTCAGCCATAGTCTGCGTACCATGGTCACATCCTTCTTCTGTTGGCACAAACACACAGAACATGAAGAGGAAGCTGGCAACTGCCCATCTTACCAATGTTCAAACATATATGACAAGAATTATCTTGCTTTCAATGCAAATTCTTGAACCAGAGACCACAAATTTAGCTACTCAGATGTGAAGAAGTTAAGAATGCAGCTACCAAGGAATCACACATGAAAACTCTTCACAAAACAATTCCAAAGTAAAAATACCACCCAAACATGAAACTTTCATTCACACTAATAGACCAGTTCCATACTTGAGTGGCTACTCCACAACTCACATAACTCCAGGTAGAATGAAATTACCAGAAAGAAGTCCTGTGCAATTATCTCACATGCCAATGGAAATCAGATCTCTGATCAATAATACAATCATGGAATGAACTTGAAATTTTTCAAACTAGAAGTTACGCACAAGAGCCAGCTAGCTGTGCACAGAAGCAAACTTCAAAGCTCACCCAGAAGATGGTATAACATCAGCATAGAGATACAGATTATCCCCATGATACAAAGATCTGGGAATATAGCCATAACTTAGAATCTTAGCATGTATACAGTATGACAATGGGAAGGCTTATATTAGGGTTTCAAATTTGATGGTCAGACTATCATCATCTCTAAACCCTAAACCTCACAACAACGGCAGATTGTGGAACTAGATGCCAAGGATCTGAAAAGTAGGTACATGCACAAAAGTCATCAACTAAGAAACCCACTGCAGGCGTTAAGCTAGATGAGTGTTTGTGATCTATTCTAGGGTTTTATCACATTCAATCTCATGCGTGCTCCTCAGTGCATGAGCTCTGCCAAGGACATCACAGTGTACTGGAAACATGATGAGATCGAGTAGTATGGATTGATGGCTTTGCTTAAGAAGCCTGAAACCTTAATTACCCTTATGTACGCTTGATAGAAAAAGCTTCCAACTGATCAAAGAAAATGCTGTGCAGCTTATGGTATGGTTGCAACAAACAGCCTACACTCACAAGCGACAGTCGACTGTACCACACCATCGCTGTTTTCTCCTCAGCCGAACGATTCCTTACGGAACTGGTTGTGAGTTGTGAGTCATGGAAACGGCCTTTCCAACGAGGGCACAATGCTTCCACTTGCACCTTCAGGCGTAGGCACCCCGTTCAATTTCAAATCAAAACCAGCTATCAGAATTCGATCCATTTCCAAAATCTCGTCCTGGCTACACAGGTATATGTCTAGGCCGTCTAATGGAGGAAGCCCATCGCTATCACTCCAGTTCACGCCGTCCTCAGCAAATGTTGACTCATGCGGCGTTGTTTGCGATGGATTGTCACAAACCAGCTGCGTCACTTCGACTGCCGCGTCGCTTATAAGCTCAGAATCTGCCGACAACGAGAGAGAGGTGACCTCCAGAGCCGCTGGCCCCCGAGGTCTTCCGGCACCAGCTGCAGCAGACGTCACAACAGTGACCTGAATGTCAGAGGTAGCTCCAGCTTCTTCCCCATCGCCGGCAAGTACCAAAAGCCGGTTCGTTAAAGCGCGTGCTTCGGAGATCAGAACATTGGACTGCAGCTCCTGATCGTGCATTGCATACTGATTCGCTTTCTCCTTAACGAACGCCACAAAATCCTTTGTCAGTGGCGTGTCCTTGAACCTTGGAGGACAACGTTCGAAAAAACCTTTGGGATAGTTGAAATAGTATGTGGGATTACCCAGGAAGTGCTGTGCAGCATCGTAAGCAAACATGGCTTCCTCTTCTCTGTCAAAAGTCCCAATCCACTCTTTTTTGGAACACGACCAGTTCGACGCACGGAAGCGAAACTCCACAGCCCATTTTCGCGGGGCTCCAAGCCGCTGGCGAACTCCTGGACTGCCGCCAACGCTTCGACGCACGGGTGATCGCGCAAGCGCCTGCTGCAAATCAGCACGTCGTTCTTCCACCGGGTGCTTGATCAGCTTGCGAATTGCTGAACCGCCGACAATTTTTCCATGAACGCGTTGCGGCCGAGGCAGCCGAAAACGAGCAGCTTCGTCACTTTCATCTGGCAATAATAACACGGTCCTGCAACACCAAGCATTCAGCGCTCAATTTCTCTATACTTTCGAAAGAAAGAAAGACGACACAATATGCAACAGATTTCTATGCTAAGCTTTTGAGCGACAAACAATTTACTGATTGCAAAAAACCCCTGACACTCTGAAGGCAAAACCTGATCATGTCGTCTGAGACGCGTCGGTCAGACATAATCGACAAAGCTCAGCAGCCGTCAGATAGCGCTGGATAGACTGCTGAAGAGTACAATCGATTGTCTACAAAGAAAGGAAGGAAGAAGGGATACGATTGGAAACCCAATTTCAATAATGCCTTTGATCGAGGGCTTTATCGAATGTAAAAGACACAGTCAGCAATTTTCTGAAACGATAGCCAGATTTTGCAAGAGCATATTTGGATTTCGGAAACAGCGACAGACTGACAACGAACGTCCAGCTTCCTGAGGGAGAGAGTGTGTTTGTGTGTGTGAGAGAGAGAGAGAGAGAGACACACACACACACACACACACACAGAGAAAGAGAATGTTTGCAAATGCCGTCGTCGCCTGTTGTCGTCAGAGAAGAGCAATGGAAACGGCGCCATCAAAAAGGCTCACCGTTCAGAAGCCACATCTGGGTGCATTTCTCTCCTGGTGATGGGGTTTGTGAACCCCAGCATAAACCCTGCTGCTCTACACGTTTGGGGTAAGTTTCGTCGAAGTCAGCATATGGTCCAGGTGGCAGGTTCCTTTCCAATCATCACCACATTCATGGATAACACAACAGTATGTCCTTGATTCTCCTGCCGTGCTTACTTTATTAGGGATAAATCTTTTGTCCCCCTTGAGCACCCAAAACACAGGGAAGCATGTTTTGTCGAGTTTTGTTTGACTTGTGGGCATATTAGGTTGCCAATAAAGTAACTACATCTGTCCTATCGAGGATTTTCCTGACGTACAGATTCGTTATGAAAAATCAAAACTCATTGGCAGATTCATTGCTTTTTCCTGGTTCGGCAAAAGACACCAATAGGTCATTCCATTTTCCTGGCTTCAAATTCTGTGTGAACCAAGCAGCTCCGCCACAGGAGGCTCTTTTCAAATTTTTTTTATTTGTAATAAATTCTTACAAGATGCAGTGTAAATGTGTGTATTATTATGAATTTAAATTGAATGAATGTATGTTTGTAGATTTAAGTGTGAGCTTGAGTTGGTTTATACAACAGTTGTTTTGCTACTGTGCCAAAGCATTACCATGCCACCCATAGTATTTTAGGTTTTATGGGTCCCACCATTGTATTTAGCTCTTCTTTTTTTGCAAAATTTGGTCAAATTTCAAAAAAGAAAAAGGAAAAGGGAAAATTATGATACAATATCTAGTCTCCACATGCCTCGAGGGCCGTGATGACGACGACAGGTTGAGCGCCAGGGCATGCATCTGACCGACACAACATTATCCAGACTTGCGTCAGAATCCGAGAACTTGGAAGAGAAAGAGAGAGAGAGAGAGACAGACCTGTTGCCATTGCGAGAAGAGACCAAATCCATAATAGTCTTGATAGGATCCTGAAAAGAAGCCTGGATAAACTCCATAAGAGTGTAAGATTAGTTGTGACTTTGAGTGCTCCTCTTATAAATAAACTGAGATACGGATCCTGCCTTTCAGGCTGCCAGAGTTGTTGATACTGTGGCTCCTCAAAACCATCATCCGTTATCTCCATCAAAGCCTCCTGAATAATCAGGTTCCAGTTATTCAGCTCCATCAGGCAAGAAATGCGCAAGTAATGGCCGACAGAAAAAGAAGAAAAAGAGGCGTAAAAGCGGGTAAAAGCAACAGGGCAGAACCACACGTTCTGAATGTGGACATAGTAGCCTCAGCTATTTGTCTTTTTGGAGGCAAGCCATAACCTGGTGGCCGTCATCGGGACGGATGAAGGGACGGATGATGGGACGGATGATGGGACGGATGGATGAAAAGGACGATCACCCAAGGATATTATATAAGTAGATATTCTCCTTTTTTTCAATTGTCAATTTTCGAGGAAAAAATTTTGATTTTTTGGGGACATTAGGATTTTATTTTAGTTTCGTAACATTCTTTTACCTAGTTTTTAAAATATTTAGATAGGTTATAAAACTTGTCACAGTTTAATGCGAAACCCCTCTCGTGATGGATGCTAGCCAATGATGCAACACCAAAAAATTGAAAAAAAAAAAAATGGCTAATGCTGGGGGGGGGGCCAAATTGGGGGTCAAGGC
>Ga0116227_10009662_pt1 | contig 17364 bp, 15 predicted proteins | sample S1TSphgellanicum_FD_89693 | JGI IMG/M metagenome (GOLD analysis project Ga0116227, IMG submission 89693) | Host-associated microbial communities from peat moss isolated from Minnesota, USA - S1T2_Fb - Sphagnum magellanicum MG | ecosystem: Host-associated > Plants > Peat moss > Unclassified...
CCTGGGGTTTCCTAGGTATGTGGTGCTAATGGGGACGCAAATGATGATGGAGTCCCTAAACTGAATGTTACACAAGCCAAGATTAAAGAATTTCAACAACAAATTAGGACTAAGTTTTTTTTTTTTTTTTTTTGCAATAATGCATTATGAAGTTGAAATCAACAAAAGTTGATTACCTTTTATGTGCTTCTAATGTTGCTAACTGTGAGGAAGCACTAACTTCTATGATGAATTTGAAGCTTTCCCAAGACCTTATAACCATGGTGGTTAAACAACATGCTCAAATGAAATCAAGGGCAACCCCTTATGTTGAGCCACTATTGCAAATGGGGCCATTTATGCCATTTCAATGTGCCATCAAGACAATCAATGTTCAACCTTGTCTAGTTTGTGGTGAATAATTTTATTGTTATGCTAGTTGTATTGCTTCATGCGGTCACACATATCATCCATGGTGTTTGGTGGCACTCACCATGTCTTCAAGAAAATGCAAGGGGGCTAGTTGTGAAGAAGTGTTCGAAGAGGACTAGTGTGCTGCATTCAAACTATCAAAGCTTGTGGCTGATCTATGTGGTTCATTGAAGAAGGTGGAGGGTATCAAAGATATTGAAAACCTTCAAATAACTTCATCAACTAAGTTTTTACAACTAGCCCAATACATTTTTCTTTTATTAGTTGAATCAAAATTATTATTATACTTGTAAGTGTATGCATGTGTTGTTTGACCTAGAAATGACACATGGTTTATTTTCTTACAATTATTTGTAATCTTTGCAATGTTTTATTGAATTGTGCAAACCTATTGTTAGGTCATATTGAAGTGTGGTCTCATTTGGTCTAAATTTGTTGCACCTATGTCCATGACATCATGACTTGTGCATAATCTAATCATGAGAAATTAGCACAAGGGATTGGGTTTGGTAGAAATCTTGAATGGAATTGAAAAGATTAACATTCATGGGTCCTAGGTTATTGTTTTCATATAATCAAACTAAGATCTAGATTAAAAACTTATGGGATCAATGGATTTATGAATTTATAGGTAATTGATCCTTGCATATACAAGTTTCCATTTCCATGGTGAAGTCATCTTTGCTTATAAAGCCATAAATTGTTGTATTATTTTTTTGTATCAAGCATGTTTATTTCAACTATGTTGTTTCAACATTTGGCACATGTTTTGATTTTTTTGTTGGAATTAACATGATTATAGAACCAAAACCTTTAAGTTCTTTTCATTTCTATTGGTTTTGAAACTTTTTTGAACTTTGAATCACCTCTGTCATATTTGTAAATGTTTTGTAATTTTTAAATCTTCATCTTTTTCTATTCATTTGAAGCCCTTTGGAAGTCCCAAACCTTTTTTTGTCATTTGATATTTTTCCTATATTAACTTTATAATATCCATGATAAATTAAAAACCTTACATGTCATTTGATGCTCCTATATTTGCTTGTCTTCTAGATCATTTTTATCATTTCTAGTGTTGGTTGTAAAACATGTTTCAGATCCTTTATTATGGAGCTATAGTTTTTGATGCACCTCCTAGAACATTTTTGTTCTTGTGATTTCTTTAAGTCCTTAGTCTTAAAGGTCATCCGGTGAAATTTTATAATTTCCTTGCTTAGGTCCTAGGACCTTTTACATAAAGTTATGTTCCTAAAACTCATCTCTCATTTTGTTAAAGAAGACAACTTTCCTAATCCTTGGAACCAAGTTGCAAAGAGTTGTTGCAATATCTTAAACTGATGGCTAAAAGGAGTAAAGGGTTTTTGCTACTATAGAATTTCCTTATATGTGTATTTTACTTCCTAGATGATTGTCGTTATATCATGTGTCCTAATCAATAAAAGGACTATTGGGTCCTTGCTATTCAAAATTTCCTAATATTTATATTGTATTTCTTAGATGACTATTACTATATTGGATCCTTGCTATTAAAAAATTTCTTAATATGTATATTGTATTTCCTAGATGACTATTGTTATATTTTATCTCCTGATGGCTACAAGGAATATTGGGTCCTTATTATTATAAAATTTCTTGAGATGTAGATCATCTTTCCTAGATTAAACATGTGTTGTTTGGAAACAACTTCTTGACTTTCTTGAATTAAGGATTGAATGGCTCAAACCATCAATGAACAAGGATAATAAGTCTTGATCATTTAGTTCCAAGACCATAAGTTTTCCTAATGATCATGATGGTTGTGGCTAAGGAAATTTTGATCTTGATTTATATCATGGTCTAAGAAAATAGTTCAAAGTCTAAGGACCAGGAACATCATGAACATGGGCAAGTTTCTTGGTTCAGTTTTTGAATGGATCCTAGCTTAAGAACTTCCTTCAATTCCTAACCTATTTGTTAACTTTGTGTGCTTTTCCATGTGTAGATGTATAATCTAACTATGGTGCATCTACAACTACCTTTATGCAACATGTGGAGACATGCATAATGAAGCAAACCACTTTCGCATCCTCAAAAGTTAACTTCACCTTCTTTGTAGGTGAACAAGGTATTCCAAAATGCACACCAAAAGGTTTGTGAAGTTGGTTCAAAGAAGTTTATCTTGGATATTGTAAGTGGAAAAAATAATAATATAGGATTCTAGCTATCCCAACACCTTTGCATCATTGCCACTACATCAAAGGCTTGTGACATGGCAAAAGTTAGGATAAAAAAGACTATATCACATGTTGATTAAGAGACTTGTAGTGCCACACACTTTAGTCTTGGTCATTCACTTCATTCCACCATGCACCACAATCCAACCAATATTCACCCACTCACATTTTTCATTGTCCAAAAGTTGAATGCTATTAACAACATTGAAACAATAAATTGGATGACAAAGCTCTCGACAAATATGGAGCACAAAACATAAATGTAAAAGTAGAAAGCTACAAATAGACCATCCACACCACACCATCAATCAAAATCGAACATGGCCTTGGGGAAAGCTGGTATGTGCCTTGCTATTATTGGGGCAACTTTTTCACTAATCTCCCAAAGCTTTGCCCTTACTTTTAAATGGAGCATGGTTTATCAATCAAAACCACATCAAAGTCTTTGATGAGGCATCATAGTTTTTGAAAACAAACCTTCCTTCTCTCTCTCAAGTTCGTTGTGATTTCAAATGTCATCATCACCATTGTTAACTTTGGCAAGTTCCCACTTTGACGAAGGTGTGAGGAACCCTAGTCCCACGAGAACCAAGGGTTTAGATTGATTCCACTTCAAATTATATGGCCAAGATTGAAGCAAGTTTTCACGATAGAGCTTATAACATTTGGTTCCTAACCTAATATTTTCAAGAATGTTAATAAATTTCAAGTGTGGATTTTATGCCCGGAACTTTACCTTTTTAATGAATTCCAAGTGCAGTAAGGTGGCATTTGGAAAGCACTACAAGTAAAAATCAGAATTGGGCAAAGTTTTTGAAAAAAATCGTTCTTGAATGAAATGGCCCTAAAATGGGTACTTTTCCTACAGCTCAAAAATTGCCCAATAATCCACACACATTTTAGGACATTTGATGATTGTTTCATGTAGGCATATGTTATGGGCTTATCCTAGAACAAACAATTAAATAATTTGAAATCATTGAAGGTTCCTTTTAAGTTCCTATGCGCTTTCTTAAAGAATGTGATGTCTTTGAAACTTTTTATATAGGAACAATGTAGGAACATATAAACATATCCAAATTTGATTTAACACATGTCATTAGAATCTCCTAGACGTGCATGATGTAAAAATGTAAATAAATTGATCAAATTTTGTATGAAAAAATCACAACGCATTCCTAAAGTCAAGGTGGTATAGGAAAATGATGATGGTGTGATGTTCCTAGTGGCAACACCCAATTGTACTTATCCCCATGCATGCATGATGTGGTTTTACAATGTGTAAGAAGTTGTTAGGGAATCTCTTTTCCTCCTTGTCTTTGTAAATCAAGTGACAACTATAGACAACAAGTCTTGGATTTCAATTGATGGTTAGAAAATTAATGGCAAGTTTCTCTTCTATTCAACTTGGAGAAGGTCATTAATTGTGTCATGACATAGTACATTTATGGGGTAATGTTAAACATTTTGTTGATTCAAGGAGGCTTAACATAATTTAAAATTGGAGGGAAACTTGTTTCTATTGAAACAAATGGCAAATATGTGTTTGCTAGGTGTAAGATTGTTGTTTCTATGCAAATCAAGGACAAAGTGGCTCCTTTTTCTTGTGTTAGTCCATTGTTGTGCACACAAGATAAACTTGGTGGTTCAAAGCCTTTCAACTTTGTCCACAATGCAAGCCTTGGAAAACCTATTCCAATCCTTCCATTTGTACTTTGTTGAAGTCACAAAAAAATGCTTGAATTACAAAAGTTGTCAACTCTCTTGGACACTAAAGATTAAAAAAATATTTCATCCAACATAAAAAGCAATTGAACTTCCATGTTATCTCCATGCAAACATGTTATGGTTGATTACAATACACTAATTATAAAGATATGGGAAGGTCATGTTGAGAGTGAAGCTACAAGATCCAACGTGCAAAAGGTGCTAAATGTGAAACTAATATTTAGCTTACATTGCATCATGTTAATTTTTGAATTTGCTCACACTTTAATAAAATATGCCATAGGGAAAGATGTGTATATCAATGATTTTGTTGAAACTATTAGGAAGTGCAAATTTAAACTGTACAAAATGTGTATTGATTTTGAATACAAGTTCAATGATGAAGTTTTCAAAACATTCCATAGCTTCTTGGCTAAAAACCATGATGAATTGGCTTTGATTTTTGTTGAATCACCCACTTGTGATGATGACTAATGTGTTACGAAGTTCAATGGTCACCAAGTTCTAGTTCATTTTAAGGATAGACCACTAAGGTGGCCTTGTTCATAGGACTTGCCTTGTTTTCTTAAATTTGCAACTTTGTTTAATTGTAATGTTTTGAAACATTGTCTATTGTTTTAGAGTAATTATATTAGTGTTTCCTGAATTAAGAATTGATGAATGTTTTCGGAGTGGTTTATCCTTATTGTAGGGTCAATGTATATGTTGAGGCATCATTCCTTCTTCACTTGGAGGTTATCGTGTCTTTTTATTGTGCATTGAAAACTATTGGTGATTTATTGATGTTTGTTTTACATGACAAACTAAAATTTGAATCTCAAGCTTTTATTTTAAAACAACCATGCTTCACAATGCGACATAAATTCAAAGGAATGATGACAAAAAATATAATCATTTGTCGCACATGTGACTATTGATATTAGGTTCTAGGGTTTTAACTCGAGCTTTGTTTAATTATGTGAAGTTTGCAAAGCTTGCCATGTGTTAAGTTTTGGGATTTCTTGAAGATAAACATTATTTCATCACATTATTTTTTATGAAAGGCAAATTACGCAATCATCTAACCATTCAAATAGACTAATGTGTGAAGATGTTCTTCCAAGATTTCTAGATTAAAGATACTTTTCCTTATGTTCAAACCATCACCACTTGTAGGGAGAAGAAAGTTTGTTACACTGTTCATTCTTGAAGTTGGCACTTGATGATTTTTCCATATAGTCAAAGGGGTTCCATCTTTTTAAAATTTTTAGAATAAGGCAAGCCATCTAATTTCAATTTTCTTTGTTCATCTTTTGTTAACATTTTGTGTGTGTTTGTTTAGGCAAGAGATTTTTGTTATAGTGGGCAAGGTCTTTTAGACCGGGGTTCAATCCTTGCAAAAGTCATATTCTTTTAAGAAAATTGCTTCTTGAAATTGGGTTTAAAAATTTAACACTCTGAATTGGAACTCCATCTTTGGAATTTGCAATAACATGTAGAAACAAAATCTAGAACAACATAATTTGGAGTCTGCATGAGTATGCACATTCTATAGATTTGCCACATTACACTACATATATATATTGAGTAGTCAATAAAGCCCACAATTCACCTATGTAATTGTTGGTTAACACACTACAATTTTTTTTGAATAGCCAATGAAACCCTTACACTAACCAAAGCTATTGCTAACCTTGAGATTTTAGTCTACATGTATTAGCCTAAACCATTCATTTCATTTGGTTTTTAGTAAGTGCCAATAATTTCTACCCAAAGTAGCCAAATTGGCTGTTGATTAGAGACTTTAAAAGGCAATCTCAACTTAAATACTAACCTTAAAAAAAACAATTGTTGAGGAGCAATGATTTTCTTTCAACAAATTTTGTCAAGTTTTTTACCAAAAAAATTGGCCAGTTTTTTATATCAAAAGATTGAAAGAACCCCCCCTCCTCCCCGCCCTCCCCAAACTGAGGAGGGGTTGTCTTTTGTTTTTTCAAGGTACCCAGCTGAGCAAGAGCAGACTCATTTGGAAAATAGAGTAAACTAGCTGTGCCAAAAGCTAAATGTAGAGAGATTCCAGAATGTAATCTAGTTGGATCTTTGGGAGAATCTTTGATTTGTTTAGGTACTTAGGGTATACCATTTCTATATATAACACTAAATTGCAGAAATGGTAGGAATACATTAGTGTATACTATATACATAGTTCTTTGGATGAAGTACAGCTGTTAAATAACATCCAATTGAGTTTGGACTTTGGACATGTAAATATATGTACAAGACACAATAATCTTTGAAATGGCCAATAAAAACAAATGACCACTTTACATTGGCTGGCCATAAATTGGTTTACCATTTTTGGGGGGCCTAGGCCCATCTTTCTTGGCCTTCGGCCTTTGGCTGACTCTGTCCTTAGGGAAGAGATTACACATTGGTGTAGGATTCAAGCATAAAATTTTAGCTCAAACTTGACACCATGTGTGAGCCACATCTGGATATTATCTGTACTAATGATTTATGGCATGTTCGGTAGAACTGCATGCATTGAGATGAGAAGTTCCAAATGGAGTGACATTGCAGCAAGGCCAATGGGACTAGCAGAGCAAACCAGAGTTAACATGAAGATGCTATGCGAGTTAGCTCTTTTGTAGCCTCCACGTGGTAAGCATTGCACTTGTTCAAACAAAGGTCCAATATGATAGTGATTTGTTGCTTGATTAGAGATTAACTCCAATGATCCTCACAAGTATATTTGGACATTTGTGCAAAACATGGGCTCGAAATTAATGTTTTGTGACCCCTCTTACAATTTGTCATTCCCAAACATTGGTGTTGCAATTTATTACTTAACCGGCAACTCAAATTCATTGAATTTCCAGATGAAGCTCACATAACACATCTCTCAAGTGTGACACTATCAATTGGAACTTGAAAGTGGCTATTGTAGACACACGAGGCAAGAACTTTATGGGTAAAACTGATGATGTAAAAGGTACGCACTCTTATGAAGTCTGCAATGGAGTTGATAGATAGAGTGGGCCAAGTTGGGCAAAGTGGAATACTGATGATGGGCAGGGAAGTTGTTGTTGGGTGCTTTGGGTGCAGATGACAACCTGATTCTGTCATCACTCTGGTCACAAGTAAAAGTTGATGGACATCGTGGGTTCAAGTGTAGCTGTGGGATAGACAAAATATCTCTGAGCTTGCTCTGAAAGTAATAAAAATATCTGTGACCTTTGCTCGGACTGAAAAAGTTGTAATAAGTCACTGAACCCACCACATGACTGCTTCTGGCACTTGGTGCTTTTCTTCCATTCTAATCAAGGTTGCCATGTGAACCACCAGTGCTGTTTTTTTTGCTCCAATTTTGTAGCTCAGGAGCCATTATCATCAATAAAAACAACTTAGCATAATTTGGCTAAAACAAAATATGAAATTAAAAAGAGTAGTATAAAAAAGGCATAAACTTTTTGGGCCTCCTTTCACCCCCTAACATGCCACCCAACCCAACCAAGATGGTCCCATTTATGACAAAAGAGAATCCTTACAATTTTGAAGTGCTTTGGAAGCCTCTTTCCTGAAGAAAACAATCATACCAAAAGAAACTATGGGACTTAAGGTGTCCAAACTTTTTGAAGATGTGCAGAAAGTCATAAGTTCTTTGCTCATGCAACCAAAGCTCTCCACTACTGTAAAAGTGAAAGAAAGGGAGGAATCCATTCATAATACTTACCCGCACCAAAAAGAAGGTTCTAAAGTGTGGTTTCTAGATAACTCCTACCCGTAGAATTTGTACTACCTTTGGATGCATCTTGTATATACTGACATTTGGCCAAAATGCCGAGTTTGTGATTCTCCAAGACAATGTCAAAAATGTCTTGTCAGTAGATGAAAAGGTTGAAAGTTCATGGCGCTCTCCAAATGGGACATGCATAGTTCTTGGTTGAAGGAGGCAAGACCGTCCCAAAGAGAATTGGTCAATTTGTGCATCGTTATGAGCATAGCAAAAAAGACTGTCACAGTGTCACATTAGATTGTTTTGACTAAAATTGTAAAGCATAATACTTTTGTCAAGTTAATGCGGTATTTTGACTAAAATGTGTTACTTTTTTTGGGGTCTTAAGTGGCATAATGTGTATGATGTTTTAATATTTTAATATAATAAAATTTTAGATTAAAAACCCATGAAATTTTAGAATCAACTTAGAACTATGTATTTCACACATGAGGTGGAATTAATTTCATCATGAAATTTAATTATTAGTGGATCAAATTATCAATCAACACATTATCCAATTAAATCAAGTGATGAATTGAAAAAAATTTGAAATAAGATGTAACTTAAACAACAATATTTGAATTTATAACCCTAATTGATAGGCAAGTCATAATTAGGCATGTAGGTAAGAAGGTAGGTAGGTACTACCTACTAACCTCCACTTATTACTTGCCTACATAAAATTAACTTCGTTATAAATTTAACTATTTATATGATAACATTATAATGTTCAAAATTCAAAAACATACATATGTTTATATTTATGTGATTACGAGATTTGTCATCATCTGAAGTGATGGTCGAATGGTTAAAGATATGTCTTATAGCTATGGAGGTAAGGGCTTAAATCTTTTTTTTTACATTTTATTTAAGATTTAAGGTAGCCATGTTCTAAGTGTGACTAAAATTAGATGTGTTGATGTGACTAGAAAACAATAATAAATATACAAACATGATAAGGTATGCCAATGAGTCACAAGTCTAGTTACTTGTCAACATTCTAAACTAGAAAAAAAAATTGTCTTAGTTTGAACCAATGAAAGGTTTTTTTTTTTTCAATTTCCAAACATAAGATAATAATAATAAATTCATACAATAAAATGAAATGTTCATAATTTTGACAAATTTTTAAATTTAAAAATAATCTGATAATTTTAAAAGTATATAAAAAAATATGAGCATGTAAACTAGCATTACATAGCATGTTAGTCAACATGACACATTTTAGTTGTGACTAATCACTTGATGATGACTAATGTGCTCACAAATTGTTGATTTAAATGATTGATCTTTTTCAATTAAAGCAAAAATTGTTTGGTGTTTGTTTTGACTGAAACTTCAATCACAATAGAGAGGAAAAGGATATAATCTGTTGTAGGACAACCTCACAATTCTTCAATCACTTTTGACATGCTTGCTATTTGTCATTTCTTGTGACAATCATTTTTCTTCAAGCCAAACTATAAATTACATGAATAGTTGGAGTTGTTTTTTTAAAGTTTAATTCCCAAGGATTAAGTTAGGGCATTTGCTTAGCAAAGGCACAAGTAGACCTACTATGCTTGCACCATCTCCAAGGTTTTGGAGAATATCCATATATCAAGTGATGGAACTTGCAAAGTGAATTTAATGGGATCTAGTCCTTTGTGGCAAATGAAACTTGTCTCTTATGATGGCTTCATGAAAAAAAATTATAAAGTTTGCAACAACTAATTCGTAAAGATAAATAAAATATCTTGAATTCAAGAAAACATTGAACATCACAAATAATAAAGGATAATAATAAAAACCATAAAAAAATTAATTTGGCTTTTGTAAATTTCACATTTGATTTTTTTTCATGGAATTTAATAGCTTGAAGCTTTTAAAAAACAAGTCATATGTGATATTCAAATTCATGCACATCTTTCAAGAAATTGAAGATGTCATCAATTCAACAAAAAATGAAATCATCCAAGTATTCAAAATGTATATCATGTGAAAGATAGTTGATGAATTCATGAGGCAAAAGGTGTGACAACATGTTCAATGTGACCATAGTTAGTTTATGATGTTATGTTTCATTTGTGATCATCTTGGGATTCACAACAAATTGTAAACATTTTGAAGGTTATCTTGGCAAACACCTTCACATAAATTAGTTTATCAAGGAACCTGAAAATTAAAACCAAGAGGTATTAGTTTTTATGGTGAACCTATTCAACTTTCCTAATTAGATCATCATCTTTTTTAATGAATGAAATTAGGGCACTACCTCAAGATTTGGAATGTTAATGAAACCTTTCACCATATTTTGATGACGTATTCCCAACATGTAACAACCTCATTTTATGACAAGTAACGGAGCCAAAAGTGGATTATTTTTTAAAAAACTAATTTGTAATTATATGGCCAATGTTTGAAGCCTTATTTTTGTTGGCTATATATAGCTAAAATGATATATTAAAAATAAAAATCATTAAATTCATGTGTTTTTTTGAGATTTTCAATAGCCAAAATTTTAAATAAAATTTAAGAAAAATTACCAGATTTCAAAATATATGGTCCAAGTAGGTAGCCCAAAACATAGAAGGATGTTTTACAAAATTATTTTCATATTTAGCTTGTAGCCCGATTTGGCTAAATCTTTCAATGAATCATCACAACATTGGCTATAACACAAAATTGTCAAGAAAGAACATTGGTTTGAATAGGGAGTTCTCTTTCATATTTTCAAAAGAATCTTCATAATTTTGATATTGAATAGGAATATCACGTTACAATGTTGAAGGACCTTATGCTACAAATGCATGCATTTATTTCCTTTTAAAGAGCACACACCAAAACCTTTGTCCCCATTAACAAAGGTTAAAACACTTTGATACTCTTGATGCAACAAGAAGCCTCGAGTTGATCTGAGGTTCATCTTGCCAGTGTATGTTTACAATCATAATTTTTAACTAGACATATTTGTGGTGGGAACTTCTAGTTTATGTGCTCCAAAAGGAAGATTTCATATTTATCAATCCATGAGTTGATGCATTAAGTAAAGTAAATTAAATAACCAAATGAAGGAGGGGTTTGTTGCAAATGGAATAACTCTTACTCCCACCTTGCCGCAACGATGTGGCCCAGTATTTAACTTCAAGCTTCTTTGTTTCATTCATCCAGAGTCTTGATGAGAGATTTCAACTGACAACCCTTAAGGGTCACTGGTTACCTTCCCTTGGGTTGAGAAAACACTACAATAGTCACTTAGGTAGGTATTAATTATTTCTAGTACTACTAGTTCCAATAGCATGCAATTCATTGGACCTCCAAGGTTTTGTAAAGACCTGCATTCATTTTCATAGTGTAGTTGGAGGGCATGTTACTGAAAATTTTCCTCTACCAAAGTGAGCATTTCAAAAAACATAATGCAAACTTATGTAATTGTTTTCATTTTTTTCCCCTCATGATACATGATGGATCCTCATCATGTATAGAAGAATTATTCATGAAGTGACACTCTTTTGGGCCCTTCTTTCATCCCCCAACCTCTCTTTCAATGTCTAAACATTGTCATACACATACATGCTATCATTCATTAGAACTTCAACTTGCAAGAAATGAGATGTAGGATGTTTTCGAATTTCAAAATAAGCCATGGATTAATACTTCCAAGTAGAAACTAGTGTTAATCCAGCTACAAAATTCTACAATTACAGTCATCTACTTCCAGGGATTTTTATGGCAAATTGAACTGGAATTTTCTTTAAATTCTCAGTTTCAGATCCATTTCAGGGTTTAACATTTGCCCCAAACTTCCCTGTAATATTTGCAATGTATAATAATTGCAGTTAGGCTCTAGATATTTGTTCTAAGTTTTGAATTGTGCCTTGTCAGAATTAATCTCGGGCAAAAGATATTTAGTTCAAGAAGAAAACTGGATTTGAAACTATCAAGCAAGTGAAAACCCTGGTTTGGATTCGGGTTGAAGTTGTGCTTTCAGGTGCTCGTGTGTTATGGAGACCAGCTTATCTACAGAAATGTCTTCATCTTGGCCCCTGGTCTTTCCACATCAAAGAAAGACAATGGGCAGGTGCCAGGTAGATGCATATAACCAGAAATCAATGGCTAAATTACTGCTTTCTGGGATAGCTAGACACCCGTCCATATCTTTACATGTACTGAAAATTTCTCAATACTTACAATTAACCTGAAAAGAGAGTTAAGACATGAACCCACACCTAGAAACCTGACAATCGGATTTCATATCCCACTGTGGAATTCAACCAAGCAACCCATGCTTTGCAAATTCCTTTCCAACAATGATCTTTTATACTATCAAGGATCCTTATTCAAAAGCTATCCAAATTTATCATTAAGAATATGCTTTACCATGAAGTGATTGGCAATTCGTGTTCTATATAAGTAGAGGTGGAATGGATCATTCAAATACATTTTTCAGCACAAGCATGATCCACATTCAATTTTGCTCATAACATACAGAAATTGAAAAAAATGATTTAAACCAACTGAAGATGGGATCTCTTTGACCAGGGCAGCATCAAAGGAACACCTCCACAAGAGCATTCTAAAAAGGTAACTGTTGTATTAGTTTCCACCAAACCAAAATGAAGAGGATTAGAATTGAGAGTAGTCATATGACACTCACCAAGTACCAGACTATCACCTTCATCATGAATGGCAGTGACCACCTGCCATTACTCCCCAATGACTTCACCAGCTCCAACACTGGGTATAGATGAGTATTAATATTCTCCTCAAAATTTGGCCTGCTGCAATCAGTCTCATAACTGGGGATACATAACAAACCATCTTATTCACTGCTCAATTGTTTCCCCCACATAAAGAATTAGACACTCTGACCTTACAGAGTGCATTACTAAAGAAGGATCTATCTCAAGGAGGTGAGTGTAAAAAGATTTGAAGCCATTGAAATGATGAGTTCAAAATAGTGCTAGGGTCTTTGCTTAAAGGACAGGGCCTGGAATTGAAAACAGTCAGTACCTGACTATAAGACTTGTCATCTTCTTATAGGAGTTGGGGAAATTTTGTTATTGAGAATGCTAGTATTTTCTCCACTCAACCCCCAGTTAAAGACTTTTTGAACATCAACAAAGTAGCAATTCCAATTCAGGTCTTTGCATGTGGTACAGGGCAAATAGTTAACAATAATCCAGCATTGACAAAAAAGAGATGCACAAGATGACTGGCAGAAGACATTTGTGTCCTCACCTTTATCTTCAGTCACCTTGCAGATTCAATCTTGGCCGTTTAGCACCAATTTGGCAATGCAGGATCCAGAAACCTTAAAAGTTGATTCTCCATCTTGAGAAACAAATGGATATCATGGCAAAAGCATTCCAGTAACTTGAGCATCATCTTCTCTTGGTTCATCAGGCTCCAGGCTGTAGAGTTTCTTCAAGTCTTCCTCAGGGGCATATTTGTTTTTGTTGTTATAGACTTCAAATGAAACATTGGGGGTACTGTGGCCCTCCACACAGGCCACGACAACTGAGGCCACATCAATGCGGGAGACCCTCCCATTGCCTTGATCCCCTGAATACCATAAGAGATGACAACCCAATTAAGATGAGTTTACCTTGAGTTCAAAGTGTATGGGCAGGGACTACCCTGAGCTTGTGAGCAGCTATGATATCCAAAATACAACCAATCTCAGTGCTAATAGTGGGGGCTAAGATTAAGTGATGAAAGATGCTGTGGAAAAGATGAAAACAACAAACATTGGAAACCAAATGCCAATTCCATGACAAGTATTTCTTGTTTTAAAGTTAATCTTCATGATGTACCTTGTTCAATTGTGAGTCCTTGCAACCCACCAAGATTGTTATTTAGGCCTCCTGGTCTAACAATGTAGTAGGCTAGATCCTCATGTCTGTATGCTTGTCTCACTGCTTCCTCTCCCTGAAGAAAGCCATTTAAGCTGATTAGTGCATGACATATTAAGAATAGTGGACTGTGCATGTCTTATTAGCAGCTCTCTGTAGCCCAACATGATAGTGACCAGCTACAACCAATCAAGACTTTACTGCCCACCATTGCCAGCAACCAGCTGATTACAGTAAACCTCTTAAACATCCATTAAACCTTAACTTGCATACACTAAAAATAGGCTGGACATCTCTTGCTATTGGGAACCACATAAATACTACTAAACCACTTTGGCAAACAGAGCACACTGTCCATTATTCTGTTCTTGACCTAGAAGATGCTTCCTTATAAAAGACAAACATGGATGACTTCCTCACCAAAAATTTCCAATGGAGAACACGCCCAACTAATATGTTAAGGAGGAGGGAAATTTTGTCACATGTCCGTGTCACAGCCGCAGATGACACCAGCACAAATTTAGGAACCTGCAATGCATCAACCCCAAACAATCACAAATTGCACATATGAAACAACAGAGTAATACAAAAATAAATCAGAGAAAAACTTACCCAGAGAAAATGGTAACAATGAACCTAAGCCTGCTTGTTCCAGTAATGAGTGAGGTCAAACTTAGATAAGGCTGGCTCTTAAGATTCAGTTTCTTAGTTCTAAGTCTTAGCTTCCAGATAGTGTCTACATTTTGATATGAGATTCAAAGGTTTCTTGTTCAGGTTCATTCAGGGTTTTAGCAGGGTTCTTGACACATATATCTACTGCTTGTTCATATCAGAAGACTGTTTACCCCTGCAAGTGCAGCTGCTTCAGATAAGTCCTTAACCCCCTGAAAATCAACACATTTAGGCGTGTCCTGATTCCAGCAAGGGAGCCGCCAGCCTGCCCTAGCCCCTGCTGCGCAGACAACAGCATCCATTCCATGGCAAGCTGGCAACAAAGTCTCTGGCTTTGTGATATCCCCATGAATAAAAGTTACCCTTGATACCCCATATGCTGTTTCGCATCACCATGCACACAGGAACCCCACACCAGCCACAAGGAGAATCTGTTAAAAAACCTCTATATCAGATCAATATGACTAGTTGACACTCCTTGCGGCATTCCTTTGGCACCTTATACAAGCAATGATGTGTACTGCAAAGATCTAAGTCCCAACATAGAAAAAGCTTACCAAGAGCTTTGGCTGCCCGCTCCTGGTTACGAACTAGTGCAAACACTTGAAACCTGTCACCTTCTGTTAGCAATGTCTTGGTCACCTAAACAAACCCACAATTCTTGTCAACAAGGTACAAAGATAAAGTATAAACAACAGGGAAAGGACAAAGGGACCTTCATGGGGTGTTATCGGTTGAAACCCTAAATCCTGCAGGAATTACAGAGATGACAAGAGTCAATCCCAAATCCACTGCAAATCTCCAGCAGAAGGTCAAAGCTAAAATAGCCTGGAATTGGAAATTCAAGTCAAATCTTCTCTGGCATGTATGAGATGACAAAGGATACAAAAGATTGGGATGAGAATGGAGTTACCTGAAAGCCTACTCCACTGCTGCACCCGACAACGAGTACTTTCAGTCTCTGGCTCATCTCTTCTGCTGTCAAAGCTTGGTTATTTCGGTAGAATAACAGTCTGCAACCAAATTGTGCAATCCTACTACTAAATTCAGTCGATCAGTTCAAAACAAGGAAAACAGCCTCTTCTGCCGGGGGCCTATTTGCAAACAATAATAGCCCTGCAACAATGTGTGGAGGAAAACCGAGACCTTCTTCTGCTTTTGACGAAAAGCCATCACCACAGAGTTTCACAGATCGGAGGCCAGGACCACACGGACAACTGACACATCTTCAGTTCTCTGTCTGTCTGTTTGTCTCTCAACAACGTTTCCAGGATTTCATCATTCTCAACAAAATCATGCATCTGAGCATCCGACGCAGAAGAAGGGAAAAAAAACTGAACAATGGACAAATACCAGTAAAGATCCTCTCCAAGAAAAAGAAACACAGCTACAAAGAACCGTACGCCACCACTTCAATAACCCCCTTGTGCAAGAGCTTTTCACAACAATCTAATTTTAAGTGCGTAGGGGAGAAAATAAAATAAAATTACAACGAGGAGAATTGACTGAAGCCTTAAGAAACAAAGTCTAACAAACCGCAAAACAAGAGAGTTTTCTTATTTGTTCGCTCATTCAAACTCTGCCAACATTCCGTAATGGATCAAGACAAAACCAAAGCGGCCAAAAACAGAGGGGAAAAAAAAACAGAGTTATCATACGTTCTTTCTGTCGTGTTTGCTTCTGTTGCTGCTAATTGTTCTTGTTCTTGTTCTTTGTTTTCTTCATGCGGAGAGCTTCACTTGCGCGAGCGAAACCGAGTCTCCAGACTGCTCCAAACCCCCTTCCCCGGCCGCTCTCCAACAGCCTCGCTTCCTTGCTCGCTCGCTCGTTGTGGCCCGTTTCCTCCGCGAGAGCTGCGAGAAGCGTTGAAACGGGCGGATCTGCCAAAAAGCGCAAAAGAAAGAAAGGGGAAAAAGAAAAGAGAAATTTTTAAAAGGGATTCTTTTTCCAATTTTGTGACTTTGCAAAATTGGCAATCATCCATAAGTATATTTAGCCAAATTTTTAAAAATAGATTAGTACCTTTTCAGGTTCTGCACTCCAATGCCGAATAATTATTTTATTTTTCAGAATCCACTTCAGCAATAATAATTTAAAAATAATAATAATATATGAAATTTCGGCAATAAATATAGGGGGCTTATTTGGTAGGTTTCCTGGACTGTAAACTTCCATAACATAATGAGACAAATTTTTGTATTTTCCCCTTCTTTGTAATTCTCTTAAATTTGGACGTTTCAAAGCGGTAGATTTTAAGAAGTTGTGCATTTCCCAAAATAATTTAATTACTGCTAAACCTGAAAAGGTGCTACTGTAGTATCCAAAATAGGAAAGGAGTAGAAAATTTTAAGCACCCCTAGCCTATATATTGTAGGTTATTGTGGCAATTGTTTTGCAATTTTTTAATAACATTTTGTTTTTTTTGACGATTTTTTTTGTTTTGAAAAAGAAAGAATTTGTGACAGAATGTTAATTTTTTCAAAATATTTTTTACAAAATGGTGAAAATGTGGCCCCCCCCTTCCAAAAACAAAATCGCTGCCATTGGTATTGAAACTAAGGAGCTGGCAAAAACCGCAAAAGAAGAAGAAGGGGGAAAAAAAAAGAAAAGAGTAGCCTACTAAAAGAAGAGGGTGGCCCAATTGGCCTTTGGAGTTGAAAGTGGAGAAAAAACTGGCCCCCCACCCCCCCCCCCCCCCCCCCCCCACCCCCCACCGCAACACACAACAGCAAAACCAAGAAAAGAAACA
>Ga0116227_10009664_pt1 | contig 17358 bp, 9 predicted proteins | sample S1TSphgellanicum_FD_89693 | JGI IMG/M metagenome (GOLD analysis project Ga0116227, IMG submission 89693) | Host-associated microbial communities from peat moss isolated from Minnesota, USA - S1T2_Fb - Sphagnum magellanicum MG | ecosystem: Host-associated > Plants > Peat moss > Unclassified...
AAAAAAAAAAAAAAAAAAAAAAAAAAAAAAAAAAAAAAAAAAAAAAAAAAAAAGAAAGGAAAAAAAAAAAAAAAAAAAAAAAAAAAAAAAAGGTCAAAGTCCAAATAAAAGATAATAGATACCCGAATGCACACAACACACTCAAAAGGTGATAATACTTGCATAGATGATAACCCTAAACCCTAAACCCTAAAAATAGGTGATAATAGATCCAATGCATGCTTAGCTAATAACCCTAAACCCTAAAAATCATATGAGAGTAGCATATTTATATACCTATTGATCTATTATGTGAATAAAATGAATCTCAAGAGGCCTTAATTTTTTTGCGCAAATAAGATATTGGTCTTATGGTGCATTCACACTTGATGTTAAAGAAATGTTAAATGTAAAATCTAGGTGGCATCCTATGTGGCACCCAATGTTAAATGGGCGATATTCAAGATATGAAAGTAGAATTTGGCAATATTCAAAATATGAAAGTAGAAAAATCTTAAGAACCCTTTCATGTTGTATGCAATTGTGATAATTTTTGGTGGTTATAAAAATAATTAAAAAATTAATGGCAAAAGAACTCAAAGAAAAAGGAAATTTGTGACAAAATATTCCTTAACCAAAAATATTTTTCACACAATGGTGAAAATTTGCCACCAAAAGAAATCACTAACTCTCACCTATAGAATTACATTAGTGTGAATAGTGCAATAAGAGGGGGCAATTTGGACTAGATTTTCCATAGGCATTTAACCCCTAGAAGAGCACAAGTTTGCATGCCTATGAATTGGCATTCAACTAGTTTAAATAGTTTCCTTTCCTTTGTAGTGAAGTATTGTACATTTGCAGCTCAAAGTTTTAGCCAAATATATTTAGCCAAATTTGATGATATTCAAAAATATGAAAGTAGAAATTCTTTTGGTGATTTTAAAAAATAAAATATGATTTTTGGCAATTTTTTTCCCCGGACAAAGGGAAATTAGGATAGAATATTCTTTTTCAGAATATTTTTAGCAAAATAACCCAAAAAAAAGAATCGTCACAAAAAGAAATTATTGTTTATTATGGCACATTTAATCACCTTATTATATACTCCACCTACAGGAGTAAAATGGCCTGAACACTATATTAAAAGGCCTTTGATTTCTCTTGCCATCCTAAGAACAAGAGTTTTCACAAGTGAATGTAACAACCTGCCCTAATTTTTGTAGTGTATTTTAGAGGAGCATTTTCAGGAACGGAAAAACCTGCCCTATTTTATTTTATTTTATTTTATTTAGTGTATTGAGATGACCATTGTCAAGTGCAAGAACTCCACAAGAATCTTCTAAAATGGAACAAGAGGTGTGTCACACTACGGCCTTGCAAAAAGAACAATTATGGAAACTCAAATATTTCACCATGTAAAAATATAATCATCAAAAACAAATCCTCTAAAAGAAACCAAAATCCTTCAAGATATTATTATAACTCTATAATAACTAATCTCAAGTTTCAAACACAAGCCAAAATATCATCTTTCAAAAAACCCTTCTATAAAAATAGACCTATTAGGTATCTAGGGGCTAAAATCCCTTAAGCTAATATACACTCTATAATGAATCTAAACACAATATCCTTGCCTTGTTGGTAGGCAAGGCCAACAAACCCATTATTATATGAAACCAAACAAGCAACCATGCAAAGACACAATCACTAAGTTCTTACATTACTCGGTGTTGCACTTGACATCTTTGCACTAAGGCAAGGCCAACAAACCCATTATTATATACAACCAAACAAGCAACCATGCAAAGACACAATCACTTAAGTTCTTACATTATTAGGTGTTGCACTTGACATCTTCTTTGCAATCACTTCATCTCTTCCCTCCCCCCCCACCCCCAAAAACAAACTCAACCTTCATTTAGGTCAAATTTTCAACAACCTTGAGTGAAACCACTTTGTTCCATAAAGGAAGGACTAATAACTCATACCCATGACCCACACACCCTATCTATGGTTTGTCTTGGAGCCTTAAACCCCAAACCCTAAACCCTTCACCCAAGTCAGTCTTTTTAGTAGTTCCATCCTCAATGCACCTTTGTCATGATGAGATCTACTTTTCATTTATGAGATCCCCATCACTTCAATTCCCCAAACTAAGCTAATGTCTTCATAAGCTACCTTAACCTAAACCTTAGGGTAAGGTAAGTTTCACTCATTAAAATAATCCTCAAATCAAAATAGTGAAACAAATTTTTATGAACATATATGAAGTTAACATGTTGAAAATCATCATAATTTATGATAGAGATCATTTCATTATTCATATGACAATATCATAAGTAGATCATGGGGGATGAAGGAGGGGGAGGGAAAACAAATCAAATTAAATTTTTTAAATGAATTAAATTTTTGAAAAAATAATAATTATTCATTTTTTCAATGTGGAAACTAACCCTAGGTTAAGGTAGTCAGCTATTGTGGGAGAGAAGGGAACTTGAAAAAGGAGGAGAGAGGGCTTTCATGCTTATTTGGACACATATAAATCATGGTCCATGTGTGGGTTATGTCTTGATCTCTTTACTCTTTTTTTTGCTTGCTATTGTTAGTACCTTAAACCCTAAACCCTAATCCCAATTGTGACCCATGATGTTTTAACATGCAGGGAGTTAGATGAGCCAGCCATAATCACATTCCTAGTGGTCTGAACCTGGCAAGTTTTGTAATTAAATAGGAGGACTACTAATTTAGCTCCTCCCACTAAGTTTAGAGGAGGTCTAATTCTAGAGGCTTTCTTCATGGATGCCCATGTGGGGGGGGGGGGAGGGGAGGAGGGGGAGGGGGCATTTGGACCATTTCACATTATTATGCCTTCTGGAGCAATTGGGGGTATTTTATTTATTTTTAGCTCAGATTCCAAACAAGCTTTTTTAAATTTCAGACCCCATTAAAACTTGTTGCCTGAAAATTGTCCCTTCAAAATAGGGATGTGTACATGTTACATTAATGTATGGGATAGCAATTGTAAGCAAGAGGTATATATTTATTTATTTATTTATTTATTTATTTATATATATATATATATATATATATATATATATATATATAGGTCAGGGTAAATTGACCCCCACATTGGGTTCATGGTAAAAGCCCCAAAACCCATTTAAATAGCATTATTAGGCCCCCAAAATTACAGATTTGGATTCAGGGACGCTGATTTAGTTTAGGGAAATTGATATTTATAAATATTTGGGAGTCACATTTTTCCTCTTTTAAAAAAGAAACTAAATTTTGGAGTAGGGGGAAAGGTATTTTAGTACTCTATATATTGTGCAAAACATAACACTATTCATCAAAACTCTGCAAAAGTTTACTTATAAACATCACTAATTCAAAAAATGTATAAAACTATTGGGAAGAAAAAAAGGAGAATTTATAGGACGTCAAGTTTGTATAAACTAGATGTCAAAATCTTTTCATCTCAACAAATCACTATTTGCTTGGAATAGGTCGGCCATGGCAAGGAGAGGTGTGTTTTGAAGGGATGAAAGTTGGGAAGTAGTTACTAAGCCTATGGTGGTCGCCCAACTTAAGATGGAGGAGGCTTGCATCCTTTGTATCGTAATTGAATTTTTTGGATGAAGAAAAGTATCCAAGAGAAAAAGAGTAGGGCCCTAACAACACTAGTAGTTTAGGGCTTGTGGCCACCTTGCAACTCTTTTGGGGTCGAGAGTTCTGGGTAGTCATAGTAGTAGATGTAGGAGTTATTTATGGGTTCCGAAGCACATCTATCTATGAAGGAAGGTTGTTTGTTTGTTTTGTTTTGTTTGTACAGATGAAATCCACCCAACTGGGATGCTGCAGATTGTGTTCTTGGGCTCTTTGGAAAGCTCTCGATGAGGAGGGTTGCATTGGCTTAGTTTCATGGCATTTGGACTTGTGATGCAAAAGTTCTTGAATATTGAATGATTTCTTCACTGAAAATTAAATTAAATCGTAGCTGAAAATTTCCAAAGAATTGGAATGTGCCTTTGGTGTTGTTGGAAAGATCTTGATGAGCAGGATTTAATGGAATTTATTTGGTAACATTTGGATTCAGAATGTGAGAGATATTGATTTTTAAGTGATTTCTGCTGCTGGAAATTCAAATAAATTCCCAAAAACCAGGTTTTGGACGGAAATATCAGTTGAGGATGTGGGAACACTTGGGCCAAACAGCACAGGCCACACTAGTAACCATAATGAAAGAAGTTTGTGATTATGTTTGGTGATATCATAAAATGAGAAGGTGGACTAATACAAGTTACATCCAATCCATAATACAATTGATGTTCTAAACATTCATGCATTGACGAACATCATTGCCGTTAGCTTTTTCTTATCATAGCAACAATTACTTCCAATATGGTCACAATTGCCTACATTTTAAATCAAAATACAATGATAACACACCTACGTTTTGGTGAGGCCATGGCAATAGCCGGTTAGATTGTTAAAATTTGTGAAAAAGTATACAAATGGAACGTTGGTAATAATGCACGACATGTTTCCACCACCTGTACCAAGTGCACACAAACAAACTCCTTGATTGTTGTATTACTCGTGCCATAGATTTATAGTTGTAACATGGACAACATTTGACTAATCTATACTTCTTGTTGGTTAATAGAATGGCATAACTTTCATAACCAACGATTTTGTTCATTGCTTGCTACAAGCAATCTAAATAATATTTGTAGTATTCAAGAAATCTAAACAACATTTCTAGAATTCAAGAAATCTACAATATTGCTTAGATTTCTTGAATACTACAAATGTACAGCAGAAAACATGGACCCATTTGAAAGACCACCCTTGGGAATGGGTTGAATACAACTCAATTCCATTAGCTCAAGAGGAATCGCATCTGAAGTTCATGAACAATCCACTCATGTTCCTATCCGTGACATCCATGGATGCATACTGGGTATAAAGATTGGTTCAGTTTCATGTGATCTTTACAGAACGATGAATAGATCCTGTAAGTGAGCTCATCCAGAAACTTTACAAATTTGTCGATGGGGGTCTCAGCTGAATGAAGTATGGAGGAAATGTACAAAATGACAGGGAAACATATTTTGAATGTGAAGAGTAAGCCCATGATACAGGGGTGAGAACAATAACAGTCTGCACAGATGTACAACCACACTGAACAACCATTCTGAACTAATACTTACTTGGATAGGCTGTGTGCTTCAGTCCTCCTTGGGAAGCTGAGGAAGAAAAACAAGTCCAGCTTTTTCCCTGAAAGCTCAATGTAGACCACTTGAAGTTTGAGTCTTGGTTGGAGCAATCGACCTTCTGCATACACTCCTCCCATCAGCTGACTAAAATGGATCCAGTCTGGTAAAGACTAGGTGGGGAATTCCAAAGTATCTATCAAAACTCAGGTTACTGACAATTCGAAACTAAACTTGGCATTGAACCAGGAACAAATCGCCATAAGACAAACAAAGACAACCATATGCTACATAATGATGACATAGAGGGAGCACCCCTGTTCCAAACTTGAGACTTGGCACAAAAATATCACTAAGAGGGTAGAGGTAAATGGTTCTCTAACATTGCTACAAAGACAGTCTAGACAATAGAGCCAAAAAAAAAATTGCCCACCTCAACAGATGCATCAATTCAGGTTGCAAAAGTAGTATTTCTGATAGTGGCAGCTTCTCCCCTTCTCCAGACCTACCCTTCCCACACATTCACATGAAACTAGGTCCCATGCACAGTTAACAAAAGACAGACAACCAAAAGAAATGTGTGTCTCTCTCTGTGGCTTAAGGACATAAACCTCACTCTCCTTCCAGGAACATAATATAAACACAGGTATCACACAAGATAGAAGCTACCCACCCTGATATCCCATCAAGAGCAAGCAGCTTGTGGTGGACATGTGTATCTTCACCCACATAACTCACAACCAGTGCACCAGCATCCGGGTGTGGCCAAATGCGTGAACTGCCGAATCGAAGGAGAAAGCTGCCTGGCTGCGGTGCATTTCCTTCAGTTTTCAACCAGTCCTCTGCCTCGTCACGAGAAATCATGCCCTCTATCCACTTGGGGTCTTCACACTCCCATGTAGAATGCAGCTGGGGAGATGACAGAGCTAGTGCTACAGGGTACATCCATTGCCACAGTCGATCAAATTCTTTGCGTGAAGCAAAATCTCCACAGCCAGCTACTTTCTGTAAAAATTCCTTGTCCTGTAGAAAAAGGAGGAGGATGCTCTGAGCTTCACATTGCTGTTGCTAGTACATTTTTTTGACAGACTGGTCTAGAAGAGGACACTAAAACCCTAAACCTCAAACTCAGACTGCAAGAGTTCATAATGGTGAACTTGGAAGATCTTTCAGCACAAAAACTTTGAGTTGAAGTTGACATGACAAATAGGAGTCACCTTAGTGGAAAACTGCCTCTTTCCACCTGAGATTTGAATGAAATGCTCTTCAAGTACTTTCACCAAATTAAGCCATGAAACTTGATAGAAGTCTTTTGACAGGCTCTTCCACGCATCATCTCCATCCGATAAAAGTCTCCTAGCGATCAAGACTTGATATCTGCAAGCCCATGGATACCATCAGAAGTTGGAGATTGATAACACCTACAAGACAGAGCTCACAGGAGAGAGTGTGAAAAATACTAGGGAATAGCACAGCATCTGATAGTTATCAACTGAGCAGTACCCATTATGACGACACCCAGTGCAAAACGACACACGACCAGCAAAGTCACTGAGGTCCTGATCGCTCTTGCTCAAGATTGCAGCTTTCAAAAACTCAGCCCTGCAATACATATTCTCCAAGCAGTACTTGTACACCAGAAAATCTGAGAAGCCTGGTGCATCAGCCTCGTTCACCTTACTCAAGTGTGCAACCTCCATTGCTGTAGCTGCTAACAAATGAGTTGTGCTGTCTTTATCTGTCTCTTGCTTCACACCTGTGAACTCTGTTGAGTGGGAAGCTCCAAGAGGTGATAACAGTAACCCCTGAGAGACGTGGATATCAGATGACAGGGTAAAGGGTGATGGTGAAGGGGAGACTGAAGCAGAAGGCCTCTGGAATTGACTCCCTGAGAAAGGAGAAGCCCTTCCACCATCTGTCAATGCACCTACTCTGTGAGGGGAACTATCAACAAGAAGAGAGCCATTGACAACTTTCTCCACAGCTATTCGGCTCCGCTTCAAAGGAGGCTCCCCTTGGAGACAGGAAGGGGATCCATGTAAAGGAATGTATCCAGAGTGCGCAGATCCATTTGAGTGAGGAGCTTCCCCTGCAATTTTCACCTCTCCAACTAGTAAAACTGGAGGGTCCTCTGGAGGACAGACTGAAACACTTGGCTTCTGCCTCCATACACTGGCTGGGGTGCGATGATTTCTGTTTCGAGATACACATCGAATGGGTCGAGAGAACGCTCGAAGAAATGGGTACTCAGGCGTGTTAGGAGAGTCAAAGCAGACTCGAAAGAGCCGATTGTCACACTTTGAAGACAGCTGCAGATGAGATGCTAATGAGATGCTAGCATGCAATGTGCACCCATTTGTAGTATACCAGCTAACTTACCAAAACAGTAGTGACAACTTAAAATCAATTCCTGCATCAACACTTTTTGCTGATCTAGCCAACATTAGATTCTTCAAGCATTAGAGCGCCTTTCTGTGACATTTTCTGCAATCAACACAGCTCACCTGGGATATTTTTAACTTAAATGATGCACGTCCATGAACAAGCTTGATAGGCCGCTCGGTTGAAGGAAATTCCACACCATCAAAAGTGGTCAATAAAGGTGCCTCTGCATCATCCTTGGGTTTCTCAACAGGCACTCCAGTATCTGCATATACCAGCAGTGCTACCAGCTGCACACACAATCCCAAGATGCCTCTCAGAAGTAAGTTTGGTTTGAAAGCAAGTCCACCAGGTATCTGGGGAGGCTGGATAATCAGTACTTGGAAATTCCTTCAAGCATCTTCAATCTCTATAATTCAAACAATCAAAGAGAAGCCTGGGTGCAATCATCATTACCAGACTCTCAAGTCCCTTACTATCATAGAGAACACAGTTTATAATGGATTCAAGAAGGGGCTCTCATGACCCAGAAACATACTTCCATCTCCTTGTGAATAGATCGCCCTAAAGCATCCAGCAGTGCCACATCAAGGGCAAAGTTACGACGACAAGAGGCCTGCAATGTACTGTGTAGTTCCTTGGATTAGTAGGCATACTAATCCTGCTGTTACAAGAAGAACAATACAGTTTCACCCTCTCCGCCCCAGAGATTTCACATGAAAAGAAACTGGAGTTATCATTCTGTGAAAAATATGAAGAGAGAGGGAAAAAAAAGAAGATTCCAACCTTCCCTCCTACAACACTCCATACACCATCTCCTCCTTCCTCAACTTCATGGTCTTCAGATGCTCCCGTGGAGCCATCAAGAGACAGTTCAAGTGGTGGATTCTGACACACAAGGAAAGGCCAACAAATCAGCCAAACTGTCACTTGAAGGATCAATGCATGCAAACCAACATCCGTCAATCTAGTGTTGAGCTAGACAGCAAAATAGCAAAAGTAAGTTGTCCACCTTTACATAATGGTTTGTCACGGTGGGTTGAGGAAGCACACGGACATAGTGAGCATATCCCTGAACACTGTCTCCATCTGTGCTTCCATCACCTCCGGACAAAACAACAGGCCCCAAATCTGCTGCTCTGCCTTCTTTGATACTTGAGGTACTACTTGCTTTCCATTCTGCCACAACTCCTCCATTCAAATGTATACGGGCCACACCAGGACTGATCTGCTCAACAACACAGGGTTCAACATTTTGGAGCTCCAGGATTAGAGAGAGAGAGAGCTATATGAGCATCCTAGCATCACCTCAGTTACTGAAGACACAAAAAAGAAGTCTTCAGCTCCTGGCATTCTGGCATCACCTCAATTTTATTTTATTTTGCTTTCTTGACAAATGAGGGCAGGTGTGGTGGGTAGGTTGCCATCTCACCTCACATCCAAAATGCACCCATTTCTCCATTGCACAAGCTTGGTCTGATTTGACAACCTCCTGCAAGAGGCCTTCCTCAGCAGCAGCAGCTGGTGCATTGTTCTTTGAGAATGGTTGCAAGGGATGAAGAGTCAGTTTCCGATCACTATCAATGCTAAGAAACGGAACTCCTCTCTGCATGTCATCTGGTCGTCCCTACAACAAAAAGCCAACACAAATTCCAACAACAAAAAACTGTCAGACACCCCAATTAGGTCACCCAATTGCCACATAGAAAAATGTGTGAAAATCATCAATACACTACTATGGTCAGCCACATTTAGGTCATAGATCCTTCCTTGTTTCAGGTTCTTCCATTGGGGCAAGAAGGTCCATCCTCCTGGCATCATCATCATCATCATGACCATTTGAATCCATGAAAAAATAGCAATGGATAGAACAAAGAAAATTATGAAATGAACTATGAACTCCACAAATATGACAAGGAAATTGGAATACCTACTCACCTGTCGGATGAGAACTCCTCCTCCTCCTCCTCCTGCCTTGTTTCTCTTCAGAAGATACACCCAAAAGCATAAGGTGAAACTGTCCTCCTCAACGCCGCCGCCACCACCGCTGCTTCCCCCCTTCTTCTCCAAAGTCACGGACATTTTTTCCAAAGGCAAGTAGTCATCGTCTCCGAAAATCGCACCCAATTTAGCTCCACTTTTAGAAGCCATGACGATGATGATGATTCACTGCTTCTTCTTCGTCGTCTTGTTGTTGTTTTCTCACCTCCTTCTCCTCGTCCTCCTCCTCCTGCTGCTGCTGCTGCTCATCGTCATCTTCATCTGCAGCAGCAGCAGCAGCAACAGCATTGCTTGCCCATCGATCCCACTTCATGACCAAAGAGCATGACGATTTTTCTTCCTTGGGATTCTGCACCCACCACCCACGACGACGAGAGAGAGACACTCTTCTAGAGTGTGGAGGTTTAGGGACGACCCTTCTCATCTAAGGACTTCGTAACCGGCCTCAGTGTGGGCTTTTAGGGACGGTCCTTCTATTATAAGGACCTGGTGACCGGCCTCAATGTGCCCTTTAGGGACGGCCCTTCTCATCTAAGTACACCGGCCTCAATGTGGCCTTGTAGGGATGGCCCTTCTCATCTAAGTACACCGTCCTCCATGTGGCCTTTTAGGGATAGCCATTCTCATCTAAGGACGCCAGCCTGAATGTGACCTTTTAGGGATGCCTCTTCTCATCTAAGGACACCAACCTCAATGTGGCCTTTTTGGGACAGCCCTTCTTGTCTAAGGATCAGGCAAATGGCTTCTATGTGGCCTTTTAGGGATGGCCCTTCTCATCTATGGACTCGACAACCAGCCTCAATGTGGCCTTTTAGGGATTGCCTTTCTTGTTTAAGGACTCCTTACCGACCTTAGTGTGGCCTTTGGGGGATGGACCTTTTTGTCTAAGGACTACCTAATTGGCTTCAATTATCGATTACATAACTAGCCTCAATGTGGCCTTTTAGGGATGGTCCTTCTTGTTTATGGACTAGATAACTGGCCTCAATGTGGCCTTTTAGGGACAGCCCTTCTCGTTTATGGACTTGGTAACCAGCCTCAATGTGGCATTTTAGGGGTGGCCCTTCCCATCTATGGACTTGGTAACCGGCTGACCTTAATGTGGCTTTTTAGGGACAGTCACTCTTATTTATGGACTAGGTAACTGGCCTTAGTGTGGCCTTTTAGGGACACTCCTTCTCATCTATGGACTAGGCCTTTTAGGGACGGTCCTTCTCGTGTATGGACTAGTTAGTTAGGGCTAACTTTTTTTGTAGACTAGGTACCTAGTACCTACACTACTAGATTAGAGTATCTAATGCAACCATAGTACAAGTGAGGTCTTAAAATGAGGTCTTGAAAGTCTTTGTACTTGTTTTGGTAGTAGATTTTTCATCATGTAATAATGCATTGAGATCTTAAATGAGATCTTGAAAGTTTTTTGCATTTGTTTTGTTAATAGATTTTTCATCATGTAATAAAACCATATTGCAATTGAGGTCTTAAATGAGATATTTTTTTTTTTAAATTTGCACTTGTCTTGCTACTACATTTTATATAACGTAATAACAAAAGGACAAACTTTGTTTATTTTAATTTAGCATGCCTCCATTGAACCTCACTCATCATCAAGGGCTTTCTAACAATATCAAAAGTGTGGCCCAATTTCCTTTAATTTTCATCTCATGGAATTTTCAATAAGAAATTTGTTCAATATTCAATAACTCTTGCATTGGAGGTCTAAACATTACCAAACTACGTTGGTGAACCCTTTATGCATCAAGTGTTTTCCAAAAGTACCAAGTGCATAGGTATAAAGGTGAAATGATTTGGGGGATTTCAATGTGACCAAACAAAAAAAAAAAGAAAAAAAAAAACTACATTCCTTAATAAATAAAAATTATTTTTTTCCTTTGAGAATTTAACATTATTAACTTCATTTCTTAGTTATGGAAAATATATATATATTAATAGATGCATCATGAAATTATCATTTTGTGCAATTAAATCAACAAATGTGCAATAATCAAGTGTAAGTAATTACACATTTTGTCAAGTCAAAAAGGTTTTTTGCACAATAGCCTTTCGAGTAGATTATATAACCAACAAAAAGAATTGAGATTATGAAAATTTTGGGGATGCCTAGATTTTTTTGACCATTGAAATGTTGACATGTGGCAAACTAAAAGTTGAAAATTTGGCACCATGTAGTTTACCTAAATTGACCTCAGCTAGACCACCTAGCCTAAATTAATATGTTTGCCACATAAATTAACTTAGGCAAACTAACTTATTTAACCTAGGGTAAACATGGGTTGGGAAACCTAGGTGGTTTAGACTAGACACCTCGAGTTAGATAGGCACCCAAACCATTGAACTTAAATTAAGGTAGATAGATAATAAAATATTGGTAAAAATTTGATCCCTTCACATTCACAAGCAAATTGTTCCTCATTTGCACTAACCTCTTTTATGTAATATGAAATAGAACCACATTTTATTATAAAAAATTTCTAACTTACTTAAATGACCTACCTAAAGGTTGTTTAAGTTCTTTAGGGGTTATTTAAGAGTTGCTTAAGTTAGTTAAAGTATCTATGGGCATGCCTATGAACTACCAAGGGGTTATTTAGATTACCTAAGGACATGCCTGGGAACACCCTTGGCTACTTGGGCTACTTAAAGGACCCCCAAGGCTATGTAGATTAACTACAGTACTTAAGGGCTCCTTAGGTAACCTAAGGTACCTAAAGGTTACATCGGGCCTACTTAAGTTACCTAGACTCTCTAGGGGCTCTTTAAGTGAATTAAGGTACCTAGGGATTACATAGGGCTTACCCTAGGCTACCTAAACTACTTAAAGGCCTACCTAGGGGTTGTTTAAACTACTTCGAATACTTAGGGGTTGTCTAGGTTATTTAGTCTACCTAGGCTTAAATTATTTAAACTGACATGATATATTGCATGCACTAATTAGTCATTAGCACATGTACATTTGCAATTATAAAATATAATCATAATTCAAGTTGAACAAGACACCACATGTTGTTTAGTCACCTATGAATCACATTACCAACTGCAAAAACAACTAAATTTTTATTTATTATTTGATGACACTAGTTGTGGATGATATGAACAAACTTTTCATCTTCATTTTCATTCAAACTAGCAATAATTGTAAATCATAGTCACATGTACAACTTAAAAACCATTTTCTAATTGAATATGTATTTATAATTCATTTTTATCATGTTGCCATCAAAGATAGTTGAAATGGCGATCACAAAAATGGTTGATTTAAACATAAATCATAAACACATGGCTTGGTGTGAACAAGATTCCTTGTAATCCCTACATAATGTACCTACATAATGTAGGTCTTCTATCCAATTTTGAATCCCATTTTTTGAGGGTTGGGGGTGTGTTTTTTTCAACTAGATTCTAATAGCACAAAAATGATGGATTACAATTCCATCATTTTGGTAACCAAGAATTTCAAGTTAGAAACCCACAAAAGATGTTAAATAATAATTTGAACATCGTTTATACTATAACAATTTAGTTCTAGTTACAAAAGATGCAAAACATTTTTTTGTTTTGTCATCAAATCATCCCATATGTTTTTTGAAAGATTTTGTAAAAGATGCATCATGTTTGGCAAGATGGGGTTTTATTAAAACACAAAACATTGTCGTGCAATGGAGAAACATACATTAGGAATTTCAAAAGTGGTTCTTTGAATTTCTAGGGTTTAAATTGTCTAGTGATGTATGTACACAATTTGTCATGAATTTAAAGAATATAAAAAAATTAGAATTTTTTTTGAAGAATATGGTTAAAAGTTTCTAGAAGATGTAAAACTAGTAGAAGTTTTTAGAAGAATAAAAGATAGAAATTTTTAAAAGATGTAATTAACAAAAGCTTTTAAATGATGAGGTTGGTAGAAGCTTTTACATAATAATGTCAACGAAAGCTTTTAAAAAACATAGTCAATGAAAAAAAAATTAAGACGTGGTTAGTAAGAGCTTTTAAAAAATGTGAGACCAATGGCAACTTTTCGAAGGTTATCTAGTAAAAGCATATAGAAAATTTAGTTGATGAAACTTTTTAGAAGGTTGATGGATAGTATAAGTAGAAGGATGAAAAACACCATCCTTCAATCTCACCAATGCAAGTTATGGCTTTTGCATTCCTAATACACTTCATGCCTTACCTTGCATCATGCCTTGTTCAAATTATAAAGTCATTTAATTCTTATTCATTGTTGAATTCCTTGTTTGTGAAATTTGTATGTTTTTTCCAAATTATACTGTTGTCTTATCCTTGGCAAATTGCTTGTTGTTTTGTTATGTATCTTGTTGAATTACAAAAGAAGAATTCCATTGCCATAATTGTTGCAACATTACATAACCTTCAACAACGAATTAAATTTTTTTGTGAAATGAACATCAAACTTCAAGCACATTGACCTCAAACTTTAACTTTAGTTCTACATGCATGCCAATTCAAAATGCACCCACATTAACACATGCATTCAACACCCCCATAAAAGTAACAACATTTAACCACACGCCTTCCTATTGCATTTGGTGAAATAGGTCCAATGTTTTTCTGTCATTTACCAAGTTTCACATGTCTCAATATCATGGCATTTCAAGTGACCGCATCTTGAGATGGCAACTTTTTAAATATTGTTTAGGGTGAAGTCAGAATCAAATTAAGAGCCACCTAGCTCAAGGCCAAAAGTTCTTTTTTTTCCCAAAGTACTCGTGTGGCTTCCACATACTTGATAATTACTCCCAATTTTTTATGGAAACATATTACATAATGTGTTTATCATTCATTTGATGAAAAATGATTTTAATCTTACAATACTTTTGACATTATGTGTTCCAATGTTTATGAAATTGATGTTGAAACAAAAATGACATGCATTTAACTATAGATTATTTTTATATTATTCCAAAATTTGCATTAAAAATCATAATTTTGTAAATATCCATGCAATTTTCAAAACTTGATGTTAGTAAAATATATTTTAAAAATTAATGGTGCATCCAATTGTCATGGAAATGCAACCTCACCTTCTCTTACATAGTAAAGAACATTCATTAGGAGACATTTGCATATTTTCGATTACAATTTACAACTAATTTTTAATTGCAAACAACGTTTTGCAACTTAAATGACTTGTAATTACATTAGACAAATTGCATAAGACATTAATTGCAAATGTTAATGTCATCACATAAACAATGGATGAAATATGTATTTGAATTGATTGTCTTTTTCATTTGTTGATTGTATAACACATGCAACTATCATGCAACTAATGATCAATTTTTTATGACCAATGTCATATTGTCACGTGGCATATTCAAAGAATATTAAATACATCAAATTTATTAGCAAATTTTTTATTTCAACCATTTATTTTCTTAAGGTCTTTGATTCATACCATGGACAAATAATTTTGTGCCATGTGGTAACATTTATGATGTTTTAAAACATTTAAAACAAAAATAGGTGGGTAGGTAAGGAAATATAAGATAAGTAGGTAAATAGGAAAGTAGGTAAGTAGGCCAAGATAGGTAAGTAGGCTGAGGTAGGTAGGTAAGTAAGTCTTAAAACTTTTTTAAATTGTTTTATTTTATTCTGGATTTAACCAAATTAAGGTTAAATTTCAATTGGCTTATCCTATTTGGCAAATCTTGTGTATTTTAATGTTAACAATGCATCTACTAATACAGTTCACACACTTGAAAAAAAAGCCAAACAATATGGGATAAATAAACTAGTTGCAAATAGTTTACAACTAAGTTATGACTATATTTTATTATCCCATACATTTAAGGTTTAAGGTTTAGGGTTTCCCTTTCAATGGTGTCAATTCCATACGTAAGTAACTCCCTCATTAACTACATAATTCACTAATTAACTAAGTAATTCACTAACTTCCTATAACCCTACAACCTATTACTTATTTATTTATTACTTATCTACCTGTTAATAATAATACGTTGTAATCGCATCAAATATTAATTAAAAGTTATTATTAACTAATGAATTAATCAATAGTGAACATCCATCAATATTTAATATTAATTAATTAATTAATATGAATGATCAAATATTAAATAATATATATTTAAGAAATAATAAAATATTAACATGAAATAAATAATTATTTCATATTAAAAATTCATTAATGAGTAACTAATTGATTAATTAACTAGTTATAATTAGTCAATTAATATTTAATTAATGATTTTTTAAAACTAATAATCATGATTCATTTATTATTTAATATTAATTGATTGATACGTTATTTTTTTATTAACTAGAAATATCTTATTATTTAATTTCAAATATTTATTATTTAATTTATATTAAACAGAAAATTAATTAATATTCATAAGTTTAAATTTTAATCATATTTAATTCTGAATTAGTTAATAAATAAATATTTAATTAATGAATTATAATTATTAATTATAATCTATTTAATATGTAATGTCAATCGATTAATAACTAATTCTACTATATTAAATACAATTTAATATTAATGACTAAATAATTAATTAATAATTATAACTTGGGCTCCACGTTGCTACACACTACAAGTGACAATAAACTTCTATATGTATTTGGAATTGTGATTATGACAACAAAATTGCAATAAACCAAAAAAAAAAAAAATTTCAAATTTTTCAAAAGAAAATGTGTTCTCCTCTTTTACATTATACAAATTACACATAGTAAAAAACGTCGTGAAACATCATTTCATCCATGTGTCCCGTCATCCATCCGTCCGATCATCCATCCGTCTCATCATGGTCTATTTACTCCGATGGGGAGGAGAAATAGTGGAATACAAACGCGGCACGGTGGAAAAAGCAATAGGAAGAAATGGCACACATGTCAAAGCCCTGCAATGATGGGACAAATGGATGAAATGATGCTTCACATCCGTTTGGTCATCCATTCGTCCCATGATGGTCTGTTTACTCCGACGAGGCGGAGAAAGAGTGGAATACACATAAATATAGTGAATTGAAAATTAATAATATTTTTAGCGGATGTCATCAAATTAGAAATAAAATAAAATAAAATTGTCTACCCAACCCAGAATCTGACCAATTTGTTTCATGGTGAATTTTTTCAAAATTATGAGTTAGAACTCTCAAAAAATTAAAAGAGGATTTTTCTTCACAAATTCCCTTTTTTCAAAGAAAAAAATTGCAATTTATTGGAAAAATGCATTTTTTTTTGCTAGGAAAAAATACTTTGTCACATTTGGACACAAGTTTTAGTGTTTGGGATAGTTTTTTTTTGTTTTTGCCAGTTTTCTATAGTTCGGATAATTTTTTCCAAACATTAGAAAAATTAGTGTTACGTGACTTTTTTGGCATACTCGCATTTAGTGATTTTTTTTTTAAAAAAATTGTGATTTGTTCGACCAAAAATATGGGAAAGCATTTTGTGTTGTTTGATAAGTTGTTCGCCTACGACACTTGGCCGTCACTGCATAATATACTTTTTTGGCACATATGTAATGTATCGTCAAATACACACACACTTGTGCATTAGGCACGGGCTTCAAACTAGTAAAAATGAAAAGCAAGGCCATAATGTTGTCACCAAAAAAAACATAGCAAGTTCCCAATAGAAAAAAAAAAAAAAAGATTTGAAAAGATGAATGTTAAAAAAAAAATTTAAAAAAAAAAATCCAAGAGGTTATAAACATAGAAGAGGTTATTAAATAAATATGTAATTCTAGGTATTTATATAACAAATT
>Ga0116227_10009665_pt1 | contig 17358 bp, 14 predicted proteins | sample S1TSphgellanicum_FD_89693 | JGI IMG/M metagenome (GOLD analysis project Ga0116227, IMG submission 89693) | Host-associated microbial communities from peat moss isolated from Minnesota, USA - S1T2_Fb - Sphagnum magellanicum MG | ecosystem: Host-associated > Plants > Peat moss > Unclassified...
CTCATGTGGGTCTCAAGACTCCCTCACCCCATTGCAGCCATGCTTTTCTGTGGACCTACTGGTGTTGAAAAAACTGAGCTCACTAAGGCCTTAGCCAAGCATTACTTTGGTTCTGTGAGTATATGGTACTCTTGTAGAATTTGGTTGGGCTTGTCATTTTTGTGTTAGATTCCGATATTTTCTCTTATTGGCTATTGTGACAATAATGCAAAGAGCCTATTTCAAATAGGACACAATTTGCTGCTATGAAACAATATGATGTAAGTAATTTTTGGGAATATGTAGTGTTGAGTTTTTCTCTGGTTCTGAAAAGTTTGTGTGGAATGGCAGGAGAAGGTTATGATACAATTGGACATGAAAGTGAATACATGGAGAGGCATAGTGTGAGTAAGCTCATTGGTTCCCCACCAGGTTATGTGGGTTTTGGTGATGGCAGAGCTCTGACTGAAGCAGTCCATCAAAAACTTGTCACTCTGATTATGATAGATGAGATTGAGAAAGCTCACCCTGATGCCTTCAATATCTTTCAAGTTTTTGAAGATGGTCATCTAAATAACCCTTAGGTACTTACAAGTGTGACTTCATTTGCCTTGTAAACCGGGTTCATAATACACCCATTGTCTCTTATAAGCAAGAAGGTGATGGGTTGGAATTCATTGTGACCTTGAGCTGCTTGTATGCACATTTTGATAGCTTCATTATCAAGTTTATGACAAAGGCATAGTGGTCATTATGTATGCATGTCTGGTCTTGAAATGCTTTGGTCTATAGAGTGACTGACAGTGGCTGGGATCCCTGGCAGGATCTTGTCAGTGCAAGAAACAACCCAGAGGCATGTATATATTGATTCAGGAAATATGGTTTTCCTTCATTTTGGAACATCAGTTGAAATCTTGGACCACTTAGAGGATGACAGGGGTGGATGATTACCCGGAAACTATTTCACTGCCATCCCAAGCTGTGGTACATGTGATGTAGCACCATTTGTAGTCATCCTTGTTGCAGAACTTCGACAAGGAGTTTCAATTGGAGCTGGAAGTTTGGTTTTTGAATGCACGCTTAATAGTTCCATACAGATAGGTGCTCGCTGTGTGGTCATAGGGGTTCATTCTAGCAACCAATCAAGACCATCAAAGCATGTTTTGCTGGATTCACTGCCTTTGGGAGGTGCCAGTTTCAGGTGAACTATTGGACTCCTGGGTGACGCTATGTTGTGGCATAAATGACAACCCAAAACTTCCAAAAGATGCTGGAGGGACTTCTTGTGGGCAATTATGGGACATGTTTTTGGCCGAACGGGGAATTTCTGGTGCAGATCTTTGGGGCAAGGCTCCTGCAATAATCTATGGAATGCAAAGTTATTTCCAGTTGTATCCAAACACGATGGCAAAAATGGTCCTGGAGGTATACAAGGCATTAATATTGCCATGTGGCTAATGGGTGTCTGGCATGAAGGAGCAAATCATAATCAGACTATGCTCAAGCATTGGCAATCCTCGACAGAACGTGTAAGCTTGCAAGATATCCAGAACCGCATTGATTTCAAGCAAATGTACTATGATGTGAATACACACTGGGCTGCATTAGCTGTTGGATTTGCTAGGGCAAGCAATGAGCATTGAAAGTGGTCAAATGGACTGTAATCTTGCAAAACTTTGTCAAGTTATTGTACATGGAAACACTAAACAGGGGAGTGAGATATGTGTGGAGTTAGCAGCTTCATGTTCAGAGCCATTGGCAGGGCATCTTGTAAATGTTCCAAAAAGCCAAGTGTATTAGGCACAAGTGGATATATATGATGCATGTGGAAATGAGATTGCTAAATCTGTGTTGGAAGCAAAAGTTTGGGAGATTTTATTAAAGAGGACTAGAGTGTTGTCTAATAAAGAAAAAATCCTTTTAAGAATGTCAGCATTTGCAGTATTCATACTCTGAATGATTTTGTATAGAGTCTCATAAGTGTGGAGCTTCCTGTAAGCCCACTTGGTCTGTTTTTTCTTTGTAGCCAAGTTCTCTATACTTTGTCTTCCTTTTTTGTGTGTTTGTTTTGTCCCCTCAAGTCTTTTCTTTTTATGCTTCTACTTGTGTTCTTTGTTGCTTCCAGGCTTCCAACAGAAACTCAGTACACAGGTTAGTGTTTACAGTGGCCTATATCCATGGTAGGGAGCTAATGAAGTCAATCATGAAGTTGTGATAGAGAATGCACTCTTATACATGTTACTGTTGATGGTCCTTGAACAAGTGAAGATTGTCACTGTTTTCATACTGCAAGTGAGTATATTTTGGTTTCCTTGTTTTTGTTTTATCTTTGTTGTATTATCCTTTGTTCACAATTTTGTAAGTCCTTTTCTTGAAGTCTTTCTTTGACATAAAGTAGAAGTTTTAACCTTGTTCTCACTTTCTTAATTGTGAGAATAGAGGTTTCTTGATTCTCATGGGAGATATTTCTATTTCTTGCATGAAAAATGGCTCATAGAACATAATTCTTTTGAGTGGAATGAATTGTCCTAGCTCTCAGCTGGATCAAAGACTGTTTTATAGTTGACACTCTAATATTTCACTTGTATCACTTTATTGTTATTCCTCTGCTTTTGTGTTTTATGGATTGTCTATTCATATGGTCATCGAACTAACAATGATATGTAGTATCAAAGCAAATGCAGCTTGGCCCCTTACAAAAGCTCAAGCAAAGATCCATTGATCGGTTTGTCAGAAGCATGGCAAGTTTTTTGTGTTAAACTTGAAAGTATTAAAGTCATCTTCTTTGTTTATCTTCTTTAAGGTGAATTTTATCTTCACTTGACATCAAGAGGTTTGTGTTGTGGTTGCAGATATGCAAAAGAGATTTTGCAAAAGGAAATGCTCCCTCATGTTGGAACTGGGGAGATTTGTGAAACTAACATATTTTTTTGGGGATATGTTGTTTGGTTATCAACTAATGGCCACATCTCAAATACTCCATTTCTTTCTAACTTGCAATTCTTATGAACATAGGTATTATCTACAAGTGGGATGAGTGGCTACCAATAATAAAAAAAGGCTTCCCAAAATTCCCTTGATTATGCAACCAGTGAGCTGTAGTTGCAAGTGAAAATTCTTTCGCCGATCTTGTGAACTATACATTTGTGGAATGTATCCTAGGCTTAGAAAGTACTTACAACTATGTTTAGCCACAATAAAAAGGTTCTGCAAGCGACTCCCTATGAAAGAGAGTGGGGGCGAACTTTAGTTGTCACAACCCCATCAAGTTTACGGTAGATTGGCTCACAAAAGTAGGTAGATTGTGATGGGAAAACATGCCTGGTTATAATGTTAAAGATATTACAAATGGATGGAAGGTTTAGTTGATGTGCCTTGACCATTCACTAAAAGATTTTATTCTAGTGTAATTTATTGACCAATGTTGTAATAAGACAAGGACTTTTTAGCAACTAGTTCTTGTTGAATTTGTCTAGGGAACTGAATTGCAAAGTTCAACTTGCAGTTGTGCTTACTTGTAATGCTCATGAACATTGAAACCATTGCAACTCCCATCTTAGTTGTGCACTACCGAGGGGTGGCTACCACTTGCTGTATGCTTACCTCCAACCATTAACCCCAAACATTGGAAGATCTTTTTGCAAATTTAGTGAACAAGTTTCTTGCCTCTATGGGCTTGAGTAAAGTAGTGTGCAATTTGAAATATTTTAGTTGTGATTTTGAGGGAAATTTTCTCTTATTTTTATTCTGCCATAAGATTATTTTACAATTGAAGTGTAGCAAGGGTGGACAAAGGATGTGAAATATTGAGAATGAGCATAAAGTTCATGACCACGACTGTAAGTTATGTAACAAAGCAAAGTTGTGTTCAATGATGGAAACAACACAAACAAGGGTGGGCCAACATTAGACATTGGCAAACGGTGCAATCTCAGAAATCCATGAAAGCTACTGTTTTTTTCATGGTAGGTAGAATGACCAATTTATGGCCATAAATTGTAGTTCCACTCATACATGTAAAGAAGACTGTAACACTATGTTTGAAAGTGCATGAGAGGGATGCATTGCACTTAGGTCAAATTGAAATCTTGTGGTAGAATAGTGTAGAACTGTGTAAGGAACCCTAACACTTGTCTCCCCTATAGCAAGCTAAATGGGGCAAGATTGATAGCTAGGGTTCATTGCTAGAATTACAAAAAAAGTGCAAGGTACATTGTCATGTTCATACACACCTTGCATGAAAGTGCATTGAAAACTATTGTCAGTTAGATATGATCCATTTTGAGAGGGGTTGGGAGTCGAATGGGAGGAGCAAAATGGAGCTAGATGTCACTAAAGATATATTTGCAATTGATGAAAACAGTGTCATTAGTAGGGAGGGAAGTTCAAATGGAACAGAAATGACCTCATGTATTGTCAGCTACAAGGAGGTCAAAAGGCACAAAGTTACAAATAACCAGGACCGTATGCGAGAGTGTGGCTTGTTGCAAGCTGTCGAGGAACTATAAGCTCACTAACTTGCTATTGTAGCTCCACTCATACATGTAAAGAGGATTGTAACACTATGCTTGAAAGTGCACGAGAGGGATGCATTGCACTTAGGTCAAATTGAAATCTTGTGGTAGAATAATGTAGAACTGTGTAAGGAACCCTAACACGTGCATGTGCAATCTCCCATTTGAACGTGCCATACAACTCCATGCTTCAACTGAAATGTCCTCCATAACCTTTTAACATTGTTCACTTTTGTCACCTCTTTCTTGTTTTAGGTTCTTTTAGCATTGCTCACAATTGTCCCCTCTTTCATGTCTTAGGTTCTTTTAGCATTGCTCACTTCTATCACCTCTCTCTTATCTTAGGTTCTTTTAGCATTATTCACTTCTGTCTTGTAGTCGGTTTGGTCTCATAAAAACGCCCTCTTTTCTTGGACTTTACAACTTTGATCATGAAGATCATTGGTGCTTCTCTTAATTTTTTGGGCTTCTAGGCTATAATAGTTGTTTGTGCTTGCATGTTCCCTTTTGCTTCCCAATGCCAATCTCCTTTCTAATTTTACAACCTAATGTTCATATTAGCTACACACTTGCCATCTTCGTGTATAATTATATTGGTGTTAATCGGAATATGATGTTTTTGGTTGATATCACAATTGCAACATCACTTCTAGGACTTGTCAACACAAAAAATTGTTAGAGGTTGATCTTCTTTTGCGCACCCCATGAAGAACACATAGGCAAGCTGTAATAGAAACAAGGCAACGAGTTGCAAAAATGCTTGCAATTTAGGACAACAGTGAAGAGTCTATCTACGAATGGGAGGAAGGGAGCGACCAGCTGATTCGTGAAAGGGAGGAACGAGATGGAGAACGAAAGTGGGAGCTAAAATCTGAAGAAATTGAAGGCATAGACAATGAGCAAGATGATGCCATGCCCTAAGGTTCCACATCTGTGCGTTCTCGAGGACCTCCTAGACTAAAGAGACGCAAGTCACCTTAGGAGCAGGTCAAGCTAAACTCAACCTCAGTTAGTAGATGTTTTTAAGGTGCATATGTTGTTTAGTTATTTTGAGTGCTTTGTTATTCTGGAGATTTTTTTGCAACTTCATCAAGTTTTTTTCTAGTGACTTTGACGAATGTTTTACATCTAAGTAGTCACCAATGGTGTGTTTAAAGGATATGTTCCAAGGTGCAGGAGGCCCCAACCACTACCTTATATATAGGGCTCTATGTTTTTACATCATGGATGCTTACATATACAAGGACATGCTAAAATGAAATAAAAGCTCTTTCTTCAAAAGCTTGTTGTAGCTTTAATGAGGATATTGTTGACTTTTTTTATTAGTGATGTCTCTTGAGTGCTGGCCAACATCACATCTGAATCTTTCCATTGCTTCCAGAAAGGCAACAGAAACTTAGGATGCAGATTGTGTATAATGGTTTACCCAAGTTTTTGGGGAGATTATTATATGCTTATCACCAAATGCAATCACCAAATTTGGTCTATAGCTAGAACCAATTTGGCAAAAGCCAAACCAACTTTGGATCCCAAAAATCATAAATGGTAGTTGGTGAGCAAATTAATGTTTGTTTTACCCATCATGTGTTGCTAAAGATGGTGTTGTTGACTATGTGCGTAGGGAAAGGCACAAAAGGCTAGAAAACAATAGCAGTTAAATTATGGTCATCAAAAAAAATTACTTGCCATTGACCCACCTCCCAAGCTTGTTGGTTCAAGTGAATATGGTTGGTCATTCATGCCGACTACATCCCAAAACATGGGTCCTTTTCATGGCATCCCAAGTGTGCCATGTGAGGGAGGGCACCTTATTCTAACTGTACAAATTGGCCTTCATTTGATAACATTATCCAACCCTAATTTAAGTGCAAGCAATTGGGTACATATCACTTCACCCATTAGTGTCTAAACTAGCAACATACGCAAGGTCCAACAAGTCTCAAAGAAAATAGTAGAACTTGAGATGCAATGTCGAAAAGTAGATGGTAAGAAACCCCGATCCATCCAAGTTGATTTATGAAGCTTTGTTACAGGTCGTTCCGCTAATAAGTCGTGGTTTGAAGACTCAATTTGGAGGCTTTGTACCAAGTACATGGATGTCTCCATTGTCCTTGTGAAAAACCAGAACCCACAAAATATGGCTAATCATAAAGGCAAAGTTAGATGAAGAATTCAAGTTCCTAGGAAATCAATTGTCAATTCCTAGGTTGAAAGAAGCTGTGTGGTGTGCCTTGAAATATGAGAGGTCACTCCTAAAAGGATTGTGGCCGAAGGATCCATCTCATGGTCCACCCCCTGATGTATTAGATGAAGCATGGCAAAAGCTTAAATTGTATTGGAATTCTCCAGAGCAAGTAGCCAAGTCCATGGTATAAAACTTAACCTTTTTTCACTTTGATTATGTGATATCCAAGTGCCTAGATCTAGATGCATAGTTTAGGTGAAGCAAGCTACATGGGTTGGTTTTAATAATACACTGCAAATATTTTTCTAGGTTTAAATGGTTTGGATTGCATGGTTCCATCTTGGGAAACTTGTGTTGTTTATGGGGGAATTTAGTGCACAAGATATGTTCTAATAGTTCCATAGGGCAAATTTCTATTTTGGAAATGTGTTTGAGTAGGCAATGAAGGCTTCTAGGCAAAGGTTCAAAAACCTAGCCATTTTGGGAGGAAAGGGAAGGCTGGGGTTCTCCAAGACTTAGTGAGTTAGGTTCTCACCATTTTCATGATTACAAAACTTGAGTAATTAGACAATTTATTTCAGGTCTGACAATGGCCTATCCATGTACATATAAAGTCTCATGGTTCATCCAAATGTGTCACAAGATTTGTTACATAGTGTGCAAGTCAAAAACGACCCCCCTCCATCACCGAGGTGGCACAACAGTTGGCTAATTTTTTTAATAACAAGGTACACACCAAACCTAAACAAAGTTTCATCTACTATTTTTGATGTGATAGGATTTGTTTTGGGCACTAGATGTATAACTCATAGTCATAGTTCACAAATGAAAAAATTCCAGGTTACTTTGCCGATTTGGATTAAGGAGGTTGTGATAGTAAGCTTTGAGTGGCTGGGGAGGTTACAAAAATTGGAGCAATCAAATGTTGTTATCAATAATGCCTTACAGTTGATGACAAAAAAGGTTGGGTCAATCCAAGCTTGGCATGACCACTCTCAAAGACACAGGTGGAGGTGATGGACAAAATGTCATCCATGCAATCACGGATGACAAAGTTTGACAATAATTTGTCAACAATAACTAGACTTTTGTCAAGGCTTGAACCCCTCCTCCTTGGAATAGGTACCTCTTGCACAAAAGCAATTTGTTGAAACCTTTGCATGTGAGAATGGTGGTGGTGGTGGGGAATTGCATGTAATGGAAGAAGGGGTAAGGGCAGAAAGAATCTTGGAAGGAATGGTGGTGGTGGACAAAAGTGCAATAAAGAGCCCACCAGCAAAATCCCAGCCCACACAACAAATACTTAAGGTTTACCCAATTTTTTGAGGAACCTGCATGCAAAAAGAAAGTTAACCTTGTAAGTGGGGACAAAATCACAAAAAGTAATGGGATGGAACCGAAAGCACTTGAGGTCAAGAGAAACCTAAGGCATTGTCATTAGAAGGTACTTAATGCCATCCCAAGTGTGTATAAGTGATGCTTCAAACATTTGTCCACTAGATCTATTTCTATGTTCACATTGGGGTTGAAGTATATGTGCATGTTTTGGTCAAGTACCAACCTCAAGGGATTCATGCTTGTGGATGGTACATAGCCACATGTGCAAAGGAATTAAGCAGGCAACTAGAGTCTAGGAATGAAGTTGAACCAATGATTGGCAACACTACTAAGCCCACCCATGGAATAGTTGGGAAGGAAAACCCTAACTTGGGTAGAAGGACAATTATTCGAAAGGCCATATTACCTACCACATCAATGCGGGAAACACGGTCGAGCAAAGGAACCATGAAACCGCATAAAGATGTTGAAGGGTATAAAATGCCAATTGCACACCCACAAAAGGTATGGGCTCCAACCTTGTTTGAAATTACAATCCTATAATCTCTTGCTAATGAAGGATCTATATTTGAAATTGTATTCCTATAATCTCTTTGTTGATGAAAGATCTTTACTTTAACTGGGCATTCTCGTAATCTCTTGCTGATGAAGGATCTTTACTTTGAAGTTGGTGTCTCCTTTTTGTTTTTGGGCATATAGTTTAACATGGGCGCCAAAATGTAGTTGTTAGATGGTGCCAATGTCAATTGGACAGTGGCCACTGGAAGGATTACAAGAATTCTAGGGATTGATTCTTACCATGGCAAACCAATATCTAAAAAATATTATTCAGTTGGGGTTAAAGATGTAATGGATAGTAAGGTCCCATTGTTTGTGACAAACGAGGCAAATGATCCGCCTCAAGTACACCTCAAGGACATAGTAGGGACCACCACTTTATGGGACCGTGAATACCTTGTTCTAGCCAACGTTCCTTAGCTATTCATCATAGACCATACAATTTTGTTGCCTCACTAGGTTGTGTCTTCATATATTTTTCTACCATTCTACTACTAGGTTGTGGACTACATGTCTCAAATGGACTAGAAGCCCATTCATTAGTTTGGTCAACAGTCTACAAAGATTGTTGAAGAAGTTGGTGTGGATTAAGGTGGTAAGGATCCATGGATGCTCACTTATGGAGACTATTTTACAACTAAAATATGGGGTTGCTGATGTGACTAATTTAGTAATGAAGATGGCTTACAATGGAGACACTTTTTGTAGAACCTTGTGATGGCCTCAAAGGATCATGTTTAAAGGGTTTGTGTTGCATTTATATGTTGTGCATATTATACCATGGATTTTTTTGGTTAATTGTGTCTAGGAAGGCTTGGGACATTGGTGCAATGGAAGAATTATACATGGCCTAAAAGTATGTTGTGAGTTTATTGCCATAACTCCATGAACATTTCTTTGTTAGCTTTTAGTGTTGAGTATATTCAGTATAACATTTGGAAAATAAACTTGAAGTTCATCCATATTTTTTTTATATTAGTTGTCTATTTAGTGCTAGGGGGTATGGTAATTAGTAGGTAGGCAAGCTTCATCTTGCCTAATGCATGTTAGTTGCCTTACTTATGATTGTTTGTGCATAATAGGGTGTGTAATTTTCATTGAATTTAGTGCATATTCTACCCAATGTTGGTGGGGGTTTGGGGGTGGTAAGCATGTGCAAGGTATTTGGGAACAATGATATCAAGGCTTTGTGGATGAATTATTATTCTATTTAAGAGTATTCAAATAAGTATGAGTAAAAGGTTTGAGAAAATAGTACATGAATCTGATGATATGTCGATGCCTTACTATAGATTACCCAATTGATTAACGATATTTGCAAGCCAATGAAAGTTTAGAGCATTTGGACTAATCTAAGAGATTTTGTGGAACATTAATTATTTCCAAGAAAGTACATAGTTTGTAAATGCACTTGCAAGACTTATATGTAGTTTCAGATTTAGTTTACTAGGTGAGGTTGATTTTGATAATAGTTGCCTCCTTGATTTTGGTAGCTTGAAAAGGTTGATCTTACGTATCGCAGATTTCACATCATAGCCAATTGTAGCACATGATTGCATTTTTGTTGAGCATTGTGATTGTTTTGTATTGTTTGAGTTGTGGAAACCCCTAATACCTTTGTGTGATGGTTGCAAGACATTGATCATGGAAGTTTATCATTAGGGGCATGGAATCTTTGTCCTTGGAGTTGTCCTCCCTATTGGAGTATAATAGACTTTGTTGCAACTACACACTTCCAATGGTTGCTATGTGGGCTCGTTTGGTTCTAGGCTACTAATTTAGATTTAAAGTGAACTAGACTAGGAAGTCACATATTTACACCTAATTGTAGGAGTCAATGGAGTGTTGCATTTGAATTCCCTTTAATTGAGGTTTGAAAATAAGAACGTAGACTAGATGTACTAGTGATTTCATTAGATTTCATTTGTTTAACTTGCATGGTTTGTATACTATAATTATTCTAATAAAGATTCAACTTAATGCCAACTGCATTGTAGTCCATTGGTCAACTCAATATCAATTATAATGATAAAAGAAAATAGACATGTTAACTTCCTTGCAACTAATCTTGACCTCTTTTCTTACATATATCTCCCACTATATTAGTTAGGCTTTGTACTTAAGCGCGACCCCTTTCCCAACTCTGTTGATGCACCTCATGCCTTAGCATTATTGCTAAATCCAGTCGGCCTATCAACTAAATTTTTACTATTGCTTGACTTTTATTATGGGGGCATGAGTGTGCCATATGTCACTTCATTATTGGCCATTTGTTCAATCTATCTTATTGTGCAACATGGTGCACTATTAAAAGTGCCACATGTTGCCCCACTATTAGCTTGAATGCTCCACAAACATAGTTGCGATATAGTCGACCTTGCAACTCAATCTTTACTACACCTCAACTAATCCATTCACCATGTGTTACTTCACTATTGGCCAAATGATTTTTTCATTGGAGTTGCAACATAATCGACTTTCCAACTAATCCTTTATTTTGGGTCGACTATTGCTTTAGGGTTACAAATGTGCCATGCGTCACCTCACTATTGGACAAACACTCCAACCTACATACATCTAGCATAGTCAAAATTACAACTAAATGTCTGTTGATGTCATGCCCAATCAACAGATGAAATTCATCCGCCATGTGAGGGTAGTTGACAACATCCCTCAACTAGATTGGTAGAACATTTTGTTATCAAAATGGTAAGTATTGGCTATTGTTATGGTATTGACATGTGGCAAACACTTTCAACTGTAATGACACTCTCAACTTGTACTTATCAATTTTATTGGTTTGCAGTTGAAAAAAACATTTCCCAATTGCAAAAAATAATTTGCAATTGTTTTTGTAGTTTTCAACTATGTTTGTAGTTAAACAATAGTTGAAAATGCAGTTGCAAAAGAGGGGGTTTTCTATTAATGTATCAGGGATGGTTTGCCCCTCTATTCATGGTATAATTTTTTGAAGATCAATTCATGGCATCCTAGGGTTGAACTTTACTTCAAAATAGTCCTCATCCTCATTCGAAGGCTCCTCACAATCTGTTATAATCCTAGTTTATGCAATTCTCGAAATTGGTTTTAGTGGTGTTGTGGGGTTAGCTAAGGAATTAGACCTAGGAGGCCACATTGTAGGAACACTCCTTATGCCTTCATAACTAAAACCAAAATATGGTGTATAGGGTCCAACATGAAAATAAATTGGATTTGGAAAACCTACCGGGTATTGTTCCATGACATTTCTAGTAAACGGAATATAGACATGTGGTATTTTTTTGTAAAGGAAATTCAGTAGGGAAAATTTTCGTTTCAATAAAATTTTGGTTTTAATAAAATCTACCTTCAACACTACCATTTGAAACCATGGTATTCATGGCAAGTTAGTCTTTTTTCCCTCATATGAATGTCAAGGAACTTAGAGTAAAAAGTCATTTGATCCAATTTTAAGTTTTGGTTTTAATTTATGATGTTTGAAAATGTACACCTACTACATTAAATGGAATCAATTTTGCAAAGGACTATCAAAAGGATTCATGTAATAAAATAATTTTCATTGAAAAAATATAATCGATAAAAAATATTAGCCACACTCAAAAAATGATCATAGGTTTTAAAATGTGGAATTTGAAGACTTTAAAAATTCAAAAAATGTTTCAAAATTGCTTCAAATTTTCAGAGCTTCAAAAGTCCTTTACCACATATAAATGGGTTATAATGTACATGATGTATGAAGGAAAGTTATATCTTAAAGTGTATAAAACTAAAGAATTTGAAATTTTAATTTCTGGTGATGATTTCGAATTTTGATCATTTTTCAAGATGGAACATTGAATTTATAAGGAATATGCACACTTTTTTAAATTCATATTTATTCAATAATGACAAAAAAATGTGATGCATTAGAAAAAAATTGAATATTTTTTGGAACAAGTTACAAAAAATTTCATTCAAAAATTCATTTGCATGTAAAAGTGTTTTTGGAAAAAAAAAGACATGCAGCCCTTTTCCAAAATAATCCCTTTGGCTCCTAATTATAGGTTTTGACCCAACCTTCCTATTTGGGTGAAAGAAAGAAAAAAGGAACCATGTAGTGTGTGGAAAGTCCTTAAAAACTATTTTTTAAAAATTTGAAAAATCACCATGGGAACATTATATGTCAAAAAAATTATTTTATTTTAAAAATAAATTTTGATACTTTCAAAGTTACAACTACAAAATTTTCATGAAAATTCACAATGTTTCAATAGTTCTTTTATATGTTTAAAACACTCAAGAAAAACATGTGGACATGTGGTTTATTTGTATCAAAAATCCTTTTCCCTTATTAAATGTTCACCAAATTTTTTCAATTTTTTTATAAACTTTAATATATTCCACAAAATTGTTTTTGGCATCCAACTTTTGATGAACTCAACTTCTTGGAGAATTTGAAAGTAAGGTTTTGTGAGAAATATATAGTGAGCTAAATGGCGAAAACATTAGCACAACTTTTAATGAGGTCATTAACCAGTTGCACTTGAAAGTTAAGAAGCAAAAGTCTTTAATGCCACAATCGAAAACAACAACAATTACGAAAAATTCTGCCACAGAGAGGAAGCTAAAGAGGGCGAAGAAGGAGAAAACATAAGCGAACTTCATCATGCCTTAGTCGATGGCGTCATTAAGCACAAGAACCTGGAGGGTTTTGATCCAACTGAGTGCATTGCAATAAATAAAGCCCTTACATCAAAGTTCAACAACTATTTCCCCCTTGGATTTAATGTAGTCGAAAGCATACTGCTATTGGTTGAAAGTTTCGTCCTCGCCCCATAAAAAATCACTGTTGGCCCCTAAGCAAGAAAGATTTGAGAAAGATAAATATCAAGTTCATGACATAGTGGAGAACTCAATGAAAGTTGCCGATGTACGCGACATCGATTCAGAGAACCCAAATGAGCAGTTTCTAAGGAGGTCAACAACATGGAAAGATATCTCCAACTGCATGTTTTTCATTACTGAGGGCCAACACATAACAATAATGTTGTAGGTAGTAATCAATTGAAATCTCAAAGCTTGTCGTAATCCTGATTATGAATTTCATTTAAGTACTAACATTTTGGAACTCCGTGGTCTTACAACAGGAAATAATGGCATTCGGAGATGACCTTGTGGACCTAATGCTATGCGAATTTTTTTCCCAGTTCTAGATATGCATCAAAAGTATATGAAGGTGCAAAAACTTTCGCCAGCTTTAAACAATCCCAAGCACTTGCAAAAATGCCTACCAATGCACCAAAAGAACCATGTTCATGCCAAAAAAATCTGGAATGAGTTGGTTTGACCTATCCAGATGTTGACCTCCAATAGGAAGAACAACAACTTTAAGGTGAATGTGCTTAATAAATGAAATTCAAGAAGTGTAATATAAGGCGTGAGGTTTGGGAGAACCGGGTGGCCATTCAGTTTTATTAAACTAGAAAGGCTATCATGTTGGGAATTTGTTCCAGGAAAGAATTGGGTAGCCAACTAATTTTTGCTTGTGCTAGACTTTTTGGTTGGATTTTCCTAACATTTGGCTTGTTCATTTTTTGTAAAACTTTGAGAGTTCTTTGGAAACAATGTTTGGTATAAAGTCGATGAAGGAGTGAATCACATTTATTATGGCCTCAGATGGGGTTTATGAACTTTGGAGTAATGTGTTTCTGTCCTAGGAGGAGAAGTTGTTACTTAATGGGACTAATAAGGTTTTTACAAAATCTCTTCCGATTGTAGGGAAGTCAACTTTAGCCTACCTTGTTGGGTTAATAGATGTGTATTCATTGAACTTGGGAACAAATTGCTTGAAAATAAGGTTACAATTTGAAATCGCCCAGTTTAAGGGGGAAACCTTCACATCAAAATAATGGTGAAATGGTGCAATACCTAGAAACGGAAAAAGGTAATTCAAAACGAGGTAATGGTACACCATGGATATGCAAGGCCAATATCCTTTAGGGCAACATATATAGAAGTGGAATGGCTAAAGATCAAGGAGGCAAATGGGTATAATGATGTTCTGTTCATGCTTCTGGAAAGGACACTTCAAAAGTCATTCTTTGATGGGAAGCAAAAGCTAAACTGATCCAAGGATCTGTCAGCCAAGAATTTTATAAAAGTCTTCAAGTAGTGGATTGACAAAAAGAATCCCATTGGCTTAGAGGCCCTCAAGTTTGACAATTACTTCAAATGTCTTGAAATTCGCAACATGTCCAACTTGAGGGAAGTCCTTGAATCCAACTCTATAGTCGAGTTCCTCCAACTTGAATAAACAAAAGGGGTGGTTGGAGTTGTGGCCATGATGAATGGCATGGAGCCTTTTGCATTTTGGAATAATGACAAATGGGATGGGCTTTTGTTCGCATTCTTGAACAACTCAATGAACTTAGTAGCCATTGTCTTTGTCTATGACAAGGAGTCCTTTGGTTGTTTGATGGCATTTGTGCACAAGTTTAGATTTACTATAAGACCCATGTTTGAGTCTGTTACCTATCACCTTAGAGAAGAAGAACTCCCATTGAAATGGTAAATAGTAATGGGGATTCCAATCCTTTCATATGTCTACTTGTTTTCAAGGCTAGCGGGCATTGATGGTCAAGAAAGCTCTCGGAGATAAGCATCCACCTAGCATTCTCGAGACTGTGCTCACCAATTAAAAGAAAGAGTGCAAGGTGTACCAAGTTGAACTTAGTCCCAAGGCTTGGCAAAGGATTCTTGACCCATTAGTTTATGAAAGCATGTCATTTGTCAGTGTCTATGGCGGTGGAGGACTCAGCTATTTTGTGTTTGTAAATTCTTTTGCCGACTAGTTATTCTTTGTTCTTTTACATAGATATGTTATCCCTTTTTGAAGTCCTTTGTGGAATAATAAATACTTTATGTTTATAGGAGTGGAGTGTGAGGGTGCTAAAAACACTTCCATTTGGTTTGGCCACAAGAAGGCTTGAAGTTGCATCTCTGAATTTGAGAATGGTAGCATCTTCAATTGCCACACAAGTTGGGGAAGAAGAAGAAGCGATTGACGATGAAGATGAAGATGAGAAACATGAGGAAGAGCAAGAACAAGACAACATGGCAGATGATAATGAAAAATCTATGTCTAGTTCAAGAAGGAATCATTCATAAAATATATCTTAGTCTAGTGGCCTTTCAACATCAAGTAGGTTAGCAATTACCAACCAATAAAATGCTAGCAAAACATCAAGTACTCAAACTACAAAATGCCACAAAGCACAACCAAAACAAGGTGTGACAAAGCAATAGAAGCGGATATTTTTTTTAATTAAGGAGGATGCAACAAATACAAGTTCTCAAGAACTAGGTTCAGGAATTGAAGAGGGCCCACAATAAACAATTGTTGAGGAATTAGGCTTCACAGTTCCATTGAATAGAAATAATGGAGATGAAGAATTTTGGGTAGCTAATATGAGTGAACAAACACTAATGATAATTCTCTTCAAGGAGATGAGCCCACTCCCTAAAAAAAAATGATTGTATAAGAAAATGATGTAAAGACTAGTTTCTAGAAATAAATATTAGTTTTTAATATGCACGTCTATTCAATAATGAAATCCTCCTTCAATTGTTTATGATGCATGCATTGGAATAAGTACATTTTGATTCTATTTGTATCAAGTGGGTGCCTGATTCAAGTTCGTGGTCTATTATTAGGTAATCGCCTGATTAGGGTGCCTAGTCAATCCTACCTAGTGGAAACTAGCATCAAGTAGTTACCTAATTTTAAATTCACACATGATGACGCTTGCTTAGTTCATTAAGGATTAATTGCTTGATGTATTTAGAAATATGACATATTGGTTAGTTAGCTATTGATTGTGTAAATGTGAATAGAAATGTTCCAATTAGTTTGAATGGCATTTTCATCTTTGCATTTGTTATTATGATTCTTATTTACAAGATTCCACCCACGGTTGATTTTTTGTGGTTAGATGAAGCTCATGGGCCATCAATACTAGATATTGTGTTTTTGAATGTTTGGGATTTTTTCTAGAAGGGAAAATGGGATGTTGTATTGCTAAAGTTCCAACCTAGTGAGGCATCTGGTTGTCGTAATTTTTTCTAATGATGTTGAAGATCTTCCTAGATCATATTGTGTGCTTATTTAAACCATTTGATTTCTATGTTGATTGTATTTAAGAACATGTAATTTCAAACTTTGTGTAGATAAAATGGTTGTGAAGGTCTTGGAGCTACCAATAGAAATTGGTGTAGGGCCTTCAAACTTGAAAAAGGAATTGGACAAGGATCTCTAGAGTGCAAGTAGGTATAGTAGTCCTAAGCGGGTTAGGTTTGGAACTTTTTCAACCCCATGGTCGAATATAGCTTTGCCTCCATCTCGCGATTCATTGCCTCTATCTCTTAATGCTACTTCCAATGTTATGATGATGGAAGTATGCAAGGATGCTAGTGAGAGTGGAAAGATGCAAGATGTCCTTAAGACTACTCCAAGGATGGAAGTCTTCGAAAAGGCCCCTAATATTGCTACAAGAATGGAGGTTTTCGAAAATGCTCCTAGCACTGGGCAAATGGTTGGAAAGTCAATGGAAATGGAGGAGGTTTATTCACGACCTTCTCCAATTCTTGGATCAATTCAATAGCCTTATAAAAAAAGGTCCAAGTGAAGTGATGTAGGCGAACAACGGGTGGCAGGACAGTGACTCCATGAGTGTGCAGTTGGTGTGAACACAAACCCCTTGATCTGGGTAATCTGGCCGCCTCCATTGATGAGTGGCGGCGGATTTC
>Ga0116227_10009667_pt1 | contig 17347 bp, 9 predicted proteins | sample S1TSphgellanicum_FD_89693 | JGI IMG/M metagenome (GOLD analysis project Ga0116227, IMG submission 89693) | Host-associated microbial communities from peat moss isolated from Minnesota, USA - S1T2_Fb - Sphagnum magellanicum MG | ecosystem: Host-associated > Plants > Peat moss > Unclassified...
CCCGACTTTTAGTGGTCGGGAGTCAAACTGCCAGTTTGACTCCCGGCCCTTCTTTTGCCCATAACTTGGGCTGCAGATGTCCGAATTGCCAATGCGAGGGCATTTTCGATATCTACGTTTCAATACCTTTCCAATGACACCAAGAACACCCCCAATGCAAGGTGTTTTGCCCCTTGATGTCGAGCTCTAAACATTCGGGAGTCCCGGAAGACTCCCAACCTCCAACTTTTCCAAGTGTTGGGCTTCACCCCCACACTTGGCCAAAGTGGGGTTGCGACATTGGGCTAGGTTGGTGGTAAAGGCAATTACCTTAGAACCCCCATTCCTCGGTTTGGGTTTGGGTAATCTTTGGAGTAATGTCCCACTTCATTACAATTGAAACATATTCCTTTAGGTTTCCCACTAGCATCCCCCTTAAGTTGGTTCCCTTTTTTAAAAGCCCCTTTCTTAATGAAATTTCTTTTGGGTTTGAAACCTAAACCTTGAAATTGTTTGGATTTTTCCCATTTTGAGGTGTTTTGCCTTCGATTCCATTCCCTTTCATGGCATGCCTCTTTGTGAAGGAATTTGTTTTTCTTTTTTGAACCCAGACTTTTCATCCCATCCCACATCTAAAAAGCCTTCCACTTTCTTTATGGCCTCAAATAATGAAGCATGCCAATTTTCTTCAAGCTTACACTTAGCCCAAGTCGAAAACCCCATCACAAAATGGCACACATGGTTTAATTCATGCATATGCCGGATCTCAAGCATGAGTTCAAAATATGCCGTCACATATTGGCGCAAGTTGTCATTTGTCACATTCACAAGGTCATGGAGTTTGCATCTTGAGATGTAGTCAAAATTCTTTGGAATGAATTCCAACTCAATGCGTTCCTTGAAAAATTCCCATGTGTAGCCATGGGTCTTCCCTTCCTTTTACCTCACTATCTTCCACCATGTTGAAACATAGCCCTTTAAATAGGACTAAACAAGTTCCATGGCCAAATGTCACCCAACTTTGGTGGCATGAAAATAATCTTCCATTTCCACAAGCTTAGCATCTATAACCTTTTGATCTCAAACCTCGTCAAAATTCCCAGGCTTAGCGGGCTTGAATCCTTCACCTTTCAATGATCCTCCTTTGAGGGCCACAACCAACTCAATGAAATCCAGCCAATTCATTTTTAAATAAAACCTCCAATTGTTTTGGAGTGAAAAGGACTATGGCTAGTTACTCCTTTTAATTTTCATGATCATCATAAGTGTCACGGTCTTCTTGTTCTTCAGAATCCTCTTGTTCCTCCTCCTTAATGGCCTCGGATGGAACATCTAGGTCCTAGGTGGGTTCTTCCGCCATAGTCTCATGTACTAGCTTACGAATCCTCTTCGGTGCCATCAAAACTCCCCAATAGGTGGATCGACCTCTACCAGAGCTTTAATATCATGTGACGCACCCCCAAACTCCTTGATAGACTCACCTGCGAATCCAAAACATTGTGCGGCCAACGAATACAAGTTGTTAACCCACAACTCATAGTGGCAAGAAAGTGAAACGACCTTTTGTTTTCAAAATAACACAACAACACACCAACAATTGGAAGGCTAGCATCTTACTTACCCAATGCATCATTTTCCCCCTTGTGGATGTCCCCTCACTTGGGTATGGACGAATTTATAGTATTATTTCATATGACCAAAAATACAATGTGATTATTGGAAATTTCCTTGGATGTTCATGTGTTTACTTTGTCAAAATGTTGGCAAGTTCTTTAGGTACTCATGGGGTGTATGTGCATTGTAAACATGTGTATCATGTCTTGAAGATGATCATGTTTTTTGGGCTCACAGAAAAGTTCATTCATCATTGCACATGGAGTTGGGATGAAGTTCAGCATTTGTTGGATTGTTCTAAATTTTTTGAACTCTTGTGATAGTACATTAGAATCTCATTCATAAACCTTTTTGTAGTTGGATAAATTATGTAATAAGTTTAAATACTAGTTTTGGCCCATTCATGACGTTTTCCACTTTATAACTTTTCAATCATTGTAGACTGATGTTTATTTATGTATAATATTTCAACCATTTCAACACATGTTTGTCAAATATTTAAATGTATTTTGAAATTTTAATTTTTACCAATTATTTTTCAAGTATGCAATTCCCACCCATTTCAACATTTTAAAAAACATTGTAATTATTGTCAAAAAACAATAGACAAATGATTGTGACAAACCATGGATGTGATGTGACAAAATATTTTGCCATGTCACTTAATAATATCCATGTGGCAAAATAATATATTAATAATATTTCATGACATGGCATGAAATATGTTCTAAGATTCTCTTCTTGCTCACCTAAGCAGGCTTGCCTGCTCATGCTTGCTTGCTCACCTGCTATCAGTGCATAATGCATGGGACATTTTGAGTTTTCAAATGTTGATTCTTATGAGCAACTTTACTAAACATTCATGCCTACAAAGTCCACGTTCCAAAATATCCCAAATTTTCCAAACTTTGATACCAAAATTTCAACATAGGTCACTACATTGCAATTTGCAAAACTCAAATCAAATCAATTTTATGTTTGGAGCGCTGAAGAGGAGACAAATTGGATAAGGTACCCTTCACCAAACATGACCCCATGGAAAATCCATTCTTAATCCAATGGCCAAAAAGGACAATTCATGGGGCTTGTGTCCAAAATGATGAGGAGGACATTAAATTAACAATGGGTCCTTAAAAGTGTTAGGCAAGTATTAATTAAATGGTTGAAAACTGAATAGGGTTTCAAGTTGAATATTTTCAGTATTATCCAGGGTCATATCATGTTTAAAACTCCTGGTTCTCACTAGGTTGAGAACTGGCCACTTCAAATCTTGTACTTTTTATAAAAAATTCATATTCTATCAAAGTATTAAAAAAGTATCAAGGTCAGGGTTTAAAATTTTACCTAATATTTTAGTACATCACTTAGGTGTTAGGAAAGATTAAAAGTTAGATTTAGGGTTTAAGAGGTGTTGCTAGATAATGGCTGCCTTTTTTTTTTATAAATAAATGTTTTCATCCAAAGTTAGTTACAATTTTTAAAATGTACAACTTGTGTTTTGAGGGGTTTTGTGCATTGTGCTTTTTTGACTTTTATTTTTGCTCCTTTTCTTTCTCTCTTTGTTTTTTCTCCTTCGCTCTTGTTTTTTTTCTTATTCCTTTGCCCATCAACATCTTTCTTTGCTCTTGTGGTCATATTGATCAGTGCCTCTGTTGGTTCTGTTGCTCTTCAATGTTTCTCTTACTTCTACTATTCCTAAGCATCTTTCATGGTTTTGTTGTTTGTCAGCACCTCTCTTGGTTCTACTGATCCTTGCCGCTTCTACTAATTGTGTTGCTTGTTGGCACCTCTCCTAGTTTTATTGCTCTTGAGCACCTCTCCTAGTTTTGTTGCTACTTGGCGGTTCTCCTAGTTCTATTGATTGGTACCTCTTTGTTAATCCTTGGCCCTCGACTAATTCTACTACTCTTGCTCTTTTGCTTCTTTATGTCTTTTATAATTCTGCCTTGCTCTTCAAATTGATACTACCCCCCTCTTTTTATTTTTTGCTTTGTTCGAGTGTGGGAAAGTGAAGGCTTTTTCAATTTTCAGGTAAGTTTTGTTCTTTTCAAGTTCCATTCAATTTAAAGATGCTTCAGTTTCAAATTTCAAAATGTTTCTTTGTTTGTAAAATTTTGTTTTGACTTGTTTTTTAAGTTTGCGATCTACAAGGCCAACAAACACATCTATTCACACAAAAATTAGTTCATATTTATTTTTTTGGTATCATACACTTTTTGGATGATAAAGAGAGGGGAGAGAAGTGAGTAACTTTTTCACAATTGTAAATGTTTGTAAATTCTTTTATTTAATTTTCATAGCATAGTTGAAATAACTAAATTTGAACCCATTATTTTTGTGTAATTTTTTTTTTTTTATTACATTTGAAAATCAATATTTGAAAACTGCCTTCGAATATTGGCAGGTTTGGAATGTGTGAAACCCAGCACTTTGAAACTCAAGTGAAAGTATTCTTCCCAATTTTTTGAAACCCTGCCCGGATCTCTTGAAAAATAATTTTAAAAAAACTATAAAATCAAGGCACGTCTTAACTTAAAACCCGGACTTGACAGGTCTTAAAAAAACCTGCGAACTGCCCAACACTGGTCCTTACTGCAGACAGTACTGCAGAACTACTGTCTGCTTCTCTTTGTTCTTGTCTGGCCTTGGCCCAAAAAGATGGATGATGCCAAGACACAAATTTTGGGTCCTGTTATGCACACTTTGGTTGTGCAATAGACGCTATGAAACATATATTGTGTCAAACTTGCTAACTATGCCTCAGAGTATCTACTACACACCCAAATTGTGTATAATAAGACACAAAACTTGTGTCTGGGGAGCACCCAGATGTGTGTTTGGTGAATACCAGACACATCTTGGTTGGGCATTTGGGCAGTCAGGGAAAAAGAAGCAGACAATACCTTTGTACTGTCTGCAATATGGACCCATTGCTGCTTTAACATCATCTGAATGATGATGCAAATGAATCAAAGTAATAAGCCTATTTAGCCTTACCCCTATAGCTTTACACATCTACACGACGTCAAACACAAGGATGTGACAACATTGGTTAACTAAGCATGATTGACTGTCACTTTGCCACTAGTGCTACTAACTCATCTTTTAAGGTGGATTTTTTTTTTAATGCCTATAAATTATAATACTATAACTTGGGTTCCCTTGAATGAAATAGGATAACTTTGAATCAATAGACATGCAAGTTCCACTCGCTCAAATTTTCTTCAAGGCATAATATGTTTCTATAAAATGTACTTATACCATATGACTTATCCAAGGAACATAATTCATTAAACACCACATTTGCAATTTATTGATTCATAGGTATCACAAGCACTTGTTCGTCCTTGCTATTCATCTTCCATCATCACATGTTCTCCAACTACTTCTTCACACAATTCATGTGCAATAGTGTCAATTTTATGTGCACCATACATAGTACAGTTCTTTGCATGTTCTTCAAAAGAAGAGGAGGGTAGACAAACAGCAAACATATCTCCATAACCGCAACAAACTCATCCACTTCTCCTAATTGATCACAGTAAAGTTTCAGCTTGGCCAAGCCATAAAATATATGGGCAATGGCCATCAAATTATCATCTGGAAACAACCTTTCTGGAGACCCAACTACACAATTCACAAGCCATCCACAAACAACCATAGCCAGAATTAAAGGATCCAATGTCTCCTAAAACTATTCTTCCACAAAACCATAACAGGCTCACACACATCAATAGACACAAGCAACCAAGACACTGACAATGTCATTTACCTAAAACTTGCACAAAACCACAAAAGGCTCACACATCAATAGACACAGGTAACCAACACACTGACAATGTCATTACCTTCATGTTAAGGTGCCATCCAAACGAGTGCACTAAAATCACTCAAAATGCACAAAACTCCAACTGAAAAGTACTACACTGTACTTGCATAAAACTTTCCCTCATTTATGATGACACTCTCCTGACCTTTTAGAAATTGTGCTACATACAAGTGCAACAGTTCATTACTACAAGATCAATTGCAACCATCAATCCATAAACTGAAAACTCAAAAATGGAAAAAATGGTGCTGCTTGTACTAATGGCGCTTAACAGAATCATTGCTTAATAAAGCACATCCTTGAGTAAATGCCTTAGCAGTTATGATTGGTCATTATGGAAAACCTTGTGAAACACTTAGTCATGGCAACAAGAGATGACTTTCATAAAAGGCTGACCATACTGAGTATGGTCTACTTCATAAACCAAGACATACTCAGTAGTCTCAATACTGGAAATTTTACATATAGTTTCTCTTCTTAAATGTCAAAGACAAGGTTCAAACCAGAATCCTGTCTTATAATAGGTCCTTAATGGAAACCACAAGACCACCCCTAACACGTTACACCAGCAATACAGACTACTAAACTTAGCTATCAGTCAAATAGATGATTGTATAGTCATTCTGAGCTATGACTCCAATGAATGCTCCAATTCTAGATTAGTGAGAACGGCATTACCTCAATCCATAACGAGTACCCAATTGCAGCCCTTTCCTCCTTACTCTTCCTTTCCAATGTCTAGAGGTTTAGTCCCACATGCATGGATTTAATCTACAAGCATCACAGGGAATCATGTACAAAACTGGGCATATTAGTTAGCCCTTCCAGAACAGAAAACTATTAAGAGACATCATGTTATGTCAGCAGGTGGTCAGAAGTTATGGGAGAAAGGCTGCTATCAGATGCAACCAGTACTCTCCGAAGTGCCTCCTGCACATGCCTGCTGCTCATTTCATGCACACCTTGTACCTGAGACAACCCACTTTCCACATTATTTCCAGCTCATGGGAGACGAGAGTAGAAAATACCAGGACTACTGTAAGCTAGGTCCCTCATCTACCATGACACTCTCCATACTTTTAAGTAAAGTTTTGAAAAGAATTCGAAGCAGTGGCCGAGCTCCAATTAATGACCAATTGAAACACTTCCCAAGCTGAAATGATTCAAGGTAGTAAATTTTGATGGTAAAAAGAAGGGCCACAGAGAGAGAGAGAGAGAGCACATACCACTACATTCACAGCAACTTGAACTTGGTCATTGATTGATTTACTGTTGAAAGATCTGATCTCCAATCCTAAATCTCTTGACACTGACAATATACGAACCAATGTCTCTGTGTGATTGCTGGCCTCCACATTTATGACAAGGCCATCTTCATTTGGAGAAACGGCAACCTTTATGGGACTGCATGAGCTTGAACTAAGAGTTGAAAATTCTTGAGACATGGTACTAGCTGGAGGTTGGGAGTAATCAATGCCTTTTTCCTGTTTAAGAAGAGGACCCGCTGCCTTTTCCAGTTGTGTGACTTGTGTCTTTAGCTGGTGTATATAGTCTATAGTGTGTGTGAGTACAGATACCCTGTCCTTCTGCAAAGGAAACCACTGCCACAGGTAAGAAGGGCAACCCTAGCAGGCTTATACTACTCACAGGCACATACACAAACTACTGGCCTAGGATTTTGAGATGCAGGTATATGCACACACCTTCTTAATAATAGGAACAAGGGTGCAAAGAGTTTGCAGTTTGTCATTGAACTTGGAGCGGCGACATCGCTCTGCAAGCTTGTGAACATTGGCAGCTTCATCATTAGCTGGATTTGGCCTCACAGTCTCTCCAGAACTTGGGCATGACCTTGCCAACTCCTGCTCTGCAAGCTTCTCTTTTTGAGCTTCTTCTTTGATCATTGGAACTATTTTCTCTGTCCATAGCATAAACAGAGATTGTCGGGCTGGACGAGCATGTCCAGCAGGAACTGCCAGTTTAGAGCATCCTCGTCTTTGAAAGAAAGACTGGTGGCTATGCTGAAAATGTGAAACTGGAAGGGCAAGGTTTTTGCTATGCATATCCATCAGTGGGTTGGTGCCATTGTGGGGCCAGCCTGGAAGGTTTTGTGTAAAGCTCATGTCTGTTGATTGCTGCAGGTAGAAAGGGTCAATGCTTGGAGTTTCCTGCTCTGCTGTCTTTACCTCAGCTTGAGGAGTGCCATATGAGCTGACTGATTCCAGGAGATGAGAGATAGTTGAAATGTGTCCTTCCATCTGAGGACTCACTGTTGCCATGGACTTTGAAGCTGATTGCTCGTGTGGCTTAGTACCAGCTAAAAGAACAAGAAGGTCCTCTGCATTTTGAGCAGGCAAAGACACAGAATTTGTGTGTGAAGAATGTTCAAGAGAGGATGGAGGAATATCTGGCACTGCTGCTGCCAGAACCACCTCTTTGGGTTCAAGTGTGTCAGGATCCCATTTGCAAGGACTCATGACACCAATGCTTGATAAGGATTTTGTTGCCTCCTTACTATCCAATGAATTGAACATGGTTTTCTCAACATCAATGTCAGTGTCAAACTCATCCAGTAACCCATAGTCAAAGAAGAGGGATAGATTTCCTGGTGCTGTCCATGAATGATAAGGCTCCTCTTCCCTCAGAATCATTCCTGAGCTCCCAAGAGACTCATTGAAATCACAAGGAGCATACCTGTTCAGATTTACAGGAGGAACAAACCCAGCTCCAGACAAACCAGGTGCCAGTGTTTGTGCACCTGGTGTTCCTGAGTCTAAGGGACTGGCAACAGGGAGAGAAGAAAATTGGTCACTGTTGAGGTATTCCTCTTCCTGAGAGTCCAAAGAACCCAGAGAGCTAGGCAATGGAGGCTCGACAGCCCCAAACATGTGGGGTGTAACTGACATTGACACATATTCTTGCAAGCTGTTCATCAGAGCATCTGTTTGTGGTACCTGTGGCAAAACTGAAGACTGTATCAGTCCCTCAACAGAGATTTTATCAAGTGCTCTTAAAAGAGACAGGTCACAAAACCCTTCTTCTAAACTACCTGAAAACTAATCAAACATGCAAAGCAGTTTCCCAAACTTGAAGGGATGTAAGCCCCCTTTGACCCAAACATGGCACCTCATAGTGCCTGCTGGCTTATGATGACAGACCTAAACTACGGAATCTCAAACACCTATGAGCTCATTGGCACAGCTGAATCTCACAGAAAAGAAGGGTGTCCACCTACCAGAGCAGTTGTAGCCAGCTCTGTACAGTACATGCCATCTGCTCCAGGCCATGGAATACACACAACTGTCTGTTGCATCCAAGCAAAGAGCTCTATGTTAGAGCTTCTCCAACATTTGTATTTGAGAAAAATGTCAACAAGTCATTTTGCCTCAGCAGTGGCAAACCTCTAAATTCAAGGAAAAGGGTCCTTGGAAAAGAGCTCAGGGAAAATGGATATTGTGCCAGACACCCCTGATCATCCCCTGTGGAAGGGAGTTTTCTCCAACTTTGATTGTAAGACAGAAAAATTGCATCTGAAAGAAAATGGGTCCTATATGATACAAACGGGTTACAAACTGAAAGTACCACAATGCAAGATGACGAGAACTTAGTAGTCACCAGAAAAGATGTTTACCTGAATATGTGCTTCCTAATGATCGCATCAGAGTTCCAACAAAACACAGACAGAAAAAAAGAGGTCAGATTAAATAGTAACTCCTAGAGATGTGGACACAGAAAAATTTGGACAGCTCATTTTTTCAAACAGAAAGTTTTTGACCTACATAGCTATGGCTCACATTGTCCTTGAGCAATTAAGTAGAGGAAGGAATAGCTTGCAAGCAGCCAGCATGCCACAAAGAAGATAGTTAAAGGTAGGTCAAGGATCCTGAAGCTCTTCAAGTCACCTGCAGGAATCGGGCTTTGCACTTGTCTGTGGGAACTTCTGCCATGTTGCTAGTCCACCAAACAGGGGAGCCTTGTTGTAATGCCAAGGCTGAATACCTGTAAGTAAAAACATGACCAGATTTGCCGGATTGCTCGGACTTAAAGCTCACCAACAGAGAAAGAGAATATCAGTTTGTCTGCAGACACACTGTAATTCTGGCATCTTTTTTACTACCCCACTTTGGGTAGGTAGTGCAACCTTTCAGACTTGAATCTCATCTCAAGGTCTACAAGCATTTTCTGACTCAAAGATGTGTTGCAGGTCTTACTTACCCTGGTGCACAAGGATCCTTGAAGCTACAGGTCTTGAAGATGGAGTAGAATTGTGGCATGAGAGTTTGACCAGACTCTGTGCTTGCAGGGTTGAACCAGCCATGGACCCACTCCAGCACCCTGTTGACAAGTTCAGCTCTGAAAGTAGGCATAATTTTCTCATCCCAATCCAATGCTAAATCCTACTGAAAGAAGATGGAGGCAAATAACCTCAGACTTCCTAATGCTTGACACCTAAATAAAAAGAACAAAAGTACCACAACATAGTTAGGAACCATTTGCTCACCGATCACTGGAGGAGAGCTTCCAAATGACTCCATAAGTCCATCCCAAGGACTGTACCAAATCTTTCAGGCGCTTCTGAGAAATCTCATCCTCTGACATCCTGAGGTTAAGTAGCGACACAGCTCCTGTCATTGCCACTACTGATGTACTGCACACTCAGCCCTTGCAGTAGTCAGGGAGATACAACCAAAGCCAAGATTTTTACCAGTGAAAGTCTTGTTCTGATGGTTGCTGAATCTGATGCATCATACAGGAACTCTAAACAGTAGTTTTCTGATCAGAGACTGAAACATTTCTACCTTAGTTATTCTCCAAACAGAAAAGCAATGATTTGGATACATAAGAAAGAAAAGTCAAAACAGTTGAAGGACATCAACTGAAGATGAATAAAATCCTCCATGTCCTGAAAATTGCAGCAGATAACACCCAGTCAACTCTCAAGTGTTTTCAGAGACTCAGAGAAGCACAAAGGGGCATGGTGGTAGTCCTTCTAGAGCTTGAGACATGAACTTTCCATACTCAGCTGTTCAGAAACACAGAACTCGTTTCCAAAATCCAGAGAACAGAGAAAATGTTCAACAAGAAAAAAATGAACCAAATCCTTGCTAGTCAGCCACTCTTACAGCCGTCAAAAAATCTGCTCATGAATACATGCACTCAGAACTCCAATAGCTGTGACAGGGATCTGCCACATGCACTCTCATTTCACATATCCAAGAACCAATCACAGTATTCAAACTGGCCACCAGCACAGTCTGTATCCTTCAGACCAGGTCCTCCAAAAGCCACTGAAGACTACCAGCTCTGTATTGAGTGGCAATTTCACAGATTGTAAAAAGAGCAACAGGCAACTACCACTACCATCACCACCATCTTTGCACTGCCTGACTAGAGATCCACATAAAGTAACAAAGACAATAAAACAGTCACTGTAAAACAGAGATGTAGGAAAAGTTCAAAAACTCGTGAGGGCAGCAAGAGTGAGGGAGGGATTCTCAAAACTCAAAACAAAACCTCCAAATTACACTCAGCCAAAAATGGGTTTCAAATCACACAACTCTCACAGTAGTCATGTTCTGCAACCAGTCAGAAGAAGAAGAGCTTCTTCACCCAGACCAAAACCAAACAGTGAAGAAAAACCTTCCTTACATCAACAGAGAGATATTCAGCAGCGGCAGTAGATTTTTCAGAGCAGCACAGATGCTTCCAGAGGAGCACATCATCTACCCACGAGAGTATGCATGCCCCCCACTCGAGAACCCATGTCTCCGCAAACCAGCAAACCAAAACCCAGAAAAAGAACTCCAAAAAACAATAGTAGTACAATTGACAAATATCACAATCTCTCTCCCCCAATTCTGTGGAGCTGCTTTCTTGCACCTCGAAACCCTTCCCCTCCTCCTCCTCACCTCCTCTCACCGAGGTTCCGAACCTAAACCAAAAGCAAAAAACAAAAGAGAACAAAAGTGGGGGGGAAGGAATGAGAAAGGGACCGCAGTCACTCACTCACCTCCAGTAGTAGTAGCTCTACTTGGCGTTGCTCTTGTTGGACGAAGAAGACCTCTTCTTCAAAAACTCCTCCAGATCCGCGCAACTCTCCGCATACCAAACCAAAGCCTTTGGAAGTTCGAAGAATAACCCAAAAAAGAAAAAAAAAACAAGCCAAAACACCGAGCCTACTTGTTGCTCCTTCTTCTTCTTCCTCCCTCGTATCAACAGTATCCAAGCACCGATATTGTCGTGTTGCATGCAAACTCCGCAGTCGTCGTAGCTTACATCAGTAGTAGGCCCACGATAACAACAGGAATCGCACACCTCGTGACATCTCTCCGCATTTGCGTCATAAGTTTGTCGTACTCTACGACTGGCCTCCTGCTCCTCCTCTCTCAGCCAATGAAAGATTCTGGCTTTTGTGGAGTGTAGCGTGCTCGACAACGAGCGGAGGAAGGCGGAAAATTGCACGTGACATTGTGAACCCCACCATCTACAACATAGCTCGAATCTCTCCGCAATAGGAGGTACCTCAGTGCAATAGTAGGAGGTATTTCTGTGCAAAAAGGAGGTATTTTTAGCGTCTTTCTCTGCAATACACCTTCTGCATCCATTGGCGTCTGCGATGGTGGGGGCACACCATCGTGTCGTCGTTCTGCGTCCGGAGACCCCTCTCCACTATTGCCAGGAAACCAGACACGCGAATTCTGTTCCCATCAATCCCGAATATCCCAGGGGAATCATCAACAATTGGCATGCTCAGCAAGAGATCCAAACAACAATCGGCGTGCTCAGCATGATCCAAAACCCGAATAGAATCATCAAGGCAACGAACAACAATTCTAATCCAACTCTGCTACCAATCGGAGTTGACATCTGCGCAGCATCAGCAAAAATTCTCTCTCTCTCTCTCTCTTCTTCTCACCGTTTTCCCCGCGTTTGCGAAATTTTCCAAGTCTACGCGACATTCTTCGCTTTCCCTGCCAATCCGCCATAACTGATCATTTCCATTTCTCGCGTTCCTCTCTCATCGACTCCGGTTTTGCTTAAGGTTTTGAAACTTTCGCATCATCAAGCAAAAAACGACAACACCATTCTTTAGGTCTTCTCCTTTCTTCTTTTTTCTTCTTCGTCTTCTTCTTCTCCTCCTCTTCCTTCCTCCCATCTAGTCAATTGTAGCTTGAAATGTTTCGCACTCTTTTCTACTACGACGCCCTGGCGGTCGTATTTCTTCAAGATTCTACAACGCATGAAAACTCTTTCGATTGAATGTCGGGGCGCTGCCAGAAGCCATCAATTTGTGGTGAGTCGTCCGTCTCCTAATCGCCTTATTGAGAGACAATCTGTGAAGCATGTAGGATTGCAACGATGTTTATTCTCTAGATTTTGAGCAACAATTTCTTCTTCTCTAGATTTGAGAAAACAATTTTGACCTGTGCAGTCGGTTTTCTGATTTGTTTCTCTAAATTCGAGCTACATCTTTTGCTTTGTTCTATTGGTTTTTCTTATCTGTTTCGCGAAATCGAAAGCTGCATCTTCAACCATTCAACAGCACTTCTGATTTTGTTCTCTGAAGTGAGATACAATCAGCCTTGTTCAAACGGTTATCTTTCCTGATTTCTTCTCTAAATTCAGCGACAACATTGTTGTTCAATCCGTTTCGAGGTCTGTTCTCTAAATGAACTCCGGAGCTACAACATTACTATTTGTTCAATCGGTGTTCTGATTGATTTGTTCGAGCTACTTCATCATCCTTGTTCAATCGCTTTTCTGATTGATTTGTTCCCCAAATTGAGCTACTTCATTCTTGTTCAATCGGTTATTCTGATAGATTTGTTCTCCAAATCCAGCTACATCTATCTTGTTGGATTGGTTTTCTGATTGATTTGTTCTGTAAACTGAGCTACATCATTCTTGTTCCATTGGTTTTCTGATCGATCTGTTCTGTAAGTAGAGCTACATCATTCTTGTTCAATCGCTTTTCTGAGTCATTTGTTCTCCAAATTGAGATACATCATTCTTGTGAAAGTCATCTGTTATGTAAATGGAGCTACATCATTCTTGTTCAATCGGCTTTCTGAGAGATTTGTTCTCCACTTTTAGAGGTACATCATTCTTGTTCAATCGGTTTTCTGATAGATGCGTTCTGTAAATGAGCTACATCATTTTTGTTCAATCAGTTTTCTGATAGATTTGTCCTCCAAATTCAGCTACATCATTCTTGTTTGATCAGTTTTCTGATACCTTTGTGCTCCAAATTCAGCTACATCATTCTTGTTCCATTGGTTTTCTGATAGATTTGTTCTCCAATTCAGCTACATCATTCTTGTTCGATCAGTTTTCTGATTGATTTGTTCTCTAAATTGAGTGACATCATTCTTGTTCCATTGGTTTTCTGATTTTGTCTCCTTAGTAGAGGAGGTTTCCTTTTTGTGATCTCTCTCTCTCTCTCTCTCAGAGAACATGGTGAATGCATTTCAGCTTACTGCTGGACAAACAATCATAGATTTGGGTACATTGGTTGTCACACATATCAGCAGTTAAGTTTCTTTCCTTCCACCTGTCATGTTAATATGGCAATCATTAGTAGTGGAATTGGACGTGCCCTTGAAGCATTGTTCATGCATTGTCTCAGACAATTCAGACAGTGTAAACCACTATAAATTTTGTACTGCTCATCTTGATGGAATTTGCAATTTCCTTTTTCTGGTTTTCTTTTTTTCAAATTGCAACCTCAGTGGGCATTGTATAGTTGGGTCATTTCTAAACTGATTTGATGATGGTATTATGATACTATTATGTATTTAGGTTGTTTGTTAACTAACTGATGATAGTATCATGTTTCAGGGGGGTTGATATATAGCAAATCTTGCAGAGGCCTAGATTTATCTAAGATTGTGGGTGTTTTGAATATTTTGCACATTTTGCAATTGGTATATATGTTTTGGAATCTAGTTTACAATCTCTTACTCAGGTTGAAACCATCAAGAGCCTACAGTTGTGAGATTATGGGTGTTTGAATCTTTCACTCATTTTGCAATTGGTACATACGTCATGGAATCTTGTGTTAAATCTCTTCCTTGGGTTTAAACCGTCAAGAGCCAAATAGCCTTACCATTGGTCTGTGTGGTTCAAAGGTTCACAAAGATTGCTTGCAGAATTTGTCCTTCTCTTTCTTCTTCTTTTATTTGAATTTTGCAACATCTTGTCATTCATCTCATGTTGTTCCTTTTTCATCAAATGTGCAAAATGTTTTTCTATGGAATGTCATGGTTGATGAAATCAGACAATCACAGCTTCAACTTTACACAAGGATCCCATCATTGGTGCAAACTCTTTCCCTGTCTTTTTTCAGGGTAGAGTAGAGATGAATACTTCACCTAAATGGAGACCTTAAACCTGGTCTTTTATCCACTAGAAAATGTCAGAGGATCAAAGAACAACAAATAGGAAAGGGCAACTGTCCAGAATAGGGGGCTGACCTGCAAACATATAGGTTAGTCCTCGAAATAAAGGGGGTCAAGCCAAGAACATGCAAAATGGGGGACTAGTAGCGTTTAGGTGCCAAAAATTCAACCGCTCTATTATTGGATTGAAGTTCTACTCCTCTACAGGAGCTACATCAGCTTGAAACTGAGCTACAGGGTTTAGAAACATGTAGAAATCATCACCACTTGGTGAAAGAAATCTTCTACACTGCATCAATTATGCAAAATAGTTGTCCAATAGCTCTTATCTGGTGCCTTGTTTATTCCAAGATCTCTTCACATGCATCTGTGTTCCTTCCATGGAATTGGTTTGAGCACCAATAATGGGATCTTTAAAAATTTGTGAAATGGTTCATATTGAGTTGGTTGTAGCCCAACTAGGTCAACGACACAGTGTCACATGCAGTCCAACAGTCGATCATGATCGTAGTGCTAGGCTCTATGTGTTGAAATATCATGTTCACAAGAGTTTCCTCCATTCTATCAAGCACCACCTTCAGAAACATTTGATTGACGTTTCCTCTTTCTAGTACTCCGCAGATCCACTGTCCATCTCCTCTTGTTGCTCGGTTAATATATTTCCTCTTCCCAAAAGTTTGCTTTCATTGAAGTCTACTGTCTTTCTACTCCACCTATGTTATTCGCTTGTGCGTAATGGTCGAGCGCTTTCCAACAAATATCTCTACAGAAATTGTACTAGTCTATCAAGGTGTTCTTGCTCAAAATTCCAAAATCCACCCCTGCTACGCCTTGTTTTTCTCCTTTACTCGAATCATACATGATAGTGAGACTTTGCTATGCAGTGACTTCTAAGCTACAGAAGAAGGTGTTGTGTATAAAACAAAGAGTGACTCTGAATTGTTCATTTCTACACTTCCATCAAAATCTATCGTTCTTATTCCTATCTCTGTCCTCGTTTTGCTGTTGGCATCTTTCACAAATCTTTTCCTGGGGAGTTAACCCTCTCTAAGTCACTAAAGCTAGCGTAGTTTCTGGGTCTATCCAAGTAGCTCATTTTCGGAAAAAAAAATTTCAAATAACAAAAATTTGTGAAGGGAATTATTTGAATTTTTCAAATATTCCATTTTTCGAAATGAAAATTTAGAAATTAATTATTCAATAAAAATGTGTGGAAACTGCCAAGGGACTACTGTAGTCACTCCATTATGTCAAGGCAAGAATTGTCATGTTATAGATAGTGGGAGTTACTCTATTGGCACAAACCCTACAATAATGGGATTCCTTCTAGTCCAGCCCTAATTTTTTGAATAGTTGTTGAGTAAAGCAAGTGCATATCATCACAAAAAAGATTCAAAGTAACAAGCAACACTGAACTTGGATAATGCAAAAAATGAGTATTCTAGGATCTGGGACATGAAACCTCCTATCAAGAATGGACTTGTCTCTTTCTTGAATCAGAAAATGACCAAATCCTTTGCTCATTGCCCAAAGGATTTGATCATTTCTGCAACTCCTCCAACTAGATGGTGCATGTGTAACCAAAAAGGAAGCAATACTGACTTCACAACTTATGAAGCACAACTTCACATGATCACAATACTCTGCTACAATATTTACTTCAATAAGAGGGGCATCATGCCCTCCTCTAACCTAAAACAAAGAAAGTACTAATCCCATATATTAATTCCTTGAACCATAACTAACCACATAAGCATCTGTCTACTGCAAAATTTGCTACATCAATTAAGTTTGGAAATGGCTTTGGGGTCCAACCCTCCCTTGTATTCACTTGAGATTCCCCTTTCCTCCCAATTCCCAGATTATAAATGCCATCAAAATGTAAATAACTACTATCATGTTATTATCCACACTCCTCAATAATCTGAACGCTCCTGGAAAGCATAGAATACTATCTCTGATCTAACATTACTACAGTCATACATAAGACCAAAACCATAACATCCGTCCCAAGAACTCTTGTAACGTGAAAACGGGTGGCTCATAGTGTGAACACAGTAGGGACTTGGGCTTTGCCATGAGTATAATTAGTTGTCCTGATTTTTGGCAGTGGATAACCCTCCATGACGGCTGCATGGGGATGCATGGAAGGTATGTGTTTGGGGTGTGAAGGATGGTGTACAGGGCAATGGCGGCACAAATGATGAGGAGGTGTGGTGGTGCATTGATGGACCAAAAGGAGGAGGAAGGACTAGGCAGAACGGCACGATGGGGAAGGCAAGCGGGAGGTAGGAGGAGGAAAAGAGCGACAATGGAGGTCTGGTCCGGAGAGTTTGGTAGGGGCAGAATGTGCTAGTGAGTGGAAAAATTGTACAGAGAGGAGGTAGGAGATTTTTTTGGGAGAGTAGAACAAAGAGCTAGGGAGATTTTGGTAGAATTCAGGAGAGCCTGGAGGATTGCTGGTTGCTGATTATCTTCCGCTGCGTTAGCAACTACAGGAAGGCAGCTCCTTGATCTGAGGGGAGGA
>Ga0116227_10009670_pt1 | contig 17341 bp, 18 predicted proteins | sample S1TSphgellanicum_FD_89693 | JGI IMG/M metagenome (GOLD analysis project Ga0116227, IMG submission 89693) | Host-associated microbial communities from peat moss isolated from Minnesota, USA - S1T2_Fb - Sphagnum magellanicum MG | ecosystem: Host-associated > Plants > Peat moss > Unclassified...
ACTTCGACAAGGCGGACTACCCGCTCGTGCCGCTGCGCGTCGAAGAATATGCGGGACTCATTTTTGCGACCTTCAAAGAGGACCTGCAGCCGCTCGTCGACCACCTCGGACGCGCCAAGCCCTGGATCGATCTGTTCATGAAACAAGGTGCGGGGTTCGGCATCAAGGTGGCCGGTGCGCACCGCTTCCGCTTCCGCGGGAACTGGAAAATTCAGCTCGAGAACACCACCGATGCCTATCATTTTCCGATCGTGCATCGCAGCTTCCTCAAGTCGCTCGACGATGAGACCGAGGATCTGTTCGACGTGCTCGGCCAGGGCGGCTGGGTGGAAGACCTCGGCAACGGGCACAGCGTGATGGTGATGATTCCGAATCTCGTCGACCTCGAGGCGGATCTGGACGCACCCATCCCCGAACGTTTTCAGGCGTTGGCCGCGGAACTCGCGGCGTTGCATGCTCCCGATCAGGTCAAGCGCATCGTGCGCGCCGTCGGCGGCACCGGATTCAACATCAATCTATTTCCCAATGTGGCGTGCTCCATGGCGTTCTTTCGCGTGCTGCGGCCGATCGCCGTCGACGAGACCGAGATTACGCACATGGCACTCACCATGGACGGCGGCCCCGAAGCCGCCAACCGCGCGCGATTGCGTCTGCATGAACACTTCCAAGGTCCCATGGGCTTCGGCACGCCCGATGACGCCGAAGGCTGGGAACGCGTCCAGCGCGGCGCCGCGTCCGGTCGAGACCTCTGGATACTGCTCAATCGCGGCCGCGAGCGCGACGTCAGCGCCGAGACCGGCATGCGCGCCGCCTACCAGAAGTGGAAGGGGATGATGACCGCGTGAGTGATCTCGACGCAGCCATCCAGTTCATCTGGCTCGAGGCCGATCTCCTCGACGCACAAGACTATGACCCGTGGCTCGCATTGTGGACCTCCACCGGCCACTACGTGATTCCCATCGAGCGCGACGGCGAAGACCATGCCGCGCAGCTCAACATCATCTACGACGATCACGCCATGCGCGCCGCCCGCATCAAACGCTTGACCAGCGGCCTGTCCATGGCCGCGAGCCCCTCGGCGCGAACCGTGCGTACCGTGTCGCGCTTTCGCAGGCTCGCCGACGCCGACGGCACCACGGTGATCCGCTGTGCGCAGCATCTCGTCGAATACAAGTACGACCGCACGCGCATTCTCGCCGCGGACGTCACGTACCGCCTGGCGCGCGCCGACGCCGGGTTCGCCCTCGAGCGCAAAGTGGTGCGGCTGGTCAATTCCGACGACGCGTTGTTCGCCGTCGGGTATTTGTTGTGACGGCCGGCGGCGGTCGCGATGCCCTGCATGGCGCTGCGCATGGTACCGCGCCCGATGTCGCGCTCGTCACCGGCGGCGCTCACGGACTGGGCGCGGCCATCGCCGCCGCGTTGCACGGCGCGGGATTTTGCGTCGGCATCGGCGACATCGATGAGCCCGCCGCCGCGGCACGGGCCCGCGAACTCGACCCGGAAGGGAACACCACGCTCGCGATCCCGCTCGACGTGCGCGACCCCGCATCGTTCGAGGCCGCGCTCGCGCTTCTCATGACCCGCTGGGGCTCGGTCGAAGCACTGGTGAACAACGCCGCCGCCACGGCGGCCCGGCCGCTGCTCGACATCACGCCCGACGAGTTCGATGCCGTCTTCGCGGTGAACGTGCGCGGCCCCTTCGTCGGCAGCCAGATCTTCGCGCGCGAATTCAAGACGCGAGGGTATGGGCGCATCGTCAACATCGCCTCGCTCGCCGGCCAGAACGGCGGCACCGCCACCGGTGCGCACTATGCCGCGTCGAAGGGTGCCGTCTTGACGTTGACCAAGGTATTCGCGCGGGACCTCGCCGCGTTCGGCATCACCGTCAACGCCATCGCACCGGGTCCTCTCGACACGCCCATGGTGCACCGAACCGTGCCCGCCGATCGCCTCGCGCCGCTCATTGCCGGCATCCCCGTCGGCCGCTTGGGCGACACCGGCTTCGTGGCCGACATGACGGCCAGGCTGTGCGCACGGGACGCCGGCTTCGTCACCGGTGCGACGTGGGACATCAATGGCGGCTTGTTCATGCGGTGAGGGCGGCGGGTCATGGCGTCAAACCGCCAATGCGATCGCTTCATCCAGCCCCGCATGTTCGAAAGCGGGTGCAAAGTCCTCCAGTTCTGCCTGAGAAAGCCCAACGTCTGCCGTCAAGGCCACGTCTCGCCACCGTTGAACGGCTTTGACCACCTCGGCCAGCACGTCGGCGGCTTCGTGCGGATCAAGCTGGAACCGGGCAGCCTGCCCCAAAAGTTGTGCTATCGAGGTGATGGGGCCAGTGTCTTCGCTCAGCCAAGTCTTGGACTCTATTGGTAATGAGAAAATTGAAGATGAGCCTGCGCCATAGCTGTTGGGCCGAGGCGCCAAAATCGCTGCACCTTGTGCGCATCGCATCTACGATTTCGGTGTAGGCGTGCTCTTGATTGCGGCTGGACTGCAGAAGTGTTGACCCTGACATGTAGGGGATGCGGCCTTGGTTCGACGTCCTGTCGAAACGACGGATGATGGCGACTGGCGCACCGCGGACCATCACGACGCGAGCGTTCGCGGTTTCAATCCCGGCCAGTTTGGCCAGGCGCAGCGCGAGAACCTCTCCCCGAGTGACGCTGCGCTCGTCGTTGACGCTGGGAAACTTTCCCAAAGCGAGTGTTCCGTCCTCATCAAGTACGGTGCATTTGGGCCGCATACCGCCCAACGAGGTGCCCTTTCCTTGGAGGTACTCGAGGTCTTCCGCGGTCTCTTTGCTCAGCTCAACCGCGTGCGAGGCCGTCATGATCTTTTCGAGTTCCACCAACGGTGGGGTGGCGCGCTTGCCTTCTTCGACGTTGCGCAGGTAAGCCTGCGACGCGTCTCGCAACCGAAGTGCTCCCATGCGGCTGACATCATCTACCGCGCAAAGATAATCGACCTCTGTCAGTGCACGTAGCGCAGGCTTAAGTTTTCGCTCCTTGGCGTGCGCCCGCGCGATGACGCGACGGCCCCAGCTGTCGGGTTCGGTATCGGCTAGCGCAAGGAAAAAGCAGGACTCCTCACTGGATGGAGCTTTACGCAACTGATAGCCCAGAACGCGGGATAAATCCGGGGAGATGTCGAATGCAACAGGGTTTGCCAACCATTCCTCTTGATAGGCAAATTCTGAGAACTCACGGCGGCCGTTTTTGACGTAAACGAGTTTTCCCACAGGCACGCCGGCGCGTCCCAGGTGAACGTCCAATTCAACTTTAGAGGCCGAGCCAGTGTTGGCTCCCTGTTGAGTAGTACTTGCGCCCATGGAGGCTTTCTCTCGCTGTCCCAAGCCGCTCAAAACGCGCCGGGTTCGGAAGTTCCGCGACGTGTGCGAATCCGCTGGGGGAGTCTCTCATCCATCAGGGCCAAGCCGACCGAATCCTGGGACGTTTCCAAGAGATTTTCGAACTTATCGAGTTCACCGAAAACCTGAAGTGCTCGGGCAACATGTTGAAGAGCCGTGCCCGGGTGGCCGTCTTCCATGCGCCGAACCGTATTGACGGAGGCGCCGATACGCTCGGCCAACGCTTCCTGGGACAGATTTCTGCGGCGGCGCGCCAAGGCGACATTGTGCCCGACCCGGCGCAAGGCTCGTTCAACGGGGAGCGGAATTGGACTGTTTTTCATATATTGCCGCTCAAATTAGCGTTTTTAATTGCCATTTACACTCTTATATGGTTGAGTATTTTTCGACCACGATGCTGGCTCAAGCTTTATTGGATTAGTCCATCATATTTAGGAGAAATCTGCTTTTTAACGCCTATATTTAAGCGATTGTAAACACGGCGCGGTTTGGCCCTCCGAGCACCCAGGGAGTCGCCAAATCGATGCGCACGAACACCGCCGGGGCCCGCCGGCAAGCTGCGATATCATGAACTCATCGTGGAGCTACAATGAATGCTTCTCGACGCGGCTAAAGCCAGGGAGGATCGCGATGGACCCGAACGAAGCGATGGGTTTTTTTCCCGAACGTCATCTACTGCGGGCGAGGCGACTGCGGACTGAGGATGACGTTCCTTTGGGCCCGTCCAACGCCCTTACCCGACGCACGGCAACTTGGCTGAGCGTGTTGGTTGCAGTCTTCACGCCGCCATTCGCTATCGCCGTCATCTTCGGCTGGATCAGCCTCAAGAGCGCGTTGGAAGTCGCCTTGTACGCATGCTCGTGCGTCATCCTATGCGCCATTCTGCTGGGCGCGCATCGTCTTCGAAGATCCCTCCGCCAGACCTAGATTCTCGTTGTGCCGGCGGCCGCAGGGTAGCAACCTCGGCTATACAGGGTACGGACCATCGACAAAAGTGTCGGTATGGTAGCCCTTGGAACCGACGGCTCGCGCCAGCGCACTACGAGGGTCTTCGGACGCGTGCAGCCGATCGATGGCGCGATCGAAATCGTATCGCGGTTGCCACCCCAGCTGCGCTCTTGCGAGATCGTTTACGTACACCCGATCGATTGCTGGCAACATTGACCATCCAAGCCGTCGATACTCTGACTCGTATTTCGGGGCATATCGCCGGACGACGCCGGGCACGTCCGTGCGCAGCTGTTGAAGGTCGTCGCGGCTGAAAGGCGTGGTTGCACTGATGATGTATCGACCGAAGCCTATGGCGGGCGCCATCTGCATCGCCGCCATGTGCGCGCTGACGACATCTTCGATGTCGACGCGCCGGTACAGTAACTCATTGAGCTTCAAGTTGGCGTCGTTGTAACTCAACCGTGCCGCTCGGTTGTCGTCTTCCTCCGGGAAGAAACGCGAGGTCCGTAGAACGACGCACGGCAGTCCGGCGGTCTTATGCAGTAATTCACACAGATTTTCCGCGGCAAGCTTGGTTACGCCGTAAATGTTCTTCGGAACCGGTACGACCTCCTCCGTGATCCACGCGGCCGGCGCGCCTGCCGGCGGAATGAGCGCGTGCCCAAACACACTTGTGGTGCTCGTGTACACAAAAGCCTTGACGCCCGCCAAGGCGGCCTCTTCGAGTAGATTCAACGTGCCGGTGATATTCGTGTCGACGAAGGCCTGCCGCGTGTGGGTCGCAACGTGAGGCTTATGCAGAGTTGCCGCATGCAGAACCGCATCCACGCCAGGCATGCACTGTTTGACAAAACCGCGTTCCGCAATCGATCCGACCCGTGTGGTGAACGGTGAAGTCTTGATGTCCAGGCCGATGGCCTCATGGTCCGTGCCTTCGCAAGATCGCATGATCGCTTCGCCCAGGTGGCCGGCGCTGCCCGTGACAAGTATTCGCATGTTGAATTCGATTCCTCCGGGCTAGTGCTGCGGCTACATGATTATGACCGGTCGCTATGGCGTTTTGACGTCATGACATGACGTCAAAACGTCAGGTGCTGCAAACGAATGACCGGAACTCGGAGCGGCACGTAGAAACCACTGCAACCGATCAAATTCACGATGCCGCGGCACTAGACCGGACCTGCACATTGCAATGAATCTGAGTTTTGACCATGCGATGCTAAGATGCGGGTAGGTAGTGCCAACCCGCAGGCCGCAGCACCAATATGCCGCAGATACGCGATGGCGCTGAGACATTTGACATTACCGTAATTGAAGCAGATCACTCGCCCAGATGCATCGTCCTCTTTGCAGCGGGGCGCGGCGGAAATCCCGTGCGTCATCTGCCATTATTGCGATCCGTCGCTGCACTAGGATGCACGGTAATCGCGCCACATCTCGATATGCTGGCTTCGTCTATCCCCACCAAGGCAGAACTGGACGGACGATTTCGGCGGCTTCAGGCGTCAGCGGATGAATACGCCCGATCAGACCTACCCATCGTCGGCATCGGCCATTCGATTGGAACGGTGGCGCTCCTCGCACTGGCCGGCGCCCAAGCGCAGACCTTCGCGGGCGAGCAGGCAATGTCTGGCTCACGATTGCAACTCGAGCGGCTTGCTCTATTCGCTCCGCCGACCGATTTTTTCCGGCAGCCCGGCGCGCTCAAGTCCGTGAGAGTCCCAATCCGTATTTGGGTCGGAGCGAGAGATCGCATTACGCCACCCGCTCAGGCTCTATTTCTAAAAGAGGTGCTCGAATCGCAGGTGCCAATCGAGATCAGCCTCGATGAGAGGGCTGGGCACTTCAGTTACATGGACGAGCTTCCGCCCAATGTCACCGATCCACATCCCGACCGAAGCACGTTTCTCGCCTCGCTAGCCCATGAGGTTGGCCAGTTCGTGATTGCCTGAAGACCGAGACGCCACCCAATGTCGACATTTACAAAAAGACCGGCCACGGCGATGCTACCCACGTGCGATCCGCACCCACTCCTTAGCGGCAACTGACCATTGGTGTAAATGTAGACCGTCTGGCCCTCGCGCGAGCTTGGTTTGCGAGCATGGGGCGCACGCCATTCTCGTTCCAGGAAGACATGTGGCGGGCGAGCTGGGCGGGCGAGTCGGGATTGCTGAATGCGGGCACTGGAACGGGAAAAACCCTGGCGGCGTGGCTGGGGCCAGTGCTGGAAGCGCCCGATGAACGCGAGCCAACCGGCATCCGCGTCTTGTGGGTCACACCGTTGCGCGCGCTCGCACGGGATCTCGAAGCCGCGTTACATGAGCCGCTGTCGTTCCTAGGCTCCCACTGGCGCGTCGAGCAACGGACCGGCGACACGTCTGCTGCGCGTCGAACGCGGCAGAAATCGCGGCCTCCGCAAGCGCTCATCACGACACCGGAGAGCTTGTCGCTGCTCTTGACTTACCCAGAGATGCTCGCGGCTCTACGCACGGTCGAGACGCTGGTCGTTGACGAATGGCATGAGCTGCTCGGATCCAAGCGCGGCGTGCAACTCGAGCTCGCCGCGGCGCATCTACGAACGCTGTCGCCGCGCCTGCGCACGTGGGGGTTATCCGCGACGCTTCCCGATCTCCCCGCGGCGATGCGCACGCTGTTGGGACCTTCGCGCGAGGGCAGACTGATATGTGCACCGGCCACCAAGCGCTATGAGATCGAGGCGCTCATGCCGCCGTCGGTCGTGCGCTTTCCATGGGCGGGGCATCTCGGCATCACCTTGTTACCGGAGGTTCTGCGGCTCATCGAAGGCGCTCAGACGACATTGCTATTCACGAATACGCGCTCGCAAGCCGAACTCTGGTATCAGGCCATCGTCTCGGCTCGGCTCGACTGGCTGACCACCACCGCTCTTCATCATGGCTCCATCGACGCCAAAATCCGTCGCAAGGTCGAGGATGGCCTCAAAGCGGGGACATTGCGATGCGTGGTCTGTACATCCTCGCTCGATCTGGGCGTCGATTTCCCACCCGTCGATCAGGTCCTGCAGATCGGTAGCCCGAAGGGAATCTCTCGTCTCTTGCAACGAGCGGGTCGCAGCGGCCACCGGCCGGGCGAGCCGAGCCGCGTCACCATCGTACCGACGCATGCATTGGAACTGCTCGAATGCGCGGCGGCACGTCATGCAGCGGCCCGCTTGGACCTCGAACCGAGGCGTGGCATCACGCTCGCGCTGGACGTGCTTGCCCAACATTTGGTCACGGTCGCCGTCGGCAGTGGCTTCGACGCACACGAGATGTGGCACGAAGTGAAAGGTACTCACGCATTCGCCGATTTGACTGCGACCCAGTGGCAATGGGTGCTCGATTTCATCACGCGCGGAGGTTCGGCGCTGCAGAGCTACCCTCAGTTCCGCCGCGTCACCCTCGTCGATTCGCGTTATGTAGTCACGCAGTCCGATCTGGCGCGCCGTCACCGCCTATCCATCGGTACCATCACGAGCAGCGCGTCGGTGGCCGTGAGTTGGCTCAAAGGAGGCACGTTGGGAAACGTAGAGGAGGCGTTCATCGGACGGCTGCGACCGGGAGAGGTGTTCATTTTCGGCGGCCGCAGTCTGCGCCTGGTACGCGTCCGCGACGCGGTGGCCTATGTACGTCTCGCACAGCAGACGAGCCGCTTCGTGCCGCGCTGGCAAGGCGCGAGAATGCCATTATCCACCTCGCTCGGTCGAGCGCTCCTCGATTTGTTGGGCGACTTCGGCGAACATCGTGTGATCGATCCGGAGGTTCGCCTGTTGCTACCGCTCCTCAGGCTTCAAGAGCAGCTCTCCGCCATTCCGACACGCCGCCAAATGCTCACCGAAATCCTGCAAAATCGGGAAGGGTTTCACATCTTCGTCTATCCGTTCGCCGGGCGATTTCTCAACGAGGGCGTGGCCTCGTTGATGTCGTTGCGCGCGGCGCGCGAGTCACCGCGGACCTTTGCGATCATGACCAACGACTATGGGTTCGAGCTCTTTTGCGAGGAGCCGATCGACGTATCGGAAGCGGCGCTGCGACGCTGGTCGAGCACCGAGCACCTCGTTCCGGATCTACTCGCCAGCATCAATGCGTCCGATCTGGCGCGGCGCCAGTTTCGGGATATCGCCCGTATCGCGGGGCTCGTCGACCCCGGTACGCCGCGCCGTGGCAAGACGTCGCGCCAGCTGCAAGTATCGAGCGGCCTCATGTTCGACGTCCTCGAACGCCATGACCCGCACAACATGTTGCTGGAGCAATCGCGCACGGAGGTATTGGACGCGCAGCTCGACCACGTGCATTTACGTCAGGTGCTCGAGAACATGCGAGACCAGGCGTGGCGCATCGCCTGCATCGAGCGGTTGACCCCCCTGTCCTTTCCCTTATGGGCTGCCCGCCTGCAGACGCAAACCCTATCTACCGAATCGTGGCAGAGCCGCGTCGAACGCGAGGCGCGACGCCTCGAGAAGCTGGCGCGATGAGCGAAGACATCGCATTGGATATCGAGGGTGAAACAGTGCTCCTGTACCCCGAGCGCGCGGCGGTCTGGCGAGAGCGCCGGACCGTCCTCGTCGCCGACACCCACTTTGGCAAGAGCGCACTGTTCCGTCGACACGGCGTCGCCGTGCCGGACGGTTCCGATGAGCTGGATCGATCGCGGTTAGCGCGCATCATTCGCGCCACGCGGTCGATCCGCCTCATCATCTTGGGCGACTTTCTGCACGCGCCGCTCGCGGGAGACAGCCGGGAAGCAGCCGACGTCGAGGCCTGGTGCGCGGCGCTTGACGACGTGGAGATCCTCGTGGTCGCCGGTAACCACGATCGCGGTGCCCCCGACCTTTGGCGACCCCCGCTACAGTGGCATATCGGCGACCTCGTCGAACCGCCATTCCGATTCACGCATGACGCCGATCGTTCCGTTCGAGAAGGCAGCGCGCTCTTCACCGTCAGCGGGCACGTGCACCCCGTGGCTCGAATCGGCGCAGGCCGCACTCGAGCGCCGCGAGTACCGGTCTTCTGGAAACGTCAATGCGGTCTGGTGCTGCCGGCTTTTGGAGTGTTCACGGGAGGTGCGGTCGTCATCCCTGGCGCGGGCGAGCAGATCTATGCGGCCGGTCCCGAACGAGTCTTACGCTTACGGTAGGGAACGCCTGACCGGCGCCCATCCGGTTGCGGATCGAGACGCCGAGGAGCCGTGAGCCTGCGGATCCGGGACCTGTCCCGACGGGTTAGGCTCATCTCCCGTGCGCTCATTGTCCGGCACTTGATCGGGCCTCGGGTCTTGAGGGTTCTCGCTGGCGGCCACTTTTTTCACATTGCGCCGCGCCGCCGTCTTTTGCTTTATGCTCGACATGATGCCTCCCGGCCGACACCCATCCGCTTGTCGTCAAGCGCGCCGGGCACGGGAGATTGCCCGCGTGGGTGCCGCTGATCCGTTGGACAGAAAGTGCTCGTAATCGGCCACAAATTCTGGGGTCACCTCGAAATGAGGGAATGCACCAGTTTGAAAAGTCGAAAAACTCCAATTCTGTCGGGACTTCACAATGTGCTCCTGCCGGTAATCGGTGAAGTTTCCGCGCACTCCATGCGAACTCCACACGGGCATCGTCAGTTGTTCGTAAATACGATGAATGTCCGCGCTGAAAAGCTGCCCGGAGATAAAGTACAACGGCGCGAACGCCGCGCCTGGTTGACGGGTCGTCCACGTGTCGTATTGCCAGAGCTGCTTGTCGATATTCGCCGATCCCCACGTACCCCGCAGGAAGCGCCGAATCATCGCCGGCCGGGTGAAAAATCGAAATATCGCGGGTCCCCAGCCCGGACCGCGCAGCAGCGCGTACAGCAGCGGCGAACCGCGGGTCGTGCCGGGGGCCTCGCGCAGCGCACGGTGACCGCTGAAGCCGGTGGGACTGACGAATGCCAGACTACGATAGACAAATGGCGTCTCGACCGCGGCCCGAGCCAGAAATTCACTGGACAGAGACAATGCCAACGCATCGATCGGTCCCGGGTTGTGTGAAGCGATTGCGGCGACCACCGCCTGAATCGCTCGCGTCATCATTTGGGGCGTGTAACGACGGTCAGAGCGCTCAGAAAGACCAAATCCCGGCAAGTCGATGCTGATGACCTGCCGCGATCGCTGAAGGCAATCATGCAATGGCCGCACTTCAGCGGCCGACGCCGCGGCGTTGATACTATGAATGAGAAGCAACGGTGGCCCTTTTCCGGCGACATAGGCATGCACTCGTCCTACATCGGTTGCTATCGAGAGATACTCACCGTTTAGCGCCGGCGGTAACGATGCCTCTGCGTGACGACGCATATGGGGCGCGCCAGCCGCGCGTTTAAATGGCGTGGCTTTGTTGGGAAATGTGGTTTGATATGACATTGGCCGCTCCCGTCGCGTCACTTCTATGTGTCAGATCATAGCCACCCCGCCATGGCTCGCGACTAGGAGATCAGACCGTATTCCTGTAGGCCAGACGCCAACCAGCCGGACAACGCTTTTCCTCGGAATCACGCCGTCAAGCGGCTTCCCGGTTTGAAAGGTCGCTTCGCAAGTTCGAGTCGGCGCGACGAATCCAGCGGCGCGTATCCGCCTACACACTCAATGGCGTAACGTCCTATGTATGGTCAGTGCGGCGTCGGGCATCCTTTTGAATTTATAGCGGGGGTGCCAACGTGGCTGAGTACGACGAAACGCGGCGGCAGTTGCTCGTCGCGGGAACCGTGGGCTTAGGCAGTGCCCTTTATGCCGCTAACGGCTACTCTGCCGAGATGGGATCGCGTCCCATGCCCGTGAACGAAGGCGAGGTCACGGGCGCAAGCGTAACCTTCCCTCCCATCCATGCGGAAACCGAGCAGCCCGATTCTCCCCCGCCAAATCCAGATGCACCGGCGCGACGGGTGGGCTTCGCCGTCATGGGCTTGGGACGACTCGCGCTGGAAAATATTTTGCCGGCAATCGTGCAATGCAAACATGCACGGCTCACCGGGCTCATCAGCGGCGACCCGGACAAGATGCGCGCCATCGCCTCGCAATACGGCATCGGGACTGAGGCCTGTTACAGCTATGCCAACCTAGCGACGTTACGCAATAACGATGCCATTCAAGTCGTGTACGTGGTGGTGCCGAATGGGCTACACCGAGATGCGGTGATCCAGCTCGCACAGGCTGGCAAACACGTGTTGTGCGAGAAGCCCATGGCGACCAACCCCGTAGAGGCGCGCGAGATGATCGCGGCCTGTCGTCGTGCGAACCGAAAGCTGATGGTTGCTTACCGTTGTCAATACGAAGTGTACAACCGAGAGTTGGCCGCACGGGCCCGGGCCGGCGATCTCGGTGACATCCAATTGATCGACGCCATCAATACGCAAAATCAAGGGGATCCCACTCAGTGGCGGCAGGTCAAGCAACTCGCCGGCGGCGGCTCGCTGCCCGATGTCGGTTTGTATTGCCTTAACACTGCACGGGCCCTATTGGGAGAGGAGCCGATCGAGGTGAGCGCGACGATTCATACACCTGAAAACGATGCGCGCTTTACGGAGGTAGAATCGACGGTGAGTTTCACTCTGCGATTTCCTTCCGGCGTGATCGCCAACTGCAGTTCGAGCTACAGCCTGCATGAATATCGGAATTTTCGGGTGCTAGGCTCCCGGGCTACCGCCGAAATCGACAATGCGTTTGGCTACCAGGGGCAACGGTTGCGGGTTTCCCGTCGTGAGGGTCAAGCTGAAGCGAAAAGCGATCTCAACCTTATCCCACGGAACCAGTTCGCTCTCGAGATGGATCACATGGCTTTGTGTGTTCGCAATGACATCGAGCCCAGGACCCCTGGCGAAGAAGGCCTTCAGGACCAATTGCTGATGGCCGCGATCTATGAGAGCGCCCGTACCATGCGTCCTGTACGACTGCCACCTGTCGTCAAGAAGGACGCCTTTCGCGGACCGCCCCTCTCGTGATGCGAAGGTCTGGATTTCCGGCGCGCCGGCGAGACAGGTGGCCGCGTCGCCGGCATCTCGAATATGGATGAAGCCCAACTGCTCGATCATGAACCGGGCGACGATCTGCTCATCGCGGCCTTGCCGGAGGGAGTCCTACACGGTTAAGCCGATGCGCTGACTGGTCGCAAGCCTCGAAACAACCGCATACTGTGACAGTTTTGTTAACGTCGCTCGGCTCTCAGGTGTCAGTCACAGTTACAATCAGGCCTTCCCCAATCGTTAGCGCCGGGCGCATCCCGCGCAGCGCCGTCGCCCTCGCCGTGTTCAGTTCTCTTTACGGCAGTTCGGCGCTGAGTCAGACGCCATCGCCCATGCAGGAATGGCAGTACTCCGGCGGAATCATACTCTCGCAGCTGTTCCAACCGAATCAGCCCGAGTGGCGCGCCGTGACGGGACTGGCAGCGGAGCTTCAGCCCGCATATGACGGCGCGAAAGCCTATCGCGTCCTGGCCGGGCCGGTGATCAACGTCCTGTATCGCGACATTGCGTTTGCCTCGACGGGCGAAGGACTGGGCGTGAATGTTCTCAAGGGCGCCTACTATCGGGTGGGAGTGGCCTTGACCTACGACTTGGGCCGACTGCAGCGGGACGACTACGCGAACTTGCGCGGCTTGGACAACATCCACGCGGCGCCGGCTACGAAGATTTTTGCTTCCTACGTCCTGTCGAAGGATTTCCCGATGGTGCTGCGATTCGATGCACGTGAAATCCTGGGCGGCGTGGGCGGCGCTGTGTCTGATGTCGGCGCCTACCTCCCCCTGCCGGGTAGCTCCAAGAACTTCTTCTGGTTCGCCGGTCCCTCCGTGACGTTAGCGACCCATCACTTCTTGCAAAATGAGTTCGGGGTCACCGCTTCGCAAGCGCTGGCATCCGGGCATCCCGAGTTCGAACCTCATTCCGGCCTTGAGGCCGCGGGATTGGGCATCAGCACTACCAAGTTCTTCGGTCATCACTGGATGCTGAATCTCGATGGCGCATTCAGCAAGCTCATGGGAAGCGCGCACAGCAGCCCAATCACCGAGCGAAGCGCGCGGGATGTGGTCACCTTGTCGGCGAACTACCAGTGGTGATCAAACAGCGGCGATCAAGCGGCCTCATTTGGCGATCTGCATTGCCACGTCCTGCGCAAAATCAGCGACCTTGGCGCTGCTGACCGCGGTCGGAATGTTTTCAGCGACGACCGCGCGACAATAGGCCGTGGTGAGTGCCTCGACGGTGTCGGCGGCAGTCACATGGGGATTGGCGCTCACGTAGGTATGCACCACCTGATCAAGCGCCTTAGGATCGGTGGCCGCGCGCCTTAACAGGTCTGGTGGCTCCTTCAATGCCGCTTCGACCACCGCCGGCGGCAATAACGGGCAGATGAGGTCCGGTTGCCGCTCTTTGGTCGGGATGTCGGCCATCATGCGCCAATTGCCTACGGACCAAGCTACGGCATTCGGTTCGGCGTGATTGCTCCAGGCCATGCGTACGTAGTTGGCGATGTCGGCAATCTGCTGATTGGTCAATTGTTTGAAAGACCCCATCGCCCCCCATGTGTCGCTCGGACCGAATCCCTCGAGCATCGCCATGACGACGTCATTCGGCTGAGCCGCGGTGACGGCGGTGTTACCGTCCAGCGCGGGAACTTGATGGGGTAACCCCTGGCCATTGCTTTGGTGGCAACTACTGCAGTTATTCTCATAGAGCGCCTTGCCGGCCGCGAAACTTGCCGGTGTGATTGTGACTCGCTCGAGGGTCTTCGAATGGGGTACAGGCTGATCTTTCAAATACAACGCGATGGCCCGCAGGTCAGCATTGGTCAGATGGCTCAAGCTATCGTGAATGGTCTCCTGCATTGGCCCGAATACTTTGACGTTTCCCGGCAGATCGCCGGTCTTGAGAAATTTGGCAATGTCATCAACCGAGTATTGATTGACTCCCGACATTGGGTCGTCGGAAATGTCAGGCGCGTACCAACCCTCGAGCTGCCCGCCGGTCAAGTGGTACGTGGTCTCCTGAGCCTTCGCAATGTTCTTCGGCGTATGGCACTCACCGCAATGACCCAGCACGGTGACGAGGTAGTTGCCGCGATTCCACGCGGGGCTTTTGTTCGGCGTCGCATGCCAACGCTCGGGCTTGAAAAAGACCGCCTGCCATGCCGCCATGCCAGCCCGAATATTGAACGGGAATTTGAAGGTCTTGTCCGCGGGCGGGACCTCTTGGTGCACGGCGGGTATGCTTCGCATATATGACCATAAGGCATCCACGTCAGCATCGGTCATTTTTGTGTAGTCCGCATAGGGCATCGCCGGATACAACGGCTTGCCGTCTTTGCGAATGCCCTGCCGCAGCACCCGCACGAAGTCTGCCTTCGTCCAGCTGCCAATGCCGGTCTGGACATCAGGAGTAATATTCGGGCCGAAGATGCTGCCGAAGATCGTCTTCAGCTGATCGCCGCCGGCGAACATTTTGCCGCCCGGTGCGGTGTGACAGGACATGCAATCCGCGGCTCTTGATACGTACTCCCCCCGTGTCACCAGCGGGTCCACTGTCCCGGCGTGTGCGCAGGCGACCAGCGCCGTCACAGCGACTATTGCCTTGGCATACCCGAACATGGTCCTCTCGAATGATGTCTGTGTCATTCGACTCTCCGTATGAACGACGCTCACACGAAAAGAAAAATAGGCGTTGCGTTTGGTCGACCGAGTAGGACGGCGCCGCCTGTGACTGTCGGCGCGCGTACATAGTTACGCCACACCACAGCCAAAGATGCCTGCAGCCGAAGTTACGGTGTTGCCGAGCGTGTCGACGGCGGGCCCGAATACGGTCCCGAATTGGATTGTCGGCGGCGCTCAGCGACCCGGCGATTTCTGATGTACAGCACTTCTCCTAGCACCGCCGTCAGCAAGATCGCAATGTTCGAGCATACGTACACCCAGTTGTGCAGCAAAAAGCTATAAATCGTATATCCGGTCGACGCCGCCAACTGCCCAACGAACAACCACTTCGATACGCCCGCTACTGATTGGGATTTCCACTGCACATAAACTTGTCGGATCAACGTCATCAACAAAATAAAGGAACTGATCCACCCTAGCAGGTCTACGGCTTTCATTCCGCTAACGCCCATTCTGGATTTTCTTGTCCACACGACCCAGAGAAACGGTTAGACAGTTGGGCAAGACCTTTGCGTGTTGTCGGTGTCCTTCTCGCCGATGCAGGCCGCGGGGCTTGGACAAAGGGCCTCGAAGACCTTGCTTCGCGGCTCTCGATCCATAGGCTCCATTGACGGCGCGCGCTGGACGTGGCCGATCCAGGACGGTAGCGACCGATGCGGTCACGGCGAACGGGCCACTCACTCGATCGTCACTCGGTTGACTTCATGAGCTTCGATCAAGGCGGTACCCAACACGGTCGTCCGCGCCTCGCCGTGCGCAACGACCTTCGATCCCACATCGAGTTTCAACTTCCTCATGCCGTGCGGCCGTGTGTGAATGAACTCGCCCGATTCCAAGATCACCCCGTTGGGTTCTCCGTGTTTTGCGTAATGAATGCTGGCGACCACACCCTTGATCGGTTGCGTGCCATTGGATTTATAGGCTCTCCCTGCGAGCTTCGTGATGGAGTCCAGTTTGTATACCGGATGCGCACCGTGCTTCGTCTTGGGCGAGTGATCGGCAGAGGCTTTTACCTCGACCTGTTTCCCGACCGCGTCGTTCAGCGCATTTGCATCTGCGTCTCTGGGCTCGATGGATACCTGGATTGACCTCGAGTCCATGGTAAGCAGCAGTCCTTCGATCCCGCCTTTCGGGCTGAACAACAGCTGCTGCAACGTGCCGCTCAAACTCTCTGACTTTACTTTATGAGGCATTGAAAACTACTCCGTGAAAACATGGACTGAAGGAATCCACTGATGCTACGAGGCCGGTGGTGGCGGACCCCGACGCGGTCCTGCGAAAAAAGACCGCACGCTCTTAAGGAGAGCGCCCAAAGACTTTCCCTAATTCTAACTTGGCTCGATTAAGTCTATTCTGACGGTTAGCCATGCTTGACTCCGGTTACTTACTGGAGTGGCTGACACTACGGCTGTCCACTTCCAAGCGCTGCCAGGCGCGCATGCATTTTCGCTGTGAGAAGTGCCCGTCGGACGGCGCGAGTCCAGCACCTTGCCGACGACACCACACCCGGATTATCGGCGGGACACGAGAGCTTCGGTGTCGATCTGCGCCGACCCATCGGGTAGGAAAGCGCCGAAATTGTGCCGTCGCCTGCGCCTACTTCATCTTGCGAGATGCATCACCGGGTTCGCAGCCGCACGCGACTTACCATTTGATGCTATTTCCTAAGGGAAAAGTGATGGCAAAGCTGACAAGACGGACTGTGATCACGGCGGGTGCGGCGATGGCAGGAGCGGCCTTACAGCCTGTGCCATTGCTTGCGCGCGACGACGCTCGTGAAGGTGAAGGCGCGCACAGCAATGTCGCGCGCGTGCGCCTGATGATTAACGGGCGCGAGCATCAGCTCTCCCTCGACCGCCGCACGACCGTACTTGATGCGCTGCGCGAACATTTGCAGCTCACCGGCACCAAGAAGGGCTGCGACCAGGGGCAATGCGGGGCATGCACCGTGCACATTCGCGGTGAACGCGTGTTGTCCTGCCTCACGCTCGCGGTGGCGGTCCAGGGCCAACGCATCGACACCATCGAGGGCTTGAGCCCTCCCGACGGCCCCTTGCATCCGATGCAGCGGGCATTCATCGACCAAGACGCTTTCCAATGTGGCTATTGCACCCCCGGGCATATAATGTCGGCGGTGGCCTGCGTTCGGGAAGGCCATGCGCGTAACGATGACGAGATCCGCGAGTACATGAGCGGCAACCTCTGCCGCTGCGCGGCTTACCCGAAGATCGTCGCCGCCATCAAGCAGGCGCGTGGTCTTTTGGAGCCGGCGTAATGCGACCCTTTGATTACGCGCACGCAGAGAGTCTCAGCCAGGCCGCAATGTTGGCGAGCGGCACGGG
>Ga0116227_10009672_pt1 | contig 17341 bp, 13 predicted proteins | sample S1TSphgellanicum_FD_89693 | JGI IMG/M metagenome (GOLD analysis project Ga0116227, IMG submission 89693) | Host-associated microbial communities from peat moss isolated from Minnesota, USA - S1T2_Fb - Sphagnum magellanicum MG | ecosystem: Host-associated > Plants > Peat moss > Unclassified...
GAAACTCCTATTATCATTGGCACACTGTCACATCGTCTATTTAATCATTAAGCTGATTTGAATCAATCCTTCGCTCCTATGGGTTGAAGATTGCTCTAGCTCTATTGGGCCTTTCACTAACCCTTTCACCCTACTTCATAAATTCCCAGCGTTCTTGCTACTTGCCAACTACTAATACTAGACCAATGTTTTGTCACACACCATGAACTTTAGTGTTTGTTTTTCTTTCCCCAGCCTTCTAGAGATTTCTCATCCCTACTTCCGCCAATAAGGTTCCAAAACTATGGTTTATCCACTCTTTGCTGCAGAAAAGAACTAACCCAACTAATATCGTATTTTAGACAACTAAACCCCCCCCCTCACACCTTGTGCACACTCATCAACCCCTATTCTAACACAAAGTTGTTAAACCCCCCTAATAACTTCACCACACTCACATATTCCTAACCCAATCTTTAAATATTGAGACTACTAGCCATGGCCATGTCGGTAGAGCTCATAGCAATTCCTCTAGGAGAATTAAGAAGTTTAGTGGAAGGCCAAGTACCATTTCTTTGAGGGAATTTAAGGCTACTTTGTTAACTGTGGTTTGTGAATTAGAGCTCAAGTATGGTGCTAATTACATTGAAGTATTTGCATTCAAACAACTGGCCTGTTATGTGCACTATGAAGCATTGGATGTTTACAAGCAACATTCTTTGAAAATTTTGGGCGTCACTCATATCCCCAATCTAGTTTATGCCATAACCATCACCACCACCTTTCAAGGTGCACCACAAGTTGCCATTGCATATCATGGGATTATGCCCAATAATCCAGATCTAAGGCCTACTTCAATAAACCTTTCTCTTCAACAATTCATTGTTGCTACCGCAAACAATCCTCCCACCATCAATGCACCAGCTTTTGCTGATCCAGTGCGGGAATTCTTTCGACTTCTTGAGCTGGAATTTCTAATCAAGAGTTCTGAAAGAATTCTACAACTCGCCACATTTTTTTTATAAAAAGATGAAACCCTCAAGATGTTCTAGAGGAAGCTTCTCAAGCTTAAAGAGGATATTCAAAGCATCACTAGAAGCTACCCATCGGTATCTTCGTTCATTGGAAAGTACTCCGACACTCCATGCATAGGTTTTGTAATGGGTTTTTGCAAAATTTGGAGACTCATACACTTTGTTGGATGTGTACAACATTTTTAAAAAGTCGGAAATAGTTCATGCACACTATGAAGCCAGTACTATGAGGCCTCCAACATGTTCAAGGCCTCAGCTTCCACCAACTACGTTAACCAGCTCATCACATTTTTCTTCAAGGGCTAAAGTGGTGCACTCGGCTACACCCATCCTACTTTCTTGCAACTATTGTGGCAATCATGCCCACAAAGCTAGTGAGTGCAACATTTCTTTCAAAGATCTCTTTTGTGATTATTGTGGGAAATAGGGACATCGGAAAGTTCTTGGAACGGAAGCAACTTCGATTACCACGACAAAATCTACCAGCATCTTCTGCTGCCCCTTAACCAAAAGCCAAGGCACCTCAGCCTTCCATTTAGGCTTTTGCCACCAAGGGCAATTCCAGTAAAAATGTTAAGAAGAAGGAGCACAATGTTGCTAAGAGGGAGGTGTTTCAAGCCCATGCCGCTCAAGTTCAAACTTTGTAAAATGAATTCAAATCATTAAGGGCCCAACTTGTTAATCTAAAAGGTAAGTCTTCCCAACCAGCTAGTCATGCCCAACATGTACAAGGTCAGGATCACGGGAGGGACCTCCTAGGTCATTCTATGGCCTCTCAATGATGCCATGGTTGGGGAGTATTTTTTTTCAGTGCACATAATTCTAGTCAAAGACCATAATTTGTTACATCTCTTTACCCTTCCTACTTCACGGCACAAGAAATTAATGTGGTACCCATAGTTTCTACCACTAGGCAAGTAATTTAGATTAATGGACTCGCATCTAGTTCAAATCCTATTACCAGGGCTAGAGGAGCTTGAACAGTCATGCCACAATCTTTTCATCTTTTCAAAACGGAAAAAGAACGCACCTTGGCGAGGGGGAGGAGACTATTACACCACAAGTTGCTAGGGCATTAAATTCTTGTGTGCTAGGAATACATGTACATCAGGAAAACACATAATTTTCCACTGATCAGCTTATGGAATGTCAATTTCAAATGCATTTAAAAATTTAAAGCTAAGCACCAGGGACATAATTGTAGTACTAAAGGATACTTTGAACACTACATCAAGTCCTCTACCAATCCCTGATCCACATGCTACAAGGCTCCCATCCAACACCTTGGAGAGACACTTGATTGGTTCACGTGTTAGAGATGGCATTTGTAATTTGGTCATTAGTTCTAACATGGCTAAACTAGTGGGTTCTCCTACCTCTGATTTTACATTCACATATCAAAAGGAAGTTAAGAACACCTCACTTGTGGATTTGTTACTTAAAAAAGATGTTGTGGATAGCCATTTTCTTCATAAAGTTTCTCACTCATTTCCGAAGGTGGTGCCTACTGAGAGAACTTTCATTGCCACTAAAGTTGGCATTGTCGATAATATTGAATTAGCAATCCAAGTGAGGGGACATACACCCAAAGTGGTGCTTCTTGATACAAGTGCCCAACCAGTGATTCTTGGAGTTCAATTTGTCAAAAAGATGGGCATGTTCGATTCCAAACTATGAAAATCCATGTGGCAAATTCGCACCACTAGTGGGAGCGTAGAGGAGGTACTTGGGGAGAACTCGGATTTGATTGCACTTAACTTCAATGAAGGTATAGATCAGGAACTTTGCTTGTAGGTTAGATGTTTAGTCACCAATGCCACTGGTTACGATGTGCTCATTGGGCAAAAGGCCTTGTTTCCACCAAGTTTCATAATTAACAACTGGTTCGAGCATGCGTACTACCAAGTGGATGTTCAAGGAAACACACACCATTTCCTACATCTAACAAGCTAGCCACGAGTGGATAGAGGGAGATGAAGAGGAGATAGTTTACACCCAAGTTATCGACAGCTTGAGGGTGGTTCCTATAGACATTCAACATGGACTAGAGGTTTTACAAAGGTTCAAAGCAGCTCACGAGCCCTTGGTCAAAACTTTGTCTAGTTTTGAGAACATGGAGAGCCATGACAAACCGATTAAGCTAGTACTTTGTCAACTAATCACCTGGACAACGCCTAAGGAAGGGATTACATTATTATAGCTCTTTGGTGGTATTGGTACAAGTCTCGAAGCCCTATTACAGTCAGAGATGGTGGTTCAGAAGTATTTCTACATAGACATTGATCCTATTACAAGGCAAGTGGCGGCATTAAAAATGAGGGAACTCACATCCAGATTTCCATAACAGTTTGGAACCACCACATGGAAGGCTAGTTTCACTTTCTTGCCCTCTGACATACAACTAATTTAGAAGAAGCATGTGGAATTACTTGGCCCTGCAGACCTCATCTTTCAGGTTGGGAGTGTCAAGGATTTTTAGCAACTGGATTTGGAGAAGGCTTGAGTGACACAAGATTTGGTTTCTTCACAGACACGGTACAATTGATCACATGGGTTTAATCCATTTCTCCTACGCTTGGTTGTGTAATTGAAAACACCCCTTTTCAGTTTGACCAGAGAGAGAAAGTCCAAGAGTATTACACGCTGGTCAAACATTACCTTGGAGAGCCGCTCCTATTCGATGCGGCACAATGTAGTTCATATGTGCACCAGGTGCAGGACCAACCTTGCACCATTTTGAATTTTGCAATTGGCTCTAAGATACACCATCAGAAACCTTAATTGGCAAGTTTTTCACATATTTGATGATCAAAGCTCCTACCAACCAGTTACAAGGCAAGAGGAACCTCCTTGGTTTCCTACGAACACAATAGGAAAACCAAGAGGTGTTTCACCCACCTTTGTCTTTTTCCCATGAGCACACGCCTTTCAGGGAGATGGACCAGGTTTGGTGTATCGTCATGCTTCAGCCACTTAGGATGAACCAAGCCTAGAAGAAAAAGAAAAGGCTATGGGGTTCCAAACTGGCATTATTAGTCACAACAAGGTGACTAAATTGGAGCGTAACGCTTTATTGGGGAGAGGCATGGACCTGAATTCCCTTACATGGTTGTTGGTAACCTGTGTATTCTTTAAAATGTACACAACACCAGCACTGATTCAATCAACTTGCAATTTTGGTGATGCGACTACATGGCACCGCGACCAAGTACACTTACCTATCTTCAACACTCTACATTTCATTTTTAGTGTTGGGGGGAGAAGGTACCATGTAATTTGGCTCAAGTTGTTTCTGATACACCTAGAGGTACATTAGCTTTTGGAGAAACAATTACAACCTTTTACAAATTTGCACAGTTGGATAGTGGAGAAACTAATACATAAGGTTTTTCAAACACACTTTCCAATCCCATTCCATGTGTTTCCAACTACCCTTTTGTTATGGGGAACCAACTCACCAAGAAGGAGAGAGACTAAGTCATAGACTTGCTAATTAAGTATGAGAATGTGTTTGCATTCTCAATGAAAGACTTAGGTAGGTGTAAGACCATGTAATTCTCTATAGACCTTATAGATGAGACACCCATCTATCGGAGGAAGCATAGATTAAGCAAGCATAAGTGGGAATTGGTAGATGAAAGATGCAAAGAGCTCCATGAGTTTCGTCTCATTCAACCATCAAGTTTTGATTTCGTAGCCGTTATAGTAATGCTAGTAAAGAAGGATTCAGCTAGATTATGCATTGAGAAAAAGATGTGCGCAAATTATAGGCCTTTGAACTTGGTTACATTTTAAAACAAGTACCCCATGCCCATCCCTAAAGAACTATTTGATAACATTAGAGACTTAAACATCCTCACAATTATGGATTTAAAGCAATGCCTTAACCAGATTGTGCTCATTGCAAAGGATCGCAAGAAAACGGCATTCCATGGAAGCAACAAGTTGTGGGAGTGGCTTGTGATGCCTTTTGGATTGAAGAATGCACATGTTTTCTTTTAGTGAGTCATGGACTAAGTTTTCGAAAAGGTAGATTTTCAAAAAATGTGAGTTTGTTGTCACCTCAATAGTCTACTTTGGACACAAAATTTTGCCAAATGGTATTATGGCTCATTGGGCCAAAGTAGTAGCCATTTTGGAAATGCCCAATCCTATTAATGTTCACACTTTGAGGAGTTTTATCAGACTATGTAATTACTACAAGATTTATGTCCAAGACTTTAGTACTATTGCTCATCCTCTCTATGCATTGTTAAAGAAGGATGTTGCTTGGACATGGAATGAAAAGGCCCAAGAAGCTTTCAACACACTCAAGGAAAAGCTTTCAGAGTTTCCCATTCTGAGGAGACTTAATTTCAGCAAGGTCTTCATTCCAGACACTAACTGGAATGCTCTTGGTATTGGTGTTATTCTTGGCCAACTTGATGAGGAAGGCAAGGAATATGTTATCGCCTATGCATCTCGAAGCAACAACAAGGCTAAGAGCAACTATTCTTCATATGAAGGGGGCGTCTTGTTATTGTATGGGTCGTCATACATTTCAGGCCCTATCCTTATGGCACTAAATTCATTTTGTATACCGACCACCAGCCTATCAAGTGGTTGATGACCAACGACAAGCTTACTGGTAGATTAGCGTGTTGGGTGTTTATATTTCAGGAATATGAATTCAAGGTTATTCACCAACCTATTACACATCAGAACGTGGATACCATATCATGGAAACCCCTTATTACCTCTGAAGATTTTTCAAAAGCTAGGGAAGACTTCGACCAAATTCTAGCAGTTTATGTATCTCATGCATTTAGTTATCTTGCACTACTGTAATGTAACCTGGTTGAGCATCCCATTGTGGATATATGGGAGGACTTGGACACTCTAAGGTTTCTTCAGCATGGGGAATGCCTTCCCCAAGTTACATCAAATCAATGGGATCGCATACAACAACAGTCCAAATGTTACTCATGGAGGGACAATCACCTCGTCTGATGCTTACCATAAGGCAACAAAGTGGTTCTTCCACCACATGAACGACTTGGTCTTATTCAGAAGGTACACTAAGAGCTTGGGCACTTTGGAATTAAATGTATTTATAGCGTTTTTGCTCCTCATTACTCAAGTATGTATGCTCAAGTCCAAAACATCATTGCTAGGTGTGAACAATGTGATAGAATGAAAATTTCCTTCTCCTCTCGACAGCTCACGCTTTCTCCACTCCCTATTTAGGGCATGTTTTATCGTTGGTAATGTGATTTAGCTAGAGAATTACCACAAACCTCCAAGGGTAATGTCTACATCATGATTATGATTGAGCATTTTTCAAAGTGGGTCAAGCTTATTGTGCTGCCGAATAAGTCATCACACAACAATAGCCAAACTTTCTTACAACAGGTCCTAAGTAGGTTTGGGGCTTGTGTTGAATGCCTTACTGATCAAGGATCATAATTCAAAGGAAAATGGCAAGACCTACTTGATCATGCTCTCATTGACCATCGCCGAACTTCAAAGGATCATCCCCAAGCTGATGGCCTTGTAGAAAGGATGGTTCAAACATGCAAGAAGGGACTTCGGAAGATTTTATATATATGTGCGTGCATCTTTTTTTGGTTGATTAGTTTCTACCTTTGACTGGTTTTAGTCTTTTTGTTCAGTAGAATTTATTATGGATTTACACCCTTACGACACTACACGTCACGATAGCAATCATGCCCATATGCATGGCCTCATACATGATGGCCAGTTACGAGCATGCTAATCATGCCTTTAGGGTTAATGTATGTTTTTAGGTTGCTATATGCTATTATGTGTTTTAGGGTTATGGTTTGTTTAAGGTTTAAGCTTTGTTGATAGTTGTATAAAAGGCCAAACTCTTCCCTTCTTTTGTCAATTTTTCTTGAATTCTTTTGTCAGGGAGAGTTTCTTCCATAATCAGATTGGATTTCTAGATGCTCACGGTGGCTATTAAACAACCACCGTTTACATACATTACTTCTTTCCTTCTTTTCATTTTATTAATACATGAGATTTCATCTCAACCTCTTATTGTGCATTGTATATATATGTGTGTGCATCTCTTTTTGATTGATTAGTTTCTACCTTTGACTGGTTTTAATCTTTTTGTTTAGTAGAATTTATTATGGATTTACACCCTTACAACACCGAACATCACGACAAAGGTTCAATTCCCCTTAATGACATTCTAAATTTGGTCCTAAATGACTATAATATGACTACATGGTGTTGTAAATGACTATATGTGTGGGTGTAGACATGATAACACGAAGCCACACCCATTTGTTTTTTGACTACTTTTGAAACTACTTTTGGGGAAATATTTTTGGAAATATTTTGGATTTTTTTTGAAAAATCTTTGAAAAAATCTTTAAAATTAAAAAAAATCATACTATTTTATTAAGGTTCATGTTACAAATTTGGTAAAAACTGTCATTTTCAAAAAATTGAAATCCATTTATAAATATTTTATTGTTTAAAAGTAAACATTACGATGTTTAATGAGTGATTTTAATAGTTTTTAATTCATTAGATTAATTTCAAATTAATTCACATGTTCCCATGATATATTAAAAATATGAATATATAAACAAATATTATAATTTCAACATCAACTTTAAAACATGAAAAAATCAAGCAAATGTTACACTTGCTATGGTATGTGCTATTGTGATTGCTCCTAGCACCTAAATGACTAGATATTTTTATTTATCTATGTGAATATTACACATCATTGTTTTGGACATGACTTGACACATGTCATATTGAATTGCTTAAACAAGTTGTCTAGCACAACTTTAGTGACCATAGTCATCTAATTCAAAATGACTATATATCTAGTTGTAAACATAGTTGTTTTTAAAAAAAATCCTATTCATGATTTTAAACCATTAGACCACATTTTACATCCATACATTCCTTAATGGATTCAATAATGATTAATTTTCATAATGTTCACAATTCCAACAAATAATAAATTGAATTTAACATGTGGTAGCTTTAAGTTTTTATTGAAATTAAAAATACAAATAAATCAATATGAAATTCCACTATAATTCTAATAAAAAATTTTACTTAATAATTTCGTTTTAATTTTCAAGTTAATAATGATTTTAATGAAAATTTAAAATAAAATAATTAAATTAAACTAATAATTTTTCTTAATCAAATAAAATATAAAAACGTTTAACCATTAAATTTGAACTGAAGTTTTTTTGGATTTTTTTGGGGACATTTAAAAATCATAATTAAAAAATATTCAAATCAACGTTGAAAATGAACTATCAATCAAATGTTTTTGTCAAAATTGGACAAGTCTACATCTTTTTTTATCAATGTTATATGTATGGAATTAGTTAGAATTAATAAAGACATTCTAAACATCAAATTTATTAATATTTAGTGGGAAGTGGCATTATGGATGTTTAAAACAGTAATGTTTTAGTACTTGAAAATTAAATATGATATTCTAAAATTAAGGGAAATTAAAATGATTTCATGAAAAAATATGCGATAATGGATTTCCAATGTCTAGTAATTAATGTGTTTTAAATAATTTATATAAGTAAATTATAAATATATTAATATTTTGACCGTATGTCAATTGATCATCACTAGTAGTGTGAAAGCAAAAGGTAATATGGATCACAAATGGTGATGAACAAAGTTAGGAATAAAAACATTTACTTAAGCAATGCGGTGAAACAACATGCACCCAAAGAATTTGCGCTTGAAATATTCCTCAATAGCACCACAATTTCTTGTGTATCCCTTTGTTTAAAAGTGTGTTCATGCATTGTACGTAAGTGGGCTACAGGAAGGCAATTCCACATAAACAATTTTGGTGATAAAGCCTTGTATTTGGCAGAGTAATAAAAATATTATAATTTCTTTTGAAGGGCCAATCAAAGTGACAAATTGTTCTTTAAAAAAAACATTGAGTTTTGGGATGCACCCATAACTAATTAATATGTATTAATAATAAGTACCCCTAGTATTATAATGGGGGTATTAGTCCAAGTTGAAAATGGTGACAACCTGTTTTGAAAATATAAACTTCACATGGGCAAAGAGAAGGCTTAGAGAGGCTTAGTTTTTTTTTGGTCTTTTGGGTTTTACACCGGAGGGGGTGGTTGAGGAATTTGTTTTTGGTTCTGAATGTGTTCCAACCAAATTCCCAAGATGTTCCTGAAGTTCCCAATGTGTTCCTGAAGAGGTTTGCAATAACACTGCATTTTTTCTCCCATATTGTTTGGCCATGATTCAACTTCCATGTATATAAGTTGTGAAGTGGGAAGCTCTGGGAAGGAAGCATGACAAAGCATGCTTCTACTTTGGGGGAGGGAAGCATATTTCGTGTACCATGTTCCAACACTATTGATGATGGACCAATCAATTGGCTCTGGGCGCGCACACCCTCTAATAGAAAGCACAAATAGTTAAACATAAATCACTCAGAGGTGTATTATGTACATACACACTTACACAGTGCCATGTACAATGATTTTTCCACTTCACCATCTTCCAGTCTCCTGTATTACCTGGGGTGCCACAAGCCACCTCACACATGGGGGACAACCTAAACCCTAAACTTAACACCTGGTTGAACCATGATTGAAGTGGGCCTCAGATCACGTGGCCTTGCAGATCATGAAGCTGTGAAAATTTGCAGCCCCTCCCCTGCACATGGGAAAATCCCCTTGGTGCCAACCCCACCCCTCTCACCTCACCTCCCCCATACAGAAAACAAGAAAAAGTGTTTCTTTTCATTTGCATTTCCGCACAGCAAGGAGGAAGTATGTTTGGAGGAGCATTTATTTGTATGTACCATGCACACAACCCAATAATATGATGGGTTGGTTGTCACCCTAGGTAGTGAGCTCTTTGGAGCTCCCTATAAACGGATAACTTCCTAATTCCTTTTTTGGCTTTTTCTCTTCACATATGGAAATCCCCTGGTTGGTGTCTTTCTTTGCACTGGATTTTTTCATTTGTTTCAATTTATTTTTTTAATTAAAAAAATCCCCTGCTTTTTTCCTCTCTCAACCAAAAGGCCCCAACTCTGTGTGTGTGTGTGTGTGTGTGTGTGTGGTTGAAAATTGGGAGTCTTGAGAGAGATTTTTGGCAGGGTAAACCAGCACCTACACCGGTACCTTCACCTTCTTGAGTGAGGAGTTTCAGTGGCCATATTTAACCCAGGAAATGTTTTCATTTGAACTCAAGAGACCATTTAGGACGATATCTTTACCATGGTTAGAAGGAACATTCTTTAAACAAAGTCAGTCATGATTTTTTCCATGGTACCAATGTAGTAGGTGTTGTTGGTTCAGCCAAGGCTATAGGAAGCATAAGGGGGAAAAAAAAAGAGTAAACACGTGAGAGCATCATGTGTTAAGTGCTAATCTAGGTCCCCCTTCCCCTCAAATCTCTCCCAAAATTGTGGATATACATGGCAACCTTGGGAAGGAGAAACAAGGTATATTGTGTTATAGGCTAATGAATCCATTTTCCAAGGGGAACCAATACAAGTGGCTCTCAATGAGCAATATCCATTTGGTTGAATTTTGGGCGTTATCATTATTATATGCTGATGAATCCACTTTCCAATGTGAAAGCATGCAAGTGGCTTTAGAACTTGACAATATCCATTTGGTTGGAATTTTGAGACCATGGCGTATCTCACTTGTCTCACAACATATGCATATAGTACCTCTCGACCACCACAGTTCTTATTGACATGTGTGCTTTTGCGACTACGACAAAAAAACTCAAACAAGATTTTATGTCATGCATTCGGTGCTCAGGTCAGATTGCCTTTTACATTTTGCTTTGGTACCATACCATGTTGTAGAGCCCACAACATAATAAATGTGATTCATGGTGTTGAGGGTTGCAACGTCGCAACTTAGCCATTGTTATCCCCTTTTCCTTGCTTCGTTTTGCATGCATTGAGGGGGCTTTACAACAGGGACACAAAAGGGAATCACTCTCATCAGACATGGACAACCTTGGCCTAGGTCCCAGGCACATGCTAAGTTAGTACTCAAATAAAAGTTGTACGATGTAGATGGTGTAGAAAAATATTTTGTTACATCATATATTGTATGCTCTTCAGGGTTGGTTGTGGATCGAATCTATGCATTTGCTCATTATGATCATTCAATTGGACGATTGCACATGTTTTTCATTGTTGACAGCAATTGGATGCCATCCTCCTTCTACTAAAATTTAAAAATTACCGTTGCATAGCTTATTACCGTTAAAATCATTGTTGGTCATGAAAATATTACATTGGGTAGGCTTATTATCCAGCCACAAAATGGCTTGCCATGCTGGAACACACTTGTGAGTTGTTGTTGGACTTGTGCAAGCATTGCTGATATTCCATCTGTTATTGGATGGTTGGATTGGGGAGTTGACCAAGAATAAAGAACAAACTCAGTATTCTCTTGAGTAGTGTTAAGTGGGTGTTGTCTTTTAAAGAGATCAGGTGGGTCCTGGTAGGTTGAGAAAGTTTCAGATTAAATCTGAGGACAAGCTTGGCAAGCTCTTCACCAATGTTGGGTGAGTACGATATTATGTTTTAAAGAGATCAGCTAGGACTGGTACCTAAGTTGGGAAATTTTCAGATTAAATGCAAACCATAACAGAATTCATTCATGGTGAGTTTTGAAGTTTGTTCATTTTTAAAAAACTTTATGAATGATAACAAAGAGGGATGACAAAATGAAGGAAGTGCCAAAAGTAGGCTGGACTGAATATGACTTTAAAGGAAAACTCTAATATCCTAGCAAACTTGACAACCTCCTGACCAGTGTTGGGCCAGTATCTTGCTTTATACAGAACACCTAGGTCCTGGTAGGTTAAGAAAATTTCAAATTAAAAATACCATAGTGGTATAAATGTCTTGACTTTTAGTGTAACACACACTAATAATACTAGTTGTGATTTTTGTACTTTGATATCACCATGACCAATATTATAGTTTGGTACATCATGATGACATTTTATCTTCATTAAAATACTAGATCATATTTGAATTCTTTTCTGAAGTTATGGGAGGAGAAAAATGACAAATAAACATACATGAAATTAGAGTAAACAGCAATGAACTTCTTGAGTTTCAATGTCAAATTTCAAAATGTATTGAACACAATTAGTATTGAAGGTCATCAACACAAACAAACCACCATCTTTCAACAAGCCTATGTGACGTACAAATTTTTAAAATTTCTACAAGCTTCCCATTCCACTTGGTCATTGAACAGTAAGTAAAAAGCCATAGGAAATATGGACATTGAATAGCCCAAAGTCATGGCAAATATGGCAGGTCAGTCTTTGAACCTTAAGTTTTCTATTCCCACAAGCAACAACGATCCTTCAATAAATTTCTCAACTACAAATTACAAATAACTTGGCAAGCTTCGCATTCCAGTTGCCCATTGCATAGCTGAAATTCATAAAGAAATATGAAAGGTTAATATTTAAAACTTTAACTTTTCTATTGATATTAGAGATATCTTTTCAAAGTGATCCCCCCTTTCAGCCCTCATTTCACTTCTAACCTCATGTTTCAATCTCAAACACTGTTGTCTGGAAAGCCAGAATTTTTTAATTTAATTTGGATATAAAATACAAGTAATTGTAACAAAAATACATGCAATAATAGTGAAAGCACCTAAAGAAGAAAAATGAAATTTAGATTACAACTGAATTTGGTGATAATCTGAGTTTTTAGTACTTGTTTAATAACAGTGTATCTTTTTATTATTAAAAAAAAATCTCACTCCCCTTTATGACCCAACTCCAAATCCTGATGTTGTGTTGATTTTGAGAACATGTCTGTTGCATAACAACTATTGATGAGAAGAGGCATTACTGGTCTCAGCCTGCATGATGAAAAGTTGAACTAAGCATGTCAAAATATCAATAGAAATGTCATTGGATCTCCGTATAGGGTAAAAAGGCCAACATAAGGCTCGGAATGAACCAGCAGCCACCAATGCACCAGTTGAGGATGAGCCCGTTGAACCCATTTCGCGGATGAACATCTCCCTGCTTGCATCAGTTTTTTTTTTCCCGGATCCTCCCTGCCCCAAAATTCTCTACCAAAAAAATTCTCTACCTCCCCCCTCCTACCTAGCTCCCTCCTACCCTAAACCTCCCCCCTCCTACCTCCCCCCCCTACCTACCACCTACCTCCCCCCTCCTACCTACCACCTATCTCACTCCATCGCCAGAGCTCCAGAAACGTTGAGCGAGAGCGAGCTGGAGCTTGGAGGAGCGCTGCCAAAGTTTGGAGCTTGCAGTTGGAGCGGGACCCACGCGAGACCCAGGTAAGCCTTTTTCTTTTTTTTTCTTCTTCTTCCTTGCAATGGAGTAAAAACAAGAAGAAGGTGACGGCAGACTGGCTGCCGTTGCCTTCTTCTTCTTCTTCTTTTCTTGCTGCACTGTAACGCAGCGAAGAAGGTGACGGCAGCAACGGCTGCCGTCGCCTTCTTCTTTTTTACTTGTTGCAGCGCTGTAGCGCAGTGAAGAAGGCAATGGCAGCCACACTGCCATCGCCTTCTTCTTTTTTTCTTTTGTTGCATTGCGCTACAGCGCAACGAAAAAGGCGACGGCAACCACACTGCCGTCACCTTCTTCTTATTTATTTTTTGTTGCCACGCTGCAGCGCAGCGAAGTCTCCTTCTTTTTTTTTCTTGTTGCGCTACGTTGCAGGACAGCGAAGAAGGCAACAGCAGCCACACTGCCATCGCCTTCTTCTTATTTTTTTCTTGCTGCCGCACTACAACATAGCGAAGTCGCCTTTTTTTTTTCTTCTCGCTACCGCATTGCAACGCAACGAAGTCGCCTTTTTTTTTTCTCTTGTTGTCGCGTTGCAACACAGGGAAGTCGCCTTCTTTTATTTTTTTCTTGTTGCCGCGCTACAACACAACAAAGTCGCCTTCCTTTTTTTTTCTTGATGTCGCGCTGCAGTGCAGCAAAGCCGCCTTATTTTTTCTTGTTGTCGCACTACAGCTTAGCGAAGTCGCCTTCTTTTTCTTTTCTTGCTGTCGCGCTGCAGCGCAACGAAGTCGCCTTTTTTTTTTCTTGTTACAGTGCTATAGTGCAGCGAAGTCACCTTCTTTCTTTTTTTTCTTGCTACAACGCAACGAAGTCGCCTTTTTTTTTTTTCTTTCTGCAACGCAACGAAGAAGGCGACGGCAGCGTGGTTGTCGTCACCTTCTTCTCATTTTTTTCTTGCTACCGCGCTACAGCGCAGCGAAGTCACCTTCGTTTTTTTGTTTTTTCTTGCTACCGCGCTGCAATGCAACGAAGTCGCCTTGTTTTTTTTTCTTGTTATGTTGCGCTGTAGCGTTGCAACGCAGTGAAAAAGGCAACGACAGCCACGTTGCCGTCGCCTTCTTCTTTTTTTCTTGCTGCTGCGCTATAGACGAAGGCGACGACAGCTGCCGTCACCTTCGTCTTTTGGTTTTGCTACACTACAGCGCAGCAAAAAAAGGCGCCTTCTTCCTCTAGTTTTGCAATGTAACAGAAGAAGGCAATTTTATATTGAAGAAGAAGATGACAACAGCTGCTGCCACCTTCTTCAATGGCTTTGTTATAAGGAAGTGGCGTCCTTCGCCTTTCTTTTATGGTTTTATTACGAAGAAGGTGACGGCAGCAATGTCGTCACCTTCCTCAATGGTGGCGATTTTTTTTTTCCCTCTTTGTTGTTGCTTATGCTTTAGTTCATTAGAATTAACAATTGGTAATAACTGGTGGTTTTTGGTTTAAGGTTGGAGGTTATAATGGGTAGGGGAAGAAGACTAAGGAAAAGCGATGGTGGTGAGTTGGAAGTCAATAGGCAAGATTATGTTACGTCAGATGAGGCCATTCTTTTGCCAAATGTTGTTGTGTCAAATGAAGCGATTCTTCTTCCATATGTTGCTAGAGGAGATGAGGCAATTGCTGAGCCACATGTTGTTGCATTAGATGCGGCAATTGTTCAACAAAATATTGTTGCATCAAATGTGACAATTGTTCAGCAAAATGTTGTTGCATCAGATGGGGGAATTGCTAAAAAAAATGTTGCTACATCAGATGCAGCAAGTGCTCAGCAAAATGTTGTTGCATTAGATGCGAGAATTGCACAACAAAATGTTGTTCCATTAGTTGCGAAAATTGCGCAGCAAAATGTTGATGCATTAGATGCGGGAGGTGCTCAACAAAATGTTTTTGCATCAGATGCAGCAACTGCTCAACATAATGTTGCTACATCAAATGAAGCAATTGATGACCGAAGTGTTGCTGCATCAGATAAAGCAACTAGTGACCGAAGTGTTGTTGCATCAAATTAGGAAATTGGTGACCAAAATTATGCTCTATCACAATTGAAACACAAGGATAACATTGGTATAGATTGTTTTAGAATTTGTGGACATTAGAAGATAGGACATTAGATTAATTACAAATTAATAAAATTGTACAAGTTTCTTGAAGTTTAATTATATCCGCACCTTCCATCATTTGTTGGAAGGTGCGAGAATTCTTTTGTCAAAACTTTTTTACTACAATACCTTAGAACAGTTCATGTTTATAGGAATAGTATGTGATTTTGTGATTTGATGTTTTGCAATACTTGCATTCTGTTTTTTGAACTTTCATTTTTTGGGTTTAGGTCCGAAATTGGAAACTAAGCAAGCTTCTTAACCACTTGCACTTCTTTATCCACCTGATTTGGCTCGGAAGGATAAGGAATGGACAAAGGTTGGGTCCAAATGGAAGTGCAAAGTTAGTAATTGCACTATCGCATATTGTGCGAAATGGCTATTAACCAAGCATTTGAAGGAGGTGTATGGCTAGGTGGCAGAAAAGTCCAAACCTGGGAGGCCTTCAACTGCTACAGGAGGTCCTCGACATCAAGACCATGCCAAAATGAATGCTCGCATCTTGGGAAATGCCATGGCTGTGCAAAGACGAAATGATCAAAAAATTACTAGTCGTGTTCATGCCAAAGCAGAGCGCGAGTGGAATCACGTGGTAACTATTGCAAAACAGTGTCCACCACTCCCAAAACCAGCTTTGGTCAAATTAGCTTCAGAACAATTGTTGAAGGTGTTGGGCCTCAATGCTTTGGGGCGTGGGCAGTGTGCCTCGAGATGCAATATCAAGGATGGAAAAGGATGATCCAATCCACCTGTTGTGTATATGCACGACAATTGAAAAAGGCATGGGATGTCAAAAATTGGGATTGAGAGTCTAGTAAAACAAGTCGAACAAAACAGTTGGCATATGTTTTGGATTTTCATGAATTTAGAATGATTGATGGAAGGTAAGAAATAATAATAAGCAATGTTTTTTTTTTATTATTGTATTTCATCCAAGGTGTGTTACGGTTTAATTTGTTGACTTTTGTGTATTTATAGGGTTCAGGACCAAACAAAGGCCCAATTTGTGATAAATGCAGTTCAGGTTGAGATGCAACACCGCCATTTTTACACTGCTCGTCATGTAGCAAAGGCTGCAAATGCAACAGTTGCATACCGAACTAAACACGGGATTGTAGATACTGATATGGGTTAGGGTTTCACTTTATATAATTAATTAGGTTTTGTAACCCTTTCATTTTTTGGACTACCCAATTTTGAACTTCGATCTTTTAATATGTTATAGAGAACTAACGTTTTTTTTTCATTAAGTTCTTTAGTAATTTTTCATGCACCCATTTTTGTACATCTTTTATCAACATAATAGTACTTTCTACTCACACTTGTTTGATGGGTATATGGTTAATCATATATGTCTTCTTGTCATAATTTTTTTAGTACTGGAGATGTAAGAATCAAACCAAAGATCAAAATGAACATTATGCAATACTTATATCTAATATAATAGGATTCACATCACCTAAAGACTTTTAAAACAATCCACGCATTTTAAACATATAATACCTACATCATTCTCTATTATGAACTCCATAAGGCCATTTTCAAAAATGCAATACTTGCATATAAGTCCAAAAATAGCCACAGGCATTTTGCATTCATTGCAATACCCTCATAAAAGTCCCATAATAGCTATTGGCATTTTGCATTCCTTTCAATACCCGCATATAGGTCACAAAAAATCGCTGATAGTCTTCATTCGTTGCAATACCTGCATATAAGTCCCATAATAGCCACTGGGTTTTTTAAACATTCCTTGCAATACCCGCATGTAGGTCCCATAATAGTTGTTGGTTTTTACATTCACTATAAAACTTACATTTTGTCATAAAATTAATTTAGAATAATAATTAATTTAGGTATATAAAAAGACATAATTTTGGTACC
>Ga0116227_10009673_pt1 | contig 17340 bp, 17 predicted proteins | sample S1TSphgellanicum_FD_89693 | JGI IMG/M metagenome (GOLD analysis project Ga0116227, IMG submission 89693) | Host-associated microbial communities from peat moss isolated from Minnesota, USA - S1T2_Fb - Sphagnum magellanicum MG | ecosystem: Host-associated > Plants > Peat moss > Unclassified...
CAGGCGCCCCCGGGCGTGCCGGTGGGCGAGCTGCTGGCGCGGGGCACGGTCACGCTGGGCTTTCAGCAGCGCAGCGAACTCATCCACCACGCCGGCATTGCGCTGCTGGGGCAGATGCCGCCCGGCGCCGGGATCAGCACCGTTTTCTCCGCCGGCATCTGCGCCGCATCGCAGGCACCGGAGCAGGCGGCCGCCTTCATCGCCTTCCTGCAATCGCCCGCCGCCGCGCAACCGCTCACCCAACAAGGCATGGCGCCACCCGGCGCGCCAGCCCTCTCACCCGAAAGGCCCACCGCCCCATGATCATCGACTGCCACGGTCACTACACCACTGCGCCCAAGGCGCTCGAAGACTGGCGCAAGCGCCAGATCGATGCGCTGGGCAACCCCGCCGCCGGCCCCAAGGCGTCAGAGCTGAAGATCAGCGACGACGAGCTGCGCGAGAGCGTGCTGGGCGCGCAGATCCGCATCCAGCAGGAGCGCGGCACCGACCTGACCATCTTCTCGCCGCGCGCCAGCTTCATGGCGCACCACATCGGCGACGCACAGACCAGCGCCACCTGGGCCGCCATCTGCAACGAGCAGGTGCACCGCGTGGCGCAGCTGTTCCCGGACAACTTCATCGGCGGCTGCATGCTGCCGCAGTCGCCCGGCGTGCGGCCCGAGACCTGCATCGCCGAGCTGGAGCGCTGCGTGAACGAATACGGCTTTGTCGGCTGCAACCTGAACCCCGATCCGTCGGGCGGCCACTGGAAGGAGCCGCCGCTGTCGGACCGCTGGTGGTACCCGCTGTACGAGAAGCTGGTGGAGCTGGACGTGCCGGCCATGGTGCACGTCAGCACCAGCTGCAACGCCTGCTTCCACACCACCGGCGCGCACTACCTGAACGCGGACACCACCGCCTTCATGCAGTGCCTGACCTCCAACCTGTTCAAGGACTTCCCGACGCTGAAGTTCATCATCCCGCACGGCGGCGGTGCCGTGCCCTACCACTGGGGCCGCTTCCGTGGCCTGGCGCAGGACATGAAGCTGCCGCCGCTCAAGGAGCACCTGCTCAACAACATCTTCTTCGACACCTGCGTGTACCACCAGCCGGGCATCGACCTGCTGCTGAAGGTGATCCCCGAGGACAACATCCTGTTCGCCTCCGAAGTGGTGGGCGCGGTGCGCGGCATCGACCCGGAAACCGGCTACTACTTCGACGACACGCGCCGCTATGTCGACGCCTTCCCGGCCCTGTCGGAAGAGGGCCGCCACAAGGTGTTCGAAGGCAATGCGCGCCGCGTATTCCCGCGCCTGGACCGCGCACTCAAGGCGAAAGGCCTCTGACATGACGACCTTGCACAACCTCGGCACCGTCGTGCGCCAACCGCCGCGCGCCGATGCCGCCGCCGTGGCCGAGCTGGCGAAGTACGGCGTGGCCACCATCCACGAAGCCATGGGCCGCACCGGCCTGGCGCGGCCGGTGCTGCAGCCGGCCTGGGCCGGCGCGCACCTGTGCGGCACGGCGGTGACCGTGCTGGCCCAGCCCGGCGACAACTGGATGCTGCACGTGGCCGCCGAGCAGGTGCGCGAGGGCGATGTCATCGTCGTCGCTTGCACCGCCGAAAGCACCGACGGCATGTTCGGCGAGCTGCTGGCCACCTCGTTCCGCTCGCGCGGCGCGGTCGGCCTGGTGACGGAGGCCGGCATCCGCGACGTGAAGGAGCTGACCGCCATGGGCTTCCCGGCCTTTGCCCGCGCCTTCTCGGCACGCGGCACGGTCAAGGCCACGCTGGGATCGGTCAACGTGCCCATCGTCTGCGCCGGTGCGCTGGTGCACCCGGGCGACGTGGTCGCGGCCGACGATGACGGCGTGGTGGTGGTGCCGCGCGCCCTCGCCGCCGAGGTCGCCGCCGCCTGCGCCGCACGCGAAGCCAAGGAAGCCGCCAACCGCGCCCGCTTCCTCAAGGGCGAGCTGGGCCTGGACATCTACGGCATGCGCGACACCCTGGCCAAGGCCGGGCTGCGCTACGTGGACCCGGAATAGAACAGCCACATCAAAATCCATAGCACCATGCCCCGCAGGAATCTTTGTTTCAGGCATATAGGCCGCTGAAAACCATATTCCATAGGGGCATGCCGCTCTCTTATTGAGAGTGAGCACATGTGGCCGAGCACGGGCTGCTGCGTCGCCTGGATGATCGCCATAGAATCGATAATCGATTCCAGTGATCCGTTTCAAGGCAAGCCGCCCATGACACAGCCCCTCGCCCTTCCCGCCTCCCGCACCGCCAGGCCCAGGGCACAGGCGCCGGCGGCCGACCCGCTGTTCAACCAGTCGCTAGAAAAAGGCCTGGCAGTGCTGCGCGCCTTCGACGCCGCGCACCGCACCCTGACGCTGGGCGAGCTGGCCGAGCTGGCGGGCATGAGCAAGGGCTCGGCGCAGCGCACGGTGCACACGCTGCAGGTGCTGGGCTACATCGGCAAGCACCCGCAGACGCGGCGCTTCCAGCTGCTGCCCAAGGTGATCGAGCTGGGCTTCAACTACCTGGCGGCGCACCCGCTGATCCGCATCGCGCACCCCTACCTGTCGCAGCTGGCCAATGCCAGCGGCGAGACCGCCAGCGTGACCGAACCGGTCGGGCTGGACATGGTCTATGTGTCGCAGCTGGTCACCTCCAAGTTCATCCCCATGCTCACCCCCGTGGGCATGCGCATTCCCATGTACTGCACCAGCTCCGGCCGCGCCTACCTGAGCCGCCTGCCCGACGCCCAGGTGCGCGAGATGCTGGAGGCCTCCACCCGCGCGCCGCGCACCCCGGCCACTCTCACCGAAGTGGACGCCATCCTGGCGCACATCGAGGAATGCCGGCACATCGGCTACGCGGTGAACTGCGAGGAGCTGTTCCTGGGCGACATGGGCATCGGCGCGCCGATCCAGAACAGCCGCGGCCAGGCCATCGGAGCCGTCCACCTCTCGCCCCCCACCAGCCGCTGGACGCTGGAGGAGGCACGGCGCAGGCTGGCGCCGCTGGTCATCGAATGCGCCCGGGCGATTTCAGAGTCCATCGCGCACTGAACTTGTGCAGCGCACCAGATCGGCAGCGGCGGCGCGCGGTGTTCCCATCTTTACCCCACGTAATTCAGCTCATAAGTATCGACTATCGATAGCACAAGGATATTTGGCATAGCTATTGCTTTGGAGGCTTCCACGTTCACAACCGACCTTGAACCGGAGCCCCCATGAGCCTGAACCCGCTGAAGCCGTCCCGTGCCGCACGACCTTTCCGCCTGGCGTGCATCGCGGCCCTCTCCCTGGCCTGCTGCACCGGGGCCCTGGCGCAAGAGAAGGTGCTGCGCATCGCCATGACCGCGGGCGACATCCCGCGCACCTCGGGCCAGCCGGACCAAGGCTACGAAGGCAACCGCTTCACCGGCATCCCGATGTACGACAGCCTCACGCAGTGGGACCTGTCGTCGGCCACCAAGCCCAGCGTGGTGATCCCCGACCTGGCCGTGTCCTGGGCGGTGGACGAGAAGGACAAGACCAGGTGGGTCTTCAAGCTGCGCCCGGGCGTGAAGTTCCATGACGGCACGCCCTTCAACGCCGACGCCGTGGTATGGAACGTGGGCAAGGTGCTGGACAAGGAAGCGCCGCAGTTCGACCCGGCGCAGATCGGTGTCACCGCCTCGCGCATGCCCACGCTGCGCACCGCGCGCAAGATCGACGACCTGACGGTGGAGCTGACCACGTCCGAGCCGGATTCCTTCCTGCCGATCAACCTCACCAACCTGTTCATGGCCTCGCCCTCGCACTGGGCCAGGAAGCTGGCTGCGGTGCCGGCGTCGGTCACCGACAAGGCAGAGCGCAGCAAGCAGGCCTGGGCCGCATTCGCCGCCGACGCCTCGGGCACCGGCCCGTTCAAGCAGAGCAAGTTCGTCTCGCGCGAGCGCCTGGAGATGGTCAAGAACCCCGAGTACTGGGACGCCAAGCGCCGCCCCAGGATCGACCGCGTGGTGCTGCTGCCCCTGCCCGAGGCCAGCGCGCGCACCGCCGCCCTGATGTCCGGCCAGGTGGACTGGATCGAGGCACCCGCGCCGGATTCGCTCGACGCCATCAAGGCCCGCGGCTTCAAGCTCTATTCCAACCTGCAGCCGCACCTGTGGCCCTGGCAGTTCTCGCTGCTGCCGGACTCGCCCTTCAAGGACAAGCGCGTGCGCCAGGCCGCCAACCTGTGCGTGAACCGCGCCGCACTGAAGGAACTGCTGGGCGGCCTGATGGCCGAAGCCACCGGCATCGCCGAGCCCGGCGACCCGTGGCGCGGCAACCCCAGCTTCCACATCAAGTACGACGTGCCCGCCGGCCAGAAGCTGATGCAGGAGGCCGGCTACTCCGCCGCCAAGCCGGTGAAGGTGAAGGTGCAGACCTCGGCCTCGGGCTCGGGCCAGATGCAGCCGCTGCCCATGAACGAATTCATCCAGCAAAGCCTGAAGGACTGCTATTTCGACGTGCAGTTCGACGTGGTCGAGTGGAACACGCTGTTCTCCAGTTGGCGCCTGGGCGCCAAGGACCCGGGTGCGCACGGCGCCAACGCCACCAACATCAGCGCCGCCACCATGGACCCGTTCTTCGCCATGGTGCGCTTCGTCAGCACCAAGGCGCAGCCGCCCGTGGCCAACAACTGGGGCTACTACAGCGACCCGGCCATGGACGCGCTGGTGGAGAAGGCCCGCACCACCTTCGACGAGAAGCAGCGCGACACGGCCCTGGCCAACCTGCATGCGCACATCGTGGACGAGGCGCCCTTCCTGTTCGTGGCGCACGACGTGGGACCGCGCGCGATGTCGCCCAAGGTCAAGGGGGTTGTGCAGCCGAAGAGCTGGTTCATCGACCTTGCGACGATGAATATGGACTGAACCCCAGGCTACGCGCTTCGCGTCTTCGCCAACCCCCCTTGCAGGGGGCGACACCAGCGGCCTGGCAAAGCCAGTTCCGCGGTGTCCTTGACAAGAACCGCGACACCTTGAAGCCGCCGCCTCTACAAAAAAGGAAAGCCCACGATGCTTGCCTACCTTCTCCGCCGCGTGGGCTACGCCCTGCCCATCATGCTGGGCGTGTCCTTCCTGTGTTTCATGCTGGTGCATATCGCGCCGGGCGATCCGCTGGTGGCGATCCTGCCGGCGGATGCCTCGGCCGACCTGCAGCAGCAGATGATGAAGCTCTACGGCTTCGACCGCAGCCTGCCGGAGCAGTTCATCCACTGGCTGTGGCGCGCGCTGCATGGCGACCTGGGCACCTCCATCGCCACCAGCCGCCCGGTGGCGCAAGAGGTGTTCAAGGCTGTCGGCAACACCTTCATGCTGGCCGCGATGGCCACGCTGATCGGCTTCTTCCTGGGCTCGCTGTTCGGCTTCGTGGCGGGCTACTTCCGCAACTCCTGGGCCGACCGCACGGCCTCTTTCATCTCGGTGATTGGCGTCAGCGTGCCGCACTACTGGCTGGGCATGGTGCTGGTGATCGTGTTCTCGTCGCAGCTGATGTGGCTGCCCGCCACCGGCGCCGGGCCGGATGGATCGGGCGCCTGGAAGTGGGACCTGGCACACATCCAGTACATGGTGCTGCCGGCCATCACCATGTCTTTCATCCCCATGGGCATCGTCGCGCGCACGGTGCGCGCGCTGGTGGCCGACATCCTGTCGCAGGAGTTCGTGATCGGGCTGCGCGCGCGCGGCCTGGGCGAGCTCGGTGTGTTCAAGCACGTGGTGAAGAACTGCGCGCCCACCGCGCTGGCCGTCATGGGCCTGCAGCTGGGCTACCTGCTGGGTGGCTCGATCCTGATCGAGACCGTGTTTGCCTGGCCCGGCACCGGCTTTCTGCTGAACCAGGCCATCTTCCAGCGCGACCTGCCGCTGCTGCAGGGAACCATCCTGGTGCTGGCGCTGTTCTTCGTGGCGCTGAACCTGGTGGTCGATGTATTGCAAACGGTCTTTGATCCAAGAATCGAAAGGGCTTGAGATGTCCGCCGTACTCAACCCCCCCATCCTGACCAAGCCCGTGCAGCGCTCGCGCAGCCACGGCGCCAATGTGCTGCGCCGGCTGGTGCGCAACCCGGTGGCGATGACCGCCGCTGCAGTGATCGCGCTGCTGGTGCTGGTGGCGATCCTCGCGCCCTGGATCATGCCGGCCGACCCGTTCGCCACCTCCATGTTCAAGCGCCTGCGGCCCATCGGCACGCCGGGCTTCCCGCTGGGCACCGACGAGCTGGGCCGCGACATGCTGTCGCGCCTGATGCTGGGCGGGCGGCTGTCGCTGTTCATGGGCATAGCGCCGGTGCTGATGGCCTTCGTGATCGGCGGCGGCATCGGCATCCTGGCCGGCTACGCGGGCGGCAGGGTCAACACGGTGGTGATGCGCTGCATCGACGTGCTCTATGCCTTCCCTTCGGTACTGCTGGCGATTGCGCTGTCGGGCGCGCTGGGCGCGGGCATCACCAATGCGCTGATATCGCTCACCGTGGTGTTCGTGCCGCAGATCGCGCGCATTGCCGAGAGCGTGACCACCCAGGTGCGCCGCAGCGACTACGTGGACGCGGCGCGCGCCTCCGGCGCGCCGGCCTTCACCATCGTGCGCCGGCATGTGCTGGGCAATGTGGTCGGGCCGATCTTCGTCTACTCCACCAGCCTGATCTCGGTGTCCATGATCCTGGCCTCGGGCCTGTCCTTCCTGGGCCTGGGCGTGAAGCCGCCGCAGCCTGAATGGGGCCTGATGCTCAACACCCTGCGTACGGCCATCTACAGCCAGCCCTGGATCGCCGCGCTGCCGGGCGCACTGATCTTCGTCACTTCCGTGTCCTTCAACATGCTGGCCGACGGCCTGCGCTCGGCCATGGAGGTCAAGTCGTGAGCATCTCCAACATCACCCCCGCCGCGCTGGCCGACCCGCGCGACCTGGGCGGCCCGCGCCAGCCGCTGCTGCGCGTGCAGCATCTGCAGAAGCACTTCCCGCTCAAGCGCAAGGGCCTGGCCCTGCGCGGCCCGCGCCCGGCCGTGCGCGCCGTGGACGACGTGAGCTTCGACATACGCAAGGGCGAGACGCTGGGCGTGGTCGGCGAATCCGGCTGCGGCAAGTCGACCACCGCGCGCCTCTTGATGCAGCTGATCCAGCAGGACAGGGGCGAGCTGGTGTTCGACGGCCAGACCGTGGGCTCGCGCGCGCTGCCCCTGCGTGAATTCCGCCGGCAGACGCAGATGGTGTTCCAGGACAGCTACTCGTCGCTCAACCCGCGCATGACCATCGAGGATTCGGTCGCCTTCGGCCCCACGGTGCATGGCGTGTCGGCCCGCGTGGCCCTGAACCGCGCGCATGACCTGCTGGCGCGCGTGGGGCTGGACCCGGCGCGCTTTGCCGGCCGCTACCCGCACGAGCTGTCGGGCGGCCAGCGCCAGCGCGTGAACATCGCGCGCGCACTGGCGCTGGAGCCGCGCCTGGTGATCCTGGACGAGGCCGTGTCCGCGCTCGACAAGTCGGTCGAGGCCCAGGTGCTGAACCTGCTGGAAGACTTGAAGCGCGACTTCGGCCTGACCTACCTCTTCATCAGCCACGACCTGCATGTGGTGCGCTACGTGAGCGACCGCGTGCTGGTGATGTACCTGGGCCAGGTGGTGGAAGTCGGCCCGGCCGAGCAGGTCTTTGACGCGCCGCGCCACCCTTATACCCGCGCCCTGCTGCAGTCCATGCCCAGCACCGACCCGCTGCAGCGCACCACCGAGGCGCCGCTGTCGGGCGATCCGCCGAACCCGATCGACCCGCCCGCGGGCTGCCGCTTCCACACCCGCTGCGCCTTTGCGCAGCCGGTGTGCGGCCGGCAGATGCCCGCGTTCGTGGAGCCCGCGCCGGGCCACGGCGTGGCCTGCCTGCGCTGGCAGCCGGAGTCGGGGTACGAGCCGACGCCGGACTTCCCGGCCATGCCCGCGCCGACGCCGGCCGTGCCCTTGGCGCTCGGCACCCTGCCCGACATCTTCCCGGAGGCCCACCATGGCTGACCCCATCCGCCCTGCCACCGCCAAAGCCGTGCGCCTGCAGAACCTGAAGGTGGAATTCCATGCGCCGGGCAAGCGCATCGAAGCCGTGAACGGCGTGGACCTGGAACTGCGCCAGGGCGAGGTGGTGGCGCTGATCGGCGAATCCGGCTCCGGCAAGAGCGTGACGCTGCGCGCCATGATGCGCCTGCACGCCGCGCGCAGCACCCGCATCACCGGCCGGCTGGAGGTCGCCGGGGAAGACGTGCTGGCCCTGTCGCCGCACGAGCTGGCCGCGCTGCGCGGCCGCAAGGTGGCCATGATCTTCCAGGAGCCGCTGCTGGCGCTGGACCCGGTCTACCCGGTGGGCGCGCAGATCGTCGAGGCGATCCGCCGGCACGAGAACGTCTCCAGGGCCGAGGCCCATGCGCGCGCGCTCGCCCTGTTCGAGAAGGTGCGCATCCCCAGCCCCGAGCGGCGGCTGGCCGCCTATGCGCACGAGATGTCCGGCGGCATGCGCCAGCGCGCCATGATCGCGCTGGCCCTGGCCTGCCGGCCGCAGGTGCTGCTGGCCGACGAGCCCACCACCGCGCTCGACGCCACGGTGCAGATCCAGATCCTGCTGCTGCTGCGCGAGCTGCAGCAGGAGATGGGCCTGGCCATCGTCTTCGTCACCCACGACATCGGCGCCGCCGCCGAGGTGGCCGACCGCATGGCCGTGATGTATGCCGGGCGCATCGTCGAGCAGGGCCCGGCCGCCACGCTGCTGACCCAGCCGCGCCACCCCTACACCCAGTCGCTGCTGCGCAGCCGCAGCCACGGCGCCATGCAGAAGGGCCGGCGCCTGCAGACCATACCCGGCTCGCCGCCCGATCTGTCGCAGCTGCCGGCCGGCTGCGCCTTCGCCGAGCGCTGCGCCTGGGCCACCGACGCCTGCCGCACGACGCAGCCGCCGCAAGAGAGGCTCGGTGCCGGCCACAGTGCACGCTGCCTGCGGCTGGAAGACATCCACAGCGGCGCAGCCACGCTGGCCATGCCGGCGTAAGGCCATACAAAAAACATAGCAAGAAGCCAAGGAACTACCTGGGCTGCAGGCATTTTTCCCTCATAAAGACAAACGTATGACCGACACCCCTGCCGCGCCCGCCCACTGCTTCGTGCCCTACCCCGCGCCGCCCGGCGGCACGCCGCATGCCGCGGCCGGCCCGCTGTCGGGCCTCTGCTTTGCCATGAAGGACATCTACGACGTGGCCGGCTACCCCACCGGTTGCGGCAACCCGCACGCGCTGGCGCTGTCGGGCATCAGGCCCGCGTCGGCGCCGGTGGTGGACACGCTGCTGGCAGCGGGCGCGGCCTTCGTCGGCAAGGTGGTGACCGACGAGCTGGCCTTCTCCATGAACGGCAAGAACGCGCACTTCGGCGCGCCGCGCAACGGCGCAGCGCCGGACCGCATCGCCGGCGGCTCCAGCTCGGGCTCGGCCTCCGCCGTGTCCAACGGGCTGTGCGACTTTGCCATTGGCTCTGACACCGGCGGCTCGGTGCGCGCGCCGGCCAGCCACTGCGGGCTGATCGGCCTGCGGCCCACGCACGGCCGCATCCCGCTGGCCGGCTGCATGCCGCTGTCACCGGGCTTCGACACCTGCGGCTGGTTTGCGCGCGACATCGCCACCTTCGGCCGCGTCGGCCGCGTGCTGCTGGGCGAGGACGGCGTGCTGCTGCTGCCGACCATGCCGCAGGTCGCACCACTGCTGGCGGAGCCCGAGGCCTCGCTCGACGACTACCGCAACCGCGCCATCCGCATGCTGTGCCTGGCCGGGCTCTCGGGCTGCCCGCAGCTCTCCTTGCCGCTCATGTCCATCGATGGCGTGCCACTGGGCTTCTCGCTGATCGGCCCGCCGGGCAGCGACGGATCGCTGATCGCCCGGGCCGCCCAACTCCTTGAAAGCTGACCCCATGTCCCTGCTCGCTCCCGTGCGCCCCGCAGCCACTCCCGCCGCCACGCTGCGCACCGACAGCGACCGCCTCTGGCAGTCGCTGATGGACCTGGCCCGGATCGGCGCGACCGACAAGGGCGGCGTCTGCCGCCTGGCCCTGACCGACCTGGACCGCCAGGGCCGCGACCTGTTCGTGTCCTGGTGCCGGGCCGAGGGCATGGCGGTGCGCGTGGACCAGATCGGCAACATCTTCGCGCGCCGCGCCGGCACCGACCCCATGCGCACCGCCATCGCCACCGGCAGCCACATCGACACGCAGCCCACCGGCGGCAAGTTCGACGGCAACTACGGCGTGCTGGCCGGCCTGGAGGTGGTGCGCACGCTCAATGCCCACGGCATCGAGACCGCCGCGCCGATCGAGGTGATCGCCTGGACCAACGAGGAAGGCTCGCGCTTCGTGCCGGTGATGATGGGCTCGGGCGTGTTCGCCGGCGCCTTCACGCTGGAGCACGCGCACCGCGCCACCGACATCGACGGCAAGACCGTGGGCGACGAACTGCGGCGCATCGGCTACGCCGGGCCCCAGCCCGCGGGGGAGGTGCCGGGCGGCATGTTCGGCGCCTACTTCGAGGCACACATCGAGCAGGGCCCGGTGCTGGAGGCACATGGGCGCACCATCGGCGTGGTGCCCGGCGCGCTGGGCCAGCGCTGGTATGACGTGGTGGTCAGCGGCATGGAGGCGCACGCCGGCCCCACGCCCATGCCGCTGCGCCACGACGCCCTGCTGGCCGCCGCACGCATCGTGGAGGTGGTCAACCGCATCGCGCTCGACCACGCGCCGCACGGCCGCGGCACGGTCGGCTTCCTGCAGGTGCAGCCCAATTCGCGCAACACCATTCCCGGCACGGTGAAGTTCAGCGTGGACTTACGCAACCTCACCGACGAGGCGCTGCGCGCCATGGACACCGCGCTGCGCGCCGCCTGCGCCGAAGCGGCCGCAGCCGCGCAGGTCGCGATCGCCGTCGAGCAGGTCGTGTACTACCCGCCCTGCCACTTCGCGCCGGACTGCATCGCCAGCGTGCGCGCCGCGGCCGAGGCGCTGGGCCTGGCCCACATGGAAGTGGTCAGCGGCGCCGGCCACGACGCCGTGTACGTGGCCGACAGGGCGCCGGCGGCGATGGTCTTCGTGCCCTGCAAGGACGGCATCAGCCACAACGAGATCGAGTCCGCCGAGCCCGCCCACCTGGCCGCCGGCGCGGACGTGCTGCTGCACGCCATGCTGGCGCACGCGCGGTGACGCGGCCGCGCGCGGCAGCAGCGGTGGCCTGCGCATTGCCTGCCGTGCTGCGCGTGCAGCCGCTCACGGCGTCGGCCTTCGCCCCCTTCGGCGACGTGCTGCAGGCGCCGGACGGGGCCGGCCTGCCGATCAACGCCGGCAGCGCGCGCCGGCACGACCTGCCGCCCCCGGACCTGACCGGCCACGCCGGCACGCCCTGCCTCACCCTGTTCCGTACCGCTGGCCCGGAACATGCGGCGCCGTGGCAGTTGCGCGTGCTCGAGCGCCATCGGCTCGGCAGCCAGACCTTCGTGCCGCTGGGCGGGGCCGCCTGCCTGGCGGTGGTGGCGCCGACCGGCCCCGACGGCCTGCCGGACGAAGCCGGCCTGCAGGCCTTCCTGGTCGGCCCGGGCCAGGGCGTGACGCTGCACCGCGGCACCTGGCACCACCCGTTGCTGACCCGGGGTCCGGCCGACGTACTGGTGCTGGAACGCCGCGGTGCGGCCGTGGACTGCGAGGTCGTGCCGCTGGCGCAACCACGCCGGGCGGTACCCGGTGCGGACGACTAGGACACGCTGGCGATCCCGCTGCAGATCGCAAGCGCGTTCTTAAGGCCGCCTTCAGTACGGGCGAGCAACATGGCCCCCATGCACCTCCCACGCCCTTCTCCTCCGGCGCCGCGGCCGACCGGCCCCCTCGTCTTCGCCGCCATCGCCTTGCTGGCCCAGGCACCACTGGTGCTCATGCCCTGGTTGCTGCGCTGAGCCTGCCGCCGACCGACATGCAGGCACGCGCCACGGTACCGAAGGGCCTGGACAAGCCCGGCGCCGCGGGCGCTCAGTCCAGCAAGGCCAGCGCGGCGTAGTCGCCCACGGTGTCCCGCAGCCCGGCCGGGCGCAGCTCCACGCCGCGGGTGAGCGCGGGCAGGTGCGCGGCGACTTCGGCCTGCAGCCGCGGCAGCAGATGGTCGCGGTGGTGCCAGAACACGCTGCCGCCCAGGCTCACGGCCTGCAGGTCCAGCAGCGCGACCACGTTGAACAGGCCGCGCCCCAGGATGCGGCAGAGCTCGTCCACGATGGCGCCCGCCTGGGCGTTGCCGGCCTTGGCCGCCTCCAGCAGCCCCGCCGCGTCGTGGAAGCCCTGCGCCGCGAAACGCCGCGTCATGGCCGTGCCCGAGACCAGCGACTCCAGGTCGCCCACGTTGCCGCAGCCGCAAATCGGCCCCTCGGCCGGGCCGCTGGCGAAGGTATGGCCACCGTGGCCCGCGTTGCCGTTCTTGCCGCGCAGCACGCGCCCGCCCACGCACAGGCCCATGCCGATGCCGGTGCTCCAGGTCACGTAGGCGCAGTCGTCCACGCCCTGCAGCGCGCCCCAGCGGCGCTCGGCCTCCAGCGCGGCCACGCAGTCGTTCTCCACGCGCACCGGCACGCTGGCACCGAAATGCGCGCGCAGCGGCGCCTCCAGCGGGAAGGCGGTCCAGTCGTTGGGCAGGCCCTGGTCGGCACCGGCCAGCCCGCCGCAGATGTTGGGAGTGGACACCTCGATGCAGCCCCTGCGCATGACGAACGGGCCGCAGGACGACACCCCGACGCCGCCGATCGCGTCCGGCGCCATGCCGGCCTCTGCGCACACATCGCCCAGCAGGCGCAAGACCTGGCGGGCGACGGCGTCGGGCGCGCCGCGCTTCTCCGTGGGCTCGGCACGGCGGTGCAGCAGTTGCCGCGAGCCGTTCTCGGCCAGGCTCACCGCGAGTTTGGTTCCCCCTATGTCGACACAGGCGCGCATCGGTTCATCGTCCTTGTAGTCCGGGCGGCGCGCTCGGGCGGCGCCGCATCGGGCCAGTGTAGGAGCGCTCTGCCTCGCGCCTGTGAGCACCTGTGCCCGGCCCGTGCGGCGCAGGGCAGAAGGCCGCGCTGCCGTTGCCCCTGCAGCGCGCGGGGCCATATGCGCAGGTCATACGAACTTCGCCACCAGGCCCGCCACCACACCGACAAGCAGGGTGCTGGTGACCGGCACGTCCCACTGCCGCCCGAACAGGCGGAAGTGCAGGTCCCCCGGCAGCCGGCCCAGGCCGAAACGCCGCAGCCAGGGCGCGGCCCAGCTGAGCAGGATGAGGACGAGGAAGACGACGAGGTAGAGGCGGATCATGGCGGCGGGCAGGCAACGCGCCATTCTGCGTGAAGGGCGGGGCCTGTTGGAAATAACCGACACCACGCGGTTTTTGCCGGTGATAGCGTCAGGTCCATGTCTTCGACCACGCCCCTCACCGCCCCGCGCCTGTGGGATATCTCGCCGCCGGTACATGCCGGCAGCCCGATGTTCCCGGGCGATGCGCCCTACCGCCAGGAGTGGCTGGCGCGCATCGCGCCCGGCTGCCCGGTCAACCTGAGCACGATCACGCTGTCGCCCCATGTCGGCGCGCATGCCGACGCGCCGCTGCACTACGACCCGCAAGGCGTGCCGATCGGCGCGGTCGATCTCGCGCCCTACCTCGGCCCCTGCCGCGTGGTGCACGCCATTGGCTGCGGCCCGCTGGTGCGCTGGGAGCACATCGCGCATGCGGTGCAAGGCCTGCCGCCCAGGGTGCTGGTGCGCACCTATGCGCAGATGCCGGTGGACCGCTGGGACGCCGCGCTGGCCGGCTTCGCGCCCGACACCATAGAGCGCCTGGCCGATGCCGGCGTGCAACTGATAGGCATAGACACCGCCAGCATCGACCCGGCCGACAGCAAGACGCTGGACAGCCATCAGGCCATCCGTCGGCGCGGCCTGCGCGTGCTGGAAAACCTGCTGCTCGACGCCGTGCCCGAGGGCGACTACGAGCTGATCGCGCTGCCGCTGCGCTTGACTACGGCCGATGCATCCCCCGTGCGCGCCGTTCTGCGCTCACTGACCTGATTTCTTCCCCCGCACCCCATGACCACCTTGCAAGACTGCCTGCGCCTGGACGCGCAAGACCCGCTGCGCACCCTGCGCGACTTGTTCACCCTGCCCGAGGGCGTGCTGTACCTCGACGGCAACTCGCTGGGCGCGCTGCCCGCCGCCACGCCGGCCCGCGTGGCCCGGGTGGTGACGCAGGAGTGGGGCCACGAACTGATCCGCGCCTGGAACACGGCCGACTGGGCCACCGCGCCGCAGCGCCTGGGCGACAAGATCGCGCGCCTGATCGGCGCCGGGCCGGGCCAGGTGGTGGCCACCGACAGCACCTCGGTCAACCTGTACAAGGTGCTGAGCGCAGCGCTCTCCATTGCCGCGCAGGACGCGCCCGGGCGCAAGCGCATCGTCAGCGAGCGCAGCAACTTCCCGACCGATCTCTACATTGCCGAATCGCTGGCGCGCGAGCGCGGCCTGGAGCTGGTGCTGGTGGAGCCCGAAGAGATCGCCGCCGCGCTCGACGACCGGCTGGCGCTGCTGATGCTGACCCACGTCAACTACCGTACCGGCGCCATGCACGACATGGCCGCCATCACCGCCGCCGCCCATGCCGTCGGCGCGCTGGTGGTGTGGGACCTGGCGCACAGCGCCGGCGCGGTGCCGGTGGCGCTGCAAGAGGCCGATGCAGACTTTGCCGTGGGCTGCGGCTACAAGTACCTCAACGGCGGCCCGGGCGCACCGGCCTTTGTCTGGGCGCACCCGCGCCATGCCGAGCGCTTTCGCCAGCCGCTGTCGGGCTGGTGGGGCCACGCCCGACCCTTTGCCTTCGTGCCCGGCTACGAGCCGGCCGCCGGCATTGCGCGCTACCTGTGCGGCACGCAGCCGCAGATCGCACTGGCCGCGCTGGAATGCGGGCTGGACACCGTGCTGGCCGCCGAGCCGCTGGGCGGCATGGCAGCGCTGCGCGCCAAGTCGCTGGCGCTGACCGACCTGTTCATTGCGCTGGTGGAAGAGCGCTGCGCCGGCCACGGCCTGGGCCTGGCCACACCGCGCGCGCATGCGCAGCGCGGCTCGCAGGTCAGCCTGAGCTGGGGCGGCGAGGACGACGCCGGCGCCTACGCCATCGTGCAGGCGCTGATCGCGCGCGGCGTGATCGGCGACTACCGCGCGGGCGACGGCGCGCGGCATGCGCACATCCTGCGCTTTGGCTTCACGCCGCTGTATGTGGGCTTTGAGGATGTGTGGCATGCGGTGGAGCATCTGCGCGAGGTGCTGACCAGCGGCGAGTGGCGCCGACCGGAATTCAAACAACAGCACGCGGTGACTTGAGATGACTCAGGAGGCCACCCCGCAAGACCCCTCGCGCATCGTCACCGAGGAAAAAGCCCAGCTCGACTTCAGCAAGTCGATGAGCTATGGCGACTACCTGCAGCTCGACGCCGTGCTGTCGGCACAGAAGCCGCTGTCGCCCGCGCATGACGAGATGCTGTTCATCGTGCAGCACCAGACCAGCGAGCTGTGGATGAAGCTGATGCTGCACGAGCTGCACGCCGCCATCCGCTGCGTGGCCGCCGACGAACTGGCGCCGGCCTTCAAGATGCTGGCGCGGGTCAGCCGCATCATGGAGCAGCTGGTGCACGCCTGGAGCGTGCTGGCCACCATGACGCCGCCCGAGTACACCGCCATGCGGCCCTACCTGGGCGCCTCCAGCGGCTTCCAGAGCTGGCAATACCGCTGCATCGAGTTCGCGCTGGGCAACAAGAACCCGCTGATGCTCAAGCCGCACGAGCACCGCCCCGACCTGCTGGCCACGGTGCAGGCCGCCTACGAGGCGCCTTCGCTCTATGACGAATCGCTGCGCCTGCTGGCGCGGCGCGGCCTGGCGATCCCACCCGCGCTGCTGCAGCGCGACTGGACCCAGCGCCACGAGGCCAACGCAGCCGTGGAGCAGGCCTGGCTCGAGGTCTACCGCCACCCCGAGCAGCACTGGGACCTGTACCAGCTGGGCGAGAAGCTCACCGACATCGAGGACTCGTTCCGGCTCTGGCGCTTTCGCCATGTGTCCACCGTGGAACGGGTGATTGGCTTCAAGCGCGGGACTGGTGGCACAGGCGGCACCAGCTATCTGCGCAAGATGCTGGAGGTGGTGTTGTTTCCGGAGGTTTGGAGTCTGCGGACGCAGCTGTAGTTGCTGGCGCAGCCGCGCGAGGACGAGATCACGATCGCCGGCTTTCACACCGGCATGCCCCCGGTGGCGCAGCCCTTCTCCGATGCCTTGATGCGCCAGCGCATGCTGCACATGCTGGCCGTGCAGGGCCGGCTACTGCCGGAGCTCACCGGCAGTTTGCCGATGCGCTGGCGGAGGGGCCGGGGGAAGACAGCAGGCAGCGCAAGGCGCCGCGGCAAATCAGAGCCAGACCGTCTCGATCTCGGTCTTCACCTCGGTCATGAGCTTGTGCACCGGGCACTTGCCCGCCACGCGCAGCAGTTCCTCGCGCTGGGCCTCGCTCAGGTCGCCGCTCAGGCGCAGGCCAGCCTTGAGGCGATAGATGCCCTTGCGCTCCTCGCTGTCGTCGCGGTCGACCACCACCTCGATGTCTTCCACCGGTATGCCCTTGCGGCGCGCGTAGACCAGCACCGTGAGCGCCTTGCAGGCCGCCAGCGATGCGTCGTACAGGTCATGCGGCTCGGGGCCGGCGTCCTCGCCGCCAAGCGCCGCGGGGACATCGACCGCAATCTCATGGTTACGGATCTTGAGGATGTGGCGCGTGCCGGAAGTGCCGTCGCGGTGGATCGAAATGCTCATACCGATGTCCTTGTCAAAAAGGTGTGGAGGGCTGCAGGGCGACAGTAAAGCAGAAGCTCAGCGGTCCACCGCGAGGAACAGGCTCTCCTTGACCTCTTCCATCACCACGTAGCTGCGCGACTCGGCCGTCACCGGCAGTTTCTTCAGGATGTCGCCCAGCAGGTGGCGGTACTCGCCCATGCCGCGCAGGCGGAACTTGACCAGGTAGTCGAAGTCGCCCGACACCAGGTGGCACTCCATCACCTCGGGCATGTGCAGCAGCTCGCGCCGCACCTTCTCGAACACGTCGCCGGACTTGGCCGAGAGCTTGATCTCGACAAACACCAGCAGCGTCTTGCCCAGCGCCTCGGGCGCCACACGCGCGTGGTAGCCGGTGATGACGCCCTCGCGCTCCATGCGCCGCACACGCTCGGTGCAAGGCGAGGCCGACAGGCCCACCTGCTCGGCCAG
>Ga0116227_10009677_pt1 | contig 17334 bp, 14 predicted proteins | sample S1TSphgellanicum_FD_89693 | JGI IMG/M metagenome (GOLD analysis project Ga0116227, IMG submission 89693) | Host-associated microbial communities from peat moss isolated from Minnesota, USA - S1T2_Fb - Sphagnum magellanicum MG | ecosystem: Host-associated > Plants > Peat moss > Unclassified...
AGGGGTATTAGCTGAGGCCAAAAATGGTGATGAACTCTTTTGGGAACAGAAATTTCATGTAGCGAATGGGAAGGCCCTAGCATGCCCTCAAGGTGCCTTGCATTTTTTCCTTTTAAGTTTGGGGGGGGGGGGGTAGGAAGGGGATTTTTTTTCATTTTTCCTTGGTTCCCAATGTGTTCCCCAACATGTTCTCTATAGCACCTCAGTTTTATCCCATATGCTGTGGCAAATGTTGTCATCCTTTCACTTACATAGGTGAGCCAAAGCCTAAGAACTCTACACTTCAAAATAAAACCTTCTATTTCGGGCAACCTCCATAGTTTCATGTTATTTTGAGTGATGGGCCAATCTAATTGGCTTGTTGCAAAAAAAAAACATTGAACTTAGGAGGCACCTCATCTAATTAATAGGAGAGGTGAAATCAGGCCCACTTTAGCCTAGAATCTAAGGCCAAAAAAATTTGAGATTAATAACCATGAGAAACTTGAGCACGTCTTGGCCCATTGTTTGGCCCCAAGTTATTAATTAAAATATCATTTGTTTGGGGGCTAATGAGTTCATGTGTAAAACCATTAAGGTCAAAAAGTAGGGGACCAAGGCTTCAACCCTTTATATTCTTTCTTTCTTGACATCATTCTTCTTTTCATGTTTGCTTTTTTTTAAACTAAAACTTTAAAAGTCGAATCGCCATGGATGAGCGGAGTCATATGATGATTCCTGTAACTCTTGTGTTTTAAAAACAATTGAAAACTCCTTCCATCATTCACAAACAAGCAAATGAGCTCAACAATAAGAGAGAAAAATGAGAAAAAAATGAAATGAAAATGAAAGAGAAGATATAATGTTTATTTTGATCCTATGACATGGATTTCATCAAAACAACAATATTTTATTGCAGCGACCTTGTCCCTAAGGGTTGGCAAATTGCAGCGACCTTGTGCCTAAGGGTTGGCAAATTGGCCTGCCCAGTTGATAGGTAAGCATTTTTCTACCTTGGGACCAACAAGTCAGGGCCACAAAGTGTTAGCTTAAAAAAACGTCATTTTCTTTTTCAACCTTAAGTAGTCCTAGTGCAAATCCTTTGAGGCCAATTTCAATGATTGCACAAATAGGAACCCTCTATTTAGTTGGCCGTGACTCTTAGTGTAAAGTGGACCTCAGTGTTGGGTGGCTCTTTGAATTTTTAAAATAATTTTCAATTATGGTTATTTAAATATTTCCAAATCAAAAGAACCACCAGTTTTGGGTTTCTTTGGGGGAAAAAAAATTCAAAATCAAACGAGTCACAAAATTCCCCAGAACCTCAAAAATTGGGAATAAATTCAAAACCTCAAAAAACCGACAATCTTCATGAAAGAACAATTTTTTTGACATTTCAATTTTTTGAGAATCACGGTTACATACCAAAACCAATTTTTTGAATTTTTTGAAAACTGATGAGTGGTTATATGCCTGGGCTGATAACCGGCGGGTATCTGTCCCTCATTCGAAGAATTGCCCAACAACACTGGTTGAAATGTCCTTAATCTTGTGTAAAGACTTGCTCTGATTTTAAACAGGGCATTTTTTTTTAAAAAAAACAAACTTGCCTGCCAAATTCCTTTTATTCCCCATGCTACCCGCCATCAATGACAATGGGATCGATCTTCATTAACTATTGAAAAAAATGCTTTCATTAAGGCAATGATAATTTTAAAACTTTTGAATTGATGACAATTTTACTTTCAATGTTGTTTGCATGTTTATAGTCTCAAACGTTATCCAATAGATGATATTGAAAGAAATAAACTCATCAAACATGAGTTTGATATATTTAGAAATGAAACTCTATAAAGTTCAATCTCAATTTATTTTTTTAACTTTAAACAAGACAAAAGGTGAAAACACTTGAGCTTGTGGAAACATAGTGGACATAACATTTGGGATCATTGTTCACTTCAATTCAAATGAGGTTTTTGATGTTTAGCTTTCAACAAACAACATTGGACATCTCAAAAATTACAACTATTTATGATTTTTTGAAAAAAAATTAGATGAAAAATGATAAGCTAAGCAAATTCTGGTTTGAGAATTTAGACATGCATTGCTCCAAATCCCTATTATGTTCATTCATAGTTCATATGCTAATGCATGATCTATCTTCGCATCCTTGATATTTTGATGGCATGAACAATCATTCACACTCACATTTTTCATAAACCCTAAACCCACATATTTTGTGTTAAGAAAATGTTTTTTTATTTCATAAATTTTGTAATAAATGTGGTTTGTTCAATTACTTTTATGTCTAAAATCTTTTAACAGTGCATCTATAATTAACTATGTGCAAAAGTCCTTGCAAGAGTTAAAAGGAGCACAACCTTTCAACACAAAAGCAAAACATTGTTCCCCTATATTGTGAAAGTTGCAAGCACATTTCGAAATGTCAAGCATTGTAAAATTCAAGCTATGTATAGTTATTCAAAAAATACATACCTATCCTTCAATGCATTCAAATTTTAAGAAAGATCTTAATAAATTGCTTGTGCTAATAATGATTGTAAACTTCACTTTGGATATTAATTCCTTAATTATGCATCTTACAAATCCGTCAACCTTTCTTGGTCTTTATCATTTTCCTTTGTGTGATGATCTAACCACTCAACATTTGAATTTCACATGATTTTAAAATTTTGTGTTGAGTTTTATAATTTCACCTAATTTTTTTTAAATGATCACATAGGGTTGACCTTCATGGCTAATAAGCATGGTTGTGCATTGCACTTGTAAAGTAATGTGCATTATGCCCAATTTTTTTATGTAAATTAGTAAAGTGATGTGAAGCTTCTTAATTAAATGTGATTAAATGTCTCCTCATGTTCAAGCCCATGAATAATCACTTAAACATATGTTTAAGGAACTAACACCTTCTCAAAGGACCTAATTTGTGATGAAATCATTTCAAGCACAAGTTGGATTGAACTTGCAGTGAAACGTTTTCTTCATTTGATACTAATGTGGGGTGTGTTGTTGGCCCAAATGTGAACTTGTAATTGAATTAATTGATCTTGATTTTATTTTTATTTTTAAATTCCCCTTGAGATTATTCAAAATTCAATATCTCTTAAACATTAAGGCTAAAAGTTACAAAACTTTCCTCCATACTTACTCATCAAAGAGTTTCCAACAATACCAAAAAAGTTCATAATTTCCCTAAACTTTTATTTTATTGAATTTTCAATGAAAAATTTGTTGAATATTCAATAACTTTTGCACAATAAGTTGTTGCAATCACAATAAAAGCAATCAAAGTAGTTTTTAAAAGCAATGAAAAATCTTACCTCCATTATTTTGAAAAAACCACCAATAATAGTATTTATTGAATTTATTTACCAAGTTTTTAAACTTGTGTTTGTTTGCTTATTAAGTTGGAATCCTATGAATTTGGAGTCATTTCATTATGTGTAAAAGAATCTTTTACATACAAAAAGTACTAGTTGAATGTTTTTCAATATTTTTAAAAAATGAACATTTTAAAAAACTAATCCACGTACCAAATTTTTCTAAATTTATTGTAACCTCTAATATACTTCATGAGAAGGTCCAATTGTGTTGAACTATTCAAAAATCCTTTCAAGATAGATTGGATTAGATTCTTATTTTTGTATTCAATCTTCATTTTCAAAAAATTTAATCATTGAAATATTTCAAAATTTTGATCATGGTTTAAAATAAAATTATATATTTTATTATAATGTAAAAATTGATCCAAAAAAATCAAATTTTTATTATAGTATAGGTCACATTTGGTTTGAATATTGATATATATAGTTCAAAAATTTGTATGAATGATTGCCAAATATGACATTATAAATCAATACATGAAGGTCATTTGTAAAATGCAATCCATAGGGCCACTTTAAACAAGAGTCCAAGGATCAAGGTCCAATGAAATCGAACATTCTTGTTGGTCAAAAGCTTTAAATTGGTCTCAAGGCCTTTAAACAAAGGTCCAAGACCAACATAAATCAAATTGTGATTTAGTTTACATGGCATCATTTTAGAAGGAAAACCAATTGGTTCAGACCAAAAAGAAAACTTTAAAAAAACTCACGATTTGGAAAACCAAAATGTAGACTAGGGTCCAAGGTTGTTCATGTAAAAATAAATAAAAAATTTCCACTATTTTCTTTTACCCTTGTTGCTCAAATTTTGAAAAAATGAAAGATGTGCTATGGATTTAAAACATTGTTGAAAGCACACCAACTCCCCATTTTGACCAATTTTAGAATTGGCATGGCTAGTTTTGTGGATCCTCACAAGGTGGTTGTTAGGATTGTATTTTTAGTTTTTCCAAGTGTATGAAATGGAGTTGTATCAAAAGGTGGAACAGAAAGTGGAAGTGAATTTAGTTTTACAAAAGATCCTTAAATCAATTTCCATTCCAAATAAGAAATCACGAAAAAAAAAGGCATTTGTGATGAAAGACAAAAATCAAGAAAGTGAAAAAGTTGGAAAGAAGATCCATTGTGTAGTAAGAATACTTGTTTTTTTAAAAACAAAAAATTGAACCATTAAAAAGAATAAAAAGATAAAAAAAACCAAAGGTTAACCTAATCCTTTCACATATAAATCATACATTTTTTTATATTGGACCCCAAACCTTTAGACACATTCATTGTACTATAGGAAAAAGTGGTTTTTTTAATGTGAAAAAGGGTCCAATTCAAGGTTCAATTTGGTTCAAATTGGTCCTTGAACTTTTGGTCGTTGGACCCTTGTCTAAAGTGGCCCTTAGAATGAACTTTGTCCTTGGCATACCTAGATCCTTTTATTTTTATTGGACCTAGGTCTAAACATTGTGAAACCACCTCAATACACACCTATTCATTTGATGGCTTTTCAAAAGTAGAAAAAGTTTTTGGTGAAGGGTGTTTTCATTTGGGATATCTCAATATGAAAAATTAAAAAAAACAAAAAAATTACCTTCCATAATACATAGATTTGTAGATCCATTTTCATGGGCATTTTATAAAGAAACCTACTATTAGTGGTGTCAAACCTCAAGACATTTTATCTAATTGTGAAAAATGATAGATTGTGTTAAAAAATCAATATATTGATTTTCACTTCATATTGTACCTATAATTGATGTTTGACACAAAATAATTTGCAAAAGGGTCAAAACATGTTAATTCAAACCACCCAATTTCATATTATTCATTTCCAAGAAAATATTAATTATTTGTTTTTTCTAAACTTAAATGTTTGTAAACACTAGTTGTTAACGTTAGTGCCATGTCACTTGCCACCTCATCTTTAATGTTAATTAGTGTAACATGTGTGGATTACAATAAATTTTTAACATTCTAAACATTGGGATAACATTAGCACTATCACTAGGTTTGGCATGGCATTTATTAAAATAATTACCGTTGGTGTGTGGTTTTTGCTTTTTGCTAGAACATCTAATGTTAATTCTGATATTTAAAACATATTTGGAGGTTCTTTAAATGGTGCTTTGAACTTGATTCTTCCATATTATAAACCCTTTGGTTTTAGTTCTAGCACATTTTTTCAAATTCAAAAACATTTAAACCCGATTCAAAAATCATGTTTATTTCCATGTACACATAAACACACTACCCAATGCTAAAGATTATATGGGTATTTTTTTACAACAAATTAAAACCAAGGTTTATATGGATACAAAGTTGAACAACTAATTAAAATTAATGTTTAACTATAAAGATCAACTCACTTATCAATTTTTTTAAAAAAAAGCAAGTTGCCTCCCTAAAAGAAATGAGCTTGAGTTCAATAATGGTTTTTCACAATTATAGTTTTAGTTTGGGATCTAGGTTCAATTTTTGTGTTGGTTCCAATAAGAGCATGTCATCTTAAATCCAAGTCGTAAGAACCTAAACCCCAAATTTAACATTGCAAACCAAATACCTTCACATTCTAATAATAACCACTTTTGGGCAAGTATTATAATCTACTTTAAAATTCGACCAATTTTCAAACTAGTTTGAAGCCCAAAAAATACTAGTTGTCAAGTAATATAAGAATCATCAATTGATTGAATTTGCATACATTAGAATTTGAAAGAACTAAATGTGCATGAAAATTTGCCACTAATAATTAAGTTACAATTTTAAAACTTAAACTAAATCATTTTTTTTGAATTTTGGGGAGATAAGAGATAGCAACATACCAACTCGTTCATTATACATATTTTGAGTGCATTTTGAGTTTTGAGAAGGTGGAAGGAACAATCAATCCATGATTTATTTTAAATAAAATGTCTTCAATTTTGGGGAGATGAAGGGTAATAAATAATTAATCTTCATCATTTTTTTTACAACTTAACCCCTAAACATGAATGTAGACCAATATGGTACTCATTGCATTAACTATGCATAACAAGGTGTCATAGATTGGAATTCCAACACAACCAACAAACTCCACCCCCACCCCCCCCATGCATCTCCACCAAGATCATAAATGTGATTCGAAGCACCCAAAGTACTTTGGATGTTCTTAGAGTGCAAAATGAAAAATGTTCACCCCAAACTTGTGGAAATTGTTTACAAAAACAAGAAAGCAAAGCTAAAACCCTACCCAATTTTCCATTAACTATGTTCCCATCAAAAAAAAATCTTGTTTATAGGTTCCAACATCTTGGGGACATTGCCAATAATTATTTAGTAAGTTGTAAGGTGAACAAACATAATTTCCATAATATTTTATGCAAGTAGAAACCATGGTAGAAGATGGAGTTATTAGAAATGAATCAAGCTCCAAATTCCTGGTAGAGTTGGAATGTTGGTGTAAAGAAGATCAATACCAAAAAGATTTAATTGTTCAACAAATTCTACATCTTCTTGATGATGAAGACTTGTGTAAAGTAAAGTTGTTGAAAGGAGTTTTTTTGCCAAAAAATCCTTAACCAAAGACTTTTAGATTTTATTCAGGAGGTACGTTACTTGGTTGTTGGGTTGGCAAGACAAAAAAACAAAAGGGAAGAAGGTAGCTTTTCTAGCAAGTTCAATCACCTTCTCCAATATGAATGGTGGTTTATAAAACTTGTTGGAAAAACAAGACATTTGCAACAATATAAATTGATGCATTTCAAGAAATTAAAAAATGTGTTCACATCCAATGGAACAATTGCTTGACAAAATCATTGCAACACGTTTTACAACATTCAAAAGCTATAGCAATGACACATTTGTCCCCACCTAAGATTTTTCTCCCCCCCACCCACCCCCCCCAAATGATGTGATGACATTGATAACATAACTTGCAACATAAGCTCACTCCAACTAGCCCCTTCCCTTGCTTCAAAAATTCATTTCATGACCACCATTTTAAACTTGCCCACCCCCTCCCCCCCACTTAGTGATGGCCACTTTTGAACATAAGTTTGATACTATAATGTTTGCACTATTTGCCTCATTTGCTTCAAAAAATCAAACAACAAGAGTTGTTTTAACACACATACATCACGCCCTTTCTACAATTGTAGTGGAGGGAAAAAATGATCAAGGCACAATCAAATCTTTTTAATATGTTGTTGCTTCTTGGAATGGCCAAAAACTCCTAGCTTGCATTGTGTTTCCAAAAAAAAAAAATCAAAATTATGACAATAATGGCAACTATTTTATGATTAAGGAACACCCGTGTGACTATCTAGGAAAACACAATGGCAAGTTGCAATTTTTGGGCCATCAAACATGAACAAGAATGAGCAAGTGATGTCACGAACAAATGCTTAAAAGATTTACAAAGTTATGCAAAAAAACTCAAGCATGTCTTTCCCACCATTGCAAAAGTAGTTTCGATTTCATTAAGTGGCTAATCTACAAGTTTTCAACCCAATGGAATTGCCATCCCCCAAGCTAGATGTGGATTCTAGAAAAAATCTCCAATAACCCAAATTTCGCAAAACTTTTTAAAATTTCTTTCCATTTAGTTTTTCATAAATGTTTGGATACTTAATCTATTTTTTTGAAAAATGAACAATTGAATCAAGATGAAGTGGAGCTTTGGTTTTAAGAGTTTGATGACTTTTACCATTGATACTTTCAATTTTGGTGGCCTAATTCAGTAAAAAATGATATTTTACAATTTTCACCAAGTTTGTGGGTTCCAATTTCCCACTTTGGTCATTTTAAGATTTTCAATTTGTGATTTTTCGGGCAATTTTCTATTTTTCATTTTTACTTGAAAAATTGTATGGGTTTTCTAGTTTTTTTATTTGTCATTTTCTTGCAATTTTTTGAGGTAATGTGGCGTCCAATTATCCACCAAGCCATTTTTTTTAGCAATCTTCCATTTGTCTTCCTTATTTGGAAATTTGAATGATTTTTCCAATTTTCCAATTTGCAATTTATTGCAATTTTTTAAGGTAATGCAGTGTCCAATTTTTCACCAAGCCATTTTTGGGAAATTTTCCATTTTTCATTTTTACTTGAAAAATTGTATGGGTTTTCTAGTTTTTTTTATTTGTCATTTTCTTTCAATTTTTTGAGGTAATGTGGTGTTTAGTTTTTCACCAAGCCAACTATTGTTTATTTTTTCCATTTTCCCTCTTTATTTGTGTGATTTTTCTAGTTTTCCAAGGTGCCTTTTTTTTTTGCAAATGTTTGACCTATAGTGGTGTCCAATTTTTGCAATTGTTTTAGTTTTTTTCCAATTTTTTTTTCTTTTTTATTTGGAAATTTGTGTGGTAATGTGTTAACCCCTTGCTCATATGAATTGTGGATGAATTGAAACAAATCTCATTAAAAAGGAGCTAGTGCCTTGTTAAGGAGCTTGGCCTTTTTCTTTTGCACTTTTGTGATTTTGAAGGTTTGGCATTTTTTCCAAAGTTTAGGCGATGTTTTCCAATTTTGCAATAAACTCTTTCCAATTGCTTCTATGTTGCTTTGGCTAATTGGTTCCAATTTCTTTTTGTAACCATAGTGCAAAAACATACCATCAAATGAAATTATGTTTCTTGGAACCTCTTTTACAATTTTGCCACCAAAGATTCAAGTCAACCCTAACCTTTTTCAAGAGGAGGGTGCCAATAAATATCATTTATGAACCTTCTTGCAAGTAATTGTTGTATGAACTTGATTTGCATCAATGATTTTATTGCATCAAAAATTGAATTGGATAATGTGTTAGTTGTTATGAACACAAATGAAATTAGATACCTATACCCAACTAAGCAAGTTGGGTTTGATGAGTTATGGAACAATAGTGGGCAATTTTGGCATAGGCCACAAACATTGCATATTGATAGATGTAAAACATTTCATGCTTCGGTTTTTTATTTAAAGATGAAAGGGAAGAGTGTGACTATATCTTGTACTAAATTGCTAACGTTGCACATTTATGATTCATCTGAAACTACTAACTTCACCAAGTTTTGGGGACTAATGGTTGCAAAGTTTTATAAGTCACATGAAGGATTTGACATGTTAACAATTTTTTTGTTTAGTTCATGGAGGTACTTGTCTACACCTCCATATGTGCTCTTGTTATAACCTAAATTGTTGCATTGCACTTTTGTTATAACCTAGGAACTGTAACTTCATTTAATGGTTTTGTTTTATTTTTTCTGTTCCTTTAGATACTACCTTCTCCACCACCTATTTTGTGCTTCCAACTAGCTCCATATGTATTTTAATGTCATTAGCTTTCAATTTAGTCCTTTCTTCAATAGTTTTTTGTTTTTGAACCTCATATTCTTCATTTTGATGATCATGCCTTCCTCCTTAGAGATTTCATGGTTTTTCTTCCTATTTTTCTTGTGTCACTCCACTATATTCAACCTTCCTTGCCTCCTTTGTTGGATTATAAGGCTTTGAACTATCTGGACTTCTATAAATGAAATTTGGAAATGTTTTCTTGAAAGTTGACAAGTACCTTCTATACCTTTCCTCATCCCTCTTATGTGCAGCCAAATTCTTTTGCATTTTTTCTCTAAATTATGCCTTTGCCAACTCCCACCACTCATTTGGCTTAGCATTGGAATCTTCCATATGTTGTTTGGTGTGTAATATTGAATAATATTGCAACAAATCATCATATTCATCCAATCTATTATGAACACACATGAGATCAAGGTCTTTGTACCTTTATAGTAATTCGTTTAACTTTCTATTGGTTCTGAACATCTCCTTTTGTATTATCAAAATGTCTAGGACTATTTTTTTTTTATTTTATTTTATTTTTTGTCTTTGGAATTCTTTTGCTGTAATTATGGATTTGATTTGTGTGATTTACACAAACATTTTATCTATTATATTCATATTTGTCTCTTGTTCCTACAACCATAATTCTTTTTATTTTCCAAAGCCTCCTTCTTATGTTTACATTTTAACAATGTCTTCTAATATTATTGTTTTATTTCATTCCATACCTCTTCTTTTTTCTTCAGCTCCTACCATTCCTTCTATTGAGTTGTTAATTCTTCCATATTCTTCCTCTTCATCTCTTTGTTTTCTATGGTCAATTCTAGCATTTTGACATTCACATTATTTTCCATCTCCATTTTTTGCTTCTTTTAGCCACTCATTTGCTTCATGTATTCTTCATGTCTTGCCTACTCCTTTTATATTTGTTGAAGCAATCCCTATTTTTCTCCTTCTACTATGGTTAACCTAATTTTCAATGATAACATTTCTAAACCTAAATTACCTATTTTGAGGTTGACAATGGCCTTAGATTGCCATATCTTCCACATATTTTGGTGTGAGATTTTTTGGCATCTCTTCCACAAGTCCTTCCCCTAATGATACCACCTTATCCCTTAATGATTCCCGACCAACCTCTAAATCTCTTCCTTCTACTGATCTTAGTTGACTTTATGATACAAAAATTGCAACTAGTTTATGAACATTGAGTGATGGTTTTATTAAAACCACATGTGGTACCTAAAGCTACATTTGTGGTTGTTATTGATGATTTATCCATGTTTGTATATGTACATCATTAACATGCACCTCCATTTGTGTATGAAAATCATACAAGTAACCACTTCATCTCACTACACATGTTGATGTTATGTTTTAATTGCTACTTCAAGTTGTGGTGATCTACTTCTTTCACCCTTCATATGTTGTAGCTATTTTTTGCTCATTTGTTCTTATGATGAACTAGTTTCCTTATGTGGTTTAGAAGGAACATGTTTTGTAACCAATCTTGGAGTTGTAACCCCAAATGATTTTGTACTCCCTTTCATCAATTTTTGAGGTCAGACATCTTCCCTTGATTTCATTTTTTGTTATGATCCTTCCTTAGTTTCAAATCTATTCTTTCTCTTTTCCATGGTATGTGGGGATCCCATCAAAGCTCCTTTGAACTATTCAAAACCTATTGTAAAGTTCCTATTTTGTCGTTTTTTGGTTTCTTTTGAATTTTCTTCTTTATAGCTTCAAATTCCTCCTAAAACATATACCTAAACAATTGCTCTAAAACCAATGCCAAATGACACGTTTATTTCTTCCCCTCCTATTTCCCTTCCAATTTCATCTTTTCCTACATCTTTATCCATCTATCCAACTCACTCCACAAATTATTAGACATAACTTGTGCCCAATCCACCTCTATTCCTTCCTCCACCTTCATGAATTAGTCATGTAATTTAACTTTTTTCTTTAGTATACCATAGATATCACAATTGAGTATCTAATGTTAAATGGCATTTTGAACTTCTTTACATTCCATTGATCCGCATTTGTATATGGTGGCTTGATACCATGACTGTACAATAGTTCTTCGACCACCGATTTGTTCACTTGTCTTTTCAAATCCTCAATGTATCTAGTTTGACATACGTCAAATGCATCAACCATCATTTGTTTGCTAATGAAATACACATTGTCTTCTTTTCCAAAAAAATCTTAGATCCTTTGATCACAAAAGTGTTTAGAAATTCCACCACAAATCCATGGTCTAGTTAATTCCACTTAATGTCCAACAATGTAATTTTACCTACTTTACTAGTCGATGCCTATTTTCCCTCTCCCATTTTCTTCCACATATTTATTTTTTCAACATGTTTGGAATAATTCTATTTGGTTGGGGTAAAAAAACATCCTTCTGTCATCTGTCATCCCAATCCATCTCTATTCTAAAGCTTTTTAATCCATTACCCAAAGATTTTTTCTTATTGCTTCACATCCAAACCTTGGTGAGTATATCAAACCTAGTTGAGATGGTGTGGTAGACATTGTTTATTGACCTACCTTCTATGGTTGCATCACCTTTGACATAGTTTCTATAGTTTTTTGAACTCTTGGCACTTTTATAATTAGCTATTTTGTTGCACCGATCACCTCTTTGTCCTTTTCATCACTTGAGTTCGAAATGTCCATTGATTCTTTTGCTAATATTGCACTTGGTCCTATCGCCACTCTTGATCTTTTGCCTATCTCTGCAATTCTTCTTGCATTCCTTGTTGTCTTTCAACAATCTCTTTCACATACCTCTCTTTCATAATTGTTATAATATTTATCTTTCTACAACTTTTTGCACTTTTTCCACCCTCACAATTCTTTGCAATCTTTCAATTGTGTTTTCTTTACTCATGCTACAAAATACATTGCAAACACAAAACACTAACACATTGCCAAGAAACCTCAAACACCAAGAAGAAACTTGATGACCATTCATGCTTCCCTCTTTTTCTTTTAAGACCATTGATAATTTTGATTTTGTACCTAATGCTTATTTAAGAATTCTTACGTTTGATATTAGACTAAATGGTACATGGTTGTTACCTAACACTAAAAAATGGTATTTGGAGTCTCAATTTCCTACCCAAGAATTGGGATTTGAGTTTTGGTAGGTGCAAATTCTATTTTAATTTGCTCTTTACCCACTAACAAACACTACAAAATGTTCACACAATAGCATTTCAATCACATACAATGTATTAATCTCAACCATTATAGTTAATTTGCAAACTATATTCACACATTCTTCTCATTAGTATTATTGATCCATTATTTCCTATATTATGGATTATTATTGATAATTAGAATCTATGATCAAATTTTAATTATTACAATTAAAAAACACAACAATTTCAAAATTTGCTCACTATTTCTTTCTTAGAAGGAAGCAAAAAAAGAGGCTTGAATTGGCAATGACATATTGTTCTTTATCTAAGGGTTTTCATTAGAGTCTTGATTTTCATAGCTGTTCAAAAGGTATGCCACACTAGTTCAAATTTGTTGAATTTCTTTTTACCTTTGTCATTGCCAACTATATGACTTGGTTTAGGTTTGAGGCCATTTTTAGATGCATCTATCTAGTTGACAACAAGCTATCAATTGTAACAAATAAAGATGATATAGCCTATGACAAAATCACAAAGACTAGATGGTTAGTTGAAACATGCAATGAGTTGTGTGGGCAATTATGAAATGAAGAGCAAATTTGCATGTGGATAAATGATGGTCAAGTATATTGGGAAATACTCACCCATTCGGCAATACATGAAAGTTAAACTTTGTTAATATGGAATGAAACTTTGGTGTTTGGCTAATGCTAAATCCAAGTTTGTGCAAAAAATGGAAGTTTATTATGGTGCACATGTCATGGGGATGCTAAACATGCGACTACTTACAAGATTGTCACTAGGTTGATGAATGTGTACAAAAACAATACTTACATTGTTCACATGTGATAACTTTTTTCTAGCCCTATTTTGTTTTGGGATTGTTTGAAGGTTGGGGTGCATGCAATAGGTACTTGTCAAAAGGAGTGTGCTAGTTCTTTGGCCATTTATCAAGAGAGGATCAAGATGACAACTTTGGTATCACATGCATGCCTCAAGTAAGCTTGTTGTAGTTTCTTGGTTTGACAATGAATTAATTTCCATTTTGTCCACTACTTTTAATCCAATTGATCCTACAGGTGCCACATTTGGCCTTTGATGGAACTTAATGAATCCATTGGAAATTCTTATTAGCCCAATGGTAGTGCATTACCAAGAATACATGTGTTAAATTGATGTACATGATCAACTTTATGGATATTATATTTTGCAAATGTAGGATTAGAAATGGTACTATTGGATAATGTTCCATGCCATTGATAGCACCATTGCAAACTTGTAATTATGGATAAAACACATATGACCGAATTCAATAAGTTGGCAGAAACAATGTCACAATTGAAATTAGACATGACTTTGGCTAAAACTCTCATAAAAAAGGCTAATGATGGTAAAAGCTTCTATACCCAATCCCGAGGGGTTACATTATTCTTTGCAAATGGACAAGAACTTCAATAAAAATAAGGTTGTGTTTGGTGTGTTAAAAAAAGGAATTGGTATTGTCCTACTTGTGATGATATTACAATTTGTTTTGGTGTTTGTTTTGTGAAATTACATAACACATCTACATTGATTGTATGTTAATTTAGTGGGGGCTAGGACTTGCACCATCACTTGGTTAGCCTTTCATATTTAGTTCATGCAGTTGGTGGTGTTTGGTTTGTTTGGTTTATTATAATAATTCACGTTTGTCCATCGAAATTACTTCAACTAGAAAGAAAACATATTAATATGTTGAAGTTAGGGTTTCTAATGTGCTTGTGGCATTTTGTCCCCTTTTTTCAAAGTTGTATCAGTTTTTTGGTTTTTTATTTGTTTTCAAATCTTTAATTTAAAAGAATCTACACATGTAGGTAGTTCCTAAAGGCCAACATTTCAAAACATTTAAAAAATAGAAAATAATATGGCCATGTGACCATATGGGGGTTTCGAATGTGCACTACAAGAAATCATGGTTTATTTTATTAGAAAACTAGACCAAAAAACATTCATTTTGACATTTGGTTAATTGACCATTTGGTCATACCGGACAAGTCAATTTGAACACGTCCAATTTGATTGATGGTGTTTTTTATTAACCATAAGATGGTTAATCATGCAAAAATATTGGGCAACCAAAAACATTTAATAAAAAAGCCCAATTTTATTTTATTTTAAAATTTATACCATGTAGGTAGGTACCTACCCACCAATTTTTTTATAAATGTAATTAATAAATAACTATTAAGTATCTACCTACCCACCTACCTATGACCTACTTACCCACCATGGCCTCCTACCTACGTATCCACAACTCACTTAAGTACTATACATTTACACACATGTACAAAGTATATATATGAATATACATACTCCACATAGGATATGTTGGTAAGGGGGATTAAACCTTGGTTTTGGCCATTAAATCACCACGACATTTTGTAAAATTATATAATATCAAATGCATTTAACATGTTTCCTTAAACTTCAATGAATTTTTTGTTAATGTGTATAACAATATTTCAATTTCATTTTTTTTCATAAATAAATAACTATGTACTTAACTAAGTAAATAGGTAGGGAAATAGTAAGTAGGTAGGTACATAAATAAATAGGTAGGTAGATAAATAGGTAACTAGGTAGATAGATAGGTAGGACATATGTAAGTATATGTTAAATAAGTTTTAAGTAGGAAGGTAGCTTAGTAGGCATAACAAGTTGCACAAGAAAAAATCTTGTCATTTTTCACCCCCACATATTACAACTATTGTCCAATTTGACTACATTTCAACTATATTTGGCCATCTTAAGTTTATAAGTGGCTTGTTGCATTAATTAATGGTCAATATTATTCATAGAACTAGTATGTTCACAGTTCATTATGTTGTTCATTTATGAGTATAATTTGGACTTTATTTATTTAATTAATAATTTCAAATTGTTGATGTGGAAATTGAAGTAGCCTTTAATTTTATTTACACAATGCATTATAATAGGTTAGTGATTTTTTTTACATTTCTTTAATTATCAACATGATACATGAGTTGGACTATTAACTTTAACATGTTGAAACCATTATTTAGATGTTGCATTTTACTTTAATTTTTTAAAACATATGTAACAATTTAAAACCCCACATTTATATTGGAATGAATCAATGATTTTTTTCACATCTTTTCAATTATTAGAATTGAACCATTCACTTTTAATATATTAAAACCATTATTCACAAATTACATTTTGCATTTATTATAATATACTAAAATGCATGCAACTCAATATTTTGTAATTATACTTGAATAATTTACTGAATCTTTTCACATTTCTTGAACTATCAACATTTTTACATGAGTCAAATCACTCACTTTAAGTTTATTGAAATCGCTATTCAAACATTGCATTTATTAATATATATTGAAACACACACAACAACTTAATGCTTCACATTTATATTTGAATGGGTTAGTGATTAGGTCAAAATGTTCATGCATGCAACGTCTATGTAGACTTTTAAATTATATTTTTCATATATTAAATTATTTTACATTTATGTAAATCAAAATGTATTATTTTCCCCTTTTTTTCTAGGCATCATGGACAAGTTTATTATTATGAATGTTCACGATGGCACCAAAAACCCCCCCAAACTAATCCCAAAATTTTTCCCCTTTTCTTTTTGGTGTATGAAAAAAATATGTGTTAAAAAATGGATATTTTAAAAAAATTATTATTATTATTAAATTATCAATATTTTATAATTATTATTTTATTTTAAAAGTGATTTATCAATTTCCTTAAACTTGTTTTGTTATGAGTTTATGCTTAAATATTTGGAGATGAATTAAAATTTTCATTTAAAAATAAATAAATGAATAAGTAATAGATGGTGATAATAATAATGACATTAATGATTTTTTAATATTTTAATTTTTTCAAATTTGTAATCTTCTTCAAGATGATTCATAAAAACATTTAACCATGTTTTGGCTATAAATCATAGATGGAAATATAAATTTGTTAAAATATTTTTATATTTTGGCTATAAGTCCTAGAACCCATTGTGGAATTAAATCATTCTAAAAAATATATAAATGTAAAAATTATTTAAAATATTTTGGGAATGTTGATGGTTTTTCTTATGTTTTCAAAATGATGGAAATTCATCACAATTTTTTTTTTAGTTGCATCATTAATATTTATTTTAAAAATTGAAATTTTTTGGATAAGGTTTATAATGATCTCAAAGATTAAACTTAAAATTTTAAAAATAAATTTGATGTTGGAATTATTCATGTGTTTAATGTTAGAATTATTCATGTGTTTAATGTTAGAATTATTAAAATTATTTAAAAACTTTTAAGAGTAACTTTTTTTCTTTGAAATTTGTGATTTCAAATGTTTGGCAATTTCTTTTGTTGTTTACATTTCTTTTGAATTTGCACTATTTTTTCCATTTTTTTCCCAACAAAATTGCCAAGTTAAGAAATTTTGAAACTAAAAAAATATTTTGGTTGGGGCGGGGGGGGGGGGGGGAA
>Ga0116227_10009678_pt1 | contig 17331 bp, 16 predicted proteins | sample S1TSphgellanicum_FD_89693 | JGI IMG/M metagenome (GOLD analysis project Ga0116227, IMG submission 89693) | Host-associated microbial communities from peat moss isolated from Minnesota, USA - S1T2_Fb - Sphagnum magellanicum MG | ecosystem: Host-associated > Plants > Peat moss > Unclassified...
GCCCTTACGCTAATGTACGCCTGTTAAATCAGAGCGCTCATGCAAGAAACTTACGTCGACCGCATCCTCAAAGCGAAGGTTTATGACGTCGCCGTCGAAACCCCGCTGGATCCCGCACCACGCCTCTCGAGGCGGCTGAACAATCAAGTTCTGTTCAAGCGAGAAGACCTGCAGCCGGTTTTTTCGTTCAAAATTCGCGGGGCATACAACAAGATCGCGCAGCTGTCCGCAACCGCTGCGCAACGCGGCGTCGTGTGTGCCTCGGCCGGCAACCACGCGCAAGGTGTCGCGCTCGCGGCGCGAACGCGCGGCATCCCGGCGCTGATCGTCATGCCGCAGACCACCCCCGAGATCAAAGTGCAGGCCGTGGCCGATCTGGGCGGTGAAATCGTGCTGCATGGCGACGATTACGACCAGGCGTTCGAGCATGCGGTCGAGCTGGGCCGGCAGCGTGGTTTGGTTTTCGTGCATCCCTTCGACGATCCCGATGTCATTGCCGGTCAGGGCACGATCGCCATGGAGATACTGCGTCAGCGGCACGGCGATGCCATCGATGCGATCTTCGTACCCATCGGCGGCGGCGGCTTGATTGCCGGCATCGCAGCCTACGTGAAGTCGCTGTATCCACGCATCAAGATCATCGGCGTGGAGCCCGAGGATGCCGCCGGCATGTACGAGTCGCTGCGCGCCGGCAAGCGCGTCACGCTGGAGCGCGTCGGGATATTCGCCGACGGTGTCGCAGTGCGGCGCGTCGGTGAGGAAACCTTTCGCCTGGCGCAGCAGTACGTGGATGACGTCATCCTGGTGACCACCGATCAGATCTGCGCCGCGATCGCGGACATTTTTCAAGATACGCGTGCCATCGCCGAGCCGGCCGGCGCGCTCGCCGTGGCCGGCATCAAGAAGTATGTGGCGCGGGAGAATTGTTCGCAGCGCACCTTCGTGGCGCTCAACTGCGGCGCGAACATGAATTTCGACCGGCTGCGCTACATCGCGGAGCGCGCCGACATCGGCGCACAGCGCGAGGCATTGTTCGCCGTGGAAATGCCCGAAACCACGGGTTCGTTCCTGAGATTTTGCGAATTGCTCGGCCAACATAACGTCACCGAGTTCAACTACCGCTATGCCGATGCGCGTAATGCGCAAGTATTCGTGAGTCTGGCGCTCACCAAAGGCCGCGCGCAGCGCGACGAGTTGTGCGCCAACATCCGGGCGGCGGGTTTCGCAGTCAATGACATGACGGACAATGAAATGGCCAAGCTGCACGTGCGCTACATGGTGGGCGGCCGGGCGGGCGATCTGCGCGATGAGCGTCTGTTCCGGTTCGAGTTTCCCGAGCGTCCCGGGGCTCTCCTGAAGTTCTTGCGCGCCATCGGCAGCAATTGGAACGTGAGCTTATTCCACTATCGTAATCACGGTTCGGATCATGGTCGCGTGCTGGCGGGCATTCAGGTGCCGGCGCAAACGCGCGCCGATTTCCTGTTGCACTTGAACGAACTGCATTACCCGTATACGGAAGAGACCGACAATGCGGCTTACAAGATTTTTTTGGGGGGATGATGCGGGTGGGAACGCGCCCCGTTCCAGGCCGCGATTGTCACGGGATGTGCTCAGCGCGTCAAAGCCGGTGATCGTGCTGTGAGTTGAGTTTGCGCCTCCGGCGATGCAGCGGCCTTGGCCCAGAGTTGCACCCGGCGCACGAGCGGATCATCGACGCCGCGTGCCTTGATCAAAACCGGCAATGCGGCGTCGATCTCGCGCGCGGCCTCCTGACTTTTTCCCAGGTGCTCGAGTGCGTACGCGTGGATTGCGTGTGCTTGAGCCACAGTGGGGCTGGTCGGCGCAAGAGTTTCGCTCCAAATTTTCAAGGACTGCTCGCTCATGGTCAGCGCTTCCGCCGGGTTGCCGCGGTCGACCAGCAGCCGGGCGTAATGGCTGAGCAGTGCGGCGCGGTATAGATGATTCGCCGGCAATGCTTTCTCGTAAATGGCGAGCGCTTGACGATATTCGTCTTCCGCACCGGCGAGGTCTCCTTTGTCGTGCAGCACCATCCCCAGACTGACCCGCTGCCATCCGACCAGGTAGTGATCGGGCCCCCATTTCGCCAGCGTGGAGGCAACGGCGCTGCGCAGCAGGGGTTCGGCCTCATCGAGGCGTCCCTCACGCTGCAACAGCAGCCCAAGGTTGGCGCTCGCAGAGGCGGTTTGCGCGCTGCGCACTCCATAGGCTTTCTCCCTGCGGCGGATGGCCTCCCGATACAGGACTTCCGCCTGTTTCAGGTCCCCCAAGTTCTGAACAACGATCGCCAGATTGCCGAGGTGCTCACTGAGCCGCGGGTGATCATCGCCCAGTATGCGGCGGTCTATTTCCAATGCGCGCTCGTATGTCTGCCGGGCCAACACCCACTGCTTTTCCGTTGCATACACACCCGCAAGATCGTCGAGTAATGCTGAGATATCGGTCGACGGAGCCTGCGCGCTCTCAAAAATCTGCAGACTCCTCTTGTAGAGATCGCGCGCCTCGGGAAGCCGTTCCTGCTGCAGCCGCAGGCGTCCCAGTTCCCATAGAGCTTTTCCGGCGTCCAGACTCTCGGCGCCCGATAAGCGTTGCGCGGTCTGCAATGCTTCATTCAAAGGCGCCTCGGCACCTTGTAGGTCGCCGGCCCCGGAGCGCGCATGCCCAAGTTGCAGCAAAGTTTGGATCCGCGCCTTGTCTGCGATGTTCGTTTGCAAGGCCAAGGACTCGGTCAACAGGCCGACCGCGTCCTGGTATTGCCCGAGGCTCTCATAGACGGCACCGACGGTCTCGAGCAGCGCCGCCTTGGTGGCCGGCTGATCGACCAGTTCTGCTCGCAGTCTCTGGGCGCCCACATCGAGCAACTCGCGCGCGGTGACTTGATTGCCGCGATTCTCATCAGGATCGGAAAGTTTGAAAAGGTTGACCAGAAATCCGGAAACTTCCTCCGCGCGGACTCGTTCTTGATCCGCCAGTTCGCGCTGCTCGGCGACGCGATCGCGTTCCGCTGCGATGCGCAGTGATTGAACGTAGGTGGTGGTCGCGAACGCAATGATGAGAAAAACCACGGCGGTGGCCGCGGACAACGGCAGCCAATGGCGCTTGATGAACTTTGCGCTGCGATACGACATCGTGTCGCGCCGGGCGATCACCGGTTTGCCTTCCAGATAGCGTTGGATGTCGCTCGCCATCTGTTGCGAGGACCCGTAGCGGCGCTCCGGTTCCTTGCGCATGGCCATGGCGATCATGTTGTCGAGGTCGCCGCGCAGGGTGCGCCGGAGACGGGTTGCGCTCATCCCGCGTGCCGTTGCGACCTGCTGCGAAGACTGCGAATCATCGACCCGTACTGCTTGACTGGGTGATATAGGGTCCTTCTCGCAGATAGCGCGCTCGATTTCGGTCAACCGCATCGATGGGATGACGAAGGGGCTGGCCCCGCATAAAAGCTTGTAAAGCAAGACACCGAGGACATAGACGTCGCTCGACGTGGTGATCGGTTGTCCTCGAATCTGCTCCGGGCTGGCATGATCCGGCGTCATCACGCGGAAATCGGCGTGTGTCACGGCAATGGTGTGCTGAGCCGACTGACGCTCGTCCAACAATTTGGCGATGCCGAAGTCCAGCAGCTTGGGCACGCCGGCGGGCGTTACCAGGATGTTCGACGGTTTGAGGTCCCGGTGGACGATCAGATTTTGGTGGGCGTAGTGCACCGCGGCACAAACCTTCTGAAATAGTTTCAGGCGCGCATTGACGTCCAGATGGTGCTCGTCGCAGTAGGCATCGATGGCAACACCATCGATATATTCCATGACGAGATACGCAGTGCCGTCGGGCATCGAGCCGCCATCAAGAAGCCGAGCTATGTTTGGGTGATCCAACTGGGCGAGAATCTGACGTTCCATTTTCAGGCGCGAATGGACACCACGGCCCAGCGCGCCGCCATGCACTACCTTGATGGCGACCAATTGATCGAATTGCGCGTCCGCACGCTCGGCCAGGTAAACCTCGCCCATGCCGCCGGCACCCAAGGTGCGCAGTACCCTGTAAGGTCCTATGCGATCATCTGACATGGCTCGGAGCATGCGCCCGGGCACCGGATAATCGCAAACGCCGGTCCGTCTTGTTGCAGAATAAGGACCGGTCCATGTCTACTTCACTTCCGAAAAAACAAAGGAAAATCGCATGACTGAGCTTCGGCCTCCTCAGGAACTGTTAGTCGCTGCGAAGAAAGGCGGGACTCACGGCGGAATCATCGGTGGCATCATCGGTGGCATCATCGGCGCGGTGATAGGCGCCTTGGTGGTGGGTTACTTCATGCACCAGATTTGATTGGAAGCCCCTGCGTATCAGCCGCTGCGTCCGGCACGGCACGAGACTCTGCGGATACGCGGGCTCGACATGCACATCACGCGCTGGGGACCTGCGCCTGCAGTGGGGGAGTCGCCTTTGGTCATGCTCCACGGCTTCCTGGATGCGGGCGGTACGTTCCAGTTCTTGGTCGATGCGCTGAAGAAAGAACGGCCGATCGTGGCGTTGGATTGGCGGGGCTTCGGCCTCAGCCAGTGGGCCCCTGACGGCTATTTCTTCCATGACTACATCGCGGACTTGGACGCGTTGCTGGACCAGGTGTCGCCATACGCGCCGGCGCGTATTTTGGGTCACAGCATGGGCGGCAACGTTGCTTGCCTGTATGCGGGGTCAAAGCCTGAGCGGGTGCACTGCTTGGTCAATTTGGAGGGTTTCGGACTGGGGCGCACCTCGCCCAAAGAGGCGGCCCCACGAATGCGCAAGTGGTTGGATCAAATCAAGAAGCCCACCAACGAGCGCGTCTATAATTCATTCGACCAGTTGACCGCTGTGCTGAAATTCCGCAATCCGCGGTTCTCGCCGCAAACTTCGGCGTTCATCGCCCGCATTTGGGCGGTCACGGAAGAGGACGGGCGGGTGCGGCTTGCCGCCGATCCACGACATCAGTGGGTCAATCCGGTGTTGTATCGGCGCGAGGACGCTGAAGCAACGTGGGAGGAGATTCGTGCACCCATGCTGATGTTGCTGGGAGAAAAGTCCGACTATCTGCAACGCCTGGGAGAGGACGGTACGCAGGAAGCGCTGCGGCGTACCTTTCCGACGGCGCGACTCGCCAGTATTCCGGACGCCGGTCATATGCTGCACATAGAAAGACCTGACGTGGTCGCGCCGGTGATCGAGGCATTTTTGGACGCCTGTTGATGATCCGGCGCATCTACCCTACGCGCTTTGGACAACTTCACTTGCGCAGCAACGAGGGCAAAGGCGTGCCGCTGGTGCTCTTGCACATGTCGCCGCGTTCAGGAGCCATGTGGGAGACGCTGCAGGAACGTTTGGAGCGGCCCACGCATGCGCCGGATCGCCTGGGCTATGGATATTCCGATGCGCCTCCCTGGGCGCTGTCGCTGGAGCAATACGCGCAAAGTACGGTGGATGGATTGAAGGCGGCGGGAATGCAGGGTCAAATCGACCTGTTGGGCATTCACACGGGTTCGATCGAGGCTATCGAGATTGCGAACCAACTGGGCTCGCAGGTGCGCAGGCTGGCGTTGGTCGGAATGCCCTTGTTCACCGCTGTAGAACAACAACGGCAGATGGAAAAATATAGCGAGCAGCCGCTGCGGCCGGCCACCGAGGGGGGGCACGTGCTGGGTGCCTGGCGCGGCGGCTTTGCGTACCGCCAGCCGCCCTATGATCTGGCGGACGTGCAGCGCCGCTTCGTCGAACACGTGTTGGCGGCCAATCCCGGCGCCGCATTTCGCGCCGCCTGCGGCTACGCCGTCGAAAAGAAAATCAAGTCTCTGAAGTCGGCCGTCATCGTGTTCGCGCCGCACGACGAGATCATCGAGCAGACCGCGCGCGTCAAACCGCTGCTGGGCACCGGCAGCACCTACATAGATTTGCCGGATGTCGGAATGGATGCGTTCAGCGCGGCCCTCGAGCGCATGGTGACCCTGCTCAACCGTCATCTGCCCCCGTAGCATGGTGTCCCCGCCGCCCGACGTCGGCAACAAGGCCCCCGCGGCAACGGCAAGCCGCACAGTGGCGTCGACGCCTGAGCGCGGCGCGCCGCCGCCGGGCGGTGCTGCTCCCGCGCTCGATCGTGCAGACATCAAGCCGCTGGACGTGACGGCCGCGTTGCAAATCCTGATCGCCGAGGTGCGCGAATCATTCGTCAGGCTGCTGATCGAGGCGGGCGGCGCCGCCGCCGCTGACGATGACACGGGCGGCGGTATTGAGACGGGGAGCGTCATCGTCACGGGCGGCGGTGTTGTCGCGGATGATTTGCTCGTCTCAAGTGATTTGCCCGTCTCAGGTGATGTGCCACTTTCAGGTGATGTGCCCGTAGCGGGTGTTGCACCCGTATCAGGCGATGTGGTTGCCGTGGGTGATGTGGTCGTGACCGGCGCTGCCGGCGGTGCGGCTGGTATCCTCATCACCGCAGATGCAGTCACCACGGGCGGCGGCGGGACGACCCCTGATGCTGCGCCAGCGGGAGCTGCAATGTTGGGTGCTTGGCCGCCACCGAATGTAGACAGCCCCACCTCGGCGGCGCGAGTGCTGGTGGAGATGATGTTGCAGGCTTTGCCCGCTAGCGCTGATGAAGCCGCGTGGCATGAAGCCCTGCCGCAAGCCGACGCGGCGCTGCAGAGCGGTGTGCAGCGCGCCCTCGAGGTGGTGAGCGCGTGGCGTGATGTGCCTCCCATCGTCGTGCAGATGACCCGGGAATCGGTCGGCTTGGCGTTGCAAGTGCTGGGTGATGACCCAAAAAATCCACTGTGGTTGAGCCCCGAATGGCTGACGATGACGCCGCGCCTCGCGCGATTTTGGCGGCGGAGGCGCGTCTTGAGGCGCCGACTGACCGATCCTGACTACGCCACGGATGACCAGTGGGATGAGAATGATGGCTATACGCCATGAGCGGGCGCTGAAGCGGGCGGCCTTCGTGTTCGTGTTCCTATGGTTCGCGATCGGCGGTTTTTTTCATTTTGCGGCCACCGCGGCCGAAATGCGCATCATGCCGCCGTATGTTCCCTGGCCGCACGCCATGGTGTTGGTGAGCGGTGTGTTCGAATGGCTGGGCGCCGCCGGCATGTTGATCCCGTCCGTGCGCCGGGCGGCCGGGGTGGGATTGTTTCTGCTGGTCGTGGCGGTCACGCCGGCGAACGTATTCATGTTGCAGCAGGCGGAAGTGTTCCACATCGCGCCGTGGGTGCTGGAGGCGAGGCTTGGCTTTCAGGTTGTGCTGCTGGCGCTGATCGTCTGGAGCACGTGGTCCGCGACGCGCCTGTGGCGAGCCACGTAAGCCGCCGATAAGTTACGATTGTGGCATGCGGATCACACCCAAACCGACCGGCCTCGCGGGCAACTTCTACAAGCGTCTCGGCAACGGTGCGCGGCTGTTGACGACGTGGCTGCTGACGGCGTCCTTGTGTCTGCCTTTGGGCGCGACGGCGCGGCATCGCAATCAACATGGCGATTCGCAGCCGGGCGAATTTGCCTATTACGTGCTGTCGCTGTCGTGGAGCCCCGCGTACTGCCTGAATGCGCCGCAGGATGCGCAGTGCAACGGCCCGCGCAGCTACGGCTTCGTCGTTCACGGACTGTGGCCGCAGAACGAGCAGGGGTGGCCGCAGTATTGCAATTCCGCGGTGCCGGTGCCGGAGGAAACGGTGCAGGGAGTGCTCGACCTGATGCCGGCGCGCAAGCTCATCCACCACGAGTGGGCGGCGCACGGTACCTGCAGCGGCCTGGATCCGTCCGAGTTCTTCGCGACGGTGCGCCGCGCGTACACGAGCATCAGTATTCCCGCGCCGATGAGCGCTGTTCATGAATCATTGCAGCAACCACCGGCCGTCGTCGTCGAGGCGTTTGCGGGCGCCAATCCGCAGCTGCCGCCGCAATCCATCGTGGTGACCTGCAGCGGGCAATCGGTGCCGAGACTGCGCGAGGTGCACGTGTGTTTCGACCGCGATCTGCAGCCGCGCGCGTGCTCATCCGATGCTTTGCGCGAAGGCTGCCGTGCGCCGATGCTGCTCATTCAGCCCGTGCGCTGACGCTGGAAGTCCACGGATGACGTTGCCACTGCACGAGGTGTTTCCGTGAGGAACCCGATCATCAAACGTTGGTCCCGGAAGCTGCGCGGCCGATGGCGCGCGCGTTCGCTGGCCGCGCACGGCATCGCCGTCGTCGCGCAAACCAAGAACGGATTGTTGGCGGTTCAGCCCGGCGATTTCAACGTCTCGCGTGAACTGCTGTCGCGCGGCGAATATGACTGGCAGCCGATCACGTGGCTGACCAAACTCGTGAATGCCGACTCACATTTGATATTTGCCGGTGCGCACATCGGTGCCGTGCTCATTCCCATCGTCCGCGACAGCGGCGCGCGCGAGATTTTGGCATTCGAACCCAGCCCGCGAAATTATCAGCTGTTGGGCATGAATCTGTGCCTGAACAAATTGCAGGGCGTCGTCGCGCGCAATGTAGCGCTGGGCCGGCAGCCGGGCAGGTTGGGCTTCACCGAGAACAGCATCAATACGGGCAACAGCCGCATTGCCGAGGCGGGCGGTGAGATCGTGGTCGAGGTCGAGACCTTGGATCGCTGTGTGCCGCCAGACTGGGACGTCGTCGATCTCATGGTCATGGACATCGAGGGTAGCGAAGTGGCTGCGATGCGCGGCGCGCACGCCGTGCTCGCCAAAACGCGCTATCTGTATGTGGAATTCGCTCCCTGGCAGCTGCGCGAACAACGCAGCAGCGTCAGCGAGTTTTTGGAACTGACATCGCGTTACTTCAAATCCGCTTACGTGTTCGGGCCGCAGATTTTGTTTTTGGGGCCGGGGCAGTTCACGGGTTACCTGGAAAGCATGCAGGATCGCGACGGCTTCCTGACGAACTTGTTGTTCACGCACGATATTCGAGCGGATGCCGCGCGCATGGACCTAGATGCAGGACGCTAGCGGCGGTTTGGCGGTCCTCAAGAATCGCGATTTCGGTCTGTACATCGCCGCCCGTTTTCTCTCCAATATCGCGACCCAGATGCTCATCGTGGCGGTGGGCTGGCAGGTTTACCATATCACCGGCAGCTTGCTCGACCTGGGACTGATCGGGCTGTCGCAATTTCTGCCGTTTTTGTGTTTGGTTCTGGTATCAGGACACGTGGCGGATCAATACGATCGGCGCGTCATTTTGATGTTGAGCCTGTGCGCATATTTCGCGTGCAGCGTGGTGCTGTTGAGTTTCGCCATGGCGAATATCGGCAGTACGCTGCCGATATTCGCGGTGCTGGCGGTTTACGGAATCACGCGCGCTTTTCAGCTGCCGGCAGCGCAATCCTTCGTGCCCACGATCGTCGAAACACGGCTGCTGCGCAACGCGCTCGCCATCAACTCCTCCGCCAACCAGGTCGCGAGCATCACGGGGCCGAGCATTGGTGGAGTTCTCTATGCGGTGGCGGAATCGCATGTGGGCCGGAACAGCGGCGCGAGCCTCGTCTACGGCACGTCCGCCATCTTGTTGATCACGGCGACCCTGCTCTTGCTTCTGATCGCCAAGCGGCGTGCCCCAACGCCCCGGTCCAGCTTGAGCTGGGAAATTCTCCTGCAGGGTGTCCGTTTCGTCTGGAATCGCAAAACGGTACTGGGTGCCATTTCGCTCGATCTGTTTGCCGTATTGTTCGGGGGTGCTGCAGCGCTGCTGCCGGCTTATACCCGGGATGTACTGCACGCCGGCCCGGCCGTATTCGGCTATTTGCGCGCAGCGCCGGGGGTTGGGGCAGGTGCCACGGCCCTGTATCTGGCATTTAGGCCCATTTCCCGGCACGTAGGGGTCACAATGTTTGCGGGGGTGGCGGCCTTCGGCGTCGCCACAATCGTGCTGGGTTTGACCCGCCATTTCTGGGTGGCGATGATAGCGCTGGTGGTCCTCGGCGTTGGCGACATGGTCAGCGTCTTCGTCAGGGGCTTGCTGGTGCAATTGGAGACACCCGACCAGATCCGAGGCAGGGTGAGCGCGGTGAACGCCGTGTTCATCGGGGCGTCCAACGAATTGGGCGAATTCGAATCCGGCACCACGGCGGCGTGGTTCGGGTTGGTACCGGCCATCGTTTTGGGCGGCGTGTTGACGTTGATCGTGACGTTTCTTTGGGCGCGGGTGCTGTTTCCCCGCCTGTGGCGCATGCAGTCATTCGAGCAACTCAAGGATAACAAGTCCGATGCAACATCATGAGCATGAACATCACGAAAGCGCGCCGCCCGCTGCGCACGGTCATGACCATGACCATGAAGCTGCGCACGACCACGACCACGACCACGACCATGACCACGCGCACGATCACGCGGCGGCGGCCGCCCAAGAACATTCGCACGGCCACGCCCACGGACACGGACATGTGCATGCGCTTCCCAGCGACGGCATCAGTTCACGCATGGCCGCCGCGGTCGCGCTCAACATCGCCTTCGTCACCGTGGAGGGCGGCTTCGGCTTCTTGTCCAACTCGGTCGCCTTGATCGCGGATGCCGGGCACAATTTGAGCGACGTACTCGGGTTGCTGTGCGCGTGGGCTGCGATTTTGTTGGGGCGCCGGCCCCCCGGGGCAAAATTTACCTATGGCTTGGGGCGCTCATCGCTGCTTGCGTCGCTGGCGAACGCGGTGCTGCTGTTGCTCGCCTGCGGCGCGATCGCTTGGGAGGCGCTCGCGCGTCTCGGCTCGCCGCCGGTGGTTGCCGGCGGAACGGTCATGCTGGTCGCCGCGGTCGGCATTGTTCTCAATGGAGCGAGTGCCGCGCTCTTGCATGCGGGCAGCCATGGTGATTTGAACCGGCGCAGTGCGTACATCCATATGTTGGGCGATGCAGCGGTGTCAGCCGGAGTGTTGGTCTCGGGTTTCCTGATCAAGCTGACCGGCTGGAATGTGTTGGACCCGATCGTCAGTCTTCTGATCGTTGCGACGATTCTGTTGAGCACGTGGCGGCTGTTGCGCGATTCGTTGCTGCTCTCCTTGGATGGCGTTCCGGGCAGCGTCAATTCCTCGGCGGTGATGTCCTATCTGGCGGGCCAGCGCGGCGTCACGGATGTCCACGACTTGCACATCTGGGCGCTCAGCACCACCAGCGTCGCGCTGACCGCGCACCTGGTCGTGCCGGAGCGCGGCGGAGAGGACGCGCTACTGAATTCCTTGACGCCCAACTTGAAGAAGCAATTCCACATCCATCACGCCACGCTGCAGATCGAGCGGGATCGTTGTGTCCACGGTTGCGAGTAGCGGGGGCGATAGGGCGAGGCAAGGCCGACAAGGCAGCAGGGCCTTGCCTCGCCCGATCGCGCCCGGCTAGAGACTTTTCCCCTTGGTGAATAGGTAATGGGAGACTAGCCACTCTTTGCCGCCGGCATAGCCCCATAATTCGGCGCATGACATGAAGAACACCCGCCAATAGACCCACCAGCGCAGCACCTGCTCTTTACCGTAGGTCTGCGCGAGGATGGGTTCGATCTCGGCGCGATGTGCATCCATGTTCTCAAGCCAATGCTCGGCGGTGCGGCTGTAATGGGTGCCATCGACCTGCCAGTGATTGGACAATGTGAGATCTTTTTGAAAGTACAGCAGCAGATCATCGCTTGGCATGATGCCGCCGCTGAAGAAGTACTTCGCCATCCAATCGCTGTCATCACGCACTTCGAACGGGTAGGCGTAGGTCTTGTGCGTGAATATGTGGACGAACAGGGTGCCATTTGGGGCAAGCCACCCCGCGATGCGTCCCAACAGCGTCTCGTAGTTGCGCATGTGTTCGAACATTTCCACCGATACCACGCGATCGAAGCGCAGCGCCGGGTCGAATGACAGATGGTTCGCGTCCGCCGTGATGACGTTCAGATTCCCCAATTTGCGCTCGGCGGCGCGTGCATCGATGAAGCGCTTCTGGCTGCGGGAGTTCGACACCACGGTGATCGATGAATTGGGAAAATGCTGCGCCATCCACAACGACAGCGAACCCCAGCCGCAACCCAGCTCGAGGATTCGATCGCCGTCCTTCAAGCCCGCCCGTTCGGCGGTCAATTGCAGCATGTTGGCCTCAGCCTGGCCCAGCGTTTCATCGGCGTGCCGGTAATAACACGACGAATATTTCAGATGCGGACCCAGCACGTGCTGGAAAAAGGCGCTCGGCACTTCATAGTGCTGCGAATTCGCATCGGCCGTATTGATCGCCACCGGACTCTGGCGCAGGCGGGAGATGAGTTTCATCAAATGCGCTTGCTGTGCTTCCGGGCTGCCGCGATCCTCCTCTTTCAGGCGGACCTTCAAGAGGCGCCGGATTCCCTGGCGCACCAGGAAATCCGGCACCAAATTTCGCTCCAGCAGCCGCATGGACCAGGAGAGGGGTACGGAAAGCGTGGTGGTATTCATGAGGTTTCCCGGAAAGCTTAAGTTCGTTTCGTGAGTATGGCGGATACATTCTGGTCGGGACGCAGCCGAAACAGCTGCAGCAGCACATAACTCGACATCGCGATGTTGCCGAACGCCATGATGGCGAGAAACCAGAAAATCCGCGCCAACCAACCGGCTTCCTTGTACACCACCCAAACGTAAAAGGTGATGAAGCCGCAGTAGGCATCCAACAAGGTGGCGGTGGTCCAGTAGCGGTCAATGCCGGACGTGAGCCCGCCCCACTGCCACACGGCCTGCTGGGTCGACGCCCACGAGGTGTACACCAGCATCGTGGCGAAGATGCATGAAAACAGAATTTTCAGGGTGGTTTTGCTGGCCATGGGTGAATGCTCAAAAGGGTAGTTCGTTGTGCGGGCGGTCTTGGATGCATCGGCGGCGTAGCGTGGAAGGGGCATAAGCAGCTACAGTCTGGCAAGGAGAGCAAAAATGTCCAATGAAAGTGCGATTCGCCGGGATGTAGGCGCCGTCGCGCTGATGTTCACAGGCTTAGGGTCGATCATCGGGTCGGGATGGCTGTTCGGCGCGTGGCGCGCCGCCCAGCTGGCCGGGCCGGGTGCGATCTATGCCTGGATCATCGGCGCGGTGGTCATATTGTTCGTCGCCCTCACTTACGCCGAACAGGGGGCGATGTTTCCCGAATCCGGCGGTTCGGTGCGCTACGGACATTATTCGCACGGCTCATTGGTGGGGTTCGTCGCGGGTTGGGCGGCGTGGATCGCCATCGTCTCGGTGATACCGGTCGAAGCCGAGGCCTCGGTGCAATACATGAGTTCCTGGCCCTGGGAATGGGCGCACGCGTTGTATGTGCATGCGGCCAATGGTCAGGGCGAACTGACCTTCGGCGGCTTGAGCATTGCGGCGGTCTTGGTGGTGATGTACTTCCTGCTCAATTTCTGGAGCGTGAAGGTATTCGCGGACACCAACAGCGCCATCACTTTTTTCAAATTGATCGTACCGGCGGCCACCGCGATCGCCTTGATGCTCAACGGTTTTCATTGGGAGAATTTCCAGGTCGGCATCCATGGCGGCAAACACGTCGGCAATGCAGCCGCCATTCTGACGGCGGTGGCCACCAGCGGCATCGTCTTCAGCTATAACGGCTTTCAGAGTCCGGTGAACCTGGCCGGCGAAGCCCGAAATCCCGGGCGTAGTGTGCCGTTCGCAATCTTCGGCTCCATCGCGCTCAGCACCGTGGTTTATCTGCTTCTGCAAACGGCATTTCTGGGGGCGGTCGCCCCGGATCACCTGCAGGAGGGCTGGGCCGCACTCGAATACAGCTCGCCTTTCGCACAGCTTGCCCTGGCACTCAACCTCAATTGGCTGGCGATTCTGCTGTACACCGATGCCTTCATCAGTCCCAGCGGCACCGGGACCACCTACACGGCCACGACGGCGCGCATGATTTACGCCATGCAAGTCAGTGGCACGGTGCCGGAGGTGTTGGGACGCGTGCATCCTCGCTACGGGATACCGCGTCCGGCCATGTGGTTCAACCTGGCGGTATCGTTCATCTTTCTGTTTTTTTTCCGCGGCTGGGGCAAATTGGCAGCCGTCATTTCCGTGGCCACCATCATTACTTATCTGGTGGTGCCGGTCAGCGTGATGGTGCTGCGCCGGACCGCGCCCGATCTGCACCGGCCGCTGCGCGTGCCGGGTCTTCCCGTCCTGGCGCCGTTCGCATTCATGCTCGCCACGTTGATGTTGTTCTGGGCACGCTGGCCGCACACGGGCGAGATCATGTTGTTGTTGATACTGCCGCTGCCGGTTTATTTCTATTTCCAGGCGAAAGCGAACTGGACCGATTTTGCGCGGCAGTTGCGAGCGTCCTGGTGGCTGCTGTGCTATCTCATCGCCATCACCATTCTCTCCTGGGCCGGCAGCAAGGAATTCGAGGGGCACGATTACATCGGTTACGGATGGGACCAGCTGTGCGTCGCCGTGACGGCGCTGGTCTTTTATTTCTGGGGAGTGCGCAGCGGCTGGCGCACGCCAAGCATTGTAGCGCTCGAGGGGCGAGAGGCAGCCTGACGGCGACGATAAAGGCACAGTCGCCGTCGGGCTGCCTCTCGCCCCTCTGCCACGTGTTTGCCGCTCAGCTACGCCTAAATGGGCTTGCGAAGTTGATTTGAGTTACGGTAGGCCGGCGTGGGTGGTGAGATAGACGGCGTAGGTTCCGAGCCAGTGGCCGCCTTCGTAGTGTTCCCCGGTGATTTCCGGCAGGGATGCGGCGGCGTGCGCGGCTGCGGCGGCCAACAAGGCGGACCTTCGCTTGTCGCCTTTCGGAAGTCCGTGCGCGATGCCCTCGAGCATCCAACTTCGGCTCAGGTTGAGCCCGTCCAGATGGGCGAGTTTCGGGTCGGCGCGATCTGTGATGACCGCGGCCGGCAACCATGCGGTGCTGCCGTTGCCGGGAATCTTCGGCAGGAATGCGGACAACCAGCGTGCAAATGCCGGCGGCGGAAGGATGCGTCGCATGAAGTCCGCCTCGGCGAGGCAGGGGGACAGGAAATCTTCACCTGAAGGTTCGTAACTCAAGGGGCAGTCGCGATCCGCGGTATAAAAACGCTGCGCGGCATCCTGAAGCAGTCCCCGCATCTGCTTGTCGCCGGCAACGCCGGCCCAATCCCAGATCAGACCGAACGAGAAGGCGGTCTGGTCGTGCTCGCCGACCCGGATGGGATAGTGCAGCTTTGGCAGCCAGGACTTGATGCGGGAAGCGGCTTCGGTCTCGAGCGGGCGCAGCGTTGCCGACCATTCCTGCCCCTGGGGATCGTTCCATTGCCGCAGCTCGGCCGAGAGCTCGAGCAGCCATGCCAGGCCGTAGGGCCGCTCGAACGATGCCCTTCCGGCGCGTTTGAAATAAGCGACTTCGCCGGCGATGTTGTCCGCCGTGAAGCTGCGTGCCAGCTCGGCCCGTGCGCGGGCCGCAAAAGATGTGGCCTGGGAAGGCTCGTCGGGCATGATGTGCAGCATGCGCACGAGCAGCCAATGGCCGTGCACATCGGAATGCCAGTCGAAGCAGCCATAAAAGGCCGGCGTCAGCTTGCGCGGCGGCAGCGCATCCGCGTCGCTGTCCAGCGTGGTGCTAAGGTGGTTCGGATACTCATCGTGCAGACACTTGAGCGCCAGGCCGGCGAAGCGGGCTGCAGCCGCCGGATCCAGGCCAGCAGGCGCCGACGCGGCGTCCGCCGCTGCGTTGGCGGTGCACGAAAGCGCCATCAGCGCAGCCATGAGGAAGAATGAACGCATGCGTGTTACCTTTTTTTGAATCCCGGCGTTGAAGGCGAATTTGCTGCTGTGCAGAACCAGGCGATTGCAGACTCATCCGCGATTTCGTGAGACTCATCCACGATTTCGTGAGACGGTGATTAGTACTCTCCGTATCCACAATGCAGGATATCCCGCGAATTCCATGCAACTTGGAAGCTCTTTCCGTTGGCATCGTTCTCGTGCGCGGCGATTCGGTATCCATCAACGCGGCGGTCGAAGAAGCCACTGGCTATTCGCGCAGCGAGCTCACGTCGGTCGATGAATATGTCAGTCGTCTGTTGGCGGCGGGAAATGCCGCGACCGCAGCAAATCTGCGCAGTGCCCTCGATCAATGGCGGTCCGCCAAGGGTCCGCCGCTCACGTTCCCGGTCATGTGCCGTGACGGCGCTCAGGTCTGGATCGAGCATCAAATCGTCACCTCGGAGGACCAAGAGCTTTGGATTCTACGCGACGTGTCCGATCGGGTGGCCGCCGATCGGGTCGCCCGCAAGCAGGCGGAGCTGCTGAAGCGAGTCAGCCGGCTGGGCGACATAGGAGGATGGGAACACATTCTCGAAACGGATGAAATGATCTGGTCGGAGCAGCTCTATCGGATACACGAAATCGAACCACAAACCAGGATCTGCACCGCAGTCATCGAATCGCTCTATTCGAAGGAGTCGGTGGGGCGGCTGTACGCAGCGCTGCTGCGTTCCGTCGAGGACGGTGTGCCGTACGATCTCGAGCTGCCGTTCGTCACAGCCACGGGCAAGCAACGCTGGGCCCGCATGATCGGGGAAGTGGAGCTCGAAAACGGCCACTCGAAGCGCTGGGTGGGCATCATGCAGGATGTGACCGAGCGCTATAAGACCAATGAGGCATTGCGCGAAGCACGAGCCACGGCGGAGGCGGCCAGCCGCGCCAAAAGCGAATTCCTGGCCAACATGAGCCATGAAATTCGCACACCCATGAACGGCGTCATCGGCATGACCGAACTACTCCTCGAAACCCCTTTGGACGATACACAGCGCGACTACGCAGAGACCGTCGGCCATAGCGCCCGGGCGCTTCTCACCGTCATCAACGACATCCTGGATTTTTCCAAAGTCGAAGCCGGCAAGCTCGAACTCGAGTGTCTCGACATGAACCTGCACGATACGGTGCATGAGGTGGGCAGGTTGCTGGCGATACAGGCGCACGCCAAGAACTTGGAACTGACCATTGAAATCGACCCTCGGGTTCCCGGCGTGATCCGTGCCGACGCCGGCCGGCTGCGACAGGTGTTGCTGAATTTGGGCGGCAATGCCGTGAAATTCACCAAGTTTGGGGAAGTTGCGATTGGCGTGAAGATGCTGCCCGGCGCACAGGACATGACGAATTTGCGTTTTGAGGTCAGGGACACCGGCATCGGAATACCCGCGCAGCGGATTCAGGCGCTGTTTCAACCGTTCTCCCAGGTGGACAGCTCGACGACACGCGAATTCGGTGGCAGTGGTCTGGGATTGTCGATCGTGAGGCGTCTGGTGCAATTGATGGGCGGCGAGAGCGGCGTCGAATCCCGGGAGGGCAGCGGCTCGTGTTTCTGGTTCACGGCC
>Ga0116227_10009679_pt1 | contig 17329 bp, 10 predicted proteins | sample S1TSphgellanicum_FD_89693 | JGI IMG/M metagenome (GOLD analysis project Ga0116227, IMG submission 89693) | Host-associated microbial communities from peat moss isolated from Minnesota, USA - S1T2_Fb - Sphagnum magellanicum MG | ecosystem: Host-associated > Plants > Peat moss > Unclassified...
AAAAAAAAAAAAAAAAAAAAAAAAAAAAAAAAAAAAAAAAAAAAAAAAAAAAAAAAAAAAAAAAAAAAAAAAAAAAAAAAAAAAAAAAAAAAATTAAAAAAAAAAAAAAAAAAAAAAAAAAAACTCAATTATTAAATACAAAGATGCACATTAACCATCCTTTTTATTCTATTAACAAAAGAAACATGAGGAGGAAGCCACTACACATGCAACACATTTGTGATGCCTCTTCTAATAAACTCATTTTTTTTTTTTTTTCTTCTAACCCTACCTATAAACCTAAACCTACTTCTCACTAATTAGTAAAACCTTGACCTTATTATGTTTTAATATCTTGAAAGGGTATCAATTTAAAAAATAAAATAAAAAATTCAATAAAATGTTTGTCAACCCAATAAAAATTGAAAAATAGGTTTCAAAAAGAATGATCCTTAATGATATACCCAAGGATATTCAAGATGAGAATTGGCTTGAAACCCTAATTGATTTCTCAAATTTTATAAAAATTTATACTTGTTCAACATTGATTCCAATGATGACACATAAAAGGGAAGATTCAGAAAGCTTAGAACTTTTGAACAAACCCCCCAAATTAACTTTATTGAGATCTCAATCTGACAGAATTCAGGCTATGGAACTCTAAAGTTATTAGTCCCATCAATGCTTGTTTGTCACTATTGACAACATGTGTCCATAGCCTTGTAGCATGTGTAAGCCATAGCGATTTTTCAGCGAGCTGCTGCATTTGGTCGAAGTCTCCTCATTTTTTTCACACATCATAGCTAGTGCACCTTTGTCATTGCTCGATTTGTGATAGACAACAATTTTCTTGTCTTAGGTGTTCATTGTTATCGTTAATTGTCATTTTGTAATCATGGGTCTTATTTGCATAAGATTTTTTCCTTATATTTTTTTTGATTGTTTGCTTTTTTTAAATTTAATATTTGGGTTGAGTCTACTTGTGCTTTCATTTGCCTTGTACTTTTGATGGATGGGTTCTTATTCCTTGATTTTTATATACTGGATTTTCCTTCTATTAGTTCTTATTCATTGTTGAACAACTATAAATCCCACAATGAATGAATGGGGGTGAAGGTGAAGAAGGGAGGAGGGTGAACCAGCACCGACCAGCACACCATGAAGGATGAATGATAAGTGATCAGGAAACAGTTTTCTGTTGGGATCCAGTGAAATTTGCTCGAAATGTGAAAAAATACAAAAGAAAAATGGAATAATATTCTGTCGCAATATTCTGATTTTTTTTTTCTGGAAAAAAAAAATTCAAATTTAAAGAAAACAAAAAAGAGAATCTCTTTTTGAAGAATTTTTTGCCACAATTGGACTCTAGTTTTTTTTAAAATTTGGAAGCAATTTTTTAACTTTTTTTTTTAATTTTTTTTTTCCCCCCAACTGTTTAGACAGGTTCTAAAAAATCGTGTCACCCATTTAATCTTTAAACCCTCTTGGAATGCAAGCAAATGACTCAACATCTGAATTTTGAAAACATAAAATAAAAATCTCTCACTTGCTTGCAGCCAAGTGGTGGGTTGGCCACTTGATGCCCTAGATTTGCCGTTTCACCACTTGAGCTTTCTTTCAATGATGGAGGTAAGGATTACTCAAAATTCAATATCAGAATTAGGTCTAAAAATTCAATATCAGAATTTTAGTCCGACCTACACTGATAGATTCATTTTTCCAAGCGATTCCCAAAAGAATTCTCCTTTTTATATTTTCCCTTAATATTTTTATGTAGGAGAAGTGGTGCATTTTGCCCACCAGTAAAAGGAAGATTTAGTCAGAACAGAACTGATAAAACTTCTGTTTGCAAAAAATAATCACCCCAAAAATTCTCCAGTTGACAAAAATTAGACAAGAAAAAAAAAGAAACCGCCATGCATAAGCAGTTTGCTTTCACTCAGTTGATCAGACAAGGAACTGTTGGACCTTGAGTGAAGCTTCTTAGAGAAGGAACTATTGGACCTTGAGCGAAGGTTCTAAGGGTAAATCAATCGAAGATATATTGAATTTGGACTCAGAGAATCTGATTTAGTTTTACAGATTTAGTGTTACCACAGTATATGGACAATGTACAAAAGCAACTGAATACAAATTTGGATTTTGCCATGGTACCAGTGTAGGTGCTGCTGGTTCACTCAAGCCCTAAAGTTCAACCACCTGAACCCAAGAGTTACCTGTCCAAATCAACCCCAACACCCAGTCAAGAATTTTGGGCAAAGGATAAGAGATAAAAGTGTGGAGCTATTGGGAACAACTTCAGGAACACATATGGAGCATTTTTGGGAACAATTTAGACCTGGTGAGAACATGCCTTCTAAAAGTATTCTATATTGTCAGTCTTCACCAGACCATAGATAGAAAGACTTCATTGGATCACAAAACTCATTCCCCAAATTTCCACTCCTTCCAGAACAGAGAAATGAGAACTGCCACTATTCCCATGGATTGTACAAATTGATGGATCCTCGTACAGACAAGAAAGTAAAGCGAAAACTTTTCTGGAACTTTAATTGAAGAGTTACATGACATTTTGCCTTTACAATTGCAGTTTCCAAAACTCTCCATTATGCTGTTCTGAGTAACATTCAGCAAAGGGTAGATCTAGTACTTCCCACGGCTGCAGCGTGGCATCCATTTGTGTCTTATCCTTGACAACCTTGCACCAACCTGCTGCCAAGAAGCCATCAGCACCTTAGATACAGCTGCATTTTTGCAATGTTTCATAAGATAAAAGGAATGCTGGACATGCTTTTGACCATTCTCTGTACCTTCATACACTGCACCTTTGAAGAGGTACAAAACACCTTCCAAGTAATGGGTGACACAACCTAGAGCACTTTACTACTGCTTTTCTATGATAATGTTGTGTGTTCTCCTGCTGGGTGAAGCTCCACATTGCGGAGAACCACCCGTGCAAAGACCTTGGCTTGTAGAGGGGCTGTTGCTGAAGCAGCAATGGTGCGTAATACCCGCCCTGCTCCAGCATTTTGCAGAAGGCTTATGTGATGCATTGCATGCCGGCCTCCAGGCATAGTAAACTGCAATTGCCATGACCAAAAGATCAGGCTTGTAACAGGATTGGAAGAAAAATTTGACAAAGACTCAGTGACATACATAGCAATTGCCAACAAAATAACTTGAGATAAAAAAAATAAAAAGTGTGTTTCCAACAGCAAATCAAAAGTACCTGCAGGAGGGCAAATGCAGCACAGGATCTAAGGACTGCAGCTTTGTTGCGGAGCATAGCTACAAACCTTCCAACTTCAGCTCCACTGCATACAGTACATATCTTTATCAGTATTCAAAGAATAATATCCATCCCCCAATTGACCTCAAAATCCACTATCAGTAGTTTGAAGAATCTGGTGCTTGACACTGATGGGTGCCTAAGCAACTCTGTAACATAGAGTGGACTATGTTGCCACTATGTTGTCACAACCACTGAATCATAAAACAGTCCACGATTTCATTTTCTCCACATCTTTTGCTCTTAGGTAAACAGTCTCCACAAACAGGTGAAGGATAGATCAGTTAAAAAGACTCCATTCCTTTGAGCAGATTAACATCAACAACACATCACAATTTCAGTGATCTTCCATTCATCTATGAGATGCATACCCAATGTTGGATATCCAGCAAAGGCTCTTGAATACCATAGGAAAGATGTCTTCACCTGCAGCGGAGATGCCCTGCCTCTTGAATGCGGGCTGATTCAGCAACTTCTGTGAGAGCTGCTGGTGGCAATGAGGTAGTAGGGACCAACAGAGCTTGGTGGTTTGAAAATGAAAGTACACAAGCATCAATGTTCCGAATAGCTAAGTGTCTTGCTGCTTCCAAGCCATCTACTCCCAGCCCAGGACTTTCACTAGACATTGGGCCAAAAGCAACCTCATCTGTCCTGTTTGAGTCATCCCAATATCAGATCAATAGCTTATTCAACAAGAAGTTTTCTTCAAAAGTTACAATTCAATTTGATCATTGCTATGACAGTAGCTGGAAATGATAAAACAATCACACATAAAGTGAAGTTGTAACAGCTAAGTGACAAATGCAGATCACAATTCCATGTGCAGCCCAGTGCGAACATGTTGGTAGAGACAAGAGGATCTTCCTGTGTAAATGAAGTGAGTTTGTAACTGTTTCAGCAATTGATAAAACCAACTGGAACTTCCTAATGCAGGGTGTTATGATAACAGACTGGTCATCAACTCACCATCACATGGAATTATGAGGGAAAAGAACAGGTGAAAGAACATTATGGACATCAGTGTTCTTAGGTACTAAAGAGGATGTATATATGCACCTGCCATCAAACATGTAAGCAAGAGCCAGAGCAGCCATGAAGCGAGCCATTTTAGACTGTGATGAGGAGCACAAATGCACCAATGCTGGCACCCCTTCCTCCTCCACTATGAGCAATGCATTGCTGGGATTGAAGGCAAGATTCCACAGGGCTCCAGCAGCAGTCTCATGTACATCCTACAAACATAATGCATCATCAGGGCAACCCTACCACTGCTCCTGTTCAGATCCTACAGAATGGAAAGCAACTGTAACATGTCAGCCAGGTACACATGCATCCCCCAAAAAAGTATTAGGAACTTTCTATATTTTCAAAAATTGCAAGACAGTCTGATACCAAGGATAATGTGATTCATGAACAAACAAAAAGGGACTGTAACAGCAAGCTGCAGGAGGAAGAGAACAAAACAGTAACCCCAAATCAGAAAACCAGAATCATGGCATGAACAATAGCAACAGTCTCTTGCAGTGATCATCAACAGAAACACATCTTTATAAGTACCGAGAACTTCTCCTTACTTACAATTCAAGTCAAACTGAATTGAATTGCAAGATGATCTGATAATAAGATTGTCAAGATTTCAGCTCTGCCAACATATCAGCAACAAGGCAACCCAACCCAAAGAACAGAAACCAAAACATGGTTTGAACAACAGCAACAGTCATACACATTTTCAAAGACATTCAAAAGCCACATCTACAGTATCAACCAGCTATCATAACATCCCCATTGACTTGATCAGCTCCTCGCAGTGGATCAAGGTCAATGTAATGTAATAAATACTTACCTTCTGCCACAAGACTGGCAGTAAACTGCAGTAACAAGGAAACAAGCTCAACCATGGTAATGTCTAGCTAAAGAAAATCTGACGACCAAAGAAACCAAGAAAAAGAACAGAAACACAATGAAGAAAGGAAAAGAAAATTATCGAAACAGGAAAAGAAAAGAGAGAAACAGGATGGAGAGCTTGGAGAGTACGCCCTTTTGAGGACAAAGTGGACATTGAAAAGTTCCCTACTTCGAATTAAGAAGCCCTTGAAATAAGATAATTTTTTGATTCCAAAGGAGCCAAAGGAAGAGATTTTTTGAAGAAATTTGTCATATCACTATTTCCAATCTTCAAAAGATTTTCCTAAATTGATGCTTTGGATGAAGGAACAGATTCCCCAAGATTATTGATAGATTCTGCAAGCCCTAAATTTGAAAAACTAGTGTGCCCACTCAAGCAATAATCTTTATTCTTGATTAAGGAAATCAATGAAGCCCTGATTTGGGGAGGGGTGCTCTGAAGCCATAGAGAAGCCTAAAAGGCATTGCTTGCACATAATCAGAAATCAGGCACTTACAGGAGGAACATGTAACAAAGTTTTTTAATCTCCTGAGACAGCATAGGGTTCAGTCTTTGACTGACAAAGCCATATTAAAATATGGAAAGCTTGAAATCAGAGAATAAGAGATAAACTTGGATAGACAGAGGAATGCAAAAAATGTGGATCACTTTGACAAAAACCCTAAATTTATAGGCAAGCTTAGCATAGCATGACTCTTGAAGGTGCTATGCATGGCATTCCAAGACACACAAGAGAACCTTACATGCCATAGGATTGCCATACAAGAGAACCTTCCCAACACTTACAAAGACAGCCTAGCTTTAGAATAACTGCTTTGCAGGAGCTGAATCTCAACATTCTAAAGCTCACAAGAGAAATTTGCTCGACAAACATCTCAAAGAAAATGGGACCCTGAATCAAAGAAAACTAAATTCACTAATTCAAGTCATAAAGGGTCCTAAAAGAGAAAGAGACTAAGAGGGTTCACATCTCCTCTTATCTAGAGGACAGAGAGCACAAAATGCCCACTATAAAATCTGGAATAAAAAGGAGTGAAGGACACTGATCTGGAGTAACCAGAACCTTATTAGGATGGCATCTCAGAAGGCCAGACACAAAGAACAGATGACAAAGAGGTGGCTGGAGGGCCTTCTGCCTTCAAAGATAGATCTTCAAGAACCCAGCTGGTCACTACTTGGATACTGAACATCTGCTAATGTGATTGGAAAACATATTCTCATTAGTACTGGGAATTTCTCCATACTTACAGTGAACGTCAACCAGACTAGAATTGTGAGGTGACCCAGTGATAAGGTTATGGATATTTCAGATCTGATGACATATTGTCAAACAGGAAACTTACCTCAAACTCAGACCTTGCCAATGCTATTAAAGGGGCAACTCCACCTCCACGACCAATTGCAATGCTGGACAATCAAATCAAATATCAGACAGGATGCTACAAGTCCTTCTAAAATTGCTTCCCCATCTTAAATGCTGTCCTTATAGAGTCGATTATCACTTCATTACTACAGCCTTTTCCAAACGGATAAAGAAGCACCTAGCTACAAATATCTGCAGCACAGCAGAAATTCTTCTGAGAAGTGATAGTAACAGTGAGTACCTATTCACTTCAGATACAGAGAGGCCCCAGAGAGCACCTGCAGCCCTTTCTTGCAGACCTTGTGATCCAGTCCTGCAACTTTGGGCTAATGTTACCTGCACAATTTAAATTTTGAAAAGATATCAAACATAATGAATGAACATGGGAGCTACCTCATCCCATCTTTGCAGTGGGTGCCAACTGAACTGAGACAATAACACTAAAGATGCATTGACGGTTGTGGCTACAATCTCAACACACACACATTTACACACCTCTTGGAAACACAAAGCAACTATATCATCTTAACCAATATGACTTAACCATAGAAACTCACCAATGCCTCAACCCCACCTACAGCTGCAATAGCCTCACGGTTTCTGTCATCAAAAGAAAGATTCCACAAAGCTCCAGCTGCCTCTTGTCTGCCGCATCCAAACAAAAACAATGCTAAAATGAGAAAGCTCCTGAGTGTCAGATGAATATTTACTCTGGATGTACACATACAAGAGCAGCAACTCCAACCCATACTTTCAGGATCCTAGTCTTGCAAAAACCCCAATTCCAACGTTCAAGTATTCCTCCATGAGCATGGCATAAAGAGCAACAACAACTTTAAGAGAGACAATAGCAAAGAGATAGCAGAGAACCAAGTTTACCTGACTCCTTCATGATTTGAAGAAGTGAGGTGCACTAGAGCTTCAAGAGCACCAGGTTCCTTGCCTACAGCAGCATTGTTACCATTGCTGTCACCATGTGCTGCAAGGTTAGCCAAGGCACGTGCAGCCTGCAACATACAGATCACTGAAATGCTCAGTCGCAGTCTTACAGAACTTCCAGACACCAAGATCACCAAGACTAATACTTTGAAAAGTAAAGCAGGTTCCTCCCTTCACAAAAAAATGATGCAACACAATGTCATTCTATTGAATCACCACATGGACATGGTTCCAGTGCTCAGGAATCTGTCTGAGCTTTCTCTGTGCATGCAGAATTTTCTAACTGCACATGAGATCAGAAGGGACTTCTACCCACTATTAAGTGCTATACACAACCCCTATAACCCTTTACCTCCATAATCTTTATGCATTGATCAGAATGCAGAGTACCTGTTCTTGTACCCCCTCATGATGGCAAAAGCGAGCGAGATTTACAAGGGCATGGACACCACCTGCAGAGGCAACCTCCATGCTGCACTTGTCATCTGCTGCCAAGTTTGCCAGTGCACCAGCTGCCCTCTCCTGCTACCCAAGTACATCACAAGAAGCACACCATCAGCCATTTGATGACAAGAAATAGATATTCACAGGGAGATCAGACACACCAAAAACAAAAATGGAAACAAGCCATCACATGTCCTGAACTCTCAGGAAAAATGTGTCAGACTTTAAACCATGCTAGAAGTTTGTGCACGGCCACAAGAGCAGCAAGAGTAGAGGCTAACATCAGGGACATCTAGACGAAGTGACACAGGCCAGCGTTCTTAGGTCATATCAATGGATGGAAACTGAGTCCAACAAACAACCCATTAAAAGACAGAATAAAATGGTGATGAAGAGAACACAACAACTGTGAAGCACAAAGTTAACAGTCTCAGGAAAAAAGAGTCCAGGGCTCACCAGAACTCCTTCATTACCAGATGGCCATTTGAAAGCTAGATCCACCAGAGCCTCAATAGCACCTGCTCCAGCTATGGCACCCTACCAATTTGTAGTATACGTTGACAGTAATTAGCAACATCACCCAAAACTTCTTGGAAGGCCATAGAAAACAAAGAGAAACAGAAAGCCAGTTAAGTTGTAGGTGACACAAAAATATACATCACTGCAGACAAAAATTGAGAACACACCTTATGGTCTTCCCCAACAGACAGGTTCCAAAGGCCGCCTGCTGCCTCTTCAGCAACCCGGCGATTAGGAGATCTTGCTAGGGAGGCCAAAATGCTGATTCCCCCCTCCATTGCCACAGTCTTGGCAACATCTGCATTTACCGACAAATTTGCTATAGCCTGCCAAAAACCCAAAATTCACTATTTTGAGATGTTCTAATCAGTTGCTCCCCCTGATGCAATGTGAAACCACCTAGTGCAGAGACCCCTTGCATCTACAACAACATATCAGCAATTGAGCATTCAGACTCACAGATGAAGTCTGCTAGATGTGCTGAACCCAAAGAGAGACATCCAATCCTGCCGTTTCACTAAGAGAGTGGACAACTTCTTAGTACTGATGAAGACGACAGACCCTATGCTCTGCCATGAATATCACACGGTCCTAACAAGAGCAAGTAGACCATCACAACAATTGTCTCAAGTTGGTGTGAGGCCTTAATGTGTACCTTAGCAGCTTCGGACTGTACAGCTTCCCGACAAGATTTGGCAAGACGCAGGAGGTGTGTAATACCACCTGCATGCAGAACTGCTTCTGCCCTTGCTGGATCAACACTCTCAGTCTCATCATCAATAACTACAAATGTGGCCAGTGCAGTTGCTGCCCACTCTTGTACCTCCTCCTGCTGGCTTTGCAACAGGTTGAGCATCAGTGCTGTCCCTCGATTGAGCCAGAAGACATCCAGACCCGAATTACTCTCTGCAGTCTTAAGCAGGGCATGTGAAAGTACACATTCTGTCCAATCTGTGAGCTCCAAATGGCAGTCCTTGCAGACCAAAGAATCTGTGAGTTTCTTGCATTTGGGACTCCTCCCTGCATTGATGGAACTCAAAGAGGCGAGTTCCTTCTTAAAGTCTGTACATTGTGTGACCAAGACACTGGGATTAAGAAATGACTCAACTGCATCGCGTCCGTGTTCCAGATGAGAGCAATTGACAGCACAGAACACTTTTAGTTTGGGTGCTGCCATGAGTTCTGCTGCAGTAACTGCAGTAATGTCAGTTCGTGAGACATCAAGGCCAGTGAGATGAGGCAACTTAGGCCACATTTCTGCTGCCAAGCTCCAAGAGATGACCCTGGAGCCTGCAACAGAGAGAAACCTCAGGCTGGTTGCAGCAACCAAAGCCACCTCATCCACATTAGTACAATCGAAGAATGCTAAATCCATAAGATCTGGACAATGCTTTGCCAGGGCTCCAATGGTGGGGGCATCTACATCCCTAATGCCAGAGATCCGCAAGCGCTTCAGCTTTGGACAACACGTAGCTACTACTTTAATTGCATCATTGGTGATTCTTTCACAGTCTACACCAAGCTGCAGCTGTAAACTTTCAAGAGATTCATGTCGAGCGACCATCATGCAGAGGGAAGCGTCAGAAAGATCCCCACAACTATCGCCGCTGAGATCCCGTAACCCTCTCGCCTGTAGACCAACAATAGCCGTAGCGGCAGCGCCGCCGCGGAACCTGAGACGTTGAAGCTTTGCACATCTGCTGGAGAGAGCGGCAGTCATGTCCGAGTCCAACACATGAGCACGGATGTCCAGAGAGGTCCATAGCGAAGCGGATGCGGCAAGTGTACGCCAACCCCTGCAAACCGAAGCCAAACTTGCTCTATCCCTATGATTCAAAAGCGTAAACACTTTGAGCATCGTATCATCAGGTAATCGAGTCCAGTCTGCCTCCTCCTCGTCCGTAGTAGAATGGCTGCTATTTCTTCCGCTGCCGGAGCTTGATTCTACTCCAAAACAGTTTCGTGAGGAAACAACGATCGCTTTCAGCCGCTTCGGGGGAAAGCCGGAAAACCTTTCTTCATGCCAATTGACCTCCTCATCGTCCACAACTTTTCTCCGCCGTTTATGACACATATCATCAGCCACTCCCCCCGCCCACACTTGCCTCATCGTGGAGCAAGAAAGAAATGCGTAGGTATCAACCAAGGCATCAACAACAGCCCCCGTCCCCGTGGCAGCAAACAAAACTCTCACCACAACGCTCGGGAAGGAAGAATCACACTTCAAAATCCAAACTCACCACAACACAAATCGTCTACAACGGATTCCTCTCAAACCAAACCACGTTACCAAAACTCTACACTCCAACAGCGGTGAACAAGCAAACACAACCGCTCCCTCCATCGGCACCATTCAAGAAAAAGAGAGATTCCTTCCCCACGCTACAAACGACTCACCTACCAAATCAAATGAGCGAAAACACGCAAAACACCATCCGCATCCGTCACACACACCAGTTTCTCCAGACTCCAAAATGTGGGGTATCCTCGTCACACCCCAATTTGTTTTCAGCGAGCGGCTCCGCCACATCTCCGAGATCACCTCCGTCACGCACAACCCCGATGCCACTCAACACAAGCACCATACATGTGCAAACACAAATGGCTTTTTCTAAACCCTTAAAAAAATTTAAAAAAAAAAAGCAACCAACACACACACACAGCACAAAAGCCGGCATCACAGGACTTGACAACGTACAAGATGACAGCCACAAGCAACGCGAGAGAAGCAAGCCGCGTCAAACAAGTCGGTATTGCACCATCGCCGACGGTCGCGCCCTAGCCATCGCTGACGCTCCTCTCTCTCTCTCTCAAGCTTTGGGTTTTCCACACGGAGAGCTTCAATAGGAACAGCGATTGGAGCGATTTCGGGAGCTTGTAGGAACGTGAGAGGGGATGTGGAACGTTGGGAACTTGATGATGGAAAAGTTAAGAAAATTCATCCATCTATATACATTCATTCATTCATTCATTTGTGGAAAACATCCATCTATCTATTAAGAAAGGGAGCTATCAAAGGAGGTTGTTTTGTTGGCCTTGCCTACCAAGGCAAGGATATTGTGTTTAGATTCATTATAGAGTACTTATACTAGCTTAAGGGATTTTGGTCCCTAGGTAATAGGTCTAATTTTATAGGAGGATTTTTGAAGGGCGATATTTTGGCTTGTGTTCAAACTCGAGATTTAGGCATAGAGTGATCATTCTTGAAGGATTTTGGTTTCTTTTAGAGGATTTTTTTGAAGATTAGGTGTAATTTTGCATGGTGAAATATTTCAATTTTCATAATTTTTCTTTTGCCATAAAATATGTTTTTAACGTAAATGGCAAAAGGCCATAGTGTGACACACCCCTTGTTTTGTTCATTTGTTTGTTTTGTTTTGTGTTGTTGAAATCTTTGAAATCGTGTGTCAAAATCTCCCAAATTGTGAGGTTGTCAGTTATGTTTTCGATGTTGCTCTTGAAAAGCTTTTGATGAGTATTGGTGCACCAAGGTGAAATATGTAATGTTTAGATTTGTAATGCATGAGTTATAAAATTTGGAATATTTTCATTGCTAAAAATTTAATGAAATTAAAAATTAAGAATAATTGGTCGTGTGTTCTTGGTATCCTTGGAAAGATTTCTCAAACTTGAGGTATCAACTATGTTCGTGGTATTGCGGAGAAGAAGCCTTTGATGAGATGAAGGTTATGTTTTTTTTTGGGGTGCAAAATTTTACTCAAATGCAAAATTCCATAGAGGCTTGTGACAAGCAATGACTAAAAAGAATCATTTTTGAAAAATAAAAATAAAAATAATTGGTCAAAAATGAATGGTTTTGATTTGTAAATCACGATGGTTTTTTTAGTGCATGTTTCAAATCCATTGTCATTTCACATAATGGTTGTTGGAATTGAAGGTGGGCCAAATACATTTGCCATCCTACTTCATGTCCATCTTTTAAAAGGTGACATTGTTTGTCAACATTGTCACTCTCTTTGTTTTTGTTGTGATTAATTTTTATCTTTTGTTGTATTCAAACCATTTCTCACTTGAGCTTTTGCTCTTTCCTTTGTTGTAACCTCTTCACCTTGCATTGGTCAACACATTTCTTCTTCTACAAGTTGTTATCACATATTGAATGTCATTAAATCTTCAAAACAAACAGGTGGAACCCAAGCAATCCCGAATCATATGCCTTTATTGCAAATCATGGTATATATGAAAAGATTTGGTTTTTTATGTGTAAGGTTTGTTGAAAGTTTTATATGAATTGGACCTTTTCTTAAATATATATCACAAAGATCATATGTATAATGTTGATTGTCTAGGGTTTAAAGTGTGTGTTTTGCGAGTTGAAAATAAATTGGTGTCAATGACAACATTAGCAACAAGGTTCAAGTTAACCCCTTAATATCAAGACAATATAAATTTTATATTAAAGCAACTCATATTGGGATTGTTTAATGTTTACGGGTTCATAATGAATTACATTACACATAAGTTAGTTCCTCATTCTTAAACACATTTTGTTTGTTTACATTGTGTTTGTAAATGTACTATTATTGAACATTATTTTGTTATTTTTTCATGTGACACGTGTAATAAGCACATAAATTTTTTCAATAGATGTGTAATAGAATTTTTGAAGATTCATCTTTCTTTTCATGTGAAACAGGTAGTAGGTGCACAATTTTTTTATAAATTATGCCCCCAAGCTTTCCATATTTGCAACTTATGTTCTTTAACAACATTTGTTGGTGGGTTATCTTTTGCATTTTGTTTATGATTTGTTAATGTATAGTTGTGTTGGATTGTTGATGTGTGTTTTTTTCACCTATTGTTTGGTTGAAGCTGTTTGTTGCACCTACTTTTGTGTGACAAATGTTTGAGGAAATTATTCTTTCGTTAAAAAAGTTGTTTGGGTGCACCAATTTGTTATGTTAAACTTTCAATCTAACCATAATTTGCTTTCCCAAATGGCATTCCAAACACATGGGACACATAGGGACACTTTTGGCAAGTTGTTTACTAGTTATTCAAATAACCATAACTATTGAAAAATCACCTTTTTGAATATACAAGCCAATATCATATTACTCTTATTAAGATCTTCCAAATGATAAGAAGTTAATCTAATTTGGATAATGTCAATGATCCCTCAAATGTGATTTCAACATTTAAAGCTTTTTGAAAATCCCAACTTCCAAAGTGAAAATGCAACTTGACAATCTTAAGAGAGACTTTCCATTGATTCTCACACATTTCCCAGTTCGATTGGGTCAAAGTCTCAGTCCCTTTAGTTTATTTCATGCATTAACCTTTTTTTTTAATTAATCAAACCTCTTGTCAAATTTTCATCTTCATAAATTCAACTTGGGAAAAGACTTATCATTCTTAAAGCCCTAACTAAGGTCATAACATTTAGATTACACAAGCATGAGAAAAAAAATTAAAATTTGAAATTCTCATTTTTTATAGCCCCTTGTACATGTAATATTTTAATTTTTAATGATAACATTATGGAATCCACAACCTTGCCATTTTATGCAATGATCCTTTCCAATGTTACTTTTGTAACAATTGTGTTGTTCCTTTCATCATGGTCAAAATTGATTGCTTGGGTGTTTTTGAAATTTATGTTTATTATTTGTCTATACTTTTCATTTCATTGAATGATTAAATTGAGTGTGAACATAATAACATGAACCAAATGTGCCCATTCAAAACTTTAAAATAGTTAAAATAGTTGATGTGACAAATTGGGATTACTTGCATTCCTTGAATTTTAAGCACAAATAATAATGGTTACACTATTTTAAAAGTGACATACTTGAGCAATTATACTCATTACATCCATTTAAAATTTATCCAAACATCACAATGATATATTAAATTCATTGTTGTGTCTATACATCACACATTTTCAATAGTAATTATATTTATCATTAAAAAACATATGAAAGTAAGTTATTGATCTATTCATTGCATTGGACTATGTTTGCACCAATGTTGGCCAAATCTAGTTTTTGATTTAAGTTTTGATACCCCATTTGACAATTCTAGGTGGGGGCAAACTTCTCACAAGGCTCACCCTGGGTGAGTAATATGCTTAAACTCGAGAAAACTTAAGGTCAGATAAATCCAACACAAACTTTGGCTTGACGAGTCTTGAGGTCCTTTTGCAAGGGTTGGGTCTTAGTTGTAGATAAAGGTTATATAAGTAGGGTTTAGGTCTAAATTTAAAACTACAATTGGCCAATTCATGTATTGCCACTTTGTGCACCTCCCTTCCACAATAAATAAATAGTCCATGCTTTAAACATCATGAACTTATTTATTCACTCATGATTTTGAATCTCTCCGTAAAATCTAAAATTTTCTTCCTTTGCAAAGTTGGCTATCAACTTTGATATCAAACTATCACTTCAACCATCATTCCTTCCATTCAAATCTAGTACGCAATCACTAGACATTACAAGTGGGAAAAAAAATGATAAAAAAGTTGTAAGCACCCATAACCTAATCATCTAACCTTAAATTTTGATATTTTATTTTCAAGCTCTTCTATCTATGAAAAAGACAATATGTTTTATGTCAATTGGCAACTTCTTTTTCTTTCTTCTTTTTTCAACATTGGTGACATGTTTCAATTGCCAATTGACATTGTTTTTGTGTTAGTTTTTTATTTTGGGTGCCGGGGCGGGCAATGGGGATGGGGGTGGGACTTCCTTTGTCCATTGTTACCAAATGCAAAAAAAGGCTTAAAGCGAAACATACATCAAACTCATGATTAACAAGCCTTATAAAGCCTATAATTCAAGAATTGGCAATCTAAAAAAAATGAACCCAACCTTGGAATCAACAAATTTTAGTTCAAGTGAAAATATTCCTTAAGATTAATGTATCATCCACAGTGAAAAAAGATACGAAATTTGGCCTTGATGGTTCTTGAAAAACAAACTTGACCAAACCAACATTGGTTAGCACCATCTCATATATAAATTAAATTTACATTGCATGTTTGCACATCTTTCATGTGAAATACTAATAAATATGTGCTAAAATCAAATACTTTTAAATTTTGTTGTAAATAATGTACAACTATATTTTGAGGCATCTAATTATGGATAATGTCTTTTTGTGTCAAATTGAACAAACACCTTAAAAATGGTTTGCATAAACTAAAAAAAAAAATTACTCTTAAAATGTAAGAAAAAGCCTTGAAATTTTTTACCTTTATGCAAAACATGACTACCATAGTACCTTGGCAACTTTGACACTAATTATATTATTTGTAAAAATGTTGAAAATTTCAAAAAATATTTTTTTTATCAAATAAAAAATTTTGTAAAAGAAAATAGACAAACTTTTGGAATATTCAAGAATATTTTAATTTTCAACATGGAATCTTCACAAAAAATTTTTTTTAACATAAATTTGTTGAAACTACCTTTGTATTATGGTATTCAAAAAATGTAACCAAATATTTCCTTTTTACCCTCACTTTTTTTACAAGGTAAATGTTGGTCCTTTACAAATCAAGGTCCAACCACTCTATTAAGAACCACATGTGCCCCTTTAGACCATTATTTTATTTTTATAATCTTTTCGGAATCTTTTTAATACATCTTTCAAAAAATATGAAATTTTTAAAAAGTTTTCTTAATACTATTATGTTAAGGTGTATATTAAAAAAATCCAAAAATGTGTCATAAAAAATATTTTCAAATTGTGTTTTTAGTGTCAAAACTATTTTAAGTTATGGTTATAATAGGTTAAAAGTCCTTATACGTATTTTTCACTCATTAGATTGATTCCAATTTTTTATGACATGTACATAATGTATTCACAATAACATTTTATAAAAAATTATTCTATTTATTATTTTATTTTATTTTTACTATTCCAAAAATTAAGCAGTGGTTACAACTACTTTGGTACATGTTAGTATGACTATACCCATGATAAATCACCAATATCATTTTTCAATTATGAACACCTTAGCCCATCCAATAAGAATTCCTCACTTGCAAATAACCATGTTTAATTTTTTTTAACTACCTCATGAGACATGACCAACACCCTGTAATCAATAGTCATTTTCATACCATAGAAAGTGCCATTGAACACATCACATTTTTTGTATCCTTCTTATTTGGAGTGATGTTTATGAATTCAACTCTTTTTTTGTTATTTACAAGGATTGTCTACTTGAACCTTTGTGGGATGAAAAGAGTGTAACGAATGTTATTAGGATGAAGACCTAATGAAAAGTGAATCAAGGTGTCGAATGCAAAAAAAAATAGGAAAATGGTTAATTGATAATTTTTCTTCTTGTTTTGTGGATGTGGGTGTTTAGAATTGTTTGTTGTAACTTAATTGCCTCAAAAGGTTTGTGGTGTGCATTTGCATAATGGGAATCCAAATGGCAGAGTAGCTAGAATTCTTAATTTCTTTTAACGATGGTAGGTACAATGGAGATATTTGGACAACTAATATGAGGATGGCTTGTGCATGGGGGTAAAGCTTGGAGTTTTGAGCTTGTAGCTTAAAATTTAATGTGATTTTAATCCACCTAAAGAAATGAATGTGTCCATAGATGAATGATTTCATATGGATGAATGTCATTTTTTTTGCATGGATGAATTTCATTTATGAGTTGGATTAAATAAATAAATCTTTGGATGAAATTCGTTCATGATTGGAAGATAAATAAATTAAAATTTATTTATATCCATCTTTATTTGTTCTCCAAGTATTAATATTTTAAACTTGAATGTCATTTAATAATGATGGATAATATAACTATAGGGAAAAATATGATGATGGGCCCATAATTTACAACCCCCCTCAACCCGCCCCTCCACTCCCCCCAGACCTACCAATAACAAACCCTTTTTAAACCTTA
>Ga0116227_10009680_pt1 | contig 17329 bp, 15 predicted proteins | sample S1TSphgellanicum_FD_89693 | JGI IMG/M metagenome (GOLD analysis project Ga0116227, IMG submission 89693) | Host-associated microbial communities from peat moss isolated from Minnesota, USA - S1T2_Fb - Sphagnum magellanicum MG | ecosystem: Host-associated > Plants > Peat moss > Unclassified...
AAATCTTATATCAAATTGGTGGGGAGATTAGGATTCGAACCTTCGAAGTCTTGCGACATTATAGTTACATTCTGTCCCATTTGGCCACTCTGGTATCTCCCCAACTTTATTTTAAAATAAAAACATTTTAAAATAAAAAGAGCCTCCTATCGGGATCGAACCAATGACCTACTGATTACAAGTCAGTTGCTCTACCAGCTGAGCTAAGGAGGCTTTTATTTTTGTGCAATGATACGAAAAATCTTCATTTTTCATACTATTAGCGTGTTTTTTTTAAATTTTTATCTTTTCATAGAACTAATCTTTTCTTCTTGGCTTAACGCCCTTTCCGAAAGGGAATGCAAATCTACACATTTATATTTCTATTCAAAATAAATTTCAAAAAAAATTAGCGAACTTTTTAGTCCGCTAACCCATATTTACTAAATAAAAAGAATATTAACTTAATAATCAGACAATTCGCTTTCGATTACAATTGCTTTATGTTCGCTTAATTTTGCACGCGTTTTATCTTTATGCTTGGTAATTTGCTTCTTTAGGGATTCTATTGCCAGATCTGTGGCTTCTTCAAATGACTTGCATTGTTCTTTAGCAAACAAAGTTCCTCCAGGTACAATGAGTTTGATCTCACTAATCTTGTTTTCTTCGTGATCTACATTCTCTAATTTTAAATATACTTCCCCGCTAATAATCTGATCAAAAAACTGATCTAGCTTATTGGCTTTCTTCTGTATAAAATCTAACAACTTACTATCTGCGCTGAAATGGATTGCTTGAACTGCGATTTTCATTTTTCCTCCTTTTTTATGCCTTTGGATGGGCTTGTTTATAAATTGTTTTTAATCTTTCTATTGAATTGTGTGTATAAACTTGAGTAGCAGCCAAACTGGCATGCCCCAAAAGTTCTTTAATTGCATTTAAGTCTGCTCCAGCATTTAAAAGACTGGTTGCATAACTGTGGCGTAAAACATGTGGGCTTTTTTTATCATGAGTGGTTATATGGTTTAGGTAAGTGTTTACAATTCGGTAAACCAGTTTTGGATATGCTGGTGCTCCTGTATTGGTAACGATTAAGGTAGGCAAATTGTTATTAAAGTTTTGCAACTTTTTTAGTTCAATATAGGTACCCACCTGATTAATAAGCGGTTTATTTATGGGAATAATCCTTTCTTTATTTCTTTTGCCTAAAACCTTTACCGTACCCTCATATATATTTACATCTGTTTCTTTTAAACGAACAAGTTCCGCAAGACGCATTCCTGTGCCAAATAACAGCTCCATAACCAAATGATCGCGCACTGATGGGAAACTTTGGTCAAAATATTCGGCTGAATCCAACAGATGATCTAATTTTTGTTCATGAACAAAAACAGGAAGCCGTTTCGGTATTTTTGGCGCTTTGATAAGCGGCATTGGATTTTTTGTGATCCGGCCATTCCGCAATAAGAATTTATAAAAACTCCGTAATGCAGATATTTTTCGGTTAATGGTATTCTCACTGATCTTCTGTTCCATCAAGCTAACCATATAACTGCGCACATGCACGTGCTTAATTTCGCATAAATCTATTTCATAAGTTTGAGCAACGTAATCTTCAAACTGTAATAAATCTGTTTGATAGGAAATAACGGTTAGCGGAGAATACCGCTTTTCATGTGTTAAATAGGTTAGAAAACTGCTTATCAACATTAATATTCTTTTTAAACCTGCTTAATTATGAAGATACAAATTGTTTAAAGAAAACAAAATGATTATTGGAGATTATGATTTTAATATTATCAACCTATTTCTTTTAGGTGAACTATCCTATGGGTAAGTTGTGCCAAAACAAAAAAGCCTTCAGGAAAATCCTAAAGGCTTCTAAATTATATTTTAGACAACTATACAGTTGTATCTAAATTCATATTCTGAATATAAACAGCATGTTTAATTTCTGTACGACGAGCTACGGATTTTTTCTCGTATGCTTGACGACTACGTAATTCTCTCAATACACCAGTTTTTTCAAACTTTTTCTTGAAACGTTTTAGGGCTTTATCTAATGATTCGCCATCTTTAATGTTAATAATGATCATAACGCTGAAATACCTCCTCTCGGTGTTTTTAATTCCCTATGTTAAGGGGTTGCAAATGTATGCAAATTATTGGACACAGAAAAGGTTTTTAAAAAGAAAATTCTTCGCTTTTAATATTTAGCCTAAACCAAACCATTATAGCTAATAAACTGTTAATAAGGGAAGAACAATTAGAACTCTATTTTCTACAATTTACTGCCTGTTATTTATGCAAATGAAACATTAACTCATCATCTTATTAAAAATCATGTTATGACAACAGTTAAAAAGATTATCTCATTAAGCTTGATTGCAATTATCATTATTTTAGGCATTATTTTTTATTACCGTTATTACTTTGTGTTTGGTGAAGGAGTTAAGGCCGGAGAATTAAACTATGTGGTAAAAAAAGGATATATGTTTAAAACCTATGAAGGGAAGTTAATTCAAAGTGGCATCAAATCCAGGCAAACCGGCACACTTCAAAACAATGAATTTGAGTTTTCCATTGCCAATAAAAATATTGCCGATCAAATGATGGCGAATAGTGGCAAATTTTATGAACTTCACTATAAAGAATATAAAAACACCTTACCGTGGCGAGGGTTTAGCACTTATGTAGTAGATAGCATTATCTCTACAAAGGAAATACCGCAATAAGGTGTGATCACCACTGCAAAATTCAACTTTTCTTTTTAGGTACTTTTGCACCTTCCTTTCTAGCCTCCGATAAACCAATGGCCACAGCCTGTTTTTTGGAGGTTACTTTTTTTCCAGAACCACTTTTAAGTTTTCCCTCTTTCATTTCATGGATGGTTTTTTCTACTTTTTCACCAGCTTTTTCTGAGTACTTTGCCATATCAAATATTATTTTACAATCCTTTTATTTAATAAAACAGGATCAAAATATTTTGGTTTTAAAAATCGTAGGTCAAATTATTGGGATGATCACGCAACTATAACTTTAAATGAACTGCCTCCAAAAACAATACTTATTGGAGGCAGCGTAAACTAAGGGCTTTACTGTTTAAAAATAGGTATTGTTAATTATAGGGCATTTAAATAATTATCAATGGTTGTTTGATCGCCAATAGCCATTGGAATATTTAAATTTAAACCACTTGTTATGGTAAAACTTGCATTCCCAAAATATATAACATCATTTACGTCAACAGATAGAATAACAATTTTACCTGTTAAACCTATTGGCATAGAGTTTAAGTAAGACTGATGTTTATTAATAGAAACTTCAAATGGCAAACCAACTACATTATTAATGTTATCAAATATTAAATATGCCCTTTGGTCTTTAATATTAGGTACTGTGCCTGAGTATACCGGGCTGGCGGTAATTGTTGTTTTAGGATTTGGATTATTATAAAAGTAATCGCAGTTTACCCAACCAAAACCCGGTAAAGAAAACTGATAATAAGCTGGGGTTGAAAGTACCCGGGCTTTTTGATTTAACATCCAAGTACTGTCAGAAACTGTAGTACCAGTAAACATGAATAAGTCCATTGGTTCGGAACTTAATTTAGTTGGAACACTTACATTAACAACTGCCGCTGGATTAAGCTTCAATTGCTGGCCATTTTGAAAAGCCAAAATTTGAAATTCTCCACCCGAAACCAATAACTGTTTATTGGATTCTGTCATTTTTCCTGAAAGTAAAATATCTCTTTTGCTTAATATTTCTTTAAGGGTTACGCCTACACTACCGGTTACTGCATTTCCTGAAGCATCTAAAAAAGCATTTGCAGGAAATTCAATTTTAATTCCTTTTGTTCCTGTTACGGTAAAGGCTGCATTTGCTGTACCATTAAATTTTTGTACCGGCACTGAAAATTTTGCATTGAACTCTGCAAGGCTTAAAACTTGTTTGGTTTCTGTTTTGTCTTTTTTACATGCGGATAATGAACCGATTAGGAATACCAAGATTAAGGTTAAATTTTTCATGATTTTATATTTTAAATTAAATGCTTACTCTATTTAGGCTTTTCTGCTTTCGCCATTTTGTATAGTAGCATATCAATCATGATAAAAATTTGTTACCCCCTTAAATTAAAATAAAAAATGGAGGCAATAAAAAATCCGGTGGAACCACTGCTCCTACCGGATTACTCATAATATATTTGGCATTAATATAATAAAGGCGTTAAGGCTATGAAAAGATTTAATTATGCCTTAAGCGCTTGTATTATCCTTGCAATATTTCTCTGGCAATTACGATTTTTTGTATTTCGGAAGTGCCCTCTCCTATCGTGCACAATTTACTGTCACGATAAAATTTCTCTACCGGAAAGTCTTTTGTATAGCCGTAACCACCAAATATCTGTACGGCTTCAGTCGACACTTTTACAGCGACCTCTGAGGCAAAATACTTAGCCATAGCAGATTCTTTTGTCATAGGCAAATGTCTATTTTTTAAATCTGCCGCCTGACGGATCAGTAACTCCGCAGCTTCGATTTCTGTAGCCATATCAGCGAGCTTAAAACTAATGCCCTGAAAACTAGAAATGGGCTGTCCAAACTGATGGCGTTCCTTTGAATAAGCTACGGCAGCGGCAAATGCCCCTTTGGCAATCCCTAATGATAATGCGGCGATAGAAATACGGCCACCATCCAACACTTTCATGGCCTGCTTAAAACCTTCACCTTTATTGCCAAGTAAATTTGCTTTAGGAACACGGCAATTATCAAAAATCATTTCCGTAGTTTCCGATGCCCGCATACCCAATTTATTTTCTTTTTTTCCTGCAGTAAATCCTGGTGTACCACGCTCAACAACAATAGCTGATATTCCTTTTGAACTGCCACTCTCTCCTGTACGAACCATTACTACGGCAATATCACCGGTTTTACCATGGGTAATCCAATTTTTTGAACCATTAATAATATAATCATCCCCATCTTCTGTTGCAGTAGTCATCATCCTTAATGCATCTGATCCTGTGCTGGCTTCAGTTAATCCCCAGGCTCCGATCCATTGAGCTGTTGCCAGTTTAGGCAGCCATCTTTGTTTTTGTTCTTCATTACCAAAAGCCAGAATATGTCCCGTACATAACGAATTATGCGCGGCAAGGGATAAGCCTATAGAGCCGCAAACTTTAGACACCTCAACAATAACATCTACATATTCCTGATAACCCAATCCTGATCCTCCATAATTTTCAGGAACAAGCACGCCCATAAGGCCAAGCTCCCCTAGTTGTTTAAATACTTCAACAGGAAAAATTTGCGCCTCATCCCACTCCATTACTTTTGGCCTGATTACTTTTTCAGCAAAATCGCGTACCATGGCTTTTACACTTTGCTGAGTTTCTGTTTCTGAAAAATTGAAGCTCTCTGTCATTGATTATTTTTTATGATTTGCGCAATGATAAACATTTATTTTATAGTTGCTTACCAAAAAAAATTGGCTCAAATATAGAATGAAATGGTATTTAGTTCAATAAGTTTATAGATTAATTTTATAGACATCAATTGTAGCTCAGAAATATTTTTTAAATTTTTCCAGATAATTTTAAGAATTAAAATTATCTCATTGATTTTAACGTTTAAGATACATAAACTTATATTAAGATAACATTTTTAATATCTCTCAAATGCTATAATGCTGTTTAATTAGGATAACATTAGAATGAAATGTAAGGCATAATTTTATCTAAGGTCTGTGCATCCAGAATGGCTACATTTTTTAAATCTGCAAAACCACCATAACTTCCATGTTGCTTACGGTATTGAATTATCGCATTCATTTGCTTATAAGTTAAATAAGGACATTTTTTAAAATCATCAAAAACAGCTTGGTTGACATTGATCTTTTTAACCACAGATGCATTAATAACGATTTGATCTTTTATTTCATTAAACTTAACCGAATCTAAACCATATACCTCCATAAGTTGTTCTTTTTTGTAAAAACCACCTAAACGTTCTCTATAAGTTAAAATGCGCATGGCGAATGCAGGGCCAATTCCTTTAATTTCATTTAACTGTGCAGAGTCAGCTTGATTAATTTCAATTATTGCCAAAGGCTTTTTTATATATTCCTTCTTATCATACGGAGCATAGTTTTTGAAAGAGGACTGTTCAAATTGACTTTCTATGCGTACGTAAGGCAACAACTTTTGGTACATTTGAGGAGAAATGGTATACATTTTCTGTAAGTCATGCGCCTTATAAAAATGACCTCCTTTATTTCGATAATTAACAATAGACTGTGCCTGTTTAGGAGACAAGCCTAAAGTTTGCCAAGCTTCCACATCTATTGTATTTGGGTCAAAATAGAATAGTTTTGCAACGGCTCTGCTTTCGTATTTTTTTAAATAGCTGCTGTTATAATATTCACGCTGTTCGTCCTCAAAAGAGATTTTCTGAATAGCTGTAAGCATATCTGCCGTATAAGGCACATCATACCGATACAGATTATAGAAAATTGGAATTGACCTAATTGTTGCAATCAGTATAATTAACAGCAACAATCCATTAAATTCACTTTTACTAAAACCAAAATGTTTATTTAGCCATGCTTTCATTTGATGTTGCTATGACGTGCTAATTATAAATATAAATCATATTTTTGGGATTGCAAAAATATAGATATGACTTATCTGTCATATTCATGTATATACATTACCGCTATTTGTACGCTCACCCCCATTCAGAAAATTGACTGGGCTAACAAAAAACGATTAAAATGAAAATAATTACTACATCTGAATTTGCAAAGGCAACCAAGATAGATAAATTAGGCGTTCCAGGATTGGCAGGCCTAATGATGGAGATTATGAAACTGAATGAGATAAACGATGTGTTTTCTCAAAACCAACATTTTAAAGGCTTAGAATTTGTAGATAAGATTTTGGAAACCATTGGTGTTTCTATAGATTTTGATGAAGACGACTTAAAAAGCATCCCTAAAACCGGTCCTTTTATTGCAATTGCCAATCATCCATATGGGGGAGTTGAGGGCTTGGCCTTAGTTAAATTATTATGTACAGTAAGGCCTGATGCGAAAGTAATGGTAAACTTTATTCTAAAAAAGATACCAAACCTTGATGAATTTTTTGTTGCGGTAAATCCTTTTGAAAATGTACAGCACTCTTCAAGCATCAGCGGTTTAAAAACTACTTTTGATTTGTTGAGAAGCGGAACACCCATAGGTATTTTTCCTGCAGGTGAAGTCTCTACCTTTAAGCTGGATGCTCAGCAAGTAACAGATAGAATGTGGCATCCCGTAGTGGGCAAGCTCATTGCTAAAGCTAAGGTACCAGTTGTACCGATTTATTTTCATGGCAATAATGGTGTGTTTTTTAATATTTTAAGCTTTATTCATCCAACCTTACGAACTGCAAAGCTTCCATCAGAGTTTCTAAATAAGCACGGGCGAACAATTAAGGTTCGGGTAGGCAAGCCTATCGCTATTGATGAAATATCACACATGAACAGCAGCAATAAACTGATGGATTTTTTAAGGGCCAGAACTTATGCTCTGGGCGTTGGTTTAGACCAGGAAAAAAAGATCTTCAACCCACTAAATCTGTTTAAAATAAAAAAGAAGCCGGCACAGGTTATTGATGAAACCCCTAAGCACCTGATCAAACAGGAAGTTGACGGATTAGAGGATTTTAAAGTTTGGGTAGAAAAAAATTATGAGGTTTATATTGTACCAACATTAAAAATACCTAAAATTTTAAAGGAAATTGGCCGTTTACGGGAAATTACTTTCCGTGAAGTTGGCGAAGGAACAAATAAAAAAATTGATCTTGACAATTATGATATTTATTATAGCCATCTTTTTATTTGGGATAGAGATCTGGAAAACATTGTAGGGGCTTATCGTATAGGTAAGGGCGATGAAATTTTAGAAAGCATGGGCCGAAGAGGCTTCTACCTATCTGAATTATTTAAAATGAAAGATCAGTTTTATCCTATTTTAAGGCAGGGGATTGAATTGGGCAGATCATGGATTAGAAAAGAGTACCAGGGCAAGCCTTTGCCTTTATTTTTACTGTGGAAAGGTATTTTAAAATACCTAATTGATAATCCTCAGTACAGATACATGTTTGGCCCCGTAAGTATAAGCAACAATTTTTCTAAATTTAGCAAAGCACTAATTGTAGATTATATTACAAAAAACCACTTTGATTATGAATTGGCAAATTATGTAAAACCACGTAATAAGTTTAAGGCTGACCTATTGCCTATCTCTACAGACACATTAGTAGACAGCAGTGAATCATTAAAAGACCTGGATAGTATTATTGGCGATATAGAAAACAATCACATTAAAATACCAGTTTTATTACGACAATATATCAACATCAATGCAAAAATTATCAGTTTTAATATCGATCCAAAATTTTCTGATTGCCTGGATGGGTTTTTAGTTGTGGACATGCATAATATACCACCGGAAATGATTGAAAAACTTGGTAAAAATCTGTAAAATTAATTCATAAAAAAAACCGGACATCCATCCGGTTTTTTTTTATCAACTAACCTAAACTTTATAAATACTAACCAAATATTTATACTGCAAAAGTAAGGTGGTGATGTTAATCCATTATTAATGAAATGTTATTTATTCTATCTTTAGTTATAAATCAAATTATGAAAAATAAGCCTAAAAAATCGTAATTATGCTTATTTTACTTTATCTTTATGTACTCTGTATGAGGATCGTTAGACTTTAAAAACTATTGTTAAGAAGCTCTCCAACTTGTATTTAGCTTATTAGTTTTAAATCAAACAGGAAAATCTGATCACCGCACGATCAGTCTTATGATCGTATATGACAGTTATCTCCAAAGAGAATTTCTCAAAGGCTACAGGGCTTTGCAACATACCCATTCCAGGACTGGCCACCGCACTCATGCAAATAATGAAAATCAATGAGTTTAATGGCATTATTAAAGATGCCCATAACCTTGAAGGTGCTGCTTTTGCAAATCACTTACTTAAAAAACTGGGCATTATTATTAAACTCGATGAACAGGACATTTTAAATATTCCTGATGATGGAGCTTTTATTGCAATTGCAAATCATCCTTATGGGGCTATAGAATCGCTGGCCCTATTAAGCACATTGGCAACACATCGGCCAGATACAATGTTCATGGGGAATTTTCTATTAAAAAAAATACCCAATTTAAGCAAGTGCATTATCCCGGTAAATCCTTTTGAAAACGTTCAGGATGCTTCAAGCATCAGTGGTTTAAAAACAACATTAAGTGCTTTAACAAAAGGAACACCGGTTGCGATTTTCCCTGCTGGTGAAGTATCATCTTATAAGCTTAAAAAAAATCAGATTACAGACCGGGAATGGCATCCAGTAGTTGGTAAAATTATATCAAAAGCAGCTGTACCTATTTTACCGGTATATTTTCATGGAAACAATGGCTTGTTTTTTAGTTTACTGAAATTAATCCACCCATCCCTGCAAACCGCAAAGTTAATTTCAGAGCTCTTTAACAAAAATGGGCACGTACTTCATATCCGGATTGGAAAAATCATTCATTTACAACAAATCCCTAAACGTGAATGTAATACTTCACTTTTAACTTTTCTACGCACAAAACTTTACGCCATGAAAGTAGGCTGCACAGTAAAAGCATAAATACTTTAAAATTTATGCTAAAAAAAAAGCTGTTTGATAAAATTCAAACAGCTTTTTCTTTAATATTTATTTGATTTTAGAAACTATATCTTAATCCTAATTGCATTTGATAACGGGAACCAAAGAAATCTTTAGAATAAGAACTTGTATTGGCATTATCAAAAGTATACACAGGATAAGCTGTTGGTGTACCAGCTGTTGCTACTTTAATACCTACACTTGCCATTGAGTTAAAGGTATTTGGAGAGAAATATTGTACACCCCAATCCTTATTCAATAAATTAGTTAAGTTAATAATATCATAGGTAAAAGTTAAACTGTGTTTTTTTGCTCCAGTGCCTGCAACAAAAATATCTTGAGATAAGCGGAAATCAGCCTGAACATTCCAAGGAGTACGTGCACCGTTACGTTCTGTGAAATTACCTCTGCGTGTACTTAAATATTTATTTCCATCTATATAAGCATCGAACGCAGCGGCCTGTGCTGTACCTGTTGGTGTATTTGCAAAGAATTTTGCTGTTTCACCTGCCGCAGGTATGTATAATAAACTTACAGATTGCCCAGTACCGTTAATTCTAGTGTTCACTAAACCTAATGAATATGGAGCCCCAGATTGGCCACTAAAGAATAAAGATAAGTTAGTCACATATTTATTGTCTTTATTCCAATCAATTTTATAATTAACAGTAGAAACAATTCTATTGCGAATATCAAAGTTAGAATAAGCCAATGAAGCATTGTTTGGACTTAAAGATTGATTTAACTGCCAGTTAGATTCCATTGAGTTACGTATACCATTAGAGATGTCCTTTGATTTTCCATAAGTATAAGCGACCATTACATCCAAACCAAATGGAAATGATTTGCTAACTTGTCCTGTTAAGCTATATTTATACCCTTTATCTGTGTTTGATAACAAATATGCATTGGTATAATTATTATTAATCCTTCCATTTAAATATACGCCAGCCTTGGTGTTATATATTGGCTGTTGTTTTTCGGTATCGTAAATCATATAGGTAGGGTTATCTACATAATTGATTTGTTGGAACTGAATATCTTTAATTACCTGGCTGAATATACCTTCTATTGTAAATTTCCAATTATCCTGAGTTTTAAAATCAAAGGCCAAATTACTTCTCCATGCTTTTGGCATTTTAAAATTATTGTCTACTAAATCTACTTGGGTAGCACCAGAAGCATCTTTAACATTTACTCCTTGTTTAGAAACAAAACCCGCTTCTCCATTCCCTGTTAAGGCATCTTTAATTGGATCAGAACCTGCTGCTGGCCCACCTGTTGGATAAGTATAGCTTTTATCGAAAGCTCCATAACTTACGCCATTATTATAATAAGCATAACCAATCCAGGCAAAAGGCACACGGCTGGTAAATAAGCCAGATCCACCGCGCATAATCAAGCTTTGATCACCATTTACATCAAAGTTAAAACCTACGCGGGGAGAAACCTGTATTTTATTTAAAAACTTGTTGGTTATTGCTGATGGCTGTGTATAGGTATAAGTTGTACCGTAATTAGGGTCAATTGGTGAATTAATAGTTTTATCACTTAACATAGGCGTTTTAGGCAAATCAGCCATATCAAAACGTAAACCTAAAGTTAATTTAAATTTATCGCTTAATCTTAACTCATCCTGCCCGTATAAACTATACATGTTAACATTAAATGCGGCTATTGGATTAGCTATAATATGATCACGGTCATTATTGTCGTAATTAAAATTTGTACGTACCCGGTTTGGTTGATTGGCTAAGAAATCTGCAACCGAACTGTAAGCAACACGTCCGTTCCAAGAATTAACAAAACCATAATTTATTTTATAAAATTCATTATGAGTTCCTACAGTAAAATTATGAATTCCTGAACTGAATGAATAGTTATCAGTTAATTCAAAAGTATTTTGTTTCATGTTAAAAATACTCGCTTCACGATCTGTACCTAATAAAATTGTACCACCGCTTTTACTCGATGTAATCTCTATTTGAGGAATTGCAGGATTTGCCAGTGGATCTCTAAAGTCATGTACAGTAGAATAACCTAAAATTAAGTTATTGGTTGATGAGTTGCTAAAACGAGTTTTTAAATCAGCAACTGTAGAACTTTGATTGTTGTTTTGTTTAAAATCTATTCCACCAAATCTAAAATTTAGTTCATCGCGCTCTAAATTAGTTGCTTTAGAGATAATGGTATTGTTTCTGATCGTTAACTGATTGTTTTCGTTAATATTCCAATCTAAACGGTTAAAGAATTTATTTGACTGTGAGTAAACGTTATAATTATCATAAGAACCCGCATCTAACCCATAATAGTTTTTCATACGGTCAGAAATTTGCTGTGCTTCAGTTAAGGTAAGCAATTTCATATCTGCAGAACCTGCTCCCAAAATCACAGGATCTTGACGGCGGGTAATTTCTTCGTTAGTAAAGAAAAACAATTTGTTTTTAATTATCGGAAAACCAATTCGGAAACCAGTTTGATAATCATGGAAAGCTGATGGCATTTTAGAGTTGTCTCCAATTTTATTTTTACCAATTAATGATGCATTACGTCCATAACCATAAACAGAACCTGTTACATCATTTGTACCGCTACGGGTTACAGCATTAATACTGCCACCTAAAAAGTTCCCTACTTTAACATCATATGGAGCAAGAAGCACTGTAACATCCTGAATTGCATCTAGAGATACCGGGTTGGTACGGGTACTGCTTCCTGGCATACCTGAGCTTCCGCTCTGGCCACCTAATGATGGGCTAAAGCCAATTGCATCATTATTAATAGCACCATCAATGGTTACGTTATTATATCTAAAATTTGTACCTCCAAATGTATTGTCTTTACTTCCTTGTGGTGTAGCACGGGTAACATCCTGTAAACTGCGGTTCATGGTTGGCAGGGTTTTTATCTGCTCTTCGCCAAACCTGGCACCTGCTCCCGATTTTGTAGGCCCTTTTTGTCCCTTAACATTTACTTCAGCCAGCTGATTGCCCTGATCTTTCAAATCAATATCAAATTTCTGATCAGAACCAAGTGTAAGATAAATGTTTTCTCTAACCACCGGACTGTAACCTACGTAGGTTACCGTAATTTTATATTGTCCGCCTGGATTTAGGTTTCCAATACGATAGATTCCATTTTCATTTGATGAAGCTTTAGATACTGTACCTGTTGGCACATGTAATATAATTACTGTTGCTCCAGGAATAATTCCCTTTTCATCCTTTATTTTACCATTAACGCCGGACGTTGTAATTTGGGCATTTGCAACTGTAATCAGAAGCATCATAAAGCCCAACAGAGAGAGTAAACGTATTTTCATAATTGTGATTTTATTTTTGCACAAAAATGAATACGCAATATTAAGATAAGATTAACTCAAGATTATGATTAAGCAACCTGAATATGAACTTGATTTCAAAAGAAAATATTTTGTTTTTAAAGCATAATCATGGCTAATTGATCAATGAAGATATTATATCAATATAGATTAATATCTAATCCCAAATTTTTTACAGATAAAATGCAATAACCAAATAGGGCCTATTAACAAAAACTTAACATCATCTAGAAAAGATGGTTTTTTACCTTCTATTTTATGTCCTATAAACTGTCCGATCCAGGCCACTACAAAGATGATTAAGCAAACCAGCCACAAAGCCGGACCACCTGCATTGTGCCATTGCTCTATGCTAACAACAAAATAAGACATGACACAGATGATGAGCAACATCATATAGGATAAAACTGGTGAAAGCCTGTAATAAAAGAAAATCACAGCAGCCATCACAAACGAAAACCAATTAATATAATCAGCATAACGACCTAAAAACGGAATTTTCGGAAATGGGATAGACCAAATTAATCCAACTACACTGAAAAAGATTAAAGGCACGCATATCCAATGAATAATCTCATTCGTATGATTGTTATGACTTTCCTGGTATTTATCGAAATAAACATCTACCGGACGTCTTGTTTCGGTTTTATTAATCTTCTTGCTCATGATCAAATGTAAAAAGAAAAAAAGCGATGGAGTTACCATCGCTTATATTTTATTTAATGAGATTGTTCGGCTCCTTGAATTTGGCGACACAATCCTGATTTTTATTTAGCAAATGCTACTGAACGTGTTTCTCTAATTACGGTAACTTTTATTTGCCCCGGATAAGTCATTTCGGTTTGAATACGGGTTGAAATATCTGCAGCCAATAATTCCGCCTGTGCATCAGTAATACGCTCACTTTCAACAATTACACGCAACTCTCTACCTGCTTGTATAGCAAAAGTTTTTTCTACTCCTGGGTATGACAGGGCTAATTCTTCAAGATCTTTTAAACGCTTGATGTAACTTTCTACAACTTCGCGGCGAGCACCAGGGCGGGCACCAGAGATGGCATCACATGCTTGAATAATTGGAGAAATCATAGATGTCATTTCTATTTCATCATGGTGAGCTCCAATGGCATTACAAATTTCTGGATGTTCTTTATATTTTTCGGCCAGTTGCATCCCTAAAATTGCGTGAGGCAATTCAGGATTGTCATCAGGCACTTTACCTATATCGTGCAATAAGCCCGCACGTTTGGCCATTTTCGCATTTAGACCTAATTCTGCGGCCATGGTCGCACAGAAATTTGCGACCTCGCGTGAGTGATGTAAAAGATTCTGCCCATAAGATGACCGGTAACGCATACGCCCAACCATACGGATAAGTTCTGGATGTAAGCCATGAATGCCCAAATCGATCACAGTACGTTCACCGATTTCTACAATTTCATCTTCAATCTGTTTTTTGGTTTTGGCTACAATTTCTTCAATACGGGCTGGATGAATACGTCCGTCGGTTACCAAACGGTGCAATGCCAAGCGCGCAATCTCTCTTCTAACCGGATCAAAACCCGACAAAATAATGGCTTCAGGTGTATCATCAACAATGATTTCAATTCCTGTTGCCGCTTCTAATGCACGTATGTTCCTACCCTCTCTGCCAATCACCCTTCCTTTAATTTCATCACTTTCAATATGAAAGATGGAAACTGAATTTTCTATGGCCGCTTCTGTTGCAGTACGCTGAATAGTTTGAATAACTACTTTTTTAGCTTCTTTGCTTGCGGTTAGCTTTGCCTCGTCAACAATGTCTTTAATCTGCATCATGGCCTGAGTACGGGCCTCCTGCTTTAAGTTTTCGACCAGTTGGTTTTTAGCTTCTTCAGCTGATAAACCGGCAATCGCTTCTAACTGTGTAAGGTGCTGATTCTTTAAAATTTCTACTTCTTCCTGCTTTTTAAGTGCAATTTCAGTTTGCTTTTCTAAATGTACTTTTTGTTTGTCAAGCTCCTGTTCCTTTTTATTAAAGTTTTCTAAACGCTGATTAACTGACTGTTCTTTTTGTTTTATCGTATTTTCGCGCTGGTTAATGTTGTTGTTTTTAGCATTAACTTCCTGCTCATGCTCAGCTTTAAGCTGCAAAAATTTTTCTTTAGCTTCTAAAAGCTTATTCTTTTTTAAAATTTCTGCATTATTTTCTGCATCTTTTAAAATTTTTTTAACCTTACCCTGGGCAGCAACTTCTTGTTTCTTGAGTAAGTTTCGCAGCAGGAATCTACCTACCACTACACCGATTACTAAACCGGCCAATACATATCCTATTATCTCAACCATTTTTTTTAAATAAAAAAACCGCAACTCATTTTTAAAGTCTCATACATTTTAAACCTCAACTAAGCATAATTAGGGTTTAAGCCATTTTCAGGTGCAAAGCAGATGAAATACGCCCTCTTAACCCTATAGATATTGAAGTGTTAAGTTTTATAAATTTTGAAACTCAAAAAACAAGCCACGGCTATGTTTTTGTGCTAATGTAATATTGTCAAAATGAGGCTTAATTTTCTAAACTGCAAGCAAACCCATATGAACTTAAAAAGTCAATTCAGGTCTGTACAAATTCATTGATTAGATTGTTCAGTATGACAAAAAATATAAAGAACGTACCTTATTTGGAAAAGAAATCATTTAATAAAACATCCAATTCTTCAACTTTATCAGCAACAGCAGTATCTTGATCCTGTACTTTATTTTCTGTTCTAAGTACTGCTGTAGCATAGTGCAATACAGCCATACTAAGTAGATCCTGCTTATCTCTGACCGCATAATTTTCCTGATAGTCTTTTATGCGCTCATTAATCATTTTAGCTGCCCGTCTCACAATTTCTTCCTCTTCTGTATTTACTTTTAAAGGATAAATACGGTCAGAAATGGTTATTTTAATCGAGATTTCTCCCATTTTTTAGCTTAGTTTCTGTTTTTTTCACACTGCTTATTTTTTAAGCAATGCGATACTCCTATCAATCTCCCGCACAAAATCGTTAATTTTTTGTTTAATATCAAGCGATTTTTCGCTTGTACCTTCAATGCTTTTGGCTATTTTAAGGACCCTAAGTTTCTCATCAAGTTCCAAATTTTTACCTTTAGCTGTATCGAGCGCAACTTTTAACGATTGATTTTCAAGCTTTAATAAATCATTTTCTTCCTGTAGTGCATTACATAGCTCGATGATTCGGGCTGTTTTTTGTATTGCTATATTTAATTGTTCTGCAACAGAAGTCATGAATTTATTTCTAAAAATACGAATTTATATTTTATTTCCTAATTTCTGCGCCCGCTTGCTGTGTTAAATTCACAATTAGTTTTTGCATAATCGACTCAATCTGCTTATCAGTAAGGGTTTGCTCTTCATCCTGCAAAGTAAAATTTAAAGCATAGGATTTCTTGCCATCAGGTAATTTATCCCCCTGATAAACATCAAAAATCTGCACGTCCTTAATCAATTTCTTTTCTGTTTTATAAGCGATGCCCCTTAGTTTTTCGAAAGTTACCGCATCATCAATAAGCATAGATAAATCCCTTCGTACCTGAGGGTATTTTGAAACTTCTTTATTCACGATTTTATGCTTTTTAACACTATCAAGCAAAGCTGCCCAATCAAAATCGGCATAAAAAACTTCAGCATTTACATCTGCCAGCTTACGGTCTGCCTTTGTTGCGGCACCGAAACTCACCAAAGTCCTGTCTCCTCTAAAATATTTTATTCCATAAGCAAAGTTCTCATCATGAACAACATCGGTTTGAAACCCAGAGATGCCCAATCGCGAAATAACAGCATCAACAGCGGCCTTTAAATTATAAAAATTTACTGCCCGGCCATCTTGATTCCATTGTACACTTTGCTTTCCACCTGAAATCAGCAACAATAAACGTGGACGTTCTACATACTTTTCATTTATTAAACTGTATGTTTTACCAAACTCATAAAACTTAACATCAGCATTTCTACGATTTTGATTGTAAGCAACGCTTTCTAAAGCAGGCATCAATAAGCTTTGACGCATTACACTTAAATCACTGCTTAACGGATTTAAAATATGTACCGCTTCATCTATATTTTTTGAATAGGCCAATTTTGTTAAGGAATTGCACCAGATTTCTGCGTAACCATTCCCACTAAGCAGATCAGCCACAACATTTTGTATATTTTCTTTATCAGGTTTTGAGGTATAAGATAAAGATGCATTTATTTTAGATGGAATTGCAATATTGTTATACCCATAAATACGCAAAACTTCTTCTGTAATAT
>Ga0116227_10009682_pt1 | contig 17328 bp, 12 predicted proteins | sample S1TSphgellanicum_FD_89693 | JGI IMG/M metagenome (GOLD analysis project Ga0116227, IMG submission 89693) | Host-associated microbial communities from peat moss isolated from Minnesota, USA - S1T2_Fb - Sphagnum magellanicum MG | ecosystem: Host-associated > Plants > Peat moss > Unclassified...
ATATTTTTCCCATGATTTTTGGCCCTTGGTCCATGTCCGTCCTTATAATGAAAAAAAAAAAAAAAAAAGTGGGGTTTTTCCAAAAAAAAGATTGCTGGTCAAAACATGAATTCCATTTTTCAAACCCCCCCCCCCCTCCCCCTCCCCCTCCAAATAGTGGACGAAAATTTCCCTTGATAAAATGCCCTCCAAGTACATTGAAAACATTGGCTCATTGCACAGAGTAGTTCTAAAAAGTTAAAGCCATGTCCCTGGTATCACAGCATCTTCTTTGTACGACGACTTTGTACACCTAGTGAATCAATCATCTTGTACACATGTTTAGATTCACACCTTGTGCTTTTACAATGGCTAAAACCCAACGGACATTCCCAAAATGCAAAAGGCCAAACTCCCCTACCACTCATCCTAGAACCTGATAAAATAACACATAAAAACAATTTTCAGTCTACATAATGCACAACTAACAAAAGATACCTTCTTTTTGTTTTCCTTTTGTTCCATTTTTAATTTGGTCAATTTTCCTCTTGCAAGTTGAGGTTTTAAGCTTCACCCTTCTCAATTGCAGCTTGAGGCTCACTCAACAAATTATCCTGTTGAAACAGCACGTGCCCTTTGTTTTGACCTTCTATTTTGATGCCCACAATTCCACCTTTTGGGACCCATGAATCCAAGAAAACCAAAGGTTAGAAAAATCATATACTTGCAATCCCTTGAAGGAAGGGGGTTGCATTAACAAAATCTTGTTCATCAGAGGGCGTAACATTGAAGTTGTTCCTATCCTTAAATTGTTGAATAAATCACACTTTCCCCCAAAAGGTTGGAAGGTTGGAAGGTTGGAAAGATGATACCTGATTCCTGGTGCACTTGGTGAACCTTAGAGGACATGGCCTTCTTACTAAGATGGACATTTTCTACATGTTGCACCCAATGCAACATGATTGTTGCTCAGTTCTTCCCAAAGGACTCTAATAATGCCCCCCATGTGTCATTTCAATGAATGATTATTGTTCAATAACCCCAACATAGATGGGTTGACAAAAATTGATGGCATCTATCTATATGCACCTTGCAAAATATGAATCAACAATGCCTATAAGTGGCTATAACTCATGAGCCCTTCCCCTAATAACTAGGGTGATTTTCACTTGATCACATTGCATCACCCAAGCTCCAAAGACTATGTATAGGAGATGCAATGTTCATTTAACACAAACCAATTTTTTGTGCAATTTCAATATAGTTGAAACTATAGTTAAAGAAATAGCTTGAACCCTTGCATGCATGACACAATTAGTTATTTGGGTGAAAGAGTACTTAGAACTTTCCTATAATTTGGTAGCAGTTTGTGAGCTTAGTTGCACTAATGTTTCCTCTTATTTCAACATGTTCAAATGTTGCTTGAGTTTCCTTCCATGACTTCTTTAATGCTACCCTACAAAAAATCCACCTAAAATAATAAATAGCAACACAAGTTTTTGGAAATGTTGAACTTTCAAGGAACCTTTAATAATTCAACTATATGGCAACCCATTGCATGGTAATTTATAGAAGAGTGGTGCTTACAACACAAACATTTGATTTGACCTAATTATATGGCACAAAGACCAAGGACAAACAAAAAAGAAACCTCAAATGAGAACTTCAAAACCTAAGACCAAACCTATGTGAAGCCTATGCATCAAGTTCTAATGTCAAGCTTGAAATTAACTCATTCTTATTTGGAACCTACACTCAACAACCAAATCTTTTTGAGGATTTGGAACAAACCCACACGTGTCCAAAACACGTAGACACATTTTTATTGGAAGTGATGTTGTCATTTCAGGTGCATCTTAATTGTTGTTTGATACAAGTTGGATTGTGTGAAATAAACCTTTGGTTGAAAGGCGTTAAAACACATGAAATGGTGCTTGAGTTGTTTTGCATAATCATGTTTCTAAATCTAAAATGCAATTTTCCTTCTTCAATTGCTCATACTCATGTGCCCATCATCACAAGTTGAGTGTCAGACATAACTAGAGGCCATACAAAAAGAATTGCCACAAAAAATTAGCATCATGGCAACAAATCTTCAAAGGGTGGCCAAAAGTTGTACATGTATTTTTTCCTCCAATCCTTTTCAATAAAATTAAGCTTGGATTTGTCACCACTTTTGTCATTACCATCACCACAACTTCTATTGCTTCTTCTTATTGTTTGTTGTTTATCAAAAGAAAAGAAATCATATCTGTCATGATTGCAAATTATAGAAGTTGAATTTTCCTTGTATGCAAAGATTAATTTTTATGAACTTCTCAAATTGCAACTGCTAAAAGCCACCCAAACATTATGACTAGCAAGAATAACTAGACGATGAATATGGACATTTTTTTAGCTACAACAATTAAACCCTAATTTGTGCAAAACCTAATTTGTTGAACTTTCTTGAGCTCTCCCACCGGCTAGCCAAAGATTCTAAAACATTGCATGGGGGTGAAAAAGAAGGAAAGATACTCATGTTTGCAAAACATAATTTGTGAAAAGCATGTCCAACTCCCATTTTCATCTCAAATGTGAAATGAATCAAAGTAAAAAATAAAGAACAAGGAAATGTCACTAGAACCACCTCTTCTTCCTCCTCCTCCTTTTTCATTTTTCTTCCTTTACAACTAGACATTCTAATGCCTATTTAAGTGCCCAAGTTCCATTGTGAATGTTTGACTTAACAAACAAACCAACAAGCAATAGAACCATTGTCATAATCCTAGCAGCATAATATGGAAACTCCTAATCCTCCCATTTCATTTTCTGTTTGGGAGGTGGAGGAGTTTCATTGAAAAGCATTCCATGGTGGTGTTCTTTTGTGTAGGGGCCAAACCACTGAAACCAAGAAAAAAACCCAAAGAAGGAAAAGCAATTTGCTTGCCACTCATAACAATAATCAAAAATTGTGTTCCCAAACACAAGATTGATTGAAGACGAAATCTCCACATTCAGTGGCCTAGGGCTCGAGTCTTAATATGTATATAGTTTTTTTTGTTTTCCTTTTTCTTTTTTATTCACCTTTCAAAGGCAATTTTTTATTGTTGATTTTATTTTTTAAAAACCAATGATTTTTTATTGAAAGATGGGGTTGTTTTGTTTTGAGGTCTATGATTTTTAGGGTTTTATTGAAGTTTGATAATTACATACGATCATGGATCATATGTGTGTTGAGAAGGTTATTTTAATTTGGATGTTCCTTTTAGTGTCATTGGATAATTCTTTGTTTTGCACATCACAAGCTAGAGATTTATTATTTCAAAATTTGTCTCCTTCAATGTTTGGGGTTCAACCAATTTTGTGGATTTTGTTGGAAAAAAAGAAGAAAAATTATAGTTGATTATTTTGGGTAAAACCAAAACAAAAAACTCATTGGGAAATGGTGGAGGCCATTGTATGCCATACAAAGTTAAAATGAATTAAATTTGAATACAAATTGGATTTGAAGTCAATGGAATTATAATTATATTCAATATATTTTAATTCAATACAAGTTTTACAATATGTCATTAAATATTATAATTAGTATATTAATAGCTTTGGCATAAATTAAACTATTTTCTATGTAGTCAATTTTTTTGAAAAATCATTAGCCTTCTTGTAAAAAATTTCAAAAATTTAAATTGAAAACAACTGGAATCAAACCTTAACCTAGTAGGGACAAACACATCAATTAAAGTTTCATGAAGTTAATTCAGTTTTTGGGTTTATGGGTGGAATATTTTGAAAATTACTAAAGGGTTCATTTTTTTCATTCTATTTGTGGGACAAGGAGAGGGAATCTTTTTCATTTTGTTAGTCGACATAGCAACATGTGGAAGGTTTGCTTCTAGCCGTCATGTTGACAATAGACGAAGAGGCATATACAATAGTTTGCAAGGCGTATACGTTATCTGTTTGACACGTGCCTAGGGTTACCACTTGAATTGCGTGAAAGTGTTAAATTCTGATCGGAATTGTCTCTAAAATTGTCCAGGGATGACCATACCAAAAAATAATAAAGTTTGAAATTTTACAAATAAGGAATGTGTGAAAGATTATAGAAAAACCACCCATACACCAGTTCCTCAAAAATTCTTGTCATTGGAATAAGGAGCTTATGAAAGATTATACAAAACCACCCATATACCCATTCCTCAAAAATTATTGTTATTGAAACAAGGAGCTTATGAAAGATTATAAAAAAACACCCATATACTAATTCCTCATCACTGGAATTGTCCAAGTATGACCATACAAAAACTTAGAAATTCTATAATTTTATAAATAAGGAGCATTCGAAAGATTATAGAAAACCACCATATACCAGTTTTTTGAAAATTTGTGCCATTAGAATTAATTAAATTATAAAGTCTGTAAACTTTTAAGCACCACACACATAAGTAATCCAATGTTTTCAAACTATTAACAACATGTTCAATGTAATGTCAACTTTCTAAACCATGGACTAATGACCTTCTCCAAAAATAATGACACCAATCAAAACAACTATCCTTTTAAATGCATGGAAAAACCCAAATTTTGGAAAAAAAAAGGTTGTTATTAAAAACACGTATGTCCCATGTAAGTTGTTGAAAGCCAATGAAATTGTTCTTTTGTTTAAATGGATGGTTTAAGTAATGGAACACAATTGAATTTCAGTTAATATCCCTTCTTCTTGTTCATCCTTTTCATAAAATTCGTGTACCATGGCCACCCCATGTTATTAAAATTGTGATTTAAAAAAAATTGGTGTAGAATAAATGTATTTTGTAGTACAACCTTAAATGATTGCTTTTGCAAATGTGCGACCATTGGTCAAGGCTTTTAAATTGCTCTCATACAATGAAATGTTCAACTCCAATGGCCCATAACCCTTGTTTTTTTTGTGTGCGAGTGGCTGCATTTGCTTGACTTAATGTTGTCCATTTGTTTGTTTTGCTCAGCAAGTCTTTCCAAGATGTGTTTAAAGTTCACAACCTGTGAAAATCGTCAAGGTGGGACCCCTTATCAATTTCCAAATCATCTTCATTCCAAAATAGAGGACCCCGTATTTCCCAAAACTTGGATGACACAATGTGTAAATTTTTTGGAAATATATGTTAGACAACAACATGATCTAGAAGGAAAGGGATAAGTGTCCCATGTTTATCTTCCATGACATGCACAACTTGATAATAAAAAATGAAAAATTACTCACACAACTACTTACTTGACAAATTTAATTTGTATTGTTCAATTGGATAACTATGAAATAAAACACAACTTTTGAAGTACATGGAGGAGTTGAAACACACATGCATCGCCAACAAAGAGGGTTATGTTCACAACATATAAACAATACAGTAAATCCAAACTACTGTAATGCAAATGACTTCAACCATTGTTACAGACAAGTGTAAATCCCACAAATGTTTCAATCCTTTGATCATGAACACCCATTTTATAGATTACAATGTTATGAATGAATGTTAGTTGGTAGAATCCATACCTTGTATGTTGTCAAAAATATTTGTGTGTTTCATAAGGATAAAACATTTTTGTACATTAAGATTCATATTTCATTCAACAAGCTTTTGGTTTCACACAAAAGATTTGATTTATAAATTTTTTTGATGGGTTGTTATAGATTATAAGGTAAGAAATTTGTGTGCCATGGTTGACTATATTTAGAGTAGCCTTAAATTGATGTAATTCAATCTACATATATAGAAAAAGAAAAAAATAGTTGTGGAAACATGTAATTCACAATGGTATATAAATCATGAGGATAAGAAGAGAAAAAGATGGTAGTGATTCTTTCCAATAAAGGATAACATTTTCAAAAGTGGATAAGTTTCAATGATGGATAGCCAAAAACGATGTGGAGTGGGTAAAACATGTTGGAGTTTTTAGTTTGCTTAGCATTCAACTAAGTCCAATTCAACCACTCGTGAAGGATTTATTACAAGCCAACACATGTTTCAACCCATTGAATCGATAGTCCAAGGAGTTCCAATTTTCATCATAAAAGAGACAATGACTTAGATGTTTTGCCTACTGGAATTGAATATTACTAAAATATTGACGAAGTCGAGCAAGGAGAAGGAGAAGGTGAAGAAGAAAAAAGAAGAGGCCACCATTACCGAAAAATTACCCCATCAGAAACATTAGTTGACCAGGAGGGGTGGAAGATTTCCCTCCTCAAGAGGATGTATGCAGTTGGGCTACCGACATTAATTAAGGCAATTTGGTTAAAAGGCAGTCAATTTACCTATGTAGCTAAAAAATTGATGAGTTTGGTGGTTTTGGAATTCAAATGAATTGGGTTGCGATTATGTTCAACATCCAGCTACAAATATTTGTTTGCATTGACAAAACTTGAGGCAAGTAGAGATAACACCAAATTGGGTGTTGCCCAAATTGTCGACATCCTATTTTGGATTTGGTTTTGGTAGACCTAACCTTCATAGTACCAAATTTTGAGAAGGAGGATGAAAATGTGGCTAAGGTTCCACCATAAACTCAGGCTATAGGAGGCACTAGAATTTGGGAGCGTGTTTTAGGTTCACACTAATTGATTTGGATGAGGAAATCAATGACATCGAAAAAGTTGATGGTATGAATACCCAATTAAAAACCTCATGACAACCAAAAGTTCCACCAACACTCCATGTCGGCTTTGCAATCTTGGAACTTGGGGCAACTTTATCTTAGAAATCCCATACTATCATTGGGAATGTGCACACCATCAAATAGATCATCAAATGCATCCACTCCAAAGAAGAAAAACAGGATGTGAAATTTAAGTCATGTTAGGCCTACACAAGGCCTCCACTAAAGTCACCCTTTTGACATTTCCTTTTTGGTATGAGGCATGTTTTTTCCTCTTCCTATCGAAACTAAAATGGCAATAGCCCCCTTCAGTAGTGTCATCACTAAAATCTTTGAGGAACATTTGTTCTGTTCCAGGGATTTTGCTCATATCATGGGCAACATCTCAAAGGCTTTTTGATTAGCCACAATCATAAAGGAAGCAATAAAAGAAGTATTATAGAAGAACCTATAACAAATGGGTGACTTGAAAGGCCAACTTTAGCAATTGTAGACGACTAATCGGCAGGATGCCTTAACCATACAATGGTTGGAATCAGAGTTGGAGATCTTGGAAGGTGCATAAAAGAGCGTGTAAGAGTTGGAAATTGAAAACTCTAAGTTTCGAAATGAACTATTGGAATTGCAAGTAGCTTTTCGAAATTGCTAAGACATTGAACTCCATTAATTTAGAATGGGCTATGTTGAAACAAGCACTTGAGTAGGACTAGGCCAACCAAAAGGTCGTTAAATAATTTTTGTGCTTGACCAACAAGATGTTCAAAGCAACAAAGGTAAAGGAAAAATGGTTGGAAGGCCAAAACAAAAGTGCTTATTGAAAAAATGCAAAAGTAGTAAGTGGAGTTAAAATAACACTAAAAAAATTTGGTCATTGCAACAAGATTTGGAGGATGTGAGGCAAATTTATGCATGATTCAAGAGGATTTAAAGGCTTTAAATAAGGAAATGAGAATGTTGAAGTAAGGGGTTAAACTTGCCAATCCTTGCTAACATTGGATGGAAGAGTTTGACAACCTCAAAATGGAGTATGGTTTCATAAAGGTAGAACTCTTGATTTATTAGTAGAGGAGAAAAAAAAGCTAAGCAAAACAATGGGAATTGTATAAAAAACAAGTTGGTGAGATCATCCGAAAGGTGTTTAAATCTTACCAAAAAGATGAGGAATTGTACCAACTACGCTTAAAGATTTACAATAAGGTAATGTTTCATTTGGCAATGCCACCTTTCAATTTTGATAAAATGTAAGATCATTCCAAATCAACATCTGAATTTAGCACATAGAGGAGTTTAGAGAATTTGACAAATGATTATTAGGTTTTATTTAATTGCCTCATGTATGGGATGCAAATAAGGGAAAACCTTAATAAAAAAACTAATCAAATCCATACAAGTTTGGTGATTATCAATTTGCAAACACAATGTGTGCGATTGAACACATATACGTTATTCAATGATTTCACACATAATCTAGTTTTATTGATCCAATGTTTGGTTGTTTACAAACCCACAATTTCCAAATCCCAAAAATTCCATTTGATTTTTTATTGATGAACACTCTTTCAAAAAGTTAACAAAAGACTTTGTTAATGGTGTCATCATAGGTGAAACAAAAAATTTACAAGCATACAACTACATCAATCATTGACAAATCTAATGTATTGGCAATTGCCCAAATTTACACTACATTAAATCTAACATCAACTGTGGCAGGGACTTGGATATCATGTTTATGAAAATTACATCATTAGTTTGTAATTAAATGCAATACAAAAAGGCATGAGGTATTTCTACCAAGATTGGTGTCTCAATTACAAATTTGAATGCCAAGGCTAGAATGGCCATGTGTTTAAATCCAAGATGGTAAAACTTGGTGGTAGTGGTTTGATCGTTAGTGAACATACATAAAAAATTGAATCCTTTATATATAGGTTGAAGAAAGTTCATTTGATACAAAAACACTATATGTTTTTTAACCTCATAAAGTAATTCAAAGTTCCTCCTTTAAGGAGAATAGGTTCCAAATAACTTTTGATATGAGTGGAATATAACTTGCATGCGTTGTGAAAATGTTTTCAAGTAGCTATTGGTATAATAGGGTGTGCTCAAGGACTTAAGAAATTAAAGGTGTTCCACTACATAATATGTAATGTTGAACCCATTTCTCTCATTATATTATTCCAAATGTTATCAACTTTTAGTGTGCATATGTTTTCATGTGAACCCGTTCATTTTATCCATTAGATTTGTATTATATTACAATTTACAATAATGAAACAACTTTGTTATTTGAAATTTGAAGATTCACGTAAAACAAATGTAAAGAAAAAAAGATGGCATGAAGGTGAGTTTTCACCAAATTATCCAAGAGAACTTTTTCACCAAAAGTTAAACATTTTCAAATTTTGTATTTCTCATTATATGACCGATATAGATCCAACTACGATTCTTTTGGGAGGCCATTCAACCGAATGCGGTGTTAAACACCTCAAGGCCAATCAATTGGTTGTGGATTCATTGTAATCATATCTATTTGTGCAATCATTTTTAAGCACAAACAATGGGGGCCTTTAATGAAATGATTTTCTACGAGATGTGGAGAAAGAGTTGATTTTCATACAAAATGAATGTGAGAGTGGAACATCAATTAACACAATCATTTATTCATTTCTAAGTCATGATTTTTTAAAAATAGTTAACATTCATAATTGCACTAATAAAATTGATTTTACAAATTTTCTCAAAAAATATTACCAACTTGTGCAAATAACTTATTTCACAAGTTACATATAAAATTATTTATTAAAATCATTCAACAATGTATGTGATAATGTATTTTTAAAAATCATTTTTGAGTTTTTAAGAACAAAATTTATTTATAATTTCATTTAATTAAAAAAATATGTGCCAATGCTTTAACACATGTTGTGAAGTTTTTTGTCATGCAAACACAATTGTAAATAAATTAATAACACAATAATTTAACATAATCAAATTGTAAATAAGAATATAATGTTTTGTGGTTTCATCAAAAACATTTAACATGAGATTATTTTTTATTTATTTTGAATTCATTTAATACTAAATGTTTGAATTTTCTAATAAATTTCATTAAGCCCATGAGTAAATTAATAATATAAAAACAAAAAAGGTGTAATCATTGGTTAATTTTACATGTTTAGGAATGGTCAATAAAGTTAATGTTGAAAATTTTTGATGTATTTATATAATAATTTTTTGAATGCATTACCAAAACATTTGGATAGGTTTGAAACAAATATAATGAATATAAAATATTCAAAAACATTAAAAATTTGATCTAACCAATTTTTTCATTATTTAATGAACTTTTAAAGGGATTTGAAATACTGAAAAATATACGATTACATAGCAATACAATGTAATTTTTTTTGGGTTGTATGAATTTCATGCCCATTTGTGAATCATGATTTAAATTTAAAAAGACCTAATGTAATGCTATCGCATTATTTTAATTAGATAATTTATCATTTTAAAGCAAAATAATATGGAGTTAGGTGTGGGGCATTTTATTGTAAAGGTGTTAGGATATTATGCCATTTGTTTTGAAAATATTCCAAAATACATCCATTGTTCAATTTCCAATGTATTGGTTTGATAAATTTTATGATTTTCCACATTAAAAAATAACAATATTATTTATGCAACTTTTTTTTATTGTTGAAATTAAATGTAAATAAAATAATTAAATGAATTTGTTTCATCTATAGTTTATTTAAATTTAGTCATTTATCTTTTTCAGACAACTATTTGTCCAATTCGAACCATGCACATTCCTTCTTTAGTTTTGCACATTCCTTCTTTAGTTTTGCACATGTTTGTGTCATCACTATGTAATCATCTACTTGTTTATGTGAGAATGTGATTTGTTTTTTTAGAGTTTGTGTATTTGAACATGTTTTTTTTTGTCATCCAACATATGAATTTGTTAGGAAACAACGTTAATTTTCATTGTATAGATTTATAGAACAAACATTGAAGTCATTTTAGATTTGAAAAACAACCAAAAATAGATATCTAACGTTTTGTGATGGAAAATCAATCATACCAAAAGGCCTTATTTGGGGAAGTACTTGGGTTGTGATAAAGCAAAAGAACTAGGGAAGGAGAAATGTTAGTGTGAGGGGAACTTTAAATGAAATAATGCAGTTATGAGGTAACAAAAAAATTCTGACAATGAAAAAGAAACTATTATATCTTTGTTTTGGTGCATTTGTTGTCTGCCTTTTCAAAATGAAAAGGTATTTCATGTAATTGTAATTATAACTATATGTTGACCTTAGGACTTGAAGAAAATTGTTTAAAAAAATAACATATAATTAGAAAATAACATATTAATCCAAAGGCTTGTCAATTGTCAAAAGGTTCGGTCACTACTATAATTCTAGGTTTTTCAAATGCTCCAAGTTGACTAATTGGTCTTTTTTGACCAACAGGCATGTCCATTTTAACTAAAGGTTCAAGGCATGTATTTTTTGACCAACCAACTTGACTGGAGTGATTTAATTAACCAATACATCTAATTAAGTTGAACAACCCTACTCAAAATGACGAATGAATATTAGACAAATGAAACATTCAATCAAATTGAACATAAAGAATTAACATGAATATTCAAAATGACCAATGTTTACAAGTCAAATGGAACATCTTCAATGCCTATTACATACTTACTTCCCACATACAATCTTACAACCTACCTACCTATCAACCCACCCACTTACCTACCTAGATGTATTATCTACTTACCTGTCCACCCACCTACCTACTTACTTACCCACCCACCTACCTACTTACTTACCCACCCACCCACCCACCCACCTATATATTATTTACCTACTTACCTACCTATCCACCCACTCACCTACCTATTTACATATTACCTACCTACCTACATATTAACTACATACCTACCCACTCACCCACCTAGATGTATTATTTACCTACTTGCCTACCTACCCACCCAATTACCATGTCCTACAACATACCTACCTAGTTGACTAACATTTTACAACCAACCTAGGTTTATGTACTTCCAACCTACCTACTTAATATAATTTTCTATGTTATCTACCTTCCTATCTACTAAATAATTGTATGTTACCAACCTACATATAACCTACTCCTACTTCCCATCTATCATGGCCCTACAAGTTATCTACCTACTTGTTTAACATTGTACAACCTACTTAATTACAACTGTATTATACTTACTTCTTAAGTCCCACCTCCCTCCCAACCTACAACCTACCTACTTCTTCTACCTTCCTATTTACATACCCAACCTACCTATGACATGTATCTTACTTAATTTAATGAATGGATTTTGAAATGAAAGAATCAAATTTAACAAGTTTTGAAATTTGTCATCAATTTGCTATTTTCAAAAATATTTTTTTACAACTCAGTTGAACATTTACAAAATATATTGATTTTATTGATTAGATCTTTAAATAAGTTACAAGATTATGCTTTTATTTGCTTAATTTGAAAGAAAAATTAAAATAAAATTTGCCAAACTTGGGATTTGCAAACTATTTTATAGTTAACAAGGTAAAACAAAATGTTGCACAAGTTTTATGAACAAAAAGTTGTGTGATTTGGTGATTAAGGCGTTTGGATGCTTCCATGAAGTTTTGGGTTCAAACTCGGGCAACTCATGTACATGAATTCATATACTTGGTGCTGTATATGTGTACATATAATGTAAAGAAAAGATATGTGATTACTTATCAACCTACCATTTTATCACATAGTAACGTGGTGACATATAAATGCTACCAGATGGCAAAACATAATGTTACCATGTGACAACATTCATATGGTGCCACATGTTAACATAAAATGATGCCACATTTTAAGTAAATGATAAATACAAAAAAAATTTATTGGTTATATTTTATTGATAACATTTGACCATTACTCAAAAAGTGCCAGTCAAAAACTCCGGTCAAAAGCACCACCTTACAGTTGGTAAAAAAAAAACCCATCCCAATCATACTAGAATTGTTAAAATTGACTTGTCCTAAAAAACTAAGGGGTTTTTTTTACGCCTATCACTTTGGGGTTTCTTTTGACCAAAAAACTTAGTTTGAAAAACTTGAAACCTTAGTAGTGGGTGAAGTTTAGATTATACATTGGAATGTCATTTTGATATTTTTCAATGTTATGAATTGTTTTTTATAATGCTAATGCAATAAAGGTTATAATGTTGAATTAAATTTGACATGGAACAAAATTAACGATTATTGTTTACAATGTTAATGTAAAAAATGACACATTAAAAATTTCATAAATGATATTTGTTTATGTTATTTATCATAATTTTTATATTAAGTGGGTTTTTGGGTTTACCATTGTTTTCAATTTTAACCATTTCTACAAAAATTAATTAAAAAAAAATCATGTGTGATGATGTATTGTTCAAAATTTTGTGTACTAATTTATAATTATGATTTAAAATATTTTATTTTATCCAAATCTTAGTTACATGCATTATAATAAGTTATGAAGAACGTTATGATATTTCAACCATTTTAAGGTGGTTTGGGAGGGGGTTTATAAATTAAATGGTTTTAAACAAGAATTTTGCATGAAATTTTTTTATTAAAAATATGTCTTTGGTTTAAACAAGTTGAAATCATCAATAAACTGAAAAAAAATGATCTATTGTCAAAATCACAAGGAAATTTTTTATACATCACATTTGTTTTCTAAAGTCATGAATTGTGTAATGCTTTCATATGATATGATTTAATTTTCAACTTCTATTTTAAAACAACAATTATAAACTTCAATAAAATTTTAAACCATTGGCACCAACTATCATCTTTACCATATGGTTCATTACAATTAAAAATAATTGTTTAAGTACAAAACAATGTAATGTTTAACATAATCAAAAAATAATAATTTAACATCATTGTTAATTCTTGTTATAAATGATGATTAAACTTATCGTGTGTGCATACCTTATGCTCAGAAACCCTGCAGAATCTGGTTCTCTGAGCTCAAATTTCAACCTACGAAAACCTAGAAGGAGAGCTATACAAGTCACCCAATGCAAAAATTTCTGTTCCTAACCTCGAACAACGAAAAAATTCCGAGAATCAGATCAACAAGCCCCTGATATTCCTGATACTCATCCAAAGGAGAGAAGTCATCAAGCTACAATAGAGTGTATGTGTGAGAGAGAGAGAGAGAGAGAGAGAGAGAGAGAGGCAATCAGAGACTTCTGTCAAGTAACTCCTCCTGTGTGCCATGAGCTTGTGGTTTTGTCCCATAATCATTGCCAGAAAAATCCCATTCTTGCAGTATAAAAGGCAGGCTGAGTAGGAGGCTCTTACAGGAGTCGCGTGGTCAGCGCAAAGCGAACTATTCTTTCGCCTTTTACTAAAGAATACCGTGCGCAGGCCACACATAGCGGCATATCCCAATTTTTGGACTGCCCTTCACAGGGCCCACCAATGAAATGCAAACTGGACTGTAAATACGGGTGCAAATGTATCGATTGTCTATACAACCTAATTTGCACTCTCCATTGTTGCGGAGTTTGATGCTGGAACGAAACGTAAGCGATTTCACGCTGGAAAGTTTTTACTTGTGCATATGTCTCATCTCTATTCTCTCACATGTAGAATTTAAGTCTGTTGCCTAAAATAATATGCTCTTTTATTGTGTTCAAATTTGGCACAAACTTGAGCTCCTCTACATTTGTTGTTTCTTGTAGGGTGGCTGATAGGCGATGTAGCCTAGTTTTAGGGTAAATGGACCTTAAATCGAACCTTCAGTTTACATGTACATCATATGTGGAAGCCCGGGAAGCTCCTCCGAGAAATTTGATTTAGATGACTGATGCTTTGTCTTTCTGGTAGAGTGGGGAAGAGATTGATTACGAGAATGAAACTCCTGAGCAACCTTAAGTGATCACAACATTGTGAAATCTGGTTGTATGTTTTGTGCAGGTCGTGAGATATATCAGGATTAAAACAGTGTCACTTCCATGCTTTAGGGTTTGCATATGAAACGCTGGTTTTCATTAACAGGTGTGAAATTACAAACCTGCTCCCATCTAAGTTTTGGCAAGTTCCTTCAATCAAGGACCCTAGGGCAAGACCCTTTGAACATGCTATTACTCACATGTCAACCTGCTCCCATCAAGTTTTGGCAAGTTCCTTCAATCAAGGACCGTAGGGCAAGACCCTTTGAACAGGCTATTACTCACATGCCAACCTGCTCACTGTCTGAATTATATTCTCTTCCAAATGCTCATGTGATAGCAGGAGCAGGTCTTCTGTAATCTATCGACTCTCCCTCTGATGTGTTTTAGAGGGGTCAGGGGCTTGTTGATGTGTGTTATTTCTAGTACAGTCATATGCTCAAGGACTTATGAATCTATGGCCCCATGTTTGTGCATAACAGAAATGTTTACAGAAGTGTTGTTGGGTAGCTGTTTTGAGTGACTACAATGCCATAAGTATTTCTGCTCAAGTTTTTATATTTTCTGTTTCACCTCTAGGATGTAAATCCTCTTGCAACATGTTGATTAAGTCATGAAGAAACGATTCATTTCAATCCCAGGTGAAACAATATGTGGCATGACAGAAGGGACAAAACCAAAAATGAGGGAGGGGAATGTTTGTTAGAGAAAGGAAATATGTTCATCTGAGGCTCAAATTGAACTGTACCTACTGCTTCAGCCATCTGTTTCAAGCTAGTGGAATGGAGTGGCCATCCCCACATGACGGAAACAATCTTTTGTGAGCAGCCAGGAATGGTGATCTTCAAAAATTCAAAACTCTTTTGGATACCTTCGACATGAATTTTCAGGGAGGTGTGAATGCACACTCTGAAGATGACCAGGCACCAACACTCAATATCTATGCATCAGAGCATGAGATTCCTATAGAATGGCAGGGGCATATCTTGGAGAATGCTATAGCTGCTTTCCATGAGGGTAGAACATCACTGCATATGGCCACCTCCAATGGACATGTGGACATTGTGAGCTACATATGTGGCCTCAAACATTCAAGAAGAATGAATGTGAACATTGTGGACAAATTTCGGTACACGGCAGCCTTGCACTTGGCTGCTCACTCACAACGTCATGGCAGCTGCAACAAGGTCATTGCAGAGATGCTAAAGATCACCAATGTTGATGCCAACGTTGTGCCCACATAGGTGGGAAATGGAAAGTTGCCAAACTCTCTAGACACAGAGTCTTGGAACGACACAGCTTTGCACATGGTTGCATTTTTAGGATTCACAAGAACAGTGGAACTACTGTCAGCCTGAAATCTAACCTCTGGCCCCTATGAAGGCAGGACCATGAGCATCACTGCTAAGAACAAATGGGGATTTACACCCTTTTATCAAGCTCTCAACAATGCTGAAATGGCAACTGCAGTTCCAACCACAACAATGCTATTAAAACTCATGAATGAGCCAAGCCAGATGCTATAAACATTCTAGACAACAAGAGACAGACTGCACTCCATACTGCTGTAAGGCATGCTAGTTATAAAGTAGTGAATATATTGCTACAAGGAGTTGATCATATCAAGGTTGATGGAAAGGACAGTAGTGGTATGGCAAATATGGACATTGCAGTTCAAGCAACTGATTACAAATTGGTGCTTATGTTGCAATTATATTTTGAGGCAATTGGGTTGTATGGTACCAGCAAGGCATATATGCAAATGCTGCCAATGCAATTCTTGTGGGTGCAGCATTGCTTGCGTCTGTCACATGTGCAGCATGGTTACAACCCCCATTTGATATAGATACCCAATGTCCATAGCTGCCATACCACTATTTGTGATGTGACCAAGCAACGTTGGGGGATTCAACTATGTCACAAGATGTATTCGGTGATACTGCACAACAAAAATTTATAAACCCAGCTGGTGCTCAAGGCAGAATGTCAAGAAGAACTATTTGTGTCCAGCTTCCAAGTTCTGGAATATTAGAATCCTGCAGTCTCAGAAAAGAAATGAAAGTAAGATCTGAGTGCTATTGAATTTGGGATCTAAAGGCCTAAAACTAAGATCAAGTCACTCTGATTCCCACTCACTTGTTGCACTGGTTTTCCTATCATCATAATCTGAATATAGTTGAAAAAATTGCATATAGTTGGAGATTTGAGAAAATTGCAACAATTTCAATCGTATTGTCACAAAAACCTTTCTTGAACTAGACCTGCAGACTGCTGCAGTAGAAAAATTCTTGTTCTAAGGAGTTTGCAGTGAAGATTGAGAGACGGCAAGCTCACCAAGTGATGCATGAGGAAACTAGTAAAAAGTTTGCATCAAAATGCTCTGAAAGCTGTGTTAACTCCCACCAATAGTATTGACCAATAAAGAGACTAGATAAATGTTCTAGTTCAAAGCCATGAATGATTGCATCATCGTTTTCTAGACTCTACAATCTGGAGTTTCAACTAGTGTCTGTCCAATTGTATGTCCTCGGACAAAATTCTCGAGATATGAGAATCCTGATTTGGGGGGAACACTACGAATCTGTCGAGCAATGCCTCAGAGCAGATGGTTTTGCTGTTGACTTAATTTTGTATGCAGAAATGTAAGATCCAAAGTTGCTCAACCCAGATATGGACACGGTATTGCTAGCACGCCAAACGCTGCCAACTGCCAGACACCTAGCCACAGAAGCAAATGCTGCACACACGTTCTCGTG
>Ga0116227_10009683_pt1 | contig 17326 bp, 16 predicted proteins | sample S1TSphgellanicum_FD_89693 | JGI IMG/M metagenome (GOLD analysis project Ga0116227, IMG submission 89693) | Host-associated microbial communities from peat moss isolated from Minnesota, USA - S1T2_Fb - Sphagnum magellanicum MG | ecosystem: Host-associated > Plants > Peat moss > Unclassified...
GTCATCTTGCCGTAGCTGCGGTTGATCTCAGGGTCGTAGAACGACGCCTTGTTGACCCCGGACTTCAGATTATCCGGCACGATCAGCCGCGGCACGCCGCCGAAAAAACTGAACATGCGCACATGCACGCCGATCCAATCCGGCAGCGTCTGGGACCAGGTTGCCTCGGCATAGGTGAAGCTGGAGGCGCCCAGCACCGCGACAAATATCTCCGCCTCGCGCACCGTCCCCGTGGCGGGATCGATGATGGCGAGCTTCTTGCCGGAATAATCAACAAACACCTTATCGGGAAAGCCGAAACTCTTTTGGGAATTCAATCAGTTGGATGTTCTTCGCTGTCGACTATTTGCTTAGCGCCATCCCGGAGACGTTGCGTCCGCAAGAAACTACCAGCCGGATGTGCCTCAGTCGCTAAGCCACACTGGCTTTAACCGTCATGCCGTTCAAAACCAATGCTTGCACGGCCATTAGATGGGCGCGCATGGCGTCTTCCGCCTGCGCCGGATCACGGGCGGCGATGGCGCTGGCGATGGCGCGATGTTCGCTGTCGCGTTGTTTTATCCGGCTTGGGCATTGCGGTTGCCTGGGTTCCACACGCAGACGCGCATCCGTGCCCACCTGGCGCAGAAGGTTATAGAAATCCGCCGCCAGTGAATTGCCGGCACTGGTGGATACAAGCTTATGGAAGGTGAGATCCGCGGCCCCGCTCTCCTCGCCAGAAGGCGTGGTTGCAGCGCGTTCAATAGCCGCGATGGCAAAGGGCGTTGCCCGCAAAGCTGCTAACCGAGCGAGTGCCGGCTCGATCACGATGCGTAGCTCGATCACCTCGACCGGATTAGTGCTCCGGATCAGCGCCTCGCCGCCGCGCAGGTTAAAGAGCTTGCGCCGTGAGTCCGCCGGCGTCATCTCCCCGCCTTCGCGCAAAACCTCCAGAGCTCGGCGTAACTGGTGGCGCTTCACGTTTAGCTGCTCGGCGAGACTCCGTTCCGACGGCAATATCGCCTCCTCTGCCAGCAAGGCGCGCAACTGGCCGATGAGTGCATTTAGATCTCCAGCATTCCTGTTTAATTGAACCACCTTCAACTTGGTTGATCCCTCATTCCCCGATTTACCAGTATTTAGCCGCCTTGATCATCAAGCCGTTTTTCGAAAACCATAGGCGAACCTGTCTTTCAGAACAATTATAAGGTCTTGGCAACACGCCGACAACGCCAAAGCGGTATTCGCGGTTACCCATCAACAAACCAACCAAACATGTCAACCAAATTATATGGTTGACATGTTTGGTTGAACCTGTTTCGCTCTTGTCTTGAGACCGGATCCACGCGGAATGGAGACTTCAATGAGTTCAACATCGGAACTTCCCCCCAGGCTTGATAATCGTGAGGCCGCTCTTGCTGCTATGTACGAGGAGATCGGCAATAAGCACCTGTTTCCATTTTGGGCGACGGATACCTCGACTCAGCACAACGAAATACAGCGGTTGATGGCGGTCCGCGGGGCTGTTCCGCATCATTGGAGTTTTAAGCGGGACCTGGAGCCGTTGCTTTACCAGTCCGCGGAGATGATTTCCGCCAGCGATTCAGACAGGCGCTCGCTAATCCTCGTCAATCCCGGCCTTTCACCAAGGCGCGCAACGGTTAGCACCATGTATACGGCCTACCGTCTGAACGACCCCAATGAGGTAATGCCGCCGCACAAGCATACCGCGAGTGCCGTGCGCTTTGGCCTGACCGGGAGTAAAAATTTTACGGGCGTGGAGGGGGAGGACATCGTGTTCGCCCCCGGTGACTTCGTGCTGACCCCGCGCGACACTTGGCATAACCACGGCAATAAGGGCGATGACCCGGCGATCAACCTTTCGATCCTGGATTACCCGCTCGTCGAGACCCTGCATGCTCTGCAATTTGACCATGACTATCGGGAGGACGGTAAAGCAAAAACCGTACAATCGGCACGGTTTCCATCTGATTATTCCTCGCGTATCTACGGCACTGGCGGCGTTATGCCGCGCTTTGTCAGCCATCATCGCGGCGTTGGCGCGTCTTCCCCGATGTTCGTTTATCGGTACGAACCAGTACGCGAATTGCTGGAAAAACACCGTGAATGGGATGGCAACCCGCATGAGGGCCTGATGGTCGAATATGTCGATCCGCTGACCGGCGGCCCGATGTTCAAGACCATGACGTTTTTTCTGCAAATGCTTCGTCCTGGCGAGCGCACCTTGCCGGTGCGCCAGACCGCCAGCCTGCTGATCGCGCCGTTCGAAGGCTCTGGCCACAGCATCATTGATGGCAAACGTTTCGACTGGGCGCCCTATGACACCCTGGCCGTGCCCGGCGGCTGCTGGGCGGAGCATGTAAATAATAGTGCTACTGAACCGGTGATCTTGTTCGTTGCTAGCGACGAGCCGGCGCAAAAGGCATTTGGCCTGTTACAGCGATGGGGCAGGAATGCATCCGGCGATATGGTCCGGCTCGCCTGAGATCGCCTTGATGAATTCCTTGAATACTAGCCTGCTCGCGCATGCTGATTGCGACGGCGCGGGCCAGGTCTGGTTCGACGAAAATATTCTTTACGTCGCGCATCAGCGTCCCCCTAGCGGGACCACGATTTTTGATGTTTCTGATCCCAGCAATCCGCGCAAAATTGCGGAACTTCCCATTCCGCTTGGCTGGCACTCCCACAAGGTGCGGGTGCAAAATGGTATCATGGTTGTCAATTACGAGAAATTCCGTGAAGGCAATGATGATTTCGGCGGCGGTCTCGGCATTTTCGATATCTCCAAGCCGGCTTCGCCCAAGCTGCTCTGCAAATGGATGTCCGGCGGCGCTGGCGTGCATCGTTTCGATTTTGACGGCCGCTACGCCTATATCTCACCGACAGCCATCGGTTTTATTGGCAACATTGTGAAAATCCTGGATCTGATCGACCCAGAAAATCCTGTTGAGGTAGGGCGCTGGTGGATTCCGGGCCAGAATGTTGCCGCTGGTGAGGTGTATCCATGGGAAGGCTATCCGGCGCCGCGTTGCCATCACCCGCTGCGCATGGGCGACAGGCTCTACGTTTCCTATTGGCATCACGGCATGTTCATTCTTGATATTTCCGATATGTCTAATCCGCGTTTGGTTTCCGCAGTCAACAGCAGCCCGGCGCACCCGCACCCAACCCATACTTGCTTACCGATTCCAGGGCTTTTGAAAGGCCGCAAGATCATGGTGGTGGCGGATGAGGATGTCGCAAAGCTCCGCCCCAGCCCGCCAGCGTTTTCCTGGATATATGACATCACCGATGAGACCCAGCCAATGCCGATCTCGACCTTCCAGGTGCCGGGATTGGATGTGGATGGTGCGCCTCAACCGCCGATGATGGGATGCCACCAGCCCTCCGAGCGATTTCGCGGCAGTATCATCCCGTTCGCATGGTTCGCCCAGGGGTTGCGGCTGGTTGATATTTCGGACCCGTTCGTACCGAAACAGGTTGGATACTATCAGCCCGCGCCGCCGGAGGGTTTCGCGTTGGCCTCCTCCAACGATGTCACCATCGATGATCGCGGACTGATCTATCTGGTCGACCGCCAACGTGGCCTCGACATTCTCGAAACCACTTTGTTCTGAGTGATCAGATGACAAATCCAGAGATCCAAACATTTGGTAAGAAAAATCCTAACTTGCCATTTCATCCGGCGGTCAGCGCCGGCGGCTTCGTATTCGTCTCCGGCCAGGTGGCCAAGGACGAGCAGGGCAATATGGTCGCCGGCACCATCGAGCAGGAGACCCATGCGACGATCGTCGCCGTGGCCCGCGTGCTGGCGCAGGCCGGCTGTACGCTCGACGATGTTGTGAAGGTCACCGTGTATCTCGAAGATGCACGAGATTTCGGACGCTATAACGGCGTATTCAAGGAGTATTTCCCGGAAGGCCGAATCGCGCGCACGACGGTTGAGGCGCGCGCCGTGATCACTACGAAAATCGAAATAGATTGTATCGCCTACAAGCCAAAAAATGGAGATTTATAATGCTGCGCCTATTGGGCCGGGCCACGTCCGGCAATGTGCAAAAGGTCATTTTCGGACTTGAAGAAATGCAACTGGCCTATGAGCGTGAGGATTACGGGCGGCAATTCGGTAACACGTTGACCCCGGAATATGCCGCGATGAACCCCACCGCCAAAGTCCCCACGCTGGTGGATGGCGATCTGGTGATTTGGGAATCCGGTACGATTCTTCGCTACCTTGCCACCAAGGCCGCAAGCCCGCTCTATCCGGTTGATCCGGCGGCGCGCAGCGTCGTGGAACGTTGGATGGATTGGACGCTCGCTGCGCTGAACGCCGCCTATCTGGGTGGTTTTCGCGACGCCAAGAAGCCGGCTGCCGAGCACGCGCCGGATACCGCCAAAAACCTTGCCGCCGAGCTTGCGATTCTGAACGGTGAGCTGGCCGGCAAGGCGTTTATCGCCGGCGCGGAACTTAGCCTTGCGGATATTTGTCTTGGGCCGATTGTGAAGCGATGTATCGGCTTTCCATTCGCACTGCCCGAATTTCCGGACATCGCGGCCTGGCTGGGGCGCTTGGGCGAACGCCCGGCATTCCAGAAAGCAGTGGCCGCTGGCTGAATGATGTTGATGCCACCCCATGACACGCAACAGATTTCCGTCTCCGGGGTGGCGGTCGATTACGGCGCGGGCGCTGCCCGCAACCGGGTTCTGCACGGCATAAATCTTTCAGTGCCAAAAGGTGGCTTTATATCGCTGATCGGGCCATCGGGCTGCGGCAAGAGCACCTTGTTGAAACTTCTGGCCGGGCTGCTGGCGCCGAGCGAAGGCGAGGTGCGGATTGCTGGCATGAGCGCGCCTCAGGCGGCGCGGGAAGGGCGCATTGGACTCGTCTTCCAGGACGCAACGCTAATGCCGTGGAAAACCGCGATTGAGAACATCCGCTCCCTCATGCGCGTTGCTGACAGGCAGCGACCGGCTGCCGAGATCAGCTCCCGAGCGGACGAGATGCTGCGCCTTGTTGGGCTGGAAGATGCGCGTGGTCGCTACCCCGCGCAATTATCTGGGGGCATGCGTCAGCGGGTCGCCATCGCCCGCGCTTTGGCGATTGATCCGGAAGTTTTGATGATGGATGAGCCTTTCGGCGCGCTCGATGCGATCACCCGCGAGGAGATGAGTTCTTTTCTACTGGATATTTGGCAGCGCACCGGCAAGACCATCGTGTTCGTCACGCATTCGATCGAAGAGGCGGTGTTTCTGTCGAGCGAGGTGCATGTGATGGCCCGCAACCCGGCGCGCATCATGGAGAGCATGCCAATCCAGCTCAGCTATCCGCGCAATGATGACAGCTTTGCGACACCGGATTTTGCAGCGGCGGCGGCCCGGCTTCGCCGGCTGCTGAAGGATAGCCACGCACCGATGGGCCGCGCATGAGGGCGCGGCTGTATGACGCGGCGCCAGCTTTTGGCCTGGCACTCGCCATATTACTGGTTTGGCAGGCCGCGTCATCGGTATTTAATATCCCGGTATTTGCCTTGCCATCCCCTTCCGCAATCGGCGCCGTGCTTGTGCTGCAACAACCGGCCTTGTTGCAGGCTACATTGATCACGGGCGAGGAGGTTGCCGCTGGTTTTGTTCTCTCCGCCGGTGTTGGTATTGCCGTTGCCCTGGTGATTGCCCGGTTTTCACTGTTTGGGCGGGCGCTCTACCCGCTTGTGGTGCTGTTCCAGACGGTCCCGAAAGTGGCACTTGCACCTCTGTTTATCCTCTGGTTTGGCTTCAATCTGTTTCCTAAAATTCTGCTGATCGTCACGATCGCGTTTTTCCCGGTAGCGCTTAACATGCTAGCTGGCCTTCAATCGGCGGATACCAACCTCGTCGCGCTATTTCATTCAGTTGGCGCGGGGAAAAACGAAATTCTCTACCGCGTGCAAATTCCGCATGCCTTGCCGCAGCTGATGGCAGGTTTGAAAATCGCTATCACGCTGAGTGTTATCGGCGCGATTGTCGGTGAGTTTGCCGGTGCCTCGGCAGGACTTGGCTACGTGATCGAATTTGCGTCCACGCAGTTGGAGACGCCGTTGGTTTTTGCGGCCCTCGTAGAAGTCTCGGTTCTCGGTGTGGTGTTCTACTATGCGGTCGAGTTTATCGAACGCCGCTACGTATTCTGGGTGCCGCGTACCGGAACGGCCACATTGTCTTAATCGTTTCATTTCTCAAGAGGGGGTTGATTATGTTGACAAAATCTCTCCGCCGTATCGGTTTGGCGGCTGTTCTTTGCGCTGCCTCGGTTATGGCTGCGCCGCAGGCTCGAGCTATGGATAAGGTGACCGTGCAGCTCGACTGGGTCGTGCGCGGCGCCCATGCAATGTTTTTTGTCGGCCAGCAGATGGGTTTCTTCACGCAGAATGGCATCGGCCTTACGCAAATCATCAAAGGCAGTGGCTCGGCGAACGCCCTGCGCTTCGTCGCTAATGGCAATGCCACGTTTGGCTTTGCAGATCTGCCGACGCTGATGACTGGTGTTGCAAAAGGGATTCCCGTCACCGCGATTGCCGCCGTCAATCAACAGAGCCCGCTGGCGATGATTACCGTTAAATCGCGTCATGTTTTGAATACGCCCGCGGACCTGAAGGGTTTGAATGTCGGCGTCGATCCTGCCGGTGGTTCCGCTTATATTTTTCTGAAGGCTTTTCTCGCCGCGAATGGCATGACCATTGGCGATATCACGCAGAGCACGGTGGCACCACCTTATGAAAGCTATCTGGTGCTCGGCAGGGTGGATGCGATTCCGGGCTATGTAGACGCCGAAGTGCCGGAGCTTGAGGCCAAAACCGGCGGCCCGGGTTCGCTCTCCATTCTTCAGGGCGCGAAATTCGGCTATGTAGCGCTTGGCTCGGGTGTCTTCACCTCCAATAAATTGATCGCGACCAACCCTGATCTCGTGCGGCGCTTTGTGAAAGCCTATCTTGAGTCGATGGCCTATGTGGCGGCGCATCCTGATCAGGCGGTCGCGATGATCGTGAAGGCAAATCCGGAATATGCCGGCAAGGAGGCCGTGCTGCGCGAGGAGCTTCGCTTCGATATCGCCCATTCCTTCTTCAGCCCGGCAACGGCGGCGCATGGCATTGGCTGGATTTCGCCCGCGCAATGGGCGGCGACGGTTGCGATGCTGCAAAAACAAGCCGGGCTGCCCGCCAGCGCCAGTGCAACCGGCGGCTTTGATGACGCGTTCGTGGACGCCGCCGCGCCGGAGCATCACTAACAGATCATTCGCAGGAGTTTTCTTCCATGCCAGACACACAACCCAGCGTGACGCGGCGCCAGCCAAAACTGCCCGCGCAACTCAGCCTATACTATGGCGGCGCCTGGCATGAGCCGGTGGATGGCGGTTATGCCGACACCATCAATCCCGGTACAGGCGCGCTGCTTGCCAATGTCGCGCAGGCCGGCGCGCAAGATACGGCAGAAGCGGTCGTGGCGGCGCGGGCGGGGTTTCTGGTCTGGCGCGATATTGCGCCCTTGGAGCGGGCGAAGCTGCTGCGCGAGGCAGCCGCCATATTGCGGCGGAATGCCGAGGAGCTGGCCCTGCTGGATGCGGCCGATTGCGGCAACCCGGTGAGCGAGATGGGGGCGGATGTCTTCGCTGGGGCGGCGATTCTGGATTTCTTCGCCGGGCTGGTCACGGAAATGAAAGGTGCTTCGATTCCGATGGGGCCGGACCGGCTGAATTTTTCGGTGCGCGAACCGTTGGGCGTGGTGGCGCGCATTGTCGCCTTCAATCATCCGCTGCTTTTTACCGTGGCTAAAATGGCGGCTCCGCTCGCCGCTGGAAATACGGTGATCATCAAGCCGCCCGAGCAGGCGCCCCTCGCGGCGCTGCGCGTTGCCGAGCTGTTCCACGGCCTGTTCCCGCCAGGTGTGTTGAGCATTCTGCCCGGCGGCCTCGTGGTGGGTGAAGTTTTGGTGGCACACAAAGATGTCGCCATGCTGGGCGTGGTCGGCAGCATCGCCACGGGCCGCGCCATTATGCGCGGGGCGGCCGCGCGGCTAAAACCGTTATTGCTGGAGCTTGGCGGCAAGAATGCGTTGATCGCCTTTCCCGATACCGATCCTGACCTGGTGGCCGAGGGCATCGCCGCGGGGATGAATTTCACCTGGTGCGGCCAGTCCTGCGGCTCGACCAGCCGGGCGATGGTCCATGAGGATATTTATGAGCCCGTGCTGGAGCGCCTGGCGGCGCGCTGCGCGCAGTACAAGCCTGGCGACCCGACTGACCCCGCGACGACAATGGGGGCCATTATCAGCCAGGCGCAGCATGACCGCATCATGGGCTATATCGACTCCGCCAAGGCGGAGGGGGCGCGGCTGGTCTGTGGCGGCGGCGTGCCCGCGGACCCGAGTTTGGCGGGCGGGCTGTTCATTGAGCCCACGGTGTTTGCCGATGTGACGCCGGATATGCGGATCGCGCGGGAAGAAATTTTTGGCCCGGTGCTTGCGGTCTCGCGCTGGCGGGATGAGGCGGAAATGCTGGCTGCGGTGAACGCGCTGGATTACGGGCTGACCTGCGCGATCTGGACCAATGATCTTGAGAAAGCCCATCGCCTGGCGAGCCGGGTGCAGGCCGGGTTCATCTGGGTGAATGAGGTGGGCCGGCATTTCCTCGGCGCACCCTTCGGCGGTTTCAAGCAATCGGGCATCGGGCGAGAGGAATGCCTGGCCGAGCTTCTGGCGTTCACGCAGGAGAAAAATATTCACATCAACCTGCGCCGTGTCGCCAGGAAGGCTTAAAGATCATGGCGGCAGAAGGTTACGACTATATCATTATTGGCGCTGGTTCGGCTGGTTGCACGCTGGCCAACCGGCTGACCGCCAATTCAGCGGCGCGAGTATTGCTGTTGGAAGCTGGCGGCTGGGACCGCGACCCGTTCATCCATATCCCACTCGGCTGGGGCAAAATCCTGCAAAAGCGGCTGCATGACTGGATGTATTTCGCTGAGCCCGAGGACGCCGTGGCGGGCCGCGCGGTGGAATGCGCGCGCGGCAAAATCATCGGCGGCTCATCCTCGACCAATGCCATGGCCTATGTCCGTGGCCATCGGCTGGATTTTGACCGCTGGGCCAAAAAATATGGCCTGCCGGACTGGGGGTATGACAAGGTGCTGCCTTATTTGCGGCGGCTGGAACACTGGGAAGGCGGCGCCAGCGCGGAGCGCGGCGGCGATGGCCCAATTAACGTGCAGTTCTGCCGGTATCAGGATGAGTTGTTGAAAGGGTTTGCCGAGGCCGCGCGCGCCGCCGGCTTTCCCTGGACCGAGGATTATAACGCGGCGCAGCAAGAGGGCTTTGGCCGGCTGCAAATGACGATTAAGAACGGCAGGCGCTGTAGCACCGCCACGGCCTATCTGCGGCCCGCCCTGAAACGCCCCGGCCTGCGCGTGCGGGTGAAGGCGATGGTCACAAAACTGCTTTTTGAGGGCGACCGGGCGTCCGGCGTTGAATACCTGCATAACGGGAAGCCACAAATCGCCCATGCCGGCACAGAAGTGATTTTGTGCGGCGGCGTCATCAACTCGCCCCAGTTGCTCATGCTCTCAGGCATTGGCGCGCCGAAAGCGCTCGCCCAGCACGGCATCAAAACCCGTGTCGCGCTGCCCGGTGTCGGCCTCAATTTGCAGGATCATCCGTCAGCGATTGTGATGTTCGAGCGTAAATCCCCCGGCCCGTTTCAAAAGGGCATGCGTTATGACCGGATTACCCTGGCGATGGCCCAGGCTTATTTATTCGGGCGCGGCATGGCGGCGGATGTGCCGGGCGGCGTGGTCGGCTTCATGCGCAGCCGGGAGGGGTTGAGCCAGCCGGATTTGCAATTGCTGTTCACCGCGGCACCCCTTGGCGGTTACCCCTATTTCCCGCCATTCAAAAAACCCTTTGCCGATGGGTTTGCCTGCCGCACCGTGCTGACCCAGCCGGTCAGCCGCGGCCATGTCACCCTCACCTCGGCCGATCCGCTCGCCAAGCCGCGGATCACCCAGAATTTCCTCTCGGCACCGCAAGATTGGCAGGCGCTGCGAACCTCGATTGGCATGGTGCGGGACCTGGCGCGCCAGCCCGCCTTTGCCGCTTATATTGGCCGCGAAATCGCACCCGGGCCCACCGCCACGACGCCGGAAGCCATTGACGCTTTCATCAGCAAAACCGCCATCACCGTGCACCACCCGGCCGGCACCTGCCGGATGGGGGCGGAGGGGGATGCGATGGCGGTGGTCGACAGCCAGTTGCGGGTGCGCGGGGTGCGGGGGTTGCGCGTTGCCGATGGCGCGGTGATGCCTGACCTCACCTATGGCAACATCAACGCCCCGATCATCATGATCGCCGAACGCGCCGCCGACTGGATACGCGGTACCACCGCATGACCATTTTTTGATTGGTTGAGAGGCCGTGCCATTGCTGAAGGCTGAACGCTCCAAAATTCCGCTAAAATACTCAGAAAAATCGGCGATATTCGATTTTTTTATCCAATTGACCTTAAAAACGTCAAGACATCACGGCGTGCTGGTAAATATGCTCAACCATTAATCTCAACCAAAATAATTTGGTTGACATGTTTGGTTGAAGCTGTTTCCTTGGCTTTGGCAGATAATGCGATCCGGAAACTGGGAGTTCTGATGGGCGCGATCGTTAATCCAGGAGATTTGGCAGGCCCGCGCCGCATCTGGCGCCGCAGGGTCATCGCGGCTTGGGTGGCGCTCCTTGTGGCCGCCCCAGCTACCGCCAGTCAAAGCCTCGGCCCGTTTCCCATCGCGATTGAAAACCATACCAGCGCCGCGCTGGCCTGCTACGCCCTGGCCGGGCATTGGTATGGCTTTGACCTTGGCACCGTTCCGGGCGGCCATGTCATGCGCCTGCCGCTCTCCCTGCGCGCGGCGGACCGCACGCTCAGCCTGCAAAACAGTCTCGGCCAGCCAGTGCCGATCCAGATGATTTATTGCGGGGATGCCGGCAACGCCTACGACACCCGCACCGTGCTGGACCTGCAAGCGCTCATCGCGCGCGGCCAGCATTTTGCGCGCTGCACCCGCGCCGGCGCCCTGCCGGTTTGCCGCTAACCACACACCCAACGGAGGCTGAAAGAATGTCGAAAAAAACCTATCTGGCGGCCCTGGCCGCCAGCGTCGCGGCCATCGCCATCGCTGCCGCGCCGGCGCGGGCCGCAAAGCTCACCGCCATCGCCATTGTCACGCCTGAGCAGGCAAATGATTTCGGCTGGAACCAGCAGGGTGTTGCCGCCGCGCAAGCCGTGGCGGACAAGCACCATCTAAAACTCATTAAGGCCGAGGATGGCGGGTATGGCGATATCAGCCCGACCTTGCGGGACCTCGCCAGCCAAGGTGCCGGGCTGATCATCGCGCATGCCAGCGGCTATGCGACGACCGCGGTTGAAATTGGCGCTGAACAAAAAATCCCGGTCGCCATTACCAACCGGCCAGACCTGGCGAAGTCCGGCGCGGTGTATGACTATTCTCTCTCCGGCGCGGCGGGCGCCTATCTCGCCGGCAGGCTGGCCGCGAAAATGTCCAAAACAGGGATTTTGGGGATCGTCGTGTCTTCGGAAGTGCCCGCCTGGAACCTACAATCCGCTGGTTTCGCGGAAGGCGCAAAAGCTGAAAAACCCGGCATTAAAATCCGCTATGCCGTGATCGGCCCGGCGGCCTATTCGGATGTCGCGGGGGCCAAGCGCGTCACCACCTCGGTGCTCGCCTCCGGCGCCGATATTATTTTTGGCGAAGGCGATGGCGCGACGTTCGGAATGTTGTCGGCGGTTGAGACCGTGACACCGCCGGCGGGAGATAAGTATTGGTTCATCGATGTGATCGGCGATAAAAGTAGCATCGACACCAAGGGGCATCTGCTCAGCTCGGTGATCTGGAATTTCCAGCCCGTGTTCGAGACTATCGTTGACCAGGTCGAATCCGGCGCGCCGAGCGCAACACCCTTCGTGCCAAGCCTGAAGAACGGCGCGATTTCCCTGCTACACACCAAGCACATCCCGGCCGCTGATTGGACCGCGCTTATGGCGGACAAGGCGGCGATCATTGACGGCAAAATCACGGTCCCCGCGGTGACCGACCCTGCCCAGGTGCATGCGCTGATGGGCAGCGTGATGGCCGCCCCGCAATGAGCCTGGCGGGCGGGGACGCGGCCGATGCCAAAATCCCCGCAACCCCGCTTGTTGAATTCCAGGCGGTCACGAAACGCTTCCCCGGCGTGCTGGCGAATGATGCGGTCAGTTTCGCGCTGCATCCGGGTGAGGTGCATGTGCTGCTGGGGGAAAACGGCGCGGGTAAATCCACCCTCATCGCCATGCTGGCGGGGATGCAACAGCCGGATGGCGGCGAAATTCTTGTGCAAGGCAAGCCCGGCACGATCGCCAGCCCGGCGCGCGCCTTGGCCATGGGGATTGGTACGGTGTTCCAGCACGGGATGCTGGTGCCAACCCTCACGGTCGCGGAAAACCTGGCCCTTGGCGGGCAATGGTGGCGACGGCCGAGCCGGGCGGCGATAAGCGCCCGGCTGGCGGAGACTTGCGCCGAATTGGGGCTGGACATTGACCCAGATGCCGTGGCCGGCAAGCTCTCTCTGGGTGAGCAGCAGCAGGTGGAAATTATCCGCGCCCTCTGGCGCGGCGGCAAAGTGCTGGTGCTGGACGAGCCGACCGCGATGCTGGCCCCGCCGGGGATTGCGGCACTTGGGACCCTGATGCGTCGGATGGCGGCAAGCGGTATTGGAATCGTTTTCATCACGCATAAGCTGGATGAGGCACTGGATTTTGGCGACCGCATCTCCGTGCTGCGCGCCGGGCGGATTGTGGGCGCGGTGGAAGCGCAATTGCTCAAAACTTTGCCGCGCGCCGAGGTGACGGAGCGGATCATCGGCCTGATGTTCGCCAGCGCCGCGCCGCGCGCGCCCGTTCAAGCCACGGCATCGAGGACCCATGCGGAACTTGGGTCCCCCGTGCTGCAAGTGACGGGTGCGGGCATGAAGGATGCCAGCGGCCGGCAGGTGTTGCGCGATATAAGCTTTACCGTGCAAGAAGGTGAGATTTTTGGGCTCGCCGGGATCGATGGCAACGGCCAACGCGAATTGGCGGAGTTGCTCGCGGGCCAGGCGGCGGGCAGCGGCATCGTGCTGCTGGATGGCCAAAACATTACGGGGCTTGATGTGGCCGCCCGCAGCCGGCTGGGGCTGCGCTATGTCACTGATGACCGGCTGGGCGAGGGCACCGAGCGCGGTTTTCCGGTCTCGCTCAACCTGCTGCTCAAGCAGATTGGCGCGGCACCTTTCTGGCGCGCGGGTGTCGCGCGCGACGGGCTGATTGATGAACACGCGGATCAACTCGTGCGGGCGTTCGACATCCGCACCCCCTCCATCCACACGCCCATCGGCCGGCTTTCCGGCGGCAATATCCAAAAAGCGCTGCTGGCGCGGGAACTTTCCGGCCCGGCCCGCGCGGTGATCTATTGCAAGCCGACTTACGGGCTGGATTTGCAGAATATCGAGGCCGCACGCACCCGGATTCTACAAGCCGCCGCCACCGGCATCGCCACCATCCTGATCTCCACGGATATGGATGAGATCATCGCCATGTCGGACCGGATCGGCGTGATTGTGGGCGGCGAGTTGCGCCGGATCATCCCTAATGCGGGCAATGCCCGCGCCGAAGCCGGGCGGCTGATGGCGGGGCTGGATGACGGGGTCGCGCGGCCGGAAAGTGTTCATGTCCACTGAGCCCGAAATTTTGGCTCTGCGCGCCGAAGCGCCAAGCCCGTGGCCAACTTTGCGCGCAGCGCTTCCGCGCCTTGCCATGACATTGGGGCCGGTTGCCCTTGCCATCACACTCAGTGGCGCGGTTCTGCTGGCAACCGGGGTTAATCCGCTGGCCTATTACGCCCTGGTGGTGCGCCAAGGCTTGCTGAGCGCGGACGGTTTTCAGGAAACCATCACCCAGGCGGGACCGTTGATGCTTTTGGGCGCCAGCCTGATTGTCAGCTTCCGGGCCGGGCTGTGGAATCTCGGTGTCGATGGCCAGTTCCTGCTTGGCGCGGTCGCGGCGGGTGCGGCCGCGCCCTGGCTGGTGGGGGTGATGCCGGACGGCCCAGCGCTGGTGCTGGCCATGCTGATTGCCATGGCAAGTGCCGCCGCCTGGTCCCTGCTGCCGGCCTATTTGCGCGCCCATGGCGGGATTAATGAGATCATCACCACGCTGATGATGAATTTCCTTGGGCTTTCGCTGGCCAATGTGCTGATCAAGCTGGTGTTCATCGACCCGGCCACGACGCTGCCCGTGACCCGCACCTTGCCCGTGCCGGACAGGCTGCCCCGGCTTTTCGGCAGCACCGTTGATATCGGTGTCATCCTGGCCTTTCTGCTCCTCACCGCCACGCATCTTGCGCTCACCCGCACCGCCTGGGGGCTGCGGGTGAGGCTGCTGGGCGCCAATCCGCGCGCGGCCCGCCATGCGGGGCTAAACGTGCCGCGCATGACGATTTTTATTTTCATCCTCAGCGCCGCTTTGGCGGGGTTGGCCGGGGCCATCATGGTGCTGGGAACGCTTGGCAATGTGCGCGCGGATTGGGACCCGGGTTTTGGCTTTGTCGTCATCCCGCTGGTGTTTCTGGCGCGGCTGAATGGCTGGGCGGTGATGGGGCTGGTCTTTGCCTTCGCCATGCTTTCAATCGGTTCGCAAAGTGCCGCCATCCGGCTTGGCGTGCCGCAATATTTCAATTTTTTGCTGGTCGGCCTGCTGCTATTCTTCCTGGCACTGGTCGAATATTTTGGCCAGCGCGCGCGGATGGTTTAAGCCCGTGGCCGCACTCTTCACCCAGGCTTTTCTTGCCGCCCTCATCGGCGGGGCCATCGCGGCGGCGGTGCCGCTGCTATTTGCCGGGCTTGGGGAGCAGATGTCCGAAAAAGCTGGCGTGCTGAATATCGGCATTGAGGGGATGATGTTGACCGGCGCCTATGCCGGGTTTTTGGCCGCTTATGAGACGAACTCGCTGTTGGCCGGATTTGCCGTTGGCGGCCTCGCGGGCCTGTTGATGGGCGTTGTGATGGCGCTGGCCTGTGTCTGGCTTGGGCTCAACCAGATTGTTATTGGCATTGCGATGACGCTGAGCGCCGAAGGGCTGACCTCGCTGCTGTTCAACAGCCAGTTCGCGAGCCTCTACCCCAGTCTGCCCACGCCGGTGCCGCTGGCCATCCCGTTCCTCTCGCGCCTGCCCGTGCTTGGCCCCAGCCTGTTTACCCAGCATTTTTTGGCTTATTTCGGCGTGCTGCTATGCTTGGCATTCGGCTGGCTCTACCTCAACAGCTTCTTTGGCCTCAACCTTACCGCCGCGGGCGACAAGCCGGCCGCGCTGGATGCTGGGGGGGTGAGTGTCGCCGGGACGCGCTGCGTGGCCGTGCTGGTCTGCGGCCTGCTGGCGGGCATTGGCGGCGCTTATCTCTCGGAAGTCGGCAGCGGCGTGTTTGTGCCGTTCATGACGAATGGCGCCGGCTTTATCGGCATTGTGCTGGCCATGCTGGCGCGCGGCCGGCCGCTTGGCGTGCTGTTGGGGTCGGTGCTGTTCGGCGCCTGTCTGTCGATGACCACCGCCTTGCAGGTCGCCGGCATCAACGTGCCCACGGACATCATCAACATGCTGCCTTTCGCGATGGTGATGCTGGCACTTATCATTTTTGGCCGCCGCGCGACCCTGCCGGCGGCTTTCGGCCATAGCTATCAGCGCGGCGCCCGCTGAGATCGTTTTCACCCTAGCTCCTTGGAGGTTCCATGCCTGGCACAAAAGTCTTTCTCCTCGACGGCGGCAGTCTGGTTTTGGACGGTTTCCATGTCTTTTGGAATCGCGGCCCGGCCGGCGAAATCCGCTTCCCGGTCTACTCAATCCTGATCGATCACCCGCAAGGCCGTTTTCTGTTCGATAGCGGCTATGACTACGCGCATGTGCAGGCCGTACTGCCATTCGAAAAACCGCTGCAGACCGAGGCGCAAACGATTCCCGGCGCGCTGGCGCTGCTGGGGCTGACACCGGCGGATATCGGCGTCGTGATCAATTCGCATTTTCATTTCGACCATGTCGGCGGCAACAAATTCTTTCCGCACGCCAAAAAATTCTGCCACGCCGCCGAGCTTAACCAGGACGCCAACCCCGAGGCATTTGAGGTGCTGGGCTATTCGGATTTGTCCTTCTCCGCCATGGCCGCCGAGGCGCGCGGCAAATCCGCCCAGCTCATCGCCGGCACCACGATCGAGAACACGGCATTCGAGGGGCTGGAAGGCGATGTGGAGATTGCGCCGGGCGTGCATTTATTTCACACGCCGGGCCATGCAATCGGCCATTACAGCCTGCTGGTCGAATTCGCCTCCCGCCGCCCAATCTTGTTCACGATCGATGCCGCGTATTCCCGCAAAAGCCTCGACACGCTCTGCCAGTCGAGCTTCCATATCGACCCCGTCGCCGGTGTGAATTCAATGCTTCGGCTGCGCAAACTTGCGGAAGAACGTGACGCGGAGCTGATGTTCTCCCATGATGCTGAAAGCTTCTCCGGTTACCGCACCGGACCGGACTTTTACGCGTGATCGTAACGCGCGAAAATCAAAGTGGCCTGCTGCCGGTTTTGTTGACGGTTAATTACGCTCCTCCGGCTTTTAGCTCGAACTCTGCTGGGCTGATATAGCCGATTGTCGAGTGCCTGCGCTGGCTGTTGTAGAAGCGTTCGATGTAATCGAACACGTCGGCTCTGGCGGCATCGCGGGTTCGGTAGGTTTTGCGTGCGGTCCGCTCGGTTTTGAGCGACGAGAAGAAGCTCTCCATCGCCGCATTATCCCAGACATTGCCCGAGCGGCTCATGGAGCAGGTGACGCCGTGATCGGCCATCAGGCGCTGGAATTGCTCGCTGGTGTACTGGCTGCCGCGGTCGGAATGGTGCAGCAGCGCATCCGGTTTGCCACGCCGCCAGATCGCCATGATCAATGCGTCGGTGACGAGCTGGGCGGTCATCTCTGCCCGCATCGACCAGCCAACAACCCTACGGGAGAACAGGTCGATGACCGCAGCGACGTAGAGCCAGCCTTCAGCCGTCCAAATATAGGTAAAATCGGCGATCCATTTGCGGTTTGGCGCAGCCGCCGCAAAACTCCGATCCAACACGTTGGCGGCAATGCCGCCAGCCAGGCGCTCACCCATATCAACAGGCAAGCGGCGCCGGCGCGGCCGCGCCCGGAACGCCTGGCCGCGCATCACGCGTTCCACGCGGTGCAGGCCACAGACCA
>Ga0116227_10009684_pt1 | contig 17322 bp, 12 predicted proteins | sample S1TSphgellanicum_FD_89693 | JGI IMG/M metagenome (GOLD analysis project Ga0116227, IMG submission 89693) | Host-associated microbial communities from peat moss isolated from Minnesota, USA - S1T2_Fb - Sphagnum magellanicum MG | ecosystem: Host-associated > Plants > Peat moss > Unclassified...
GCTAGAGAGGTAATGAAAGCGAAATGACGTCAAAGAAAAAGAAATAAGTAAAAGATAAGTAAAAGATAGCAACAGTGGTCCATCAACTGTCAATTGGATAATAACTGTCACAGAGATCAAAATTCCCAAATCAAGAAATTCCTCAACTTACTCGGGCCCCCCCCCTTCTACAAAGCACACCACAGGGGATGGGCAGTGACTAGAAAAAATTTCCAAGCACTGCCCGGACAGACAGACAGACAGACACTGTAGCTTTAATATATAAGATTGCCCATAATGAAGAAGACCCCTTGGGGAGCCTATCTTGAGTTGGATGAACTGGACTCCATAGCTGTATACAAGGCACATGTGAAATCATCCATGAACCCAGATTGAGTGGATTGGACTTTTATGGGTTAAAACATTAGAATTTAATTCAGTTTGATCTTTTGCTTTAAACAACATGTTGAGCCACCTATTATTAGCATGCCACATCCTCAAGACAATTGAGATGCACCTTTTGTTTTTACAACTTAAGTCTTCAAATTGATGATAGAATATTAAAAAATTCAAAATCATAGGCTAAACAATGGTTCTGAGATTTCAAGATTGTGAAAATATAGCGTCATGAACAATTTTCTTTTCTTCCAATTTGGGAGATAGGTGGACTCGCAATCATCCACGAGATGAATTAGCCAAATTTGGCTATAGGTCATAGATCAAAGTATAAAACTTTTAGAACCTTACATTTTAGTGATATGCTTGGAACTCTGGTCTAAATATGGGGATTTGTATTTTTTTCCCTCTAAATATGGCAATGTTTTGTTGTTTTTCCCCCAAAAGATGTTCGTTGGATAACCTCTTCTTTTTGTCACCAAGTGGTGATATTTTGCCCCGAAAAAAACACACTGTTCATGACCAGAAATTTTTGTTTTTCAATTTTGTGATATTGAAAATTTCATGAAATTTTCCAACAAAATAACGAAATTAGTCGAATTCACGCTATATCAACAAAATCTTCCAAACTTTTCCCATGTTTTTTTCTTGAAATATCCAAAAAATGTTTCCAAAGAAAGCAACGTGGTTCATAAAGATTTTCTAAACTTATCTTCTAATGACCAAAAATCACTAATTCCATTGCATTTCATGTGTTGGATTTTTGAAAAAAATTTGATTTCATAAACATGGCAAAATTTTGTTGAAAATACACACTTTACACTGGGAAAGCACGTTTTTCCAAAAAAAAACGTAATACAACAAAACCTTACCACAAGAAAATTCACTGGTTTGAACATACTCATCACCCTTATCCTTAAATCTCCATGTGAGCAAGCTTGGTACAAAATATACACAGCTAAATAACTAGGTCCACTAAATTAATATGTACACATATTGTGTGGAATAAAAGAGGATAATTCAAAGGGTTGTGTGTGTAATAAAAGAGGGCAAGAAAGCAACCAAGAAAAGAATTATTAGCAAAAGCCCAAAGATAAGGCACACAAAATAAGCTAACAACCAAGATTACAAGGGAAGCAAGTCAAATAATTAACACAACATCTGGTACTCGCACCACTATACATCCAATGCATTGTGTTTAGTCTATGTTGGTTTAATCTTATGATAATGAAACATAGGCTGTCAACATTTAACACTATTTTTCCAAGCCCACAATAAGTTACCACAACACCACACCTCTCCTATTTTTGGACACCCATTAAATACTAATCTCAAAAGAAAATGCAAAAGATGCGTATTTCAAATCACCATACAAGCACAATTTGCTATAACCAAATTAAAAAGTTGTTGGATAAGTGTTTTTTGTGAGAGGATTAAATGCTGAACTCAGATAGAAAGTGCCAAGGAAGCCATCTAAATCATCCGGTGATTTGCTCCAACTACAGCCAAAATGGTAGGGACTGGCACACTAGTACTATCTGTGGAGCCTTCATTGGCTGAGCTGCTGGTGAGTAGATTGTTCATCAGGATCCCAACTTCTAACAGCTATGCATTACCTCTGTTTGGAACTCCTAGCCCATCTTCATTAGCTGCTCAGCAACAGAGCCAGATCTTGAAACACAACATTATCATCATATGACATAAGAACCAAATTGCCAATACGGTTTAATGAACTAAAAACTAAGAACCAACGCAGGGGACATGATGCAAAGGAGGCAAATCTAAGAAAGGGGCATTAGCCTCAACAAAAAGGTTGGAAACCAACACAAAAATCAGACTGGAAATCATAGTGCCTATAGCCCAATGTTCTACATGTTGCACCATGCCTTAAATGCCCATATTTTTGCAGAGAGCTGTACCTTGATTATCTCCATATAGGTATGCTATGGAAATACTCCAGTCTGAGCCAAGGAACTAAAACTGTTTGACATGATGAACAAACCCAAACACATTGTACACCGCATGTAATTTCACAGCTTTTTAGTAGAAATCTCTTATGACCAAGCTTATAGTTGCTTACTTTGTAGTGCACTTGATCCTAGAACTCCTCTCAAAGTGCAACCTTGAACTTGAAAATTGATCATCTCCCAACATCACAGCTCTGGAATGTAGACAACCTTGAAATCAAGCAACTGGGCACTTTGCCCATTCAATGCCTAGTCCAGCAAATCCTACTGTATACCAATAAAGGAAGCAAGTTAATTCAAATATTATCAGTCTCAAAGGCAATTGTAGTCTTGCTAGGCACCATAAAATCAAAGACCATGAGAAGAGGGAGAAAAGAAGCTTGTAACTGGTGTATTGTCTTCATACCTGCAGAGTCCACAGTTCCTGCTGGTGAAGAAGAAACTAGATGCCCACCATTTGGGGATGTAGATGAAAAGGACCTCCAAATGCTGAAGGCTATTGTGATGATGATAATGAAGACAATCCCCACCTTCATCACCAATATTATGCCATCAGCAGAGAAAGCAACTGATGCTGCTATGACTACCTGTAGAGGGGACCTGGCAACTGCATTATTGAATGACAACACCCGACACATCTCTTGGCTTTTCCTAAACTTTGTTGTGAGCCTGATGGTGGAATGAACATAAGCTCAAATTAGCTTCTGAGAACTGGTTGGATTGATCAGCTCGAACATTGTGTAGCTGTCACAGGCACATCAAAATGAAAGTGATTGTTTGTAGATTGCTCGTCCGATTTATATTTCCAGGTATTTCCTCATTAGACATGTGTAACATGAAGTACATACTTGGGCAGAGCAAACATGTTGAACAAAAGAGTGCATATGGATGGGGATGTTGTCAAAATTACTAGCCTAATAAGATTTTATTGCTAATGAGTATATTCCCTCTTTGGCTTTCCAATGATGGAAATTTGTGCATATACAATGCCCTCCAAATAGCCTATGAAGTTTCTTGTTGGGTATTTGGGTGCTTGATTACATTAGCAGGGTTGGGTTGCAAGGGGTTGTTCTATCAATCCAACCTTACAAACCCACTTATTTCCGGGAAGCAAAATTTGCTTCTTTTCCAAAACTATCCCACAAGCTTGCACATGAACCCATTCCAAGGAAGTCCCATGAGAAATTTTTTAAAAATTTGGGTAATAATTAATAACACAATAAATTCCAAACATGTCCCACAACTGCACATGGACCCATTTCAAACAAATCACATGGGAAAATCACCAAAAAAAACCTGGGTATATCATAGGGAGGACAAGAGAACCCCTTTCCATCACAGTCTGTCATTGTGTAACACGTCTTAACACTAAGTGCTAGCCTGCAACCAAGCAAATTCTCTTGGGGAACTGTAAGTTATTGTTTCTGAATGAACAATTGCTTTTCCATTGATCTGTCCAAACGTGGCATATCTTTCAAGCTCCTTTCTTGTTTGTGAAATGCATTTGTTTGACATTGTTGCTTTGTTGGTTGTCAGAAGATTTTTACAATATCGTATGAAGTGGCATTCTTGCTGTAGTTGGGAGTATCGATGCTCAAGCTATGGCTCTTTTGTGATGGTCAATCTCTAAATGCTGACGTAGAATGTTTTCCAATACTTGCTGTGGGCTTCATTGTTATGGATTCAAAGTGACTGAAGGTTTTGGGTGAAGCTATGATCCAGAAACCATCTTGCTTGCAAGGACAAGGTGGAGTAGGTAGATTTATAAGAATGCTTGGTTATAAAAAATTTCATCAACTAAGGATCACTGAAGCATGTGGTTAAGCTCAGATCTTCAGATTGATAACCCAAGCAATTGTCCCAAAGCAAAAAATTAGTGGTAGTTTTAAAGTAGAATCTAGTTGGGAATTCCTTTCTCACCTCATCTTTATTCTTTCAGTCTTTGAGGCCATAATCAATAGTTGGTTTTACACATTCTTGAGGCTTTGTGGTTCTAAAGTTTTCTTTGTTTCTTAGATGGTCAGTCTTATCATCCTTTTGAAGGACAAAGGCCACCCTCTAAAGATTATGTTACAGAGGACTAGAGGGTTCCTCAATAATGGGAATTTTCTTTTTGGAAGTTTTAGAAATTGAAATCTGTGAAATGATTTTCTATAGAATCCTATAAGTGTGGAACTTTTTAAAGCCCACTTAGTCCTTGTTTGTCTTTTTCCCTATTGGCAGTTATTCTATGTTTTCTCTTCTTTTCCCCCCATTGCTTTTCTTTATGTTTCTTCCCCTTATATGTTGTTAGTTGCGATCTAGTGTCATGGCTAAGTCCTCCCCTCACTTCGAAACTTGCAAGAGAAATTCAGCACACAGGTTAGTAGTTACACTAGCCTACATGCACTTTAGGGAGCCAATGAAGTTAATGGGGAAGGTGGGATAGATAAGTTGCTATCATACATGATATCATTTATGGTTTTTGAACAAGTGAGAGATTGTCACTTTTGATATATTGCTTCTTTCATTGATTCTTCATTTTAGTTCATTCCTTCTCTGTTGGTCCTTCTTCCTAGTTTTGAAAGTCATTATTTGAAAGTCTTTTTTTGACTTCCAAGAAAAGTTTTGACCTTGTTTTGGCTTTTTAATTTGTGAGTAGGGAGATTTTTGGATTTTCATAAAGAGTTCTTTGTCTCCATGGGTTACTGTTAAGAATTTCAAGTCTAAAAAATCAAAACGTTTTTCCTTGCTGAAGGTTGAAGAAAAGCAATAAAGTTTTAAAATGACATAACCTATTATGCAATTGCCCAAACACGCCATGCAGCAACAACAACAAGCCCTAATTTAAGAGACCCTTTATGTGCCAATTGCTTAGGAAGAAAATGTAAAAAGAAACACCATAGCCAAAACAAAAGTCATTACTATTGTATTTGAAATTTGAAAAGCACTTGGAGATCCACACTTTCACGTGTTATAATTTGACTTTTTGTAAACAACAATTTATTTGTTCTAAGTTTCAAGATGAGAGACTTGGAACTTGAAAACATATTTTTCAACATATTCAAGTTATGCACACCTATTTTCATATTTTCTTGACTGATATTATTATTGCATAGAGTATGATACACCATAAACATCAATCCTTAATCTTGAAATTTTGTATGCAAAATTTGTTTGTGGGCTTCTTTGAAAAGAAAAGGAAGGATTTGAGTTCAAATCTTTCCCTTTTGAAGGGCAAAGTTGACAATAGCCCTTCACTATGCAGGCAACCCTAAACAACCCTTCAAATTTGAGGCCTATGCATGAATTTTTAGGACAAGTTTCGCCCTTTGACTGCAAGTATATAAGTATTAAGTTTAAATGGATTTATGCTTGAACTTTTTAAAAGTTTTTCTTGCTTCTTATGGGGTAACAATTCCCTAGGATCTCCAAACTTGATGAATTTTCACCAAAAGGAAAATATGTAAAAAGTTTCTAAAAGGTCTATCACACAAGGAACTAAAAAGCAGGGTTCAACCATCCACCATTCCAATCCCTATATGACTAGTGTTTTGGTCCACATAGTTATAGGTGGTTTATACTTATACTAGTGCTTTGTGGGTATATCATTTACCCGGATATACATGCTAAGTACAAATAGGGTACATTATTTACCCTAAAATATTTTCCTAAAATTAATATATTTTAATGAAGCATGTACCTAGTGGTATGTAAATCTGAAAATTTGTATTCTTTTAATAACTCTGGATTTATGTTTAAAATATCCATACACCAACTTGGATATGTTTTGGTATGTGAATAATAAAAATTAGGGTACGTATGACTTGAACCCTAAACTTTATTAATTCCATTAATTAGACGAAGGTGATTCCTAAAGTTTTTTTCTTTGGTTTGCAATGAACAATTTTGATCGGCGCATCAAAATAAAAATAAAACAAAAACTTTGAAAGCTCCCCAAAATAGAAGTTTTTATGTGAATATGTAATGCCTTCCCTTTGGCCCACCATATAGGTGAGAAGTTGAGAACTTTGGACAACCCATATAAATAAAAGTAAGGAATATTAACATATAATTAAAATGCACATTTTAGTCAAGGATGAATCAAACACTTGGATTCTTACATTCTGACATTGGATTTAGCCTTTGATAATTGTCTTAAAATTTTCAAAATGCGAGTATTTTTTCATTTTTAATTGAATAAAAAAAATGTACCCAATTTTTTATCTCAAACATGATTATAGGGTAGGGGGATACCCAAGCCCTACTCATTTATTAGAAAAGTTAATTTTTATATACCCAAACCCTAACTTGATGAAATTTTTGAATCTTAATATACCTTTCCCTGATGGATAAAAAAAATTGAAAAGATATTACATGTCCTTCCACAAGAAATATTAAAAACAACATACATGCACAACATTGATTAATACATAAGCAAGGGTCATATTTACATAACAATTGAGCTAACCACCATGGTTAGCTAAGGAACTGAAACCCAACAAATAACTATTTCCTGACCACTTATCATCCATCCTTTGTGGTGCATTGGTGGGTGCTAGTTCATTCGACTTGGTTTTGTCATGTTCTTGTTGGAGTCCATCCGCAGGACAAAAAAGTTTCAACACTCAAAATAATTTTCAATGTGTACACTACCCACCCTACAAAATGTGTAACAAGTTCAACATTCAAGTTTTTGTAACAGGTCTTAAAAAAAAAACCTTGTAAATAAAAAATCAAGGATGGAAACCCATCCATCAAAAATACAAAACAAATGAGAACACAAGTAGACACAACACAAAGATAAAACAAAAGCAAACAATCACTATAAAAATCAAGTAAAGACCCTATGCAAAAAGGACTCATAACTACCAAATGAGAATCAACATTAACAACCATAACAGATCCTATCCTTTTGTTTGCTTGTTGGCAAATCATATGCCCCACCCAGCTTGCTCTGCTCCACCATCAACTACACAACCAAAAGCAAACTATTGTCACAAGTTAATTAACATTAAAGAGAGAAACTACGGGGCCAACTGATAATACTAGTAAGGCCCTTTTTACACTAGAGCCTGAAAGCCCATGACTGTCAAATAGAAAATCTATGATTGAAACAAGCACCATTTCAGGGTTCAAGTTCACTTAATACAAAGGTTGAAGGACCAAGGAATTGAGGAAATGTAAATGGATAAAAAATTATCATTAAATGCACTATGGATAATGTCTCATGGTCTAATGGACTTGGTGTTTGAGATGAGCGGAACATCAAGTCCATTAGATCATGAGCTCAAAAAATTATGATTGGTCATATTTTGATGGTTCAAACTCTTTTTTTTTTAACCACTTTTAAAGGTGGGTCAAATATTCATTAGACCATGAGCCTAAAAACCCATGATCAGTCTACAAAATGTTTGTCATAATTTTTTCTCAATTCTTTTAGAAATGTTTTTTCGAAGAGGTCAAATTTGAGTTGTTTCCTTGCATCACAAATTGGCTTCCAAAACTGGATTCCTTAGTAAATTACCAACATATCTTTGGTAGGTGACAAACCTAACTGCAACAGCTGCCCCTAAAACATCTCCAAAGATTTGTCTCCCTGCTAATCATGGTACACCTTGTGATGCCCAAAGCAGAAGTCCGCCAACCACAATCCTTGGAGGATCAAATGCTTTCAGTATGGGCAAAAACAGGTAACCTGAACTGCTGATCAGTACAATCATCCAACCTGTAGACAAACCAGAATATTTCAGCACTGTACATTCATAGCCTGTGGGCCAAAATAACCATGATTGGTTGGATATCTTACATTTATTTTTTTTGAAGGTGGGCACAAAGTTTGTTGGCCATGTTCCAAAAAAACGATGATTGATCAAGTTTTTTAACATATTTTTTTCTCAAATTTTAAAATATCTTTTTTTAAAGTTAATTAGCCCATTGGCCAAAATAGCCATGATTGGTTAAATTTTTCTTCCATATTTTTTTTTCTCTTCTATGATCCATGGTGATCCTACTTGCTGATTGCCAAAATGAAAAAATTGAAAAAAGGAAAACTTGGAAGGAAAGTGATGAAAAAAAAGAAAGGAGAAATTCTAAACCAATAGTAAAAGAAAGTTCCATAGAATTGAAGTTCAAAATCAAAATTTACATAAACTAATTAATTGTTTTGTCTTCATTATAATATGTGGGTACCTCAATAACGTCTATTTTCACTTTACATTACACTTCAGAACCTCTGTCCACACTTAAATGAATTTTAAATTTCCTTGGGATTGCCTTTAGATCTGTTTTGAGAGCTCTTAAGCCCAACATTTTCCTGGTCATGATCCTTCACCATAGCATTAAGAGGGCTTAATTTTTCCTAGTTGCCACAACTAGGATCCAAGAGGTTTTCTAATGCTATGGGTGCACCATGACATCAATACATGATCCCAGGAGAAGTGATGATTATAAGCAAATGCGCCTGCATGTGTAAACTCTTTCTATACCCAGAAAAAAACGTATGAAAGAAAGGTGTTGTTCCCATAATTTGGAAAGAGTTGAACATTAGCCACAGGTATTGTAGTAGTGTCACCCCAAAAATCAGGAGTCTCAAATAGTAATTGATATGTTCAACACCACATTAGACATTTTTTTTCCCAAAAGGTTCACATTCAACAAACCACTTTAAAATGCTGCAAACAACATATGTGTGTATGTATATGATGAACATGTACAAGGCTTTGATATTGGACATAACTACTAAATTATCTGGTGGAAAAGGGCAGGTGCTCCATCGGGGGTAGTCAAGGACTTCCTGATATGATACCATATCCTGATTTTTATTTGCAAACAAATTGGACAAAAAGCTTAAAGTGGTGGTGTGTGCCATGTGGGTTCCAAAGTCAAGCTGACACAATGAGTTTCTCTTTCTTGCAGTCTGGAACTTTGGAAGCAGAACCAAACAGTTCCTGGTTCGTCACACTACACACGTTTCTACCATTTCTACAGCTCATTTGTGGTATGTATAACAAGTAATTCTCTTGAGTGTGACAAGCATGTTCAACACCCAACATATGTTGGACAAAATAGTTCACACTGGCAATAGACCGTTTGATATGTCAATCCACATTTTACAGTCATACTTTTTAACATTTTAGTTATTTGACATGTCTAATACATCTCATGATTACATATTAGAAATCCATCACCTATACCAAATGGATCCAACACATGTTTGTACAACATTCTGTGTGCCAATATACTTTACCCTAATGTCAATTTCGTCATTAAATAATCCTTAAAATAGTGAAATGATTTTTTTTTTTTTCAAAATCTGAAGTTGAGGTGTTGAAAACCAATCATAATTATTGTAGCCTACAATGTGCATAATTTTATTCCTTGTGTGAGGATATCATAGTAGATCATGAAAAATAATAATTTCAAATTTGTGAAAACTAAATGAATTATTTGTTTTGTCCACGTGGAAACTAGGGCTATGGTAGTACAACTTTTCCCATTTGTTTCAAATTTGGGGTAGGGAAAGACTTCAAGGTGGTGGATTACTTAACCAAAATGAGGAGCCTAGGACAAAGTGGTTCTTTGTTAATCATCTTTACTTTCAAAACTAGACCACCACATCAACATTAATGTTTTGACATTACAAAACACAAATTGCTTCAATTCAATGATAAACACATTCATCATTGTATAAATATAGGTGATACATGGACTTCTCATTAAATTCTCCCAAGATTCAAGATAAAGATGATCAGTTCCTACTTTAATTTTATATCCCATTTCTTTCCAAGGGGATGACATGCTTACACATCTAATAGTTCTAAATTTTTCTTTGCTCTTGTAATTTTCTTGAAATCGGGTAAATTGGCCCATCAAGGATTGATTGCCTGCCTATGACCAAACAGTTCGACAGATCTTTCTCAATTCTTCTTGATTTTGAATGATTAAAAATTTATAGAAGCACCTTCTCAAGCTCTACAACTCATCTTTGAAATGCAAAGCCAAAGGACTAGCCAAAAAAGAGTAGGAAAAAAAAAAAAATTGAATTCCAAAACATTTTTTTTCCATTTTTCTTCATTTTAACCCCTCCTATTTTCAAACCTCATAACTTTCTTATTTCTTATTCATTTTAATGATTTAAAATGCTATAAGAGTGCCACCTAAAGTTTTACAAATCATCTTGGAACTCGAATAGCAACAAAAAAACATATAGTGAGTTTTTTGAATGTTCGAGAAATCGGCCTTTGTAACGTTATGTGACGCACCCCCAAACTCCTTAATGCACTCACATGTGAATCCAAACTGAAGATAATGGAAAAACAAGGAGTCGGGGCACGTTCCCTGGTTCACAACACTTTGAGGGGTAGAAGGGCGTGTTGGAGCTCCAGGATGGGACTAGGAAGAGTGATAAGCATCAATTTTTCACACGGACTTGCACAAAACCAACACATGGTGGTTAGTGCATAATTGAAACACTTTTGGTGCTAGGATGAATCATGGGCAAACTCGAACTCACAAGATGCATCATGGCCCGGACTTGGGGGAAGCCACCACCTTCCCCCTTATAATATACTTTGTGCTTCTCCACGAGGCTCACATCCAAATGGTTTTTTTGTCTCGTTGCCAAAGTTGGGACTCCCGCGACTTTGGGGCCCCATAACTTTGTGTGCAGACCTTTGATTGAGATGAGATCTAAGACAAAATTGTAGCCCTTGTCAAGGGCTTTCCAACGGTATGTCACACACCACCTGCACGCAAGGAAATGGGGTGATTCCTGACTTTTAATGATCAAGAGTTAAACTGCCAATTTGACTCCTGGCCTTTCTTGTGGCCATAACTTGTGTTTCAAATGTCCAAATGGGTCATGTGAATCCATTTTAGACATCAACGTTCCAATAACTTTCTAATGGTATGAAGAACTCTTCGAGCCATTAGGTTTTGACCCTTGGAGTCACTCTTTGAACATTTGGGAGTCCACCAGGACTCCAACTCCCAACATGGGAGTTCATTTGGGAGTGTGAGGGTTTTTTCACTCACACTCTTTTGCACTCCCAGGGGCATGCGAACGCAACTTCCGAGCTTAGTCTTGGCTTACAACCTTGCAAGCCCTTTGCCTTGGTCGTGAGCCCAAGGCTAGGGTTGTGACACGTTAGGTGGTTTGTTTTTTTGAGTTATTGACCCCTCTACTTTAGGGGACCATAACTTTCTTAGTCCTATTATGTTTTTGACAATTTTTAGTGTGTTAGATGCACAATAAGAGGGGTTCAAGCTTTGTTTGGAAATCAAAAACAATGGAGCTGTCCCCTCAAATCCGGCCTACCCTAAGTGTTTAAGTGTTCGGTCACCAATTGGTTTACCTTAAAGTGAAAAAGAAAAGGTAAAAATTTCACTTGCATTCAACTAGGTTTCAATCCATGACCTTTTTTGAGGTCCCAAAATGGGTTATACTAATGAGGCATCACCACCTAATAGTTTTTTTCTTTTGGAAAAAAATAGCATGTTTTCAAACCAAAATGGGGCAATTCGACCACCTAGGTTTATTTTAGACCATTAGATTGGGTCAAAATCATTGGTAATCAATAATTTTTGCTGTGACAGGAGTCACTTTGTTGAAAGTTAAATCTTTAATAACCACCTTTGTGAAACGGGTTGGCCATTAGATGCCAAAATATGATTATGATGTTAATCAATTCGTAATAGTCCTCTTTGGCAATGATGTTCATCATGTTTGTGTTTTGTAACATTGTAAACCCATTTGCTCGCCATTATTACCCTACTATGAATTTATGTTACCGCCGATCTCTCTTTCAAATTTGTTATTATTGCCATTTAAATCTAGTCTTTCAAAAAGCTTATTTGAGTTGCAATTTGCAAGCATTTGACTTGAAGAGTGCCAATGGACAGTCACCAACTTGCCAATGAAAACTCCAAGCCTCCAAGCTCCAACAAAAAAATGTCATCACCATCAAGCTTGTTAGTAACTACCTCAAGGTATGATCGTCATTATGTATAAAATTTATGATCATGCCTTTGTAGCATTGTGCATTCTTGCATTTTGGTGTAACAATTTTAAGGATTTGGTGTACATGAATTTTGTGTTTTGCTACAAACAATTGGTGTTGCATTTTGCTTGTGGTGTTTACAATAAGTACTTTGGTGTTGCATTTTATTATTGCATTTTAATTTTGGAATTTATTGTAAGTATTTTTATGCACTTTGTTTTGTGCATTTGCATTTTTTCCAATTGCTAGGTTTAATTTGTGCTTCACATCTGTTGTAACATTTTTTTGCACAAGTTGTTTTCTTATATTTGTGATGAGGGTTGGTCCTAGGTTCAAATACGTTGTTACATTGGGGAATTTTGGTTTAGTTCTGGATTATGACAATGTTACCATTGAGGCCTTCGTTGAATTTCAAGTAGTAGAATTTTTTTCCTTCTAATCCTTTGGATGTTAATGTTTGTTCTTCTAGTGATGCTTCCAATGATGGTTTATCTAAACCTAAACCTCTAACAATAATTTTGAGCATGCTTTTGGGTGAGCAATTGTTGCAAATGTCTATTGTTGTGTGCAAATGTAAGCGTCCATCCCATATTTCAAAAGGATTTTGATGAGCTTTGTCTTCTGGCACTGTCACAATTATTTTGATTTTAGTTGTTGATCTCTTTCAAATTTCTTTTACGAAAAAATTCAGAAGGAGTGGGAACTTAACCAAGTGTTTTAGGATGTTTAGGTGCAATCAAAATTGGGGTACAACAATAGGAACCATGACACCCATTTGTCCTATGTCTTGAGTTTTAAACTAAAGACTTAGCAAAATGAATGTTCTAAAATGTTAAATGATAAAAGGGGCATATAATGTATGTTTAGGCTTTCAACCAATAAGTGTTATAATGATTGATTCAAATCAATTGAACAAATTTTGAATGTCTTGTTCACGTATAAACCAAAAAGGAATGTAGGATTATTTAGACATACCAAAATGACATACTTTCATACAGAGTGCCAAAACCTTATTAAAAATAATAAATAATGTCCTTTATTTTGCACCCATGCCTCTTATACTTCTTTCCACACTTTTGGAATGTAAATTTTTAATTAACAAAATTAATATGATTCTCCTTATTAGCGCATCTATTTTATGAAAAAATTCAAGATTCTAACATCAATTCCACAAAAATTCGTGATTTATCATAAAAAAATAATATGCCATCATATAAAACATACTTTATTTATTTGTGGTTTAAATATGGAGCAATTTGAACAAATATTCCTAGTCATGTTGAATGCTTTTCGATAGAATTGCGTAGTGGGACATGATTCTTGAACCATCTTTTAGGACATTTACAAACATGTTTTAATCATCCAAATCATAAAAAATCACCCCCATTTTAATCAAGAAGTATGTGAATATCTAATGCGAAAAGAAACTATACTAAATAAATTATTTCGTAATGTAATGGTCATTTAAAGTAATGTCTTGAGAGTGATTTTTGTGTACCCCAATCGTGATTGCACCTATTTCAGTTATTAAATTTCCATGGGTTGAAGTAGCTATTAGTCTTGAAGGGAAGATGACCTATGTGAAATGTAGAATTTGTAATGAGGTTGAAAAAAGAAAAAAACTATTGGTTCCTAAGTTTGATGGATTGCAAAAACACGTAGGTTGTCAAAAAAGAACATTTGCATGTTCAATGGCGACTATTGGTCAATACTACATTAGCAACATTAACCAACATGTTAAAAATGAACAATAATATGCTACGTTTCATGGGTGAACTTTTGTGGCTCAACAAGTGACAAAATAGAGATCCTTAAAAGCATAAGAAAAAATTTGAATAGTTTGTCATGATTTTCCATTTTTTGAAATAGGGAGACCTATGACAAACTTCAAGGGTTGTAAAAATCTGCTTGATTTTTTAGAAGTGCCAAACAACCCTCAAAAATATTAAATATACACAATTAGTTAGAACATGGCTGAAACTATGCATGAATTTATGTTCTAAGCCACTTGTCGAGTAGTGTAGAAAACCTAGTTTATTTTGTGTGTCTTGTGATGAAGTGACCACGATTAATAATCAATCATGGATTTTTATCCATGTGTATGTTGTGGAAGGGTGGAAATGACTAGACCAATTCTTTTGATGTTGCAGCAAGTTGTTAAAGGTTCCCATGTTGACAATTTAATAAAGGTAATTGTGGAAGCTTTATTCTTGTATGGCGGTCTTTCAAAGTCTAACTTAATTTTGGAATTTGTATGTTTTGGAGAAGATAATGTGAGGACGTTTTAGGGTTCAAATTTGGGTTATAGTGAAGTTGAAGGAAAAGCATGTGCCATTTCTTGTTAAGTGTGCATTGTGGCATGTGTTACGAATCGAACCAATTTAATTATGTAGACATTGTTTCAATTGTCTTTGGTTGCAAAACTTGAAATGTTGCTCCAAGTTGTTTATAACTAATATGCACAAAGCCTAAAACAGTCTTTAGAAAGAATTAAGTTAGCTAAATTTTTGTAGAAGAAAACATTGAAAATCGTGCACAATGTGAAGATGATGTGTTGGATTTCAATGTTGTTTCCTACTAAATGCATCTTGGCAAAGTATAAGTCCCTGGTTATGCACATGTTTGACGAGTAGACATGAAACACAACAATAAAAGGAAACCTAGACCTTTTATGTGATGTGGAAACTTTTCTGGGTTTGAGCTGTATCATACTTTTGCTTGAACGTATGCAATTTTTGTCAAAGTTTGCTCAAGCTCAAGATGTATTTGTATGTGATTTTGTTAATGCAATTAAAGCTTGTGCAAGAGATTTGTAAAAATTGTATGTTGATCCAATTACAACTTATGGGCATGTTGATGGAATTTTTTTAGACATTCCTTGCAATTGTGCATCATTTACATGATCCCTTACATATGGTTTGGATTTCTAAACCTAATTTTGGTGTGGAGTATTTAGGGTTTCAATTTTTCTTTTGCACATACATGGTTCATAAGGAGGATGTGTCAATTGGTTATTTAAGTTGTGTTTTTAAACTTGATTGGTTGAATGTAGTTAAAGCTGTGAAACAATAATGTAGTGTTACAACTGCTGGCTTCATTCAAGAACTTGAGCAACGATTCCTAACTCAAGGCATTATGAATGCCATGGGTGGGATCTATCTTTAGTTTTGGGTGCAACTTGAAGCTGAACAAAAGTTTAGGGCCTAACTTTCAATTCTAAAAACTCATTATTGTTTTGGCAAGCATATTCGCCTAAAATAGTTGTTCATCCCACCTTCACTTGATGAAACATTGCTAGTGCAACATGCATATGTTTTCTAATTCATTATGTTCCCCAATTGCCATGCTACCATTAATCCTCCTATAAATTATAGTCCTCGCACAAAAATTTGGATTAAATTGGCCAACAATCAATTACTTTCTCATTGGTTGTTTAAACGGTTGAAATTCATTGAGTTATCCATGGCCATAATAATGGGTAGTGTTAAAGATGAGAGATGCGTTTGTAATCCGGGGTGTATGAAAAACAAGATAAGGAATAACTTGACAACCCATTTGGATCTGGTTGTCAAAATGTTTGTTCAGAAGTTCTTTACATTGGACATTTTCCCTTTTGTTGTAGCAATGAGTTCTTGGACTATTGAAAAATCCCACCATGGTGTAGATGGATAGTTCAAGCAACCAAAAATCTCTAAACCTTGACCCTTTATATGTTGTTCTTGTGTTCTTGTTTTGATGTTTGCAATATTTGTTTCATCTCAATCAATTCTATTGATTTGGTTGGTATGAACATTAAGGTGTATGCAATATCTATTTTGTGCACAATCTTCCATTAAAGTAGCATGTAATTTTGATTTGTTTTGTTTTATTGCAAGCAATCTCCTATTACATTGTGCAATGTCTTCAAGACTAGGGTTCAATTCCCTTAGGAGATTTCAGCACTAAATTCCAATGTCTATTAATTTTTACATTTTGTTGCTATTTTTTCACCACCGAAATGTAAGTATTAGCCAATGTACCTACATGAAATTTCACTCAATAGCCATTTATTTACATGGAGTTTCACATAGTAGCAATTTTTTTTGCATTGGGTTTTACTTAGTTACTAGTTTGTATACCTCAAATCACATAAGGTTGCCTTTCATTTCCTATTTTGCATTTGATTTCATAGCGAGTTCTTAGGCTTGTCTGAACAAGCATAGCCACTTGATCAACCAAAAAGAAGAGTTAATTGCCAAATTTGCTTACTTAAACTACTTGCCAATAACCACTTGTGCCACAATGCAAATATGAGGAAAAAAACACTGCCCCTTGAGTATGGCATCTACCTTCTTACCTCACTGACAAACAACCAAAACTGATAGTTTAGAATGTTCCAAGCATGCTACCACAACAAAATTGTACCATCACACACAACTTCCACAAAATCAACAAGTTTGATTTAGATGGAAAAATCAACATTTGAAACTTGAAAGCAATTTCATGACTCGATACCATCTACATATATATTCATATCTCACCTTCTACATTACAAAATTTCCAGAATTACAATACTCTCTTATTTCAATCGTGGAATGTGGTTGGGTCCCAATAAAAATTAACTGTTATATATAAAATTAAAATTAATCATAATAAATGAATAAAATTTTGAATTAAATAAATCACAACTAAACCAACAGATATTTTCTATAACCAAAATAAAAGTTTCCATATAAGTATTGCAGAACGAAATTCCTAAGGGAAGATCAAAAGGGTCAAGGAAGCATCGTGCAATTTGCTCCAGGTGCAGCCAACCCAGTAGAGCCGCCTGCACCAGGACTATCTGTGGAAGCTTCATCAGCTGAAAGCCTGCATACATTGTCACAATGTTATATTGTCAAACAATGTCAAATATAGTTGTGTTACAATGTCAAACACAATGTTACATGTCAAACATTGTAACACAACTATATATGTTGTTTAACATGTAAAGCAAACTCTCACTCTCACATGAGAAACAA
>Ga0116227_10009687_pt1 | contig 17317 bp, 20 predicted proteins | sample S1TSphgellanicum_FD_89693 | JGI IMG/M metagenome (GOLD analysis project Ga0116227, IMG submission 89693) | Host-associated microbial communities from peat moss isolated from Minnesota, USA - S1T2_Fb - Sphagnum magellanicum MG | ecosystem: Host-associated > Plants > Peat moss > Unclassified...
CCTACGTGTCAGGGGCCGGAGCTTACACATCCGGGCCCCTCTCGTTCATGGATATCTACGACAAGATGTGTTTCACCGTGTCGTCGGCCGGCGGCCGCCGCGGCGCGCAGATGGGGACCTTCGATATCGGCCATCCCGATGCTTTGGAATTCATCCGCGCCAAGCGGGAAAACGGTCGGCTGCGCCAATTCAATCTATCTCTGCTGGTGACCGACGAGTTCATGAAGGCCGTTAAAAGCGACGCTGACTGGACCTTGGCATTTCCGATCGGCAAGCAGGAATATGAAGCCGCCGAAGGCCCCGAGAAGCCCGATTTGACCGATTCTGCCAAGTTCGTGTGGCGCGAATGGCCCTACACCGAAGGCTATGTGGCCAACGAAGAGGGCTTGGTGGCCTGCAAGATTTATAAGACGCTGCCGGCGCGACGGGTGTGGGATGTGATCATGACCTCCACCTACGATTTCGCCGAGCCCGGATTCATTCTCATCGACAAGGTCAATGAGATGAACAACAACTGGTGGACGGAGAACGTCCGCGCCACGAACCCTTGCGGCGAGCAGCCGCTCCCCGCGTATGGCTCCTGCCTGCTCGGCTCGGTCAATCTCACCAAGTTCGTGGTCGATCCTTTCACCGAGGATGCGCGCTTCGATTGGGAGTCGTACCGTAAGGTGGTGAAGATATTCACCCGCATGTTGGACAACGTTGTGGAGATCAACGGTTTGCCGCTGGCGCAGCAGCGCGAGGAGATCCGCCGCAAACGCCGTCACGGCATGGGATTCCTAGGCCTGGGCTCCTCCATCACCATGCTGTGCATGAAGTACGGCTCCAAGAAATCGGTGGCCTTCACCCAAAACATATCGCGTGAAATGGCTGTGGCCGGATGGGAGGCTGCCTTGGACCTGGCCCGTGAGAAGGGGCCCGCGCCGATCATGAACGAGGAGTTCACGGTCACCAAGGAAATGCTGCGCAAGCGCCCGGAAATGATCAAGGATGGTTGGCGAGTGGGCGCGAAGGTGGCGGGCCGGGTGCTGCACGCACGCTACAGCCGCTACATGCAGCGCATCGCGGAGGCTTCGCCTGAACTGGTGGACGAATTGGCAGAAGTTGGCGCGCGCTTCACGCACCACACCTCGATCGCGCCCACCGGCACGATTTCCCTGTCGCTGGCCAATAATGCATCGAACGGGATTGAGCCTTCCTTCGCTCATCACTACTTTCGTAATGTGCTGCGCGAGGGCAAGAAATCGAAAGAAAAGATCGATGTGTTCTCGTTCGAATTGCTGGCCTACCGGGAGTTGGTGAATCCCCGCGCCATGCCGAATTCGCAGGCGCCCGGTGAGAAGTTGCCGGATTACTTTCTCTCCGCGGATGACATTGGGCCGAAGGAACATGTGGATATCCAGGCGGCGGCGCAGATTTGGGTCGACTCCTCCATCTCCAAGACCGCGAATGTGCCCACGGACTACAAGTACGAGGACTTCAAGGACATCTATATGTATGCGTACGAGCAGGGGCTCAAAGGCTGCACCACCTTCCGTTTCAACCCGGAAGCCTTTCAGGGCGTTTTGGTCAAAGAGGACGACCTTAAGAACACCACCTACGTGTTCACGCTGGAAGACGGCACGGAGGTTGAGGCGCGCGGCGACCAGGAGATCGAGTACGACGGCGAGATGCACACCGCCGCCAATCTGTATGACGCGCTCAAAGAAGGCTATTACGGGAAGTTCTGATCATGGCACACATAAAAATCGACAAGAAAATCTCCAAGTACCGCGTGCAGAAGCCTGAGGCCAAAGAGGTGGTGGCTGCCGCCAAAGAGCCGTTGAAAACCCAGGACAATGTGATCTGGATGCACGAGAAGCTCGAGCGCCCCGAAGTGCTCATCGGCTCGACTTACAAGATCAAGACGCCGGTCTCCGATCACGCGATGTACGTCACCATCAATGACATCGTGCTCAACGAAGGCACGCAGCACGAGCAGCGCCGGCCGTTCGAAGTGTTCATCAATTCGAAGAATCTCGATCACTTCCAGTGGATCGTGGCTCTGACCCGGGTGATCTCGGCGGTGTTTCGCAAAGGCGGAGACACCACCTTCCTGGTGGAGGAGCTGAAGGCGGTTTTCGATCCGAAGGGCGGCTATTGGCAGCCGGGCGGGAAGTTCATGCCCTCGACCATCGCGGAGCTCGGCTATGTGATCGAACGGCACTTGCAGTCCATCGGACTGCTGAAGAAGCCGGAACTCGATCAGCATCAGCGCAAGCTGGTGGACCAGAAGCGCGCCGAATTCGAGGCCCGTACCAAGCAGACCGATGCGTTCTCCAAGTCGCATTTTCCCGAGGGTGCTCAGCTATGTGCCAAGTGCAGCACGGCCGCCGTGGTCATGATGGACGGCTGCAACACCTGCTTGAATTGCGGGGATTCCAAATGCGGGTAGGGTCGGCGGGCGTTTAGCGTCAGCGCGTTGGTGTGCCGAATGCGGCTGTTTTAGGGTCGCTTTTACGGCGCACCGTTTGCCCGAGTAATAGGCGGCTAGACAGTTGGTTGTGCTCGAACAACGTGTGCAGTACCACCGGAACGATCATCGCCCCTGCCACCGATAGTACCGCCGGCGCTCCCACCATCAACAACAGCCGTCGAACCGGTTCCGACAGGAACATGATGGTCAACGATGCCCGGCCGAACGGACTGATGCAGGCGACCCAGATTTTACTGGAGGCGAGACGCTTGCTGAGTTCGAACATCAGCCAGGACAGCGCCACCGCGGTACTCAACCCCGGCAAGAAAGGACCAAACAAGGTCGACTTCATGTCGAATGCGTACAGCGGAAAATAGTGCAAATACATACCCAGCCCGATTAACGCGATCAAGCACGCACCAAAGACCAGCCTTGGCCGACCATCCAGCGATCGATAGATTTGCCCAAACCAGATCAATACCAGCGCCATCGGCACCACGCCGACGTCGAGCGCTGTCAGGACATGAAGCCTCGGCAGCACGGTGTAGCTGAAGAAGCAGCAGGCCGCGATGATGCCGACAATTCTCCAATCATAGGGCGAAGCAGAAATCCGCTGCATCGCCCGGTAGATGATTTGCGCAAAAAACAAGCAGGTCACGAACCAGAATACCGTCATGTAGGTCACCAAGTGCTGACCTCCAAACCCATACAACGCAAACTCATGCGAGGCGCTGCGTCCATGCAACTGATGCGTCGCGAGCGCCACCGGCACGCCGATGATGAACAGATAGCACACATACGGAACCATCAGCGCGTTCAGTCGCTGGCGCGCATAACTCGCCAGGGGTCCGGGCTTGGCGAGGTAGCCGGAAACAATGAAGAACAGCGGCATGTGGAACAGGTAGATGACGTCTCGGGCCCACATCGCGTTGATGGCAGTGGCCTCCGCACAGGCGTGACCGATGACGACCAAGGCGATGCCGATGCCTTTGGCGACGTCGATCCATGCCAGCCGATCTCCCGGTCTCGTCGTTGATGCTGCTGTCGATGTCTCGCGATAGGAGCCCTCAGCCCGCCGAGGCTGATCTCGAATGAAGTCCATCTGGAATCCACCATTGACGGTTGGAGACGGCGCTGCGGCGCGGCCGACTTAAAGCGCGCCAACAGGCGGTCAAGGGGAAGGGAGCAAACTATGATCCTAACACCAAACCTCGGTACCTCAGCGCGTCAAGTAAGACGGTAAAGGCGGCCGTCGGCTGCCGACGACTGGGGTAGTAGAGATGGTAGCCGTCGAAGGGCGGGGTCCAGTCCGGGAGAAGTTGAACCAGGGCGCCATGGTTCAGATACGGCTGAACCAGATCCAAGGGCAGGTAGGCCACTCCAAATCCATCCAGCGAGGCCTTGAGCATCGGCGCGATGCTGTTGACGATGAATTGCCCGTCGACGCGCACGCTGAACTCACGGCCACGCTTGGCAAATTCCCATGCATAGATCCCGCCTCGCGTCGGCAGGCGCAAGTTGATGCAAGCGTGCTCGGTGAGATCTTGCGGCCTGCGCGGTTCGCGTCTGCCCTTGAGGTAGGAGGGGGCGGCAACCGTGACCATGCGCATGGCGGGCCCGATGGGCATGGCAATCATGCCTTTGGCAACCATGCCGCCGAGCCGCACGCCGGCATCGAAGCGCTCCGCGACGATGTCGGTCAGTCCGTTCTCGATGACCACTTCGATCTTGATGTCCGGATACTGAGCCAGCAATTTACGCAGCGGAGGCCAGAGTACTGTGTCAAAAGAGTGCTCATCGGCCGTGATGCGGATATTTCCTGACGGCCTGTCCCGCAATTCTCCCAGCGCTGATAGCTCGGCGTCGATTTCTGCGAATCGCGGTCCCACTCTTTGCAGCAGCCGCTCACCCGCAGGCGTCAATGTCACGCTGCGCGTCGTGCGGGTCAATAATCTAAGCCCGAGCCGAGCCTCCAGTCCGCGCATACGGTGACTCAAGGCCGAAGGCGATACGCCCATCTTGGCGGCTGCGCGCGTGAAACTTAGCTGCTGCGCCACCTCGAGAAACGCGAGCAGGTCGTCGACGCTTTTGCCGGCCATTTGTGAATCCTATTCATGAGTGCATCCTCTTTATAGCAGCTAATCGGATGGGTGAGGCTGCCTTATCATCTCGAATGTGCGTAAACATTCGAATGCGAGGGTGTAGAGATATGCAACTGAAGCGCGCCGGATCGCAGCCCTCCAGCCGAGGGCCCGCCGATTACTTCACGGGATCGGTTCGCATCGACCCGCTGCACAGTGCAGCCGAACCGGCCCGCGTTTCCTGTGCCTATGTCACGTTCGAACCGGGCGGGCGTTCCGCGTGGCACACCCATCCGCTCGGGCAGACTCTGCTGGTCACCTCCGGCTGCGGTTGGACGCAATGTGAAGGCGAGGAGATCGTCGAGATTCGCGCCGGCGATGTGATCTGGTGTCCGCCCGGCCATCGCCATTGGCATGGTGCGACCCCGACCACTGCGATGACCCATATTGCGATCCAAGAGTCTTTAAATGGCAAGGCAGTCGAATGGCTGCAAAAGGTCACCGATGAGGAATATCTACGCGGCCCACGGCAGGCTGCTTGAATGCCAACGCTGCTCTGCGCCGTGCTGCTGTCAGGAGTTCTCATGCCCTCAAAAAATGATGTCCTAACCGTTTCGCCGGCGCTGGCGTCGTACACCGAGAGCAAACTCATGGGAGAGGTCTGGAAGCGTCCAGACCTCTCGCCGCGGGATCGCAGCATCGTGACCGTCGCCGCGCTGATCTCGCGTCAGCAGACTGCGGAGATGCCGTTCTACTTCAGGCTGGCGCTCGATAATGGCCTCAAGCCGCGCGAGCTGTCCGAGATCATCTTTCATCTCGCGTTCTACTCAGGATGGCCCAACGCGATGGCGGCGGTTCCCATCGCCAAGGATATTTTCGTCGAGCGCAAGATCCGCATTGATGAGTTGCCGGCGATCTCACCTGCGCTGCTGCCGATCGAGCCCACCGCCGAGCGGGCGCGCGCCGCGCGGGTCGAGCAGGATGTGGGTCCGGTTTCTCCGGGGCTGGTCCAGTACACCGGCGCGCTGTTGTTCCACGACTTGTGGCTGAGGCCCGACCTGGCGCCCCGCGATCGCAGCCTGGTCACGGTGAGCGCACTCATTGCGGCCGGACAAAGCGCGCAGATCAGTTTTCATCTGAACAAGGCCATGGATAACGGGCTCACCCAATCGCAAGTATCGGAGATGCTCACGCATCTGGCGTTCTACGCTGGTTGGCCGAACGCCATGTCTGCGGTACCTATCGTAAAAGCCGTCTTCGAAGGAAGGTCTCCATGAACATATCGTTCGGCAACAAAGTGGCCCTCGTGACCGGCGCCGGATCGGGATTGGGTCTCGCGACCGCACAGGCCTTTGCAGAGGCGGGCGCGGCCGTGGTGCTGGCGGACTGGCATGCAGAGTCGGTACGGTCGGCCGCAGCAGCACTGGTCTCGAAGGGTCACCAGGCCTTGGCGGTCCAATGCGATGTATCGGACGACATCCAAGTCGAAGCCATGGTGCGCACGACGTTGGACGCCTTCGGCCGACTCGATGCGGCCTACAATAATGCCGGCGTGCAGAACGCCCTCGCCGAGACCGCAGATACCACGGCCGCGGACTACGACCGGGTGATGGGCGTGAATTTGCGCGGGGTGTGGAATTCGATGAAATTCGAACTGCGGCACATGCGTGCCCAGGGCAACGGCGCCATCGTGAACTGCTCTTCGCTCGGCGGCTTGGTCGGCGGCGCGGAGCGTGGCATCTATCACGCCGCGAAGCACGGCGTGATCGGATTCACCAAGAGCGCCGCGTTGGAGTACGCCGCGCGAGGCATCCGCGTCAACGCCATATGCCCAGGATTGATTCAAACGCCCATGTCCGATCGCATGGTTGCGGAAGGTCAGGGCCCAGCCCTCAAAGCGATGGAACAGAGCATACCGATGCGACGGGTGGGTCGTCCCGAAGAAATCGCGAATGCAGTGCTGTGGCTATGCAGCGACGCGTCGAGCTACGTGACGGGTCAATCGCTTTCCGTGGATGGGGGTTTCATCATGCGTTGAGGCTGGCGACTACTGCGCCGCAAGCCAAACCGCACTCGCATGACGTACCTAAGGCCCGGGACGCCAAATGCCAGCGAAAAAAGCATAGAACCGAGCAGAGAGGGATCGCCGGGACCGCTGGGTAGGATGTGTCCGGAGTTCAGTTGGGAGATCACGAACCAGACCGAGAGCACGACGAGCCCGGTCCCAATCACACTACCGAAGAATTGGCGCACCCTGCCTGTCGTAACGCAGGCTAGACCGATGACAAAGCAGACTGCTCCGAACGCGTAGAAGTAGAGCGCCTTGCCGTTGTCTGGCGCAGTCAGACACATGACGACGCCAAATAAGAAAGAGAAGAAGGCAAGAATGATGCGGGAGGCGCGACTCAATCCCTGCGTCGTTATTAGCTCAGCACCGATCTTATGCAGCGCGCCCATGCCTAACTACACAGTTGAGCGGCCACGCGCCAACGTACTTTGCGAGGTGGGTCGTGTCGAAACGAAATAAATGAGTAGCGTTGCGTTTGGCACTTTATCCCTCGCGGCTGCTCCAACAAAAGTTAGCGCGCACACCACCTACTCGCGCGGCAGCGGCAGCCCCTGCTGCCGGAAGAACGTTATCTTGTCCCAGTAGCCCCGTTGAAATGCGATTCTCCCTCCGACAATGCGAAAGAAGCCACAGCCACGTAGACCGAGTGGATCGCGCCATTCGAGAATCGCCCAATCACCATCTTCGAAGAGGTTTTCCACGATACACGTCATCGTCGCTCTTTTGAATTCGGCGGCGAACATCTGCCGAATGTTCTCGCGGCCCTGCACCGGCGATTCGGCGACTTGGTGATTCACCGCGTCTTCCGCATATAAAGCCGCCAACGCCGAGTCGTCCGCCCGGTTGAACGCTTCCACCCACGCCTGGACTAACTGCTTCGGCCGCATGCGCGCTAACGATGAGGTTTAGCGACGCGGCGTTGCGCCGACGACCAACAAAGCTGATTTATCCAGATCATCGACTTCCCTCCTTGGCCCAACGAAGATGCACCCCGTAATCCCTCGAACCGATTGTTACAGGCCGATCGGAGTGACGACGCCGCGTTTCGCGCTCGGGATTGCGGTTTCCCAATCAGGAACCAGCAAGACGAGATCGTCAAGTCAAGTCGGTCTGTTCAGATTGTGACGAATTAGTGGTGCACCCGCAGGCTATTATGACCGGCCAATCCCGTTCGCCTCCCCAAGCCAGCCGAATCAGGACCACCGAGAACCCGACCGCCATGTTACTTTGACGTCATGGGGTATTTGTAATAACATTGTTATTACTATGAAACCGCTACCGGTAACTGTCCGTCGCATCGGAAATTCACTGGGGATCGTTATCCCTAAGCCTGTCCTGGCTCAGGTAGGGCTATCCGAGCAGGCCGAACTGACCGTTGAGCGGGGTGCCATCGTGTTGCGTAAGCCACGCAAGGCGGCCCGCGCGGGATGGTCGCAAGCCGCCAAATCGGTTGCCAGCCAGGGAGAGGACGAACTCCTCATGGGAGACTTTGCGAACGCCGCAGATCTGGAACTTGACTGGTGAAGCGCGGCGAGATCTGGCTCGTTGCTCTTGACCCAACGGTCGGAAGTGAGATCAAGAAATCGCGGCCGTGCGTCATCATCTCGCCTCCGGAACTCAATGAACATCTGCGCACTGTCATTGTCGCTCCAATGACCAGCAAGAGCTTTCCAGCGCCTTTTCGCGTACCCGTGACGCACGCAGCAAAAAAGGGCCTGATCGTGCTCGATCAAATCAGAACTGTCGACAAGTTCCGGCTGTTCAAGCGGCTCGGTACAGTCAATACCAAGACCCTTTTCAATGTGCTAACCACTCTGCAAGAAGTATTCGCAGAGTAAAGGTCCCTCAGTCCTCAGCGAATCAATCTGGCAGATTTCTGCTCAGTTGGAGACATCTGAGCAGATAACTGCGCCAAGCTGGGGCCAGCAGGAGTCTTGGGTTGCAGCTGCCGCAAGCGCTCCGGAAATGCCGAAGGCGTCTCCCCGCCCGGCAATCGGGTCCACTGGTCGTTGCGGAAAGCGTCCGGGACGTCTGCTCTCAGTTCCGAAGTCGAGTCGATAACGACGGGAACAAGGAAGGAGATCCGTTCTGAAAGTTCGCGGGTCCGATCAACTGCGAGCGATCCCAGAGGTCGCCTCCGCGCAATTCGGTCATGTCGAACCAGACTTCGATGCCGGCGGTACGCAAGGCCGTCCGCAACGGGTCGACATCGGCGTAGGGGAACGCGACCAAGGGCCGTCGTCAAAATAATGAGGATGACTCAGGCAAGACACATCGACTCCGGGGACTCGCATCGTTACAGTAAGGCCAGTAAAACACCTTTCGGCAAGGGTAAAGGGTTCATGGCTCGAGATATCATCTTCACAACGAAAGCTGCAAAGCCGCCTGCTACGTACAGCCAGGCGGTCAGAGCCGCGGGGCTAATCTTCGTGTCCGGAACCGCGCCGCATGACCCTCAGACGGGAACCGTGGTGGGGGCAACCATTCAGGAGCAGACGCGCCAGTGCCTGAAGAACATCCAGGCCATTTTGGAGTCCGCTGGCAGCTCATTAGACAAGGTGGTGAGCGTTTACTGTCGTGTTGGCGGATGAGGAAGACTTCGCGGGCATGAATGAAGAATGGTTGAAGTGGTTTCCTTCCGACCCGCCGGCGCGCCAGGGAGCTAAGATGCCGTTAAACGCACCTGGCCTCAGGGTCTCGCTAGCCGCGGTCGCGGAGTCGTAGCCATCGTTTTGGGACCACCCGGTTTGAGTCCATATCTATGCGCATATCATGCGCATAGATATGGAGAGACTATGACGGCAAACTTCAACTCAGCGGCCCGCAAACGACCGGTTAATTTGACCCTGAACGAAGACCTGGTAACCCAAGCCAAATCGATGACGAACAACCTGTCCAGTGTCGTGGAATCGTTGCTTGCGGAGTTCGTTGCTCAAGAGACCAGGGATTCGCCTATCAAGAGGCAAAGCGATACAAGAGATGACGGCGGCGTGGAACAAATTCAATTCTGACAAGGGCTCGATTGCGGATGAGTACTCCTCTCTTTGATGGCGCATTTTGATGTCCACCGTAACCTGGGGAAGCACAAGGACGCCATACCATTCGTCGTAGTGGTCCAGTCTTCGCAGTTTGATGGTTATCGGCGAAGAGTGGTTGTGCCATTGGTTCGAGCGACGGCCATTGGTAAAATCGCATACGCCGTATTTAATCCAACCTTAAAAATACGCGGTACGACAGTCGTATTCCACCCGCTGGAAAATGTGTCGGTGCCAGCGGACCAGCTTGGTGCGAAGGTTGGTTCACTTCGCGATCAAAGCCAACTTGACCGCATTGCCTCACCTGAATTGTTACCGAATGGCGGGTGTTGCCTCATCTGAAATGCTACCGACCGCGCCCCGTGGCACCATCGAGCTACCGGTTAAAGGGAGGCAATGGAATGGCAACCAAAATGACGCGTAGTTCGCGGACAGAGTTGACGAGATCGCTTCGAAAGCGCTATCTCGCAGCGACAATCAAGCAGAAACAGACCATCCTGAAGGAATTCATCGCAGCGACGGGATATCATCCGAAGTCGGCGGTGCGAGTGCTGAACGCGCCCGCGGAGACGAAAATCCCAAAGCCGCGGCATCGGCGGCCTCTGTACGACGAGGCGGTTCGGAGCGCCTTGGTGGTTCTATGGGAGGCGTCGGATCGGGTGTGCGGCAAACGCCTGCGGGCTCTGCTGCCGGTGATCCTACCGTCGCTGGAACGGCACCGGCATCTGCGCCTGAACGACGATATTCGCTCCAGCATGTTGACCATGAGCGCGGCCACCATCGATCGGCTGCTACGCCCGGCTCGCCGATCCGCAAAGCCTTCAAGGCCGCGTAGAGTCGTGCCCGAGCCACGGCGAAAGGTTCCGATACGCACCTTTACGGACTGGAATGATCCGCCTCCTGGCAGCATGGAAATGGACTTGGTGGCGCACTGCGGCGAGGTAAACCGCGGAAGCTATGTTCATAGTCTCGTGCTCACCGATATCGCTTCGGGTTGGATCGAGTGCTCGCCGTTAGTCGTGAGGGATGGAGCTCTCGTCGTCGAGGGCGTCGACCGCATCCGCAAGCTGCTTCCGTTCACGTTAAAGGCACTGGATACCGATAACGGATCCGAGTTCGTCAACGAGACAATGATCCAGTACTGTCTGCGCCACGGCATTGAACTGACTAGATCCCGGCCTTATCGAAAGAACGATCAAGCGTGGGTTGAGCAGAAGAACGGTTCGGTCGTGCGAAGGTTGCTCGGCTACAGACGTTACCAGGGAATCGCCGCCGCGCAGACCTTGGCAAAGCTGTACGGGGCGGCTCGGCTCTTCGTAAACTTCTTCCAACCCTCATTTAAGCTTGCTGAGAAGCATCGCCAGGGTGCGCACGTTACTAAGCGATACGACGCGCCGCGGACGCCCTGTCAACGACTGCTGGAGGCGGAGTCGACGCCTGCGACAGTGAAATCGAGACTCCGAGGGATAGCCGAAGATCTTGACCCTTTGAAGCTCCTCGAGGAAATCAGGGCCCTTCAGAGTCATCTTGTGTTGCTGGCAGACAAGCAACCCCCATCAGTGGACCTGCCGCCCGACGCGAACCTGGCCGCGTTCATGAGTGGCCTCGCAATGGCACATCGCGATGGAGAAATCCGGCCGACGCATATGTCCGGCTCCAGCTTGCGCTATCGTCGCGCAGTCAAGGTCCAGCCGGCGCCAGCTGCGACCAAGAGCGCGGCACCGATTTCCTCGCTGAAGATCAAAGTGGAAGCCGCGCCAATCAAAAAGCCCACCTATCTCGGACCCCCGCTCGATCCTGAGATCGAGCGCAAGTGCGAACTGCGACAAAGGGAATACGCGCGGCGCCGCATCCGACGGCAGCACGCCTTCACACTCGTCTGGCCCTTAGTATGCCGGCGCTTGGAGGGTCGGCCGAACATGAATGCGAGTGAACTCTTTGACGAACTGCGTGCCATGTATCCCGGGCGATGGCACCCCGGACAACGCGCAGCCTTCACAATGCGGGTGAGGCAGTGGAGAGAAGATGCAAAGGCACGCGGTATCCAAATCGGATCTCTCAAGTATCGCCAGTCGCCTCTCCCTCGTGGACGGCGCCGGCCGGACCCGTTCCAGGAACACTGGGCGGAAATCCTAAAGATGATGGACCAGGATCCAGATCAAACCGGTCGGGAACTCATCAACGAAATGATCGTACGCTTCCCCTCGAAATACACCAGCAGACATCTGCGCACGCTGCAGCGCCGCCTCAAAGTCTGGCGCAAGGATGCAGTTCAGAAGTTGATCATGGAAATGGAAGGGGATGCGTACATGGCAGACCCGGAGGTTTCCGGTAACCTCTTACATGAGGCAACCGGTAACAAAGTTACGTGAGGCAACACGGCCACCAACTGATTGTTTCGGCCCTGGACGAACTTCTGACGCGCGCTTGGAAATAACCAGAGAGCCGCGAAGCGGTCGCTCGCGAGTGACTCCTTGGGGTCGAGACAATCCTTTCTAGTGGGAGAGATTAACGATTAACGCGCGCTCGCGTCGAGGTACCTATGATTCTAGAATCCGCGATTCTGCAGATCCGCAGCGGACAAAAGCCACGCGGCACCGGTCGGGGAGGGCGAATGAGAACGAAACTGAGTTCTTTGAGCGAGTATTCGCTCACATACGTGAATCTACTGATGATCGCGATACCTAGGCTAGATAGAAGCGTGGTTTTAGTTGCCCGATTGCGGACATTCTCGGAAGGCAGCTGTGGGTCAACAGGGGCCAATTCAGTATTTCTAGGAAAAGGGGTTTACTATCGGCACCCTGGTTGGCGCGTAATGATCAGTATTTCGGGTGACCACGGTCAAGTCATAGATCAGCGCGGTAGCCGCGATCTGCTTGTTGATAGGGTTCTCGGGATGAGGCACCCTGAGTTTGCCCCATATCTGGGCAACCTCTAGATCGAAGGGGAGTATGGCATCACCGAACTCGGAGACGACGCGATCTAGCCAGCGTTCAAGATGCGCCGATTGAGCCGAATCACCGCGGTGCCGTATTTTTTCGACTCCGTGCCGCAGTTCTCCAATCGTAATCGCAGACAAGAAAAGTGCGGCATTGTTCTGGCTGGCGTTGTCGAAGAATTCGCGCACACCGACGTTTCCATTGGCGCCCTTGCGTGCCTCGCTAATTACATCGGTATCTACTAGATACACATCAGCCTCGGGAATCTGATTGTTCCCGAACGAAGTCCTCGTCGCGGCCAACATTAGGCATGGAAGCCAGTACATCTGCCAACGCCCGCCGGCGGGGCCCCCGAAGTGCAGACTGAAGAATTTCCCGATGTTCCTGTTCAGCACTTCGATTGTGCTTCGCAGCGCGTTGCTTCAGTGCTTTGACCAACTCATCCGTCACTTTACGAACCAGAAGCTGCGCCATCGATTCACTCCGCAGTCAACCAACGCCAGCAATGATAGCGCCAAGAAAGTGAAAGTGCATGCAATGCTAGCACGTGAGGGATGACATCCGTTCTGCGATATTAGCTGCCGGTCGCCCGACGCTTCATACCGAACCGCCCCACAGAGGCACCCGCCGACGCAGAACGTTGTGTTGCTCATGTCCCAAGGTTACCGAGGTATGGCGGCGGCGACCACTCGCTGCACAGGGTCCATCGCGGCGGGTGGACGATTTGAAATGCTTTCCAGGAAGCAGCCATTCACCGCCTGCGCTAAGCTGAAGCGAGCTACGAAGCGAGCCAGGTGTTACCAGATAGTCGAGCGGTGTAGCCTTAAGAATTGAGTGTCCATGTCCCGTGCTCTGCCATTCTTGTCCGTGCTTTGCGCAGCTTCGCTGCTCGGTAATATCTGGCTCTACCGGGAACTTAGAGTCCGAGATCGCGCGAGTGCTTCCACGGTCGCCGTTCCTGTTCCGCAGGCAGCAAGCGCAGTTCTAGAAGCCCAGGCCCCCGCCTCGCCGCTGGCTAGTGTTGCTTCAACCCGGCCGAAACCCGCGGTCGGGGAAATGATGGACAAGTGCAGGAAGAAATTCGAGGAGGAGATGCGGCGTCAATTTCGCGATCCGACGCGGCGCGAGATCTTGAAAAAAACGGAGATTCAGTCGTTGAATTCCATGAATCTGGGTGCGCAAGTCCGGCTCAACTTAAGTGACGCGACGTTCGCCCGCATCCTCGAGTTGCAAGCGGAGCAGGATCTGGCGGAGCGTGAGGCGTCGATCGGCCAGGCTCCTTCGCGCGGGCGTTCCGGCGTCAATCAACAGATTGCCGCTGAATTCGGCGAGACCGTCGCCGCTCAATGGGCTAACTACCTGAGGGAGGGTTACGGCCGGATGAGGGTGCAGGGCCTTGCGAGCTTGTTGGGTGATGCCAATCTGCCATTGTCTGTCGAGCAAAGACAAAGACTGGTCACTGTTTATTCAGATGAGTTTGAAATGCAGCGCGGCCAGGGGGGCGAATTTGACAGTGCAGCATTGGACGGCGACGGAGAAGGTCCGAGTCTCACGAGTCAGTGGTTCGAACGACAACAGGAGAAGCGCATGGCGTCTGAGCAGCGAATCGAAGCCAATGCGGCGGCGTTTTTGACGCCTGCGCAGCTCGAGTTGATGCGCAAGAAGTCCGACCTCGAGTCCGAGCAATATCGTTCAATGATCGAATCCATGCGCAAGGTCGCGCCCGTCGGCCAGGGCGCTGCAGAAGGCGGCGCGGCGGCGCCCAGCGCCGAATGTTGAGGGGCGCATGGCGCGCGGGCGCGGCTGGATAGTACGAAATGGCATCACGTTAGATTCCCATAGTTGTTTGCTTTGCAGGGGCGGGCACCTACAGTTCGGCTCCCCATGACCACTCCTCTTTTATATGCCCTCTGTGGTGTGCTGGTCGGCGCGCTGGTGGGGCTGACCGGCGTTGGCGGCGGGTCGTTGATGACGCCGCTCCTGGTGCTGGTGTTCGGGCAGTCGCCCGCGATTGCGGTGGGCACGGATCTGCTGTTTTCGGCAAGCACCAAACTCGTCGCCACGGCCTCCTTTGGATTCAGTCGGCGGGTCGATTGGCGCATCGTGGGCCGTCTCGCTCTGGGCAGCGTCCCTGCGGCGCTCGCAGTTCTTCTCTGGTTTTGGCTCGATCATCGGCCGTCCGCGGCGGTCGATCAGCTGCTGTCGCGCTGTCTTGCGGTCATCCTCGCGCTGGCTGCGGTGGCCTTGCTGCTGCACGATGCGCTGCGGCGCTGGGGCCTGAAGTTCACGGCGGCTTGGTTCGTGGGCACCGAGCGTTACAAGGTGGCGCTCACCATCCTGGCGGGGTGTGTGCTGGGGGTGGGGGTGACGATGACTTCGGTCGGCGCGGGGGCGTTAGGGGTTGCGGCGCTGGTGGCGCTCTACCCGCTGCGCCTGCCTTCCGATCGCCTCGTCGCCACGGACATCGCCCATGCCTTGCCCATCACGGCCATTGCCGCGGCGGGTCATGCGGTGCTGGGTCACGTGGATTTAAGAGCGCTGGCGTGTCTGTTGGTGGGATCGATTCCCGGTGTGCTCCTGGCCTCGCGCGCCACCATCCGCATTCCGCCGCAGATCACGCGCACCTTCATCGCCGTCATGCTGGCCTTCGTCAGCGCGCGGCTATTCGTGCAGCCCGCACTCGCGCTTTAGTCCGAAGAACCGCAGCTCTTCCATGCTGTCCACTTCGGCCAGCGAGCGTGTGGTGTGCCAATCGCCGATCGACAGATAGCCCTTCTCCCACAGCGGGTGGTAGGGAAGTTTGTGCTTGGCGAGGTACTGGCCGACATCGCGGTCGGTCCAATCGAACAGCGGATGCACTTTGTAGCGGCCGCGCTTGAACTGGATCGGCGCGGTGTTTGCGCGGGTGGCCGCTTGCACCCGGCGCAGCCCCGAGAACCAGGTTTCGGCGCCCATTTCCTTGAGCGCGCGGTCCAAGGGCTCCTGCTTGTTGATGCGGTTGTACTGCTCGATGCCGTCGATCCCCTGATCCCATAGCTTGCCGAAGCGGGATTCCTGCCAGGCGGGGGAGGCATCGGAGCGCACCACTTTCAGATTGAGCTTCAGACGCTCGGTGAGATCGTCGATGAACCGATAGGTTTCGGGAAACAGGTAACCGGTGTCGATCAACACCACGGGAATGTTGGGCACCACTTCGTTCACTAGATGCAGCATCACGGCTGCCTGGGCTCCGAAGCTGGAGGTGAGCACATGCGCGCCGGGCAGCAGCTCGATCGCCTGGGCCACGCGTTGGTGGGCAGGGAACGACGCGAACGCCTCGTTGATCTTGCCGAGGGCGTCCTGATCGGCAGGTTCGCTAACCTCGGTCAGCCAACGGGTGAGTGCTAGTTTAAGGGACATTGCGCCATCATCATATCGCCGAGCCGATAAGCCCCTTAGGCTCAAGTGTCATGAACATATAACCTTCAAAACTTGAGGCGGATTCCCAGAGTGGGATTGATGTTGTTGCTGTAGGGGTAGCCGCTGGCGAAGCCATCGCGCACGGCACTGTACATGGCGCCCAAGTAGGCGTCGACGTGCGCGGAGAAGTGGTAGTCGGCGGCGAAGGACACGGCCTCCAGGCTGCCGCTGCAGGTGCTATGCGCCGTCGTGGTGCAGCCCGCCTGCGTGCCGGTGCCGTAGGCATTTTGGCGGACATAATAATAAGCCGCGCTCAGATCCAGGTTCGGAATGACGGTGTAGCGCAGGCCGGTCCAATACACATTGTTGGTTTTTGCCTCGCTGTAGGCTCCGTTGTTGACGAAGGCCAGCACGTAGCCGCCGATATCGTTGAATCCCACCGGCAGTGGGTGGTCGGGATTGGCATATTTGATGTGCATGTAGGCGGCGAACACTTTGAACGGATTGAATTGATACAGCGCCATCAACGAAAAGGTGGTGTTGTCCGAGACCGTCGCCGCCAACGAATTGGATGAGGTAAACCCCAGTCCCGGCAGCGCAGTCACCTGGGTGGCGGACAGGCTGGTGGCCACGATGGCGCTGTTGATCTTGGAATAATAGGCATCGATGGAGGCGCCGGCGTACTCGGCGCCCAGATCGGCTTGCACGGCCTTGTCGGAGCCGCCATTGGCGGTATTGGGTTTGTACTGCGCGGCCAAATGTACGAGGTCGTTGTAGCCCACCACGTACTTCAGGTTGGAATCCAGACGGTTATCTTCGCTGGTGCCGCCGCCGGAATAGGTGTTCGATGCACCCACGAGCCCGAATGCTGTGGCGCCGTAATTGGGGTCGTACTTGATGCTGCCTTCGGACAACAGCGTGAGCTGACGGCCGACCGTCAGTGTGCCGAAGTGCACCGATTTCAGCCCGACAAAGGCGGTTTGCAGGGCTTGTCCGGCGGCACTGCCGTCCACACCGACGCTTTGATTCGCCACGGGCTTGCCGTTGTTCTTGGTCAAGGATTTCAGAGAATCCAGGATCTGCCCGGACTGTGGATCGAAGAACGCCTCGATTTGGAACACGCCCGAGAGTTCGTCGTTCACCGGCTCGTTGCCTTGCAGGCCGACTCGCGATTGGCCCATGTTGCTCGGCGTGACCCCGAACACCGACTCGTGGCTGTTCGAGCGGATGATGTTGCCCTCGTTACGGTAGGGCGTGAAGGGTGCGCCGTGCGTGTCGTACTGCAACCCTAAGTCGATGACGCCGTAGAGCGTAATGCCGTGCCAGGTCAGGCTGTCGTC
>Ga0116227_10009688_pt1 | contig 17317 bp, 15 predicted proteins | sample S1TSphgellanicum_FD_89693 | JGI IMG/M metagenome (GOLD analysis project Ga0116227, IMG submission 89693) | Host-associated microbial communities from peat moss isolated from Minnesota, USA - S1T2_Fb - Sphagnum magellanicum MG | ecosystem: Host-associated > Plants > Peat moss > Unclassified...
GCCCCCTTCCGCCGGCTCAGCGTTGCCGTGCCCGCCTTCCCGCAATAATCCTCCGTGGAGACAAAAACCCCCACCTCCCCCGGCAAAACCCCAAACGCCCCGCGCAGCGCCCCCAACAACGCCGCCGGCCGGCACAGCAGCAGTTGAAACACAATCCCCAGCACCTGAACCAGCCGTGTGAGATCCGTAAAATCCCGCCCATCCACTTCCGAAAACCGCGCCAAATCCGCCGCGGTCCGATAAATCGGCGGCAGCGTCACCAAAAACCGCATCGGCAACGCCGTATAAATAACCACCTTAAACTGGCTCGCCGCCCGCTCCCATGCCGGCGCAACCTCAAAGCGAATTCTTTCGCCATGCTCAACCATCAGCCGATAAGCAAAATTCCCCCGCCCCCCATCCGCCCCAACAAACCCCACCAACGCCCCCACCACATCCCCTCGCCCCGCAATCACCCGGCATATCTCCGCAACCGCCCGCATCTTCGCGCCGCCCGCCTCATGCCCCGCCTCAACCTCATTCATTAACAATCCGCACCCCGCAAAATCCCCCTTGCCTCCCGCCGCATTACACGGTTATTTACCATTTGTTAACCGGGGCCCTGCATGGACGACATCGCCTTCACCGCCAAGCGAGAAACCACCATCTTCAGCTTCGAACTTGAGCTGGACGTTTTTGCCCCTCTGGTAACTTTCGATGACTCCGCCCGCCTCCACGGCCGTTTCCGCCACTTCCACGCCACCCCAATCGAACTCACCCCCGGCCTCTCCGGCGCCTACAATATCGGCGTCAAACTCTTCCCCGCCGGCGCCAAAATCCCGCTTTTCGAAGACCGCATGGTGGCCGAGTCCCGCCCCATCCCCCCCGCCACCTGGATCAGCGTTTTTCTCCGCATCCCCCGCGCCGTCATCAATTTCAGAGACACCTTCACCCTCAGCGCCGACCTCCTGAAAGAAGACGAATTCTGGTTCGCCACCCTCGGCGCCCCCGCCCTAGAAGCCGAAGTCACATTTGCGGACGGTCTGCACGCCCCTCACGACCCGCCAGCCTCGCTCCCCATAATCTCCATCCCCACGCCACCAGACCAACCCGCCAGCCAAACCGCCACCCACCTCGTCTTCGACGTCAGCGACCTCATCCAATACTTCCAACACGCCCGCCTCCCCACCGGCATCCAGCGCGTGCAGATAGAGGTCATCACCAACCTCATCTTCTCCCTCCCTGAGGACTGCACCCTCAAAATCGCCTGCTTCACCAAGCAAACCGACACCTGGCTGGACCTCCCAACCCTCTTCTTCAACCACATCTGCAAACTCGCCTTGGTCAACGGCGACCCAACCGCGCCAGACTGGCTGCGCGCGCTGGAAGAACTCCGCGTCAACATGGAACAAGCCCGCCGCCTCACCTTCCCGCGCGGCGCCTACCTCATCAATCTCGGCACCTCCTGGTGGCTGCAAAACTACTTCCTCCACGTCCGCGCCGCCAAAGCCCGCTACGGCATCCGCTACGTCCCCTACGTGCACGACTGTATCCCCATCATGACCCCCGAACACTGCGTCGAGGCTCTAACCAGAGACTTCATCACCTGGGCCCTCGGCGCCTTCCAGCACGCGGACCATATCATCGTGAACTCCCAAGCCACCGCGGCGGACGTTAAACTCGTCGCCACCCGCCTCGGCCACAAAATCGACGAACCAAATGTGGTGACGCTGGACGCTGACTATCGCGCCGCCAACGCCAAACTGCCGCCAGAACTCGGGGCCGCCCTCAACACCGAAATCTTCCTCAAAAACGAAATCCGCCCCGCCGAATACGTCCTCTTCGTCTCCACCATCGAATCCCGCAAAAACCACCTGCTCGCCTTCTCCGCTTGGCTGTCGCTTGCCAAAAAACACGGGCTTCGCGCCATCCCCAAACTCGTCTGCGTCGGCAATCGCGGCTGGCTGAACGACGCGATCTACGCCAAGCTCGCCGCCAGCAAAATCCTCCAACAAAAAATCGTCATGCTGTCGAGAATATCAGACCCGGACTTGGAACTTCTCTACCGCAATTGCCTCTTCACCCTCTACCCCAGCACCTATGAAGGCTGGGGGCTGCCGGTCACGGAATCCCTCTGCTTCGGCAAAGTCCCCGTCCTCGCCAACTCATCCAGCCTGCCCGAAGCCGGCGGCGACTTCGCTGAGTATTTTGACCCCGGGTCCGAAACAAACCTCCTCCAAACCCTCGAACGCATGATGTTTGACACACCCTACCGCCAATCGCGCGAGCAGCGCATCGCCGCAAGCTTCCGCCCCCGCCTTTGGGTCGCGGTCGCTGAAAACATCGTCGCCCTCACCCGCGCCTGGTCAAAAACGGACAAGCCCGCCGATAAAGGCCGCGAAGCCTTCGCCGCCGCCGGCCTCTGGCCCTTCCCGGTGGAACTCGGCCGCTATTACGGCCTCACGGAAAATCAACACACCCATATCTGGCCCGGCATGGCGTCAGGCGAAATGTTCCGCCAGGGGGATTCCTGGTGGTGGCCAGAACCCTGGGGCTGCTGGACCAAAGCCAAAGTCGCCCGCCTCGCCTTCCTCGCCCCCCTCAAACCCAAAAGTGCCGCCGTCCTCTACCTCGGCATCCGCGGCGTCCAGGGACTTTTTTGCTCCGCCACCGTCACGTTGGAGGGGGTTGGCCGCCGCACGATAAATCTGGCGCCGGAACAACCCCAATGGCTGGTTTTTCGCATTCCCAAGGAACTGCTCCGCACTTTACCGAAAAGTGCCGAAGGCGTGCTATTCGACCTGCTATTTTCGTCCGACAAAACCGCGGATTTCCGCGACGGCACCGAAGGCCGAGACCACCGCATCGCCGGCATCGGCGTCTGCGGATTTATGGTTTGCGCGGGCGAAGATGTGGAGATCAGAATGAGTTTCGTTGAAACTGTCGCGTTGAATGATTTCAGTAGCATCATGTCGGGGCCAGAACTCGACACTTATTCAAAAGTAAGTAAACTGAATTACGCGACACAAAAAATATAACATGAATATCGTAATTGTAGATCAGTCGGCGTCCGACGAGTTCGGACATTGGGATATAGATTCTGGGCTCTCGTTCGTAACCGTGATCAACGAAGGGGGAATGGGAGAAATCAAGTACGTTGTGCCGGCGCTTCATAATCGAAACAACCGGCTGCAGATGACTCTAAAATATGTAGAAGCCCTACTAACCAAATCCGGCATGCCAAAGCAGGAGCAAGTATTTCGTTTCTTGTTCCAATGCGAGGATTGCCCACAAGATATTTCCAGCGTGTCATGGGAAACCAAAGAGCAATGGACAAACATCCACCTAGTTCCGGATCTGTACTATTTCAACTCAGGTGGTTATTTTGGCTTCCTCCAACAAGAAAGCGAAATTCCGGTATGGGAAGATCGCACAGCAACGGTTTTCTGGCGCGGACAGACGACCGGGATCGTGAATTTGACGCCAGATAAACTCAAGGCTTTACCGCGTTACAATCTATGCCGCATCGCGTCCCAATTCGGCGACAAGGCTGACGTCGGACTAACGGGCGTTGTACAGGCAACACCTAACGACTCTACAGTAATTGAAACGATCCTTTTAAGCGAAGGGCTAAAGAAATCGTTCATGCCGATGAAGGAATTCGCCGCATATAGGTTTCTTATCGACATCGACGGCAACTCAAACGCTTGGAACCTGCTGCAAAAAATGCGCCTGGGATGCTGCATGCTCAGGGTCATCAGCCCGTGGCGCCAGTGGATTGAACATCGGTTAGTGGCATGGGAGCATTACATTCCCATAAAGCAAGATCTCAGTGATTTTGAAGAACAGGTCGATTGGTGCTTATCAAATGACAAAAAGACGCAAGACATTGCAAAAAACGCGCGCAAATTCGCTTTGGCGGTCGAATTCGACTCAGAACTAGATGAGGCTGCAAACCAATTAATCCTTGCCTCAAAAATAATTTAGTCTCGAACCTTCAACGGGCGCGGAACACGAAAAAAGGATTAACTCATGAATCTCGGATTTGACCAAACGAAAGTCCCATCTCTTCCAGCCCGTCCAGCGTAACCGCATTCGAGCGTCCAACCGTGCTGTTCAAATGCCGCGACAAGTGCTTGTTCTATATCCGACGCATGCGTGGCAATGCAGCAAACTCGTGCGCTACTCGTAAGAATTTCAAGCGCAGGGGGGAAAACATCAATCTCTGCGCCCTGAATGTCAGAATGAATATAATCAATAGGACAATGAGCTTCATTAATAATAGTTGCCAAGGCGAGGGCCTTGACCGTTTGAAATTCTAATGGTTTCCCACCGTTTGCCGCGATACGGTCGTTCTTTGCCGATTCAGTTATGGTGATCTTTTCGGCGAGGTCATCCTGCCGGTCCGATATAGCGGCCACTCCGGCCCCCCAATCGGTCTCGGGATTAATGATAGGGAAGTATGCAAAACCATCAACGCCTGCCGCTGCAGCGTACGTAATCGTATGGTTCGCCAATATGGCCGAATTCCTTTCCATGAATTCTTTAATCATCTTGACATGCTCGATATCCGCCTCGAAACAGTAAGATATGAAATTTCCGCCCGGATTCTTCTTGAAGTAAGCACGCTCTGCTCTAACGGCCCATTCTCCAGGCGCGGCTCCAAGTGATACCATGCAGTAACGGTCGCCCGAACTGCACACTGAATAAATGAGCGACTCGACCTCTGCCATAGTGTCCTCAGAAGGATCTATGCCTCCGAAGTGTTTGTCCTTAAGAGGTGCGAATGCGTCCATACCCGAACTGTCACGGAGTGCATTAAACATTTCTTGTACGCCGTCTTGGTCAATTCCGAACATTCTTCATCCGTTTTTTGCTAATCAGGGTTGAAAGGTTATGGTATCCTCAAATTCAAGGACAATTCACTCGCAGAAAGCGCTAGCCTTAGATTATCCAAGTAGACATTTGTTACGGGCCGGTTACTTCCACCGTCATGACCATAGGCTGGGCCAAAGCGACTGAAGGGCGGAAAAATCCGGCTCCCTTCGAGTCCAAAATAGTCTAGATGAACAATTTCCGCCATCATTTGGTAATCATAGTGATGAACGCCCTCTGGAAATATTTCAATCACCGTCGCGTGAGGAGGAAGCCACAGTAGATTTGTTAAACCGTTTCCATGTACACCAATCATAACATCGCTTTTAGCGCAACAACGAACTTGATCAGGCCACGACATTCCAGTAAAATCGACGGTTGAAAGCGACGTCATTTCGGAGAGGATTCCTAAAACTTTCTCTTCGGCTTCTAGCGCAAGAGTCCTCGGAGGTTTCCGAGGTACATAGATACTGCGAGGTGATTTCCCGATCTCCCCTCGGCTCCGATATTCGAGTCCTAGAGCGGAATAGACAAGCGCGCGCAAAGCCGGCCCCCATTTGACGACCATAAAAAGAACAGGTTCTATCATCTTATTGATATCGGTATGACAGAGGCCTCTGTCTATCAAAATGACATTTTCGATTGGATCATTTGCGAAGCCTAAGTCAGTCAAAATGATCGCATCTGGAAAAAGAAGCTTAAGGAGTTCAGATTGCACACCCGCTTGGAGCGGGTTGTTCCAGTCAAACGATCCGAAAATAATCTTATCAACGTTTTGAAATGGAAAATATTCCTGCTGAGTGGCAAATAGAATTAGTAGCGTTTCCATGAAATGGAAATAATGACGAAACATTTGATCCCGAATAACGATGGAAATAGCTTTCCCTTTACTCCTTTTCAAATTCAGTAAGGTATTGTCGTTCATTGAACGAGCTAGCGCTATCTGTTCATCTGAGATGACTGGCAATCCATCATTATCACGGCCAATCATCGCGTTTCGAAGAAAGACAACGGGAGATCCAAGAGACCATGGCGTTAAAAACATCTCAAATCATCCAAAAATGTAGTCCCGTGATGAAAGCGAGCGCAGGGCTAGTAAACCTCCAGTAAGATGTCAGATGTGTTTAGCGAAGCGAAGGGTGTCACTTTGCGAGAACACTGACGAAATAACCATTGTGCCAATCACTATGTTCGTTTGCCGGGTGGGCATGAGAATTATCCAAAGTCGTTCTAATTTCTAAAGCGTATTCAATTCTGATGCCCGAATCGGCAATTGCGCGAATCGTACCGTTTCTCACGTCGAGCCAATTCCAATCATCAACGATAAAAACGAATTTTGGAGAAAGCGCTGGCAAGGCCAAGACCAATCCGTCAAATTGATCCTGATATTCATGCGGCCCATCAAACAAGTAGATTGAAAACTGGCCGAGCGTTGAATACTCTACTTTCCGAAAATCTTGCTCAATGAAATTTACATCGGCGCGAGGGGTGCGGAACCGTTTAAGATTTTCCAGAAAAACCTCCTTTGGCCCACCAAATTGCGACCAATTATCGATAGCGGTAGCCCTAACGGTGTTGCGGTTGATTGCCGAACAAAGTGTTGATCCAGCCCAGCTACCGACCTCTAAGTAGCTTGCATCTGAAACAGACCGTACCAGATTGTTTATGAATCTCCGGTATTTTTTTCCGGACATCCCGGACATCCCTAAAATATCGGGGTCCATCTCACTTTGCTCAGACATCGCCAAAAGAAAAGCGTCGGAAACCTGCTTCGAAAGCTCGTTCAGGGTATGCGTAGCTATTTCAGTAACCATAGCCATAGATCTTACCTTCTCGCTAGAAAAACCGTACAATGTCAGCTACTTATCAGGCCACAGCGCCCACGCTCAGCAACCTTTCAAAATACGCTATTGTCTTCCCGAGCCCCTGTTCCAACTGCACTTTCGGTTCCCAGCCCAGAACGGCTTTTGCCCTGGTAATATCGGGGCACCGCTGCATTGGGTCATCGATCGGTAGTGGCCGGAACACGATATTGGACTTTGCTCCCGTCAACTTCAAAACCCGCTTCGCCAACTCCACCATCGGCATTTCCACAGGGTTGCCAAGGTTGATAGGGCCGGTGATATCCTCCGGTGTAGCCATCATCCGCACAAACCCATCGATCAGATCATCCACATAACAAAACGCCCGCGTCTGCATCCCATCCCCAAAAATCGTGATATTTTCGCCCTTCAAAGCCTGCACGATGAAGTTTGAAACCACCCGCCCATCATTCGGGTGCATTCGCGGCCCATAAGTGTTAAAAATCCGCACAACCTTTATCCGCAACTTATGCTGGCGCAAATAATCAAAAAACAACGTCTCCGCGCACCGTTTCCCCTCATCATAACAAGCCCTAGGCCCAATAGTATTCACGCTCCCCCGATAATCCTCAGTCTGCGGATGCACCGTCGGGTCCCCATAAACCTCGGACGTGGATGCCTGAAAAATCTTCGCCTTAACCCGCTTCGCCAGCCCAAGCATATTAATCGCCCCCACCACGCTAACCTTCGTGGTCTGCACCGGGTCGAACTGGTAATGAACAGGGGAAGCCGGGCAGGCGAGATTATAAATCTCATCAACCTCAACATAAAGCGGAAACGTAATATCATGCCGCATAACCTCAAACCGCGGATGATCCATCAAATGCGCAACATTCTCCCGCCGGCCCGTGAAATAATTATCCACTGCCAGCACCTCATGCCCTTCCGCAAGCAACCTTTCGCACAAATGCGACCCCAAAAACCCCGCGCCGCCCGTAACCAGGATACGTTTCGAAACACGAGCCATGCAATCACTCCGGCAATGACATATTTACTATTCATTAACCCTTGTTCAATTGCAACCACCTTCGCGCGCGAATGATCAAATCTGCATCAAGCGTATCGCCTTACGCGTTCGCCGCGGTCTCCCTACCGGTATCCGGCCTAACCGGCAGCACCCTAATCTCCTCGCCCGCTCGTTCAACGTGACGCTTCATATCAACTGTTTTGTAGAAAAATTGGTCCTCTTGCGAAAGCGCGAAAATATAAGCGCGATCTTCGGGCGTTAAATTCGAGGCATTCAAAATCGGGGAAGACTGATTGATCCGCGCGCTCTCTGGAAGCCCCCAGGTATCGCGCCGCCATTCCTCGTAATGAGATATGTCCACAATCTCCACATCGGCAACGGCCAGCGAGTCAAAACAGGATTCGGCCGTCCCGGTTCCAAGATGGGAGCAAAGATAATTCGGCTTTATAAGCGCGGGATTGTAGAGAATACGTCGGGCAAGCTGGACCAGGTCTTCGCTGGACATATCTAAATCCAGCCGCGCCTCGCCGAGTGCGGCCAGCCATTCCGCCGAATCCTGCCGTTCAACCTCCGGGTCGCTCAGCAAAACTGTGACAATGTAATTCACCATTGAAATGATAACGCTCATCGGTTCCCGAACAGTCGTAAAAATCCTGTCGCCAAAACGGTAAACCCGATGATGAATATACCAATTGAGAGGAATATGTCCGAACACAAAAAGTGCTTCCGCCGCGAAAACCTGCCCGGCAAGCGCGGCCATGCGCTCAAAAAGCTCCGATTTCGGAGTCCGGAAGGGAAACATCAAATCCTGTGTCATCGACGGAAACCGCGCCGCCAAATCAAAAGCAAGGTCCGTTCCCGCGCATTTCGGAATATGCACAAACAACAGCCGCTTCTTCTCGGCAAACGCGTCAACAAAATTCTCGATAAACTTTTCCTGAAACTCCACTGAGTTCAATGCAGCAACAAAACTCGCCGCCGGGCAAAAATCCGGCCCCGGCAACGCCACCTCTCGGCTCTCCGGCAACCGCCCCAGCACCGCCCAATAAATCTGCCGTGGCGTAACCCCCGTCCAGTCCACCAGCCCGGTGATTGAGTCCAACCCAACCTCCGCCCGGTAATGTTCAAACAACAAAAACGTCTCCCGCAAATTTCGCGGCGCGGCAATCTTTTGAGGGGCTATCGGACCAGGTCCCACCACCGCCCGTTTCCAAGCCGGCAGCCACCGCACCCATCCCCCGCCCCGTCGCGCCATCAAAATCCTCTCAAATACAAAACCAGTCGCCGTAGGATGGTCAGCCCGGCGAAAGCCGGGCGTAACCCGTCCTTTCCACCCATCACACCCTCCATCACCTCACACCCAACCCGCCCCCGTCAACCGCCATGTCACCCGCGCCCGCCATCCCCCGATCATCTCAATCACGCCCTACCGCGGCATCCCGCCACCCGGCGTTACAGCATGGCCGCCGGGGGTGCGCGGCTGGTGAACCTGGCAAGCCGCCACGGCGCAAAACTTAACATTGCCCACCTCGCCGTCTTTGTTGCAACCTGCAATGGCTATTGGCGGGCAGCACCCGCACCGCCGCGGCGGGTTCCGCACAAATAGAGGGCTTCTCATAAACATGATCTATCCAGAAATTGACACGGCGGTGGTCGAATCCGCCCGCGAGAAACACTTAAAACGCCATGCCAGCGCGGAACAAACAAAAATAAACATCAAAAATCTCGAAGCCACCTTAAAAACGTGCAGTGACGAACGCGCCCGGCAAATCGCCCGCGCCGCGGCGGGGGAGGATGTCTCGGCGGAGGCGGAAGCAGAACTGGAAAATGCCACAAGGCGGAATGAGGAATTGCTTGCCCGCCAGCGTGAAATCCTGGCACTTCAAAACGCGGCTATCTTGGCGGCCGAAAAAGACTTATCCGCGGCACCCGGCCTGGCGCACCGCGCCCGCCTTCTCTTTGCAATTCGGGAGCTTTTGGGCGCCGGCCAGGCAGCCGCCGCCGCACGGCAAGCCTTGCGGGAAGAAGAGCTTCGCGATGCCACGGCGCGCAAGGTTATTCTGGAAGCCTTCGGCGCCGGCTTCCCCGCCCCGGCGCCATTACGGCCGCAACAAAATTCGGTATGGCTCGGCTATAAAATCCCCACCGCCACGGATGCGGCCGCGCTACGTGCCACATGGGGCGAACTCGCCGCCGAGGCACTTGGCGAACCGGCGGCAGCAAGCTAACCCATAACCTTCCCGCCCATCGCCACCCGTCGCCGCAACAATCGCCCACCGATTCATGTCCCGCAACATCGCGCCATCGCCGCCTCAAATACCAAACCAGAAATCGTTTTCATCCAAAAACCAAGAAAAACCCATTTTTTGCCCAAAAACCCCGGTTATTTACATAACAAACCGAAACGACCCCCGCCACCCCACGCTAAACCCCCATTTTCCCCAATACTAACAACACGTTAGGAAAAAATGTTACACGTGTAACATCCCCCCTCACCCCCGCCCAAGATCATGCAAAACCCCCCGCTTCGCCCCTTCGGAAGGCACTAAATGCCGGCTCCACGTCACCCCGCCCCGTATCTCCCGCGCCGGCGACCCCGCGAACAGCCGCATCGCCGGCACATCCTTGGTCACCAGGGACCTTGTCCCCACCACACTCCCATCCCCAATCCGCACCCCCTTCAACACCGAAACTTGGGAGCCAATCCACACATGCCGCCCAATGTGAATACTTTCAGGCGGATTCAAATGTTCCAGCGTCTCCACGTCAAAAATCGAATGGCTATCGGTCGCGATCAGCTCAATCCCATGCGCGAACATGCAATCATCCCCAATGGTAATCGCGGTATTATCCCCATCCACCAGCAAGGTAGACCCGTTGGATGTTACCCCCGCCCCAATCACCACCGCCGTATCCCGCCCGCGCTGAATAATCGTATGCGCATGAAACGGCCCAACCCCGCCTCTGCCCGCCACAAAAACCTGCCTCTGCCCCTCCAGCCGCACATAACTCGCCAACTGGTGCCCCCCGCCAATCACCACCAATTGCGCCGCCCCGCCAAACAATTCCACCCGCACCCGCCCGCCCGCCGGTGCCGCCGCATCCAAAACAATCCAACTCTCCGGCCCAGGCCGCCCCAGCAATTCAACCCCAAATCGCAACAACGCCCCCCGCTCTTCCCAGCGCGCGAGCGGGTCAAATATGAAAGGTTGCGCCATCTCCGGCAACGAATAACCCCGTTCCACCCCCGTCTCAAACGGGGCAAGCCGGGATTCCATAACGCTTTTAAAATCTATCATAGCCGACATTTTAACGATATTAATCGCCCTCGGGAGTAAAATCCAACGCTCAACAAACTCCAACGGTCAAACGGCCAACCACCCGCCGCAAAAACCCACCACAAACCTCGGCATCAAAATCCGCCGCCGGCGTCATCACCGCCGCCGCCGGCCCCGATATATCCCGCATTGCCAGCGTGCGCCCCGCAAAAAACCGCTGGCCGAACTCATCATTCACCTCGGTCATCGTCTTCTCTTCCCCCGCCGGCAGGTCAACCGCCGGAATCCCGCAGGCGCCAAGCCGCGCCGCGGTCCACGCGGCTTCCGGGTCCGCCCCATCCACCCAAGCCTCCGCCCCCATCCGCCGCAATGTCGCAACGCCGGAAAAATCAAGCACCTGGCCAATCATCAACCCGCCCGGCACCGCCGGCGCCGGCTCAAAATCAACCGGGTTCGGCAGCATCGCCGCAAGGTCCCTCTTAAGTCCGCTAATCGCGGGCTCAATCTGCCCGGCAAAATCCCCCCGCGCGTTGAACGGCAGCAGAACGATATGGTAAGCCTCCTCCGCTCCCGAGACGGCACGCAGAAATTTCACCGCAATGTCGGGCACACAACTCGCCGGGTTGGCAAGGTTCCAAGGCAGCAGCACCAGCCTACACGCCAGCCCCAGCCGGCCCGTGTTAAATTCCAGCATCAGCCGCCGCGCCTGCAGGGCGGCCGCCTCGGCCGAATCCCGCGCGGAAAACTCTCCAAGGGCCACAATCTCCAGCCCATCAAAATCCGCGCGCGACAGCTTCCGGGGTGTTACGTGCAACGCCGGCACATCCGCGCCAATCATGCAGCGCGGCACGGCAACGCGCTCAATCTCACTGCCATCCGGCCGCATCAGCGGCCCCGCCGCGCCGGAAAGGTCCAGCATCGCCCGCAAGGCATGCGGCGCCGTGTTCTGGCCGCGGAACGGATGCGCGCCCGGCGCCAGAACGCCGTTCCAGGCAGCCTCGGCCGTGGCAATCAGGTTGGGCATACCCCGCAAAATTCGCGCAAACCGCCCGGCGCCGAACCGAATATGCACGGCGTTTTCCAAGGAAGATACGGAAACGCCGGCGCCATCCGCGGCTATCCGCAGCGCGGCGGGCGTGAAAAATAGTTCCGGCGCGGGCGTTGCGGCGCAAGCCACCCCAAGCCGCCGCAGCATCGCGCCAAACGCCAGAAGTTGCGCATCCCACCCCAGCAAACACTGCCGGGCATGATAAGATTCAACCGGCGCCAACGCGCCATCCCATCTCTGGCCGGCAGAGACCGCGCTAAGGACAAAAAATCGCTTCAAAATCCCGCCAGCTTTTCGTTTCATATCGCCAGTCATGCCTCCATCGCGCGCCGTAACGAGACTGCCGACATGGCGCCGCGCGGTCAAATGTTGCGCGTGCACTCTATGGCGGCCTGCTGCCATCCAAAAACCGCGCCACGGCGGTTTTAACAAAACCTTCGATTTCCGCCGCCGGGGGAATTTCGCGTATGCCGAGCAAGCATTGCATGTGAAAATTTCCCAGCAACATGCCTTGAAACTGCCGCGCCGCCTGTTTTGCGTCCGCCAGATGAAGCACGCCGCGCCGCGTTTGTTCCGCGAAATAATGTTCGAATGCCGCAATGGTGCGGGCCGGCCCCAAATCCCAGAACTGCTCGGATAATTCCCGCATTGCCGGCCCCTCCGCAACGACAAGACGGAACAGCCCAAGCGCCTCCGGCGCTAAAACCATTTGCACAAATCGGATGCCGATTTCCACCAAAACATCTTCCGGCGCCCGGTCCATCTGGCCATCCGCCCGCAGCGGGCGAAAAATTTCGGCGTTCAGCTCAATAATGATGGCCTCGAACAAGCCCTGCTTGCCGCCAAACAAGGTGTAAAGCGTCTGCCGGGAGCCGCCGGATTTCGCGATGATGTCGCCGAGCGTGGTATTGGCATAGCCTTTTTCGAGAAACATGGCGTTCGCCGCATCCAAAAAGGCCCGCCGCCTGGCCTCCAGCCGCGAATGCGCGGCCGGTTCATTCTGTCCGCGACTCTCAGACTTCACGTCCAACGCCGTCATTTCAGTCATGCCAGCCGGTTTCTCCTTGTGATTACGTGCCACGCCTATATATGTACTGTACGAGACAGTACATATATAGGCAAGTCGAAGATGTATCGTCGATTGTGCATAAACCGCCAAAAAGCAAGGTGAACCATGGATCAGAATGTCGTACCAGACCTGAAAAGCAGGGTTTCCGCCGGTATTGGGAATGCCGGCCAGATGCATAATAAGCGCGGTCTTCGCCTGGGCCTGTTCGCGGCGGGCGGCGTGGCGGTGCTGGTGGCGGCAGGCATTTTTGGTCATGATTATTGGACATCTGGCCGTTTCATGGTCTCCACTGATGACGCGTATCTACAGGCTGATAGCGTGGCCATAAGCCCGGAGGTTGCGGGGTATGTCTCGGCGGTGCCGGTGCAGGATAACCAGGTTGTGGCGCCGGGCCAGTTGCTTGCACGGATCGATGACCGCGATTACCGCGCGGCACTCGCTTCCGCCCAGGCCAATGCGGATGCCGCGGGCGCTGGCGTGAATGAGCTTATCCAGCAAATGGCCCAACAAAAATTTGCGATTGCGGAAGCCCAAGCCGTGGTGGCGAGTGACCAAGCGTCCCTGACATTCGCGCGTCAGGATGAAGGCCGCTACGCGAAGCTGGCGCAAAGCGGGGCGGGCACCATGCAGGAAGCCCAGCACTCGGGCACCAGCGCGCAAAACGCCGGCGCAAATCTGCAGCGCGATACGGCCGCGATGGGTGTCGCGGAAACCCAGATGGCGGTGCTCGGCGCGCAGCTTGTCAAAGCGCGGGCCGAATTCGCCGCGGCGCAGGCCACGCTGCAACAAAGCCGGCTCAACCTCGGCTACACCGTCATCACCTCGCCCATCAACGGCGTGGTGGGGGAGCGGAGCTTGCGGGTTGGCCAGTACGTGCCTGCCGCGACCCAGCTTATGGCCATTGTGCCCCTGCGCGCGGTTTACATCGTGGCCAATTATAAGGAGACCCAGCTTACGGATGTGCGACCAGGCGAGCCCGTTGCGATCAGCGTGGACACCTTCCCCGGCATCGTCGTGCATGGCGTGGTGAACAGCGTGGCCCCCGCAAGCGGCGAGGAATTCGCGCTGCTGCCACCGGATAACGCAACCGGCAATTTCACCAAAATCGTCCAGCGCGTTCCGGTAAAAATCACCATCGATCCGAACGATCCGCTGCTGGGTGAATTGCGTCCCGGCATGTCCGTTGAGCCGTCCATAGATACGAAACACACCGGCGCATGAGCGGGCAGGGCGCCGATGCCACCGCCCCTGGAGAGGCGGTTTCCTTAAAAACCTGGATCGCGGTGGGTGCCGCACTCCTCGGCGCGTTCATGGCGGTGCTGAACATCCAGGTCACCAATTCTTCGCTCCCCGATATTGAAGGCGGCATCGGCACTGGCGGGGTGAATGGGACATGGATCAGCACGGCGTATTTAATCGGCGAAATCGTCGTCATCCCGATGACGGATTTTTTAAGCCGGGTGTTTTCGCTCCGCCGTTACATGATCGCCAGTACTTTCCTGTTCCTCTTGTTTTCAGTTGCCTGCGGGCAGGCGACCAGCCTGCCGGAAATGATCGCCTTGCGCGGCCTGCAAGGGTTTTTCGGCGGCGTGCTCATCCCCATGGCGTTCACCATCATCGTCTCCATGCTGCCGCCGGCCAAGCGCCCCGCGGGTTTCGCGGGCTTCGCTGTGACCGCCACCTTTGCGCCGGCGATTGGCCCGACAATCGGCGGCTGGCTGACTGATAATTACGGCTGGGAAACCATTTTTTATATGAACTTGGTGCCTGGCATTTTCATGCTGGCCGGGTTGATTTACGCGCTGCCGCGTTCCGAGGCGAAGCACAGCCTGCTGCGGCACGGGGACTGGCTCGGCATCGCGCTGATGGCCGTTGGGCTGGCGACGTTTCAAACCATTCTGGATGACGGCAATGTGGATGACTGGTTTGGCTCGCCCTATATCGTCAAACTCACCATCATTTCCGCCATTACCCTGGGCGCGTTCATCATCGTGGAACTCATCCGCAAGGCGCCGCTGGTGCGGCTGCGGCTGTTCCGGCGGCGTAATTTCGGCTTCGCCACCTTAAGCAATTTCATGCTGGGCTTCGCGCTGTATGGCTCGGCCTATCTGCTGCCGCAATATCTTGCCAACACCCAAGGTTTTGACGCGCAGCAAAGCGGCGAGGTGGTCGCCTGGACCGGTCTGCCGCAGCTTATCGTAATTCCGTTTGTGCCATACTTAATGCGCAAATTCGACCCGCGCCTGGTGGTCGGCGCTGGGCTGATGATTTTCGCCGCTAGCTGCTTCATGAACCTGACACTCGACCCAAACATCGCCGGCCCGCAATTGCTGGTGCCGGACGTGACCAGGGCAATCGGCCAGGCGCTGGTGATGGTGCCGCTCTCCGCCGTCGCAATGGTCGGGATCAGCCAGGAGGAAGCAGGCGACGCATCAGGTCTCTTCAACATGATGCGAAATCTCGGCGGCGCCATCGGCACCGCCGTTCTGGAAACATACTTTACCAAGCGAGAGCAGTATCATTCCTTCATCATCAACGCGCATGTCTCGCTTTACGATCCGGCGACGCAGACAAGGCTGGCGGCACTTCAACATTATTTCCTGGCGAATGGCATTGCCGACCCCGCGGCCGCGATGGCGCGCGCCATGAACGTGATCGGCGCCACCATAAAGGCACAGGCAACAGTGATGGGATACGCGGATTGCTTTGGACTTTTGGGCGCAATTCTCGTCGGTTCCATTGCTTCCGTCGCCCTGCTGAAACGCGGCGCCGGCACCGCCGCCGCTGCCCATTAGAGTTGTGTCCAAAGTAAGAAAGCCCAGAGGGCTCTGCCCCCTGGCCCCCCGCTAAGGGCACACCCTCCGGGCGTTTCCAACGGTTTGAACCGCCCCGGGATTTCTGGAGGCTCCAACTCTGAAGTAGACTGGAGCTATGATGAACAAGACAACGAACAAATTCAGCCCTGAGGTGCGTGCCCGTGCGGTGCGGATGGTTTTGGACCATGAGAGCGAGCACACCTCGCGGTGGGCGGGGGCGACGTCGATTGCCGGCAAGATCGGTTGCTCGACCCACAGTCTGATGGAGTGGGTAAAAAAGGCCGATGTCGAAGCCGGCCGGGCACCCGGTGTGCCGGCGGAGGTGGCGGCGAAGCTGAAGGCGCCGGAACGGGAGAACCGGGAGCTTCGCCAGGCCAATGAGATATTGCGCAAGGCGTCCGCCTTGTCCCGTTCGCTCGAACCAGTGGCGCTCCGGGCCAAGTTTGCGGCGGCGGAGCTCGACCGCCGCCGCAAAACATGATCGCGTTCATCGATGATCATCGCGCTGCCTATGGGGTCGAGCCGATCTGCAAGGTGCTGCCGATCGCCCCATCCACCTATCATGAGCATGCAGCCAGGCGCGCGGATCCATCCCGGCTGCCCAAACGGGCCCGGCGCGACCGTGAACTCATGCCGGAAATAGAGCGCGTGTTTGCGGGGAATTTTGAAGTCTATGGCGCCCGCAAGGTCTGGCGGCAATTGCGCCGGGAAGGTGTCGTTACGGCCCGGTGCAGCGTGGAGCGGCCGATGAAATCTCTTGGCCTGCATGGCGTTATTCGCGGCAAGACCTTGCGCACCACGATCAGCGACAAGGCCGCACCTTGCCCGCTGGACCGGGTGAACCGGGAGTTTCGCGCCCCTTGCCCCAACCGGCTCTGGGTCAGCGATTTCACCTATGTGTCGACCTGGCAGGGCTTTGTCTATGTCGCCTTCATCATCGACGTGTTTGCCAGATACATCGTCGGCTGGCGGGTCAGCCGCACCGCCCATACCGGCTTCGTGCTCGATGCTCTTGAACAGGCATTGTATCAGCGCTGAACAGCCCATCGCGGCGGGCTCGTTCACCACAGCGACCGCGGCAGCCAATACGTCGCGATCAAGTACACCGAGCGCCTGGCCGAGGCCGGGATCGAGCCTTCAGTTGGCAGCGTCGGTGACAGCTATGACAACGCGCTCGCCGAAACCATCAACGGCCTCTACAAGGCCGAGTTGATCCACCGGCGGGCGCCATGGAAATCGTTCGAGGCCGTCGAAATCGCCACGCTCGCCTGGGTCGACTGGTTCAACAACCGCCGGCTCATGGAGCCCATCGGAAATATCCCGCCCGCAGAGGCCGAGGCAAGATACTATGCTAGGCAGGAAACCATCCCCATGGCAGCATAACTTAAACCAAAAAGCCTCCGGGAAACCCGGGGCGGTTCAA